>PPFU01040058.1_pt1 | contig 12838 bp, 13 predicted proteins | sample 1535991 | NCBI WGS metagenome assembly PPFU01 (sample SAMN04901290, study PRJNA319586) | Hypolithon metagenome, whole genome shotgun sequencing project. | isolation source: Antarctic Hypolithon | place: Antarctica: Miers Valley | collected 2014 | reverse complement strand
GGGGCATGACGTGCGCCTCGTGCGCCGTCCGCATCGAGAAGCGACTCAACAAGCTCGACGGCGTCGAGGCCAGCGTGAACTACGCCCTCGAGCGGGCATCGATCACCACCGACGGCACCGCGACCACGGAGCAGCTGCTCGGTGCCGTCGAGGGCATCGGCTACCGAGCCTCGGTCGTCGCCGACGACAGCACGGAAGCGTCGACCACAGGTGCGGAGGACGACACCGAGGACCGTGAGCTCCATGGCCTGCGGATGCGACTCATCGTCTCGCTCGTGGCCACCGTGCCGGTGCTCGGCATGTCCATGATCCCGGCGCTGCAGTTCGACAGCTGGCAGTGGCTGTCGTTCTCCCTCGCCGGACCAGCTGTCCTGTGGGCCGGGTTCCCGTTCCACCGGGCGGCGTGGCTGAACCTGCGCCATGCAGCGGCATCGATGGACACCCTCATCTCCCTCGGCACGCTTGCTGCGTTCGCCTGGTCGACGTGGGCACTGTTCCTCGGCGACGCCGGCGACCCGTCGATGCGCATGCGCTTCGACCTCACGCCCTCGGCAGGGAGCGGCACCAACGAGATCTACCTCGAGGTCGCCACCGTCGTGATCAGCTTCCTCCTCGCCGGCCGCTACTTCGAGGCTCGGGCCAAGCGCCGGGCCGGTGCCGCCCTCAAGGCGCTGCTGGAGCTCGGCGCCAAGGACGTCGCAGTGCTCCGTGACGGCACGGAGGTGCGGATCCCGATCGCTGAGCTCGTCGTCGGCGACCGCTTCGTCGTCCGACCCGGCGAGAAGCTCGCTACCGATGGGATCGTCGAAGAGGGCAGCTCGGCCATCGACGCCTCGCTGCTCACCGGCGAATCGGTTCCCGTCGAGGTCGGCCCGGACGCTGCCGTCACCGGCGCGACCGTCAATGCGGGAGGCCGGCTGATCGTGCGAGCCACGCACATCGGTGCCGACACGGCACTGGCGCAGATCGGGCGGCTCGTCACGGACGCCCAGAACGGCAAGGCCGCCGTCCAGCGGGTCGCTGATCGCATCTCGGCGGTGTTCGTGCCGATCGTGATCGCCCTCGCCGCCGGAACGCTCGGCTTCTGGCTCGCGAACGGGGCGACGGCCTCGACCGCGTTCACGGCCACGGTCGCCGTGCTGATCATCGCCTGCCCCTGCGCCCTCGGCCTGGCCACCCCCACAGCGCTGCTCGTCGGCACCGGCCGAGGCGCCCAGCTCGGCATCCTCATCAAAGGACCCGAGGTGCTCGAGTCGACCCGCAAGGTCGACACGATCGTGCTCGACAAGACCGGCACCGTCACCACCGGCCACATGAGCCTGATCGATGTCATCACGGCGTCCGGCACGGACCGATCCGAGGCCCTGCGGCTCGTCGGCTCCGTCGAGGACGCCTCCGAGCACCCGATCGCACAGGCCATCGCCAGTGCCGCCCGAGCCGAGCTCAGCGAGCTGGCGGGTGTCGAGTCGTTCACCAACGTGGAGGGTCTCGGCGTACTCGGCGTCGTCGATGGCCACGCCGTCGTCGCTGGCCGAACGCGGCTGCTTGCCGACTGGAGCCTGCAGCTGCAGGACGAGCTGGCCGACGCCATGACGGCGGCGCGAGTCCCAGGGCCAGACGGCCATCGCCGCCGGCTGGGACGGCGAGGTCCGTGCCGTGATCGTGGTCGCCGACACCGTGAAGTCCACGTCGTCCGAAGCGGTCGAGATGCTCAAGGGTCTCGGTCTCCGACCGGTCCTGCTCACCGGGGACAACGAGCGGGCCGCCCGCGCCGTCGGCCTCCAGGTCGGCATCGACGACGTCATCGCCGAGGTCCTGCCCCAGGACAAGGTCGACGTGGTCCGTCGCCTACAGGAGGACGGCGCAGTCGTGGCCATGGTCGGCGACGGGGTCAACGACGCCGCCGCTCTCGTCCAGGCAGACCTCGGCCTCTCCATGGGCACCGGAGCCGACGTCGCCATCGAGGCCTCCGACCTCACCCTCGTCCGCGGCGATCTGCGAGCAGCAGCGGACGCCGTACGCCTGGCACGGCGGACGCTCGGCACCATCAAGGCCAACCTGTTCTGGGCCTTCGCCTACAACGTCGCTGCCCTGCCCCTCGCCGCCCTCGGCTTCCTCAACCCCGTGATCGCCGGCGGCGCCATGGCGCTGTCGAGCGTGTTCGTCGTGTCCAACAGCCTGCGGCTCAAGCGCTTCAAGGCGGCGTCGTGAGCACGTTCATCGTCGTCGCCGTCAGAGCGCGAGACGATCGTTCTGGCGGCGCGTTGCGACCAGGGAGGTCCGCCATGTGCTGAGTGCCCAACAACAGCGTTGTGCCCGTGCGGATCGCCGCACGGGCAACAGCTGTGCGCAGGCGACGCGGCGGTCGCCAACCGAGAACGGGGGCGCTTCGGTCAAGTCGTGGCTGCTGCGTCAGGTGGCGACTGGCACGTCCGGGTCGATGCTGTCACGTGTGGCACCCCACCAGAGCAGAGCGGCCCAACCGAGACCTGATGCGAGAAGGGCGGCGTTGGCGACGTCGGCTGTTGCACTGAGACCGGGTGCCGGGTTGAGGGTATGGAAGGTCACGTGCGGGATGGTGAACACGGCGAACGTCGCGAGTGCGAGCTGCACAGGTCTCCGGGTGCCCCAGTAGGCGGCGAGGAGCAGGGCTGCCCCCGTTGCGACGAAGGCGGCGCCGACGTCCGATGCCAGGTGCTGATTGAACGGGGGGTCGCCGGCGACGAGGGCGGGTCCGACGCCGGGAAAGGAGTCGAACCAGGATCGCGGTGCGACGACCGCCCACACGCCGACGATCAGCTGAGGAGCAGCGAGCAGAACCACGAGGCCGACGCGGACCCATCGAGGAACGGGCACGTCGACGTGCCCGTCCCGCACGTTCTCGTCCGGCCGGGGGTCCGCAGTCCCGTCGCCTCCGAGCGAGCCTCCGCCGTCCCCGGCACGCCCCGGGGCGCTCACCAGGAACCTGCCGCTACAACCGGGCTCTGCGAGGGCCGGATCGTGGCCGGTGCGGGTGCCTGGGCAGCGGAAGGGTCGATCTGCTGTAGCTCGGGAAAGCCCTTGACGAGGAGCAGGACGCCGAGTGCTGCCTCGAACAACCCGCCCGGTGCGGCGAGCAGGACACCCACGCGGTGACCGAGGAGCTCGAGAACGCTCCCGGTCGCAAGCAGGACGTAGCCGGCGACGCCCCAGGCGGCGAGAGGTCGAGGGACCAACCTCCCGTGGAGGAGTGCCCGGCAGAACCACAGGCTGCCGAGCGACAGTCCGAGCATGGCGACCCAGTAGCTGTGCGCGCTGGTCTCCTGCGCGATCCGGGCCATCGCCGCGAGGCTGGGGTCGCCGGTCTCGTCGAGCTCGTGTGCCAGTGGCACGAGCGAGAGGAGCAGCACTGAGCTGACGGCGAGCAGTGTCGCTTCGAGCCCGCGGGTGAGCAGGTACACCCACCCGGCGAGCGGGTGGTGGCGACGCAGCACCGGGTAGGCAGCGACGCCGATGGTGACCACCACGACCGAGTTCAACAGCATCAACAGGACACCGAGGCGCAGGCGGGTCTCCGACCCGATGACATCGGCCAGGACCGCCGGCTCGCCGGTGACGGACAGGGCGAGGAGGCTGCCTCCGCCGTAGAGGACGAAGGCGAGCAGGAGCATGGCGCCGACGATGCGGCCGGAGGTCTTGGGAGACATGGGAGACCCTTCTTGGGGGTTGCGAGGTGGCAGGCCGTGGTCACGGCAAGCGGGAGGACTGTCCGGCTGGAGCACGTCAGGCCCTGGTGGGGGCGGGTGCGGGTGCGGGTGCGGGTGATCGGCGCGGGCCTTTGGCAGTGCGGTACGCGCCGGGCCGACGTCGTTCCTTCTTGGGTCCGTCGACGACGAGTCGGCAGATGCGTTCCTTGACCCAGGCTGCCGTGCGGCCCGTGAGACGGCCGGTCCGTGCGCTGTCGTCGGAGCGCACCATCTGGATGTAGCCGCCCTTCCTGCCGAGGCTGAGGCATTGGATGACGAAGCCGATCGAGATGGGCGTCGGGTCCTGGCCGCGGATCAGGCGCAGGACGGTCTCGGCTGCGTGTCCGCCCAGGGGCAGGGCTGCTGCGCAGGACATCCGAAGGTGCCTGCCGACGCTGTCGGGAGTGACGACCGCGTCGCCGGCACCGACGATCTCGTCGGCGTCGGGACATCTCAGGGTCTCGTCAACGCAGAGCCGTCCGTCGCAATCGACGCTCAGGCCGCTGGCGCGACCCAGGTCGGGTGCCGTGAAGGACAGCGCGACGAGGCACGAGTCGAACTCGACGGTTCGGCCGTCGGAGAGGAGCACTGCCCCGCTGGCGACCTCGTCCGCGTAGGCGTCCTCGACGAGGTGGACGCCCAGGCCGGTCAAGGTCCGGCGGATCGATCTGCGTGCGTGGGGTCGCATCTGTGCTGCGATCGGCCCGCTGGACAGCAACGTGACGTCCAGGCCCCGTCGTCGTTCGGCGATCTCGGCGGCGGCTTCGATGCCGGTGAAGCCTCCGCCGACAACGACGACCCTGCTGCCGGCCGTCAGGTCGGCGAGCTGGCCAGCGGCGGCTCGGGCGCCGTCGAGGTCTGCGAGGAGGTGGGCGTGCTCTGTTGCACCCGGCACCGGGGCCGCTGCCGCGCTGCCTGGTGCATAGATCAGGAAGTCGTAGTGCTCGCTGATGTCTCCTGCTGCTGTCGCGACGGTGACGGTGCGGTCGTCGGAGTTGATCCGTCGTGCGGTTCCGATGAGCAGGGTCGCATCAGCGTGCAGGGTGTCGGCCAACGGGATGAGGACCGACGCTCGGGACCCGGCGGCGAGCTCGTGGAGGCGGATGCGTTCGACGAAGTCGGTTCGTGGGTTGATCACCGTGACCCGGACCCGATCTGCTTCCGTGCTGGTCAGCGAGGCCAACAGTCGGTTCGTGGCCATCAGCCCGGCGTACCCGGCGCCGATGACGACGACCGCCACTTTGGCCGTCGTTGCCGCCTCGGCGGGTCTCGGAGGTGTCATCTGGGCGCTCCGGAGCGGGCACGCCTGAGCAGCGCCGGCACGATGCGTCGATGGAACGGCTTGACGACGGTGAAGTACGCCCTGCCGGTCGCGTTGTGCTCCTGCACGACCGTGGCGCACTGCAGGTCGTCGTCGACCACACGTAGGACACCACGGAAGTCGAGGTGCTTGTCGTCGGCGCCGACGACGAGGGTGTCGCCGACCCGCCCCAGGAACGTGAACGGTGACGTGTCGCTCGACGCCCCGGCGGTGTCCAGGCCCAGTCCTCGCGCAACCCGGTTGCGCAATGTCATCAGTGCTCCGACCCAGATCGGCGTGCCTGCGGTGATGAGTGCGCGTTGCCAGTCCTCGACGTCGCGGCTCGATCCCCGCGGGAGGCGCAGGGAGAAGGTGTCGGTGAAATCGACCCGGGGAAGCCCCGCCGCGTCGATGAGCTCCGCCGGCGTCTCGATCTGGCGGACGGCGGCTCGGTCGTCGACTCCCGCTCGTGCCTTTCGCAGGACCCGGACCCAGGGCGACCATCGGGCCGGGACCGTCGGGCCCACGTCGAGCGCGCCCTCGGCGAGGTCGAAGGCGTCCTCGACCAGGGCGTCGTGCGCCCAGCGCACGAGCAGCGGCCACAGCAGGACCATCGCACCGTGCGCTCGGCCCTCGAGCACGTGGCGCATGAGAGCCGTGCCGTCGCCCAGGTCGGACACAGAGAGGGCGTGCGTGCCGTCGATCCCGGTCGACCGGTCGAATGCGAACTCGATCAGACGACCCGGCTCATGAGTAGTGACCGTGTAACCGACGCCGTCGTGGCCGCCGTGGGATCCGGGCTCGAGACCACGGTCGAGCACCATCGGCGCCCACGTCGCGACCGGCCACAGCTGGTCGTGGTCGGTCGCGAGGGTCTCCAGCACCGCCCCCACTCGCTCGGCCGAAGCCGAGATGTGTCGCTCGTGGACGTTGCGCATGAGCTCCCTACTTTCCGTACGCTGCCGTATGGTAATCCGTACGGTACCGTATGGTCATGTCGTCGCGCCAGCGTCTCTCTCGCGAAGCCTGGGCAACCGCCGGGCTGCAAGCCCTCTCGACGGGGGGTGTCGCAGCGGTCGCCGTCGAACCGCTCGCCGCCACTCTCGGAACCACCAAGGGCAGCTTCTACTGGCACTTCTCCGACCGGGAGGAGCTCGTCCGGGCTGCCCTCGAGCTCTGGGAGCACGAACAGACGAGCGCCGTCATCGACCGGCTCGACGCCGTCGAAGACCGGACCAGGCGGCTGCGCGCCTTGCTCTCCCTCGTGCTGGCCAGCCAAGAAGGACCAGATCCAGTCGCCCAGCTGTTCCGAGACATCGCCCACCCCCAGGTCGCTGCCGCCGTCCGCCGGGTCACCTCCCGGCGCATCGACTTCGTCGCAGACGAGCTGCACAAGACGGGCATGCCCAAAGGAGAGGCCCGAAGCCGCGCCGCAGTCGCCGTCGCCGCCTACATCGGCTGGTGGCAGCTGAACGCCGTCCTTCCCGAAGATGCACCCGTCGGACGTGCGGGTCGCCAGCACGCCAAGGTGCTGTGGCTCATCTGCGAAGCCGCGCTGCCCTGAACATCGAGACAAGCGCACTCTCAGGCGTCGCGGACGGTGTCGAGCAGTGCGCCGGCGAGTTCTTCGGGTGAGCGGGTGTCGTCGTTCAGTAGGAGCACGAACAGGTCCTCGGTGGCTGGGTCGTACTGCATGTAGGCGGTGAAGCCCGGGATGGCTCCACCGTTGGAGATGCCGGTTGGCGAGGGCGGGTCGGCGGGGAACACGCCGAGGCTCTGGCCCTCATCGGGCAGGCCGCTGGTCATCTCCGAGTAGGTGGCTGGGTCGAGCAGCTCGCCGTGGGCGAGGGCACGGATGAAGACGGCCAGGTCCGGGGCGGTCGAGATCAGCGCGCCGGCGGCACCAGTAGCAGTCTCGAGCGCGCGGTAGGAGTCGCCACTGGTGTCCCCGCCGGGCAAGGAGCTGGAGAACCCTCCGATCGGTGCGCGTGCATCGTCGGCGGGGAAGTAGGTGGAGGTGAGTCCGAGCGGTTCGGTGATGCGTGCGCTGAGGTTGTCGGCCAGGGACGCGCCGGTGACCCTCTCGAGCAGTAGTCCGGCGACGACGTAGTTGGTGTTGGAGTAGGCGAACTCCGCGCCCGGGGGGAAGTCGCGTGGCTGGTCGACGACCAGGTCGATGACGTCGTTCGGTGTCCATGATCGTGCTGGGTCTTCGAGCACGGCGGGTGCGAGCTCGCCGTCGGAGTGTTCGGGGATGCCGCTGCGGTGGGCGAGGAGCTGGCGGACCGTCACGCCGTCCGCGATCGTCAGATCGGCAGCGTATGCAGTGACTGGATCGTCGAGTCCGATCGTGCCGTCTTCCACGAGCTGGAGCAGCATCACGGCGACGAACGTCTTCGACAGGCTCCCCACCCGGAACGGCGAGTCCGGGTCGACGGTCCCGCCTTCGGGTCCGGCGCTGCCCGCCGCTGCGACGGTCAAGTTCTCGTCACGACCGGCGAGCGCGACCGAGACGCCACCGAGTCCTTGGCGGGCCCAGTCGTCGAGCAGTGCCTGTACCGGTTCGCTCGATCCAACAGCGGTGCTGGAGGTGGTTGCCGATGCGGCGGTAGCGGGTGACGTCGAGGGTTCGGTCGTCACCGTGTAGATGCCGTAGCCGATCACGAGCCCGACGGCGACAGTGACCGCAATCGTGCGGACGGAGCGCGGTGCCCCGGTCATGTCCGTGGGGCCGCGTTGTCGAGGGGCCGCTCGAGGATGAGCACGATCTCGCTCTTCGTGCTCTTCCAGGGGCTGGAGACCCTGAAGCCCTCTGCGAGTCGCCATCCGTCGACGGCGTGCGCGTTGAGGGCGTCTTCGATCTCGCGGGTGTCGAATGCACCTGAGAGCGCCTTGTCGCGCTGGGTGTGGATCTTGTACTCGAACATGGGCGTTTCCTCTTGTTGGGCTCCGTGGAGCGGGTTCATGTGACGTCCCTTTGGAGGACGAATCGGGTGCCGGCGGCGGCGAAGGTCAGGCCGTAAGCGGTGAGGAGAAGGGCGGCGGCCCAGATCGGCAGGAGGCCGCCGTTGGCTGTGGCCACGCCGGAGAGGGCGGAGGAGGCGCCCCCGGGCAGCCAGCGACCGACGTCGGGGGCGAAGCTCACGAGCAGTCCTTCCACGACCAGGACCCACACGGCGGCGCCGGCGATGGCGACCGTCTGGTTGCGCACGATCGAGCCGACTCCGACGCCGACCAGGGCAGAGAGGCCGGTCGCTGCGATGCCGCCGAGCAGGACCGGGACGACGTCGCCGCTGAGGACGTCCACGTCGACGTGCTTGCTTGCGAGCCAGGGCAGGGCGATCGCGAGGGTGAGCACGGATGCCGCGACGGCGAGCAGTACTCCGACGATGGCGGCGGCAATCAACTTGGCCCGCACGACCTGGCTGCGATCCGGGCTGATGAGGAAGGTCGAGGTCGCAGTGTTGTGGCGGAACTCCCCGGCCATGATCAGCACGCCCAGCATCAGGATCACCAGTGATCCGGATGACGCGGCCGACATGACGCCGCGAAGTCCTTCGCTCGTGGTGAGTGCCGGTCCGGCTCCAGGATCTCCGGCGGTCAGAATGCTTGTGGCCACGCTGAGGGGTACGAAGACCAGCGCGCCGAGGGCGTTGAGATAGAGCATCCGGGTGGTGCGGAGCTTGAGCAGCTCGGCTCGGATCAGGTGGTTCATCGGACCGCTCCTTCGGGATCGGTGAGGGCGAGGAAGTACTGCTCGAGGTCGAAGTGCTGGACCGTCATCTCGTAGATCACGACGCCGACGCCAGCTGCGATCTGTCCGACCTGCTCGGTGGTGGTGTCGAGGGCGACGACCGTGTCGGGGGAGGTGATCTCGGTGGTGATGCCTTGAGCCGCGAGGGTGCGTTGCAGCGAACTTGCTTGGGGGGTTCGGACCCGCACGCCGGGTGTGGCTTCGTGGGCGAGCTGGCGGAGGGAGGACTGGCGGACCAGTCGTCCGCCGGCGATGATCACGACGTCGTCGACGGTCTGAGCGACTTCTGCGAGGAGGTGGCTCGACACGAGCACGGTGCCTCCCCGGTCGGCGTAGGAACGCAGGAACTGGCGTAGCCAGTGGACGCCCTCGGGATCGAGGCCGTTGGCGGGCTCGTCGAGGATCAGCACCTGCGGGTCGCCCAGCAGCGCCGCTGCGAGACCGAGGCGCTGGCGCATGCCGAGCGAGAACCCCTTCACCCGCCGATGAGCGGCGTCATCGAGGCCGACCTGTTCGAGGACCTCATGGACCCGCCCCTCTGGGAGCCCGGCGGCGACGGCCAGCACGTGCAGGTGATCTGCTGCGCGGCGCCCTGGGTGGAAGCTGGTGGCCTCCAGGACCGCACCGACATGGTGGAAGGGTGCGTCCAGCTCGCGGTAGGGGCGGCCGGCGATGGTGGCCGTCCCCGAGGTCGGCGTGACGAGTCCCAGGAGCATGCGGAGCGTGGTGGTCTTCCCGGCACCGTTGGGACCGAGGAAACCGGTGACGGTGCCTGCCGCCACCTCGAAGGTGAGGTCGTCGACGGCGAGCACGTCCCCGAACCGTTTGGTCAAGCCGCGCACGGCGATGGAGGTCATGCTCTGCACTGTGCGCTCGCCGTCAGGTGCGCACATCCCCAGCGAGAGCGGTCGTGGCCTCTCCCATGAGATGGAGACCGGCTCTGTTGCTCTGCCTCATGGGGGAGGCGGGCCGAAGTCCAGGCCGTTACGTTTCCAGGCATGACAAGCCGGGCATCGTGAAGGACCTGGCACGACGCCTTCTGGTCTGGGTGCGGGCTCATCCGTCCGGCTCGGACGCAATGCTGGCCGGCGCGCTGGCGGTCGCTGCGCTCGTGTCGGTGAGTTCCCTCTACGGTGAGATCGAGGCTGCGGACCCGTTCTTCGAGCGGCCGAGCACGGCCGGGCTGGTGCTCTCCATGCTCGCCGTGACCCTCCCCCTGGCGTGGCGGCGCCGGTTCCCCCTCGCCGTGGCGCTCGTCATCGTGGCGGCCTTCCTGTTCAGCCGGATCGTGGTCGAGGCAGCCGAGAGCTCCATGACCGTGCTCGCAGGCTCGATTGCGCTCTACAGCGCCGCCGCTCACGGCACCCAGCGGTTCCGCTCCGCCGTCCTCGCGCTCTGCCTCGGGGCGATCCTCGCCGAGGTCGCCCGCGAGCTGTTCTTCCTCGGCCCGCTCGGCCCCCCGGGTCTGCAACCTCTCACCCAGAGCTTCTCCTTCGCGTACAACGCGGTTGCCCTCGCGCTGCCATGGCTGCTCGGGGCCACCATCCGTGCCTTGCGCGCACGTGAGCGAGACCTGGCCGAGCGGGCCGCAGAGCTCCAACGGGAACGGGAGGAGAACGCTCGTCAGGCGGTCTTCGCCGAGCGGGTTCGCATCGCCCGGGAGCTCCACGACGTCGTTGCGCACCATGTGAGCGTCATGGGTGTCCAGGCCGGGGCCGCCCGCCGCGTGATGGCCCAGCAGCCCGACAAGGCCTCCGATGCGCTCGGCTCCATCGAAGCATCGAGCCGGCAAGCCGTCGTCGAGCTGCACCGTCTCCTGGGCTTCCTGCGCCGATCCGACGAACCCGATCACCTCGCACCCCAGCCCACGCTCGCCGAGCTCCCGGACCTGGTCGCGCAAGCGGCCCACGGTGAACTGGACGTACATCTCTCCATCGAGGGCGACCCCGTGCCCGTGTCGCCGACGCTCGAGGTGTCGGCGTACCGCATCATCCAGGAAGCACTGACCAACGTCCGCAAGCACTCCAGCGCGACGCAGGCCAACCTCCGGGTCACGTACACGCCGACAACGCTCGAGGTCGAAGTCGAAGATGACGGCCCGCCCGCCCGTCATCGTCAGGAGGTGGGCGCCGGTCACGGTCTCATCGGCATGCGGGAGCGCGCGTCGCTTCACGACGGGCACGTCCGCGTCGGACCGCTTCCCGGGGGCGGGTTCATCGTCCACGCCTCGTTCCCGATGGCCGGGCAGCTCTCGTGACCATCACCGTGGTGCTCGTCGACGACCAGGCCCTGGTGCGGGGCGGGTTCCGGATGATCCTCGAAGCCGAAGCCGACATCGTCGTGGTGGGCGAAGCCGGTGACGGTGATGAGGCGGTCACCGTCGTCCGCCAGCTCCGCCCGGACCTGGTGTTCATGGACGTGCAGATGCCACGAGTCGATGGCATCGAAGCCACCCGACGGATCGTGCACGAAGGGATCTCGACCAGAGTGGTGATCCTCACCACGTTCGAGCGTGACGACTACGTCTTCGATGCCCTGCGGACCGGGGCCAGCGGATTCCTCCTCAAGAACGCGCCCCCAGAGGAGCTCGTCCACGCAGTCCGCGTCGTCGCCGCCGGAGACGCGCTGCTCGCACCCTCTGTCACCCGCAAGGTCATCGAGGGCTACGCACGCCGGCCCCTCGCTGCCGGTCGCGAAGCGGAGCTCGAGCGCCTCACCGACCGCGAGCGGGAGATCCTGGGACTGCTCGCAACCGGTCGCAGCAACGCGGAGCTGGCATCCCACCTCTACCTCGGCGAGGGGACCATCAAGACCCACATCTCGAACATCCTCAGCAAGCTCGCGCTCCGCGACCGGGTCCAAGCCGTCGTCTTCGCCTACGAGAGCGGCCTGGTCCACCCCGGGCCGCACTGATTCCGCCCTGCTCGATCGGGCATGACGGCGGCGACGGGCCTGAGTGGTTGCGCCGAGTGCGGAGCTCATGGGGGCGACCCGACGTCCGAAGCCGGATTCCGATCAGACTCGGATGTCGCGGCGAGACGTGACGTTGCTGTGCCCCAGGACGGGCGGTCTGCGCTCGAGTCTGTCCAGGTCACAAACCCGGAGCCCGCCATGACCGACCCGAACCGCTCGGTCACCTCGCGGTGCTTCGGCGTAGCGACGTAGGAACCGATCGCAGCTGCGTCGGTCCACACTGACAGGGTCCAGAAGGTGCGACGCTGGGGCTCGGCCCGCAAAGCCAAGCCGACCCCTCCGGGAGCTCGACGGAACTCCCGCCGAAGCCGTAAGGCGGCCACCAGGAAGCCAGGGACGTCGCGGTAGCGGCGGAGCTCCAGCCGTGAGGCCATCACCACCCTGTCCCCGGTGGCCGCTCGCGCTCGGCCCGGAACCCACGGCAACGAGACCGATCGCCACGCCGGTGCGAGAACCCGGGGGGCACTGCCTCCAGCCGAGACGGAGGTCGCGTCGGTGCCGACCGACTCGGTCTCGCTCGGTCGAGTCGACCACAGCGCCCAGGCGACGAACAGGGCCTGAAGCGGCAGGCGGACCCAGGGATAGATGCCACCGGGCTGCCCGTCGACATCGACGCCGGCCACTGCGACGTACGCGTTGGCGGGGAAGACCGCTACCAGATACGCGGCGACCACAACACCGACGTGACGCTGGCGAGCTGTCCAGCGCGTGAGGCCAACTCCGAACGCCACCTCGATTGCGCCGGTGATGGCGACGAGCGCCCCGGGGGCCGGCACCCACGCCGGGAGGTGCTGCTCGAATGGAGTCGGCGTGGCGAAGTGGGCGACACCGGCGACGACGAACGCGATGCCCAAGCCGTTGCGCGCCCAGGCGTGACGACCTGCGGAGCGCCAGATGCCGGCGGAGGTGGCAGTGGCACCTATCAGAACGAGGAGGAACAGCATGAGTGACCTTTCAGTCCTTGGATGAGCGCCAGATGACGCTGTCGAAAGCGAGGTGCAGGGCGCCGAGAGTGAGCGTGAGCGCGAGGGCGGCGCGACTGCCGCCGAGGTTTGCGAGCCCGGCGATGAGGACGAGGACGAGGAC
>PPFU01010104.1_pt1 | contig 12857 bp, 11 predicted proteins | sample 1535991 | NCBI WGS metagenome assembly PPFU01 (sample SAMN04901290, study PRJNA319586) | Hypolithon metagenome, whole genome shotgun sequencing project. | isolation source: Antarctic Hypolithon | place: Antarctica: Miers Valley | collected 2014 | reverse complement strand
AACATTTTTCTGTCCACCCCGAGACTATCCCGGCTCATGCGTAGCACCGGTTCTTCAACAGGCTGCTAACAAAAACATCTAGCGCGCTGCGTTTGGGTTCCGAACTCTCAACTCTCAACCTCCCTCTCCCCTCCTTCCCTCCCGTGTTCAATTTTGAAAAACTCGACGTGTGGCATCGATCAATCGAATTCGCTGACATGGTTTACCGGCTGACCAAGCATTTCCCAGGTGAAGAGCGGTTTGGCCTCACCAGCCAAATGCGACGCTCCGCTGTTTCCATCTCCTCAAATCTCGCCGAAGGCTCTTCGCGCTATTCACACAAAGACTTTGCCCACTTCGTAGAGATCGCGACGGGCTCACTGTTTGAGGTGGTCTCCCAGTCATTCCTCGCTCGAAAGCAGGGCCTGCTGTCGGAACCCGATCACCTTCGCCTTTACCAATCCGCCGAGGAACAAAGCCGCATGCTAGCGGGCTCCGAGCGTCCCTCACTCGTGCATAGCTAATTCCGAACTCTCAACACTCAACCCTCAACTCTCAACCTCCCCATGGCCTACATCGATCAATTCTTCGAAGTCCTCATCACCGCCGGCGCTTCCGATCTCCACATCGGCGAGGGACAACCGCCGAAGATTCGCCGCCACGGCGATGTCGTCCCGATCCGCCAGGAGCCCATCACGCGCGACGAAGCGGCTTATATGATGAGCGAGATCAGTGGTCCGGAAAAGTGGGCGACGTTCGAGGAACGCGGCGATCTCGATTTCGCCTACGAGATGAACGACGAGTCGCGCTTCCGCTGCAATTTCCTTAAGCAAACACACGGATACGGCGCGGTCTTCCGCCTCATCCCCACGAAGATCGCGACGCTCGAGCAGCTCGGCATCCCGGAGGTCGTCAAAGATTTCGGTAAAATCCGCAGCGGCCTCGTCCTCGTCACCGGCCCGACCGGCTCGGGCAAATCGACGACGCTCGCGGCGCTCATGGATTACATCAACGTCAACTTCCGCCGGCACATCATCACCGTCGAGGAGCCGATCGAGTTCGTGCACCAAAACAAGCAAAGCATCCTCACCCAGCGCGAAGTCCCGGAGCACGCCTCCTCCTTCCCGGCCGGGCTGAAAGCTGCGCTGCGCGAGGATTGCGACATCGTGCTCGTCGGTGAGATGCGCGATCTCGAGACCATCCAGCTCGCGCTCACCGCCGCCGAGACCGGCCTGCTCGTCTTCGGCACCCTCCATACGAATAACGCGCGCAAGACCGTGGATCGCATGATCGACGTCTTCCCCAGCGACCAGCAGGCTCAGGTGCGCACCATGCTTTCGTCGTCGTTGCGCGGAGTCGTCGCGCAGCTTCTTTTGAAAAAAACCGCCGAGGTCGGTGGAGGCCGCGTCGCGGTGAACGAAATCCTCGTCGTGAATAGCGCCGTCTCCGCCATCATCCGCGAGGGCGCGACGCAGAAGCTCCAGGACGTCATCGTGGCCGGCAAAGGCCAGGGGATGCAGTTCATGGACGACGCGATCTGGAACGTGATGCAGCGCGGCATCGTCTCGCCGCACGAGGCCTATATGAAGGCCATCGACAAGAACCGCTTCAAAGCCTACCTCCCGGCCGAAGAGACCGCCCTCGCGAACTCCGCCGGCATGGCCGCGTAGCCGGGTCTTCCCAGTGCCTCACGCAAAGGCCGCAAAGGGCCTGGCTGAACTTTGCGTCCCTTTGCGCCTTTGCGTGAGGCACTGAACTCCGACGCAGGCGCGGGTGGCGTGGAGCCTGCTTCCGGGCGAGGATCAGTTGTCCATGTCAGAAGTTTTAGTTCCACCCGATGAACCTGAACGCCTCGCGGCTTTGCGGGCCTACGAGGTGCTCGATACGCCGCCCGAGGAGGCCTTTGATCGCATCACGGCGCTGGCGGCGCGCATTTTCCGCGTGCCCATCGCCCTGGTGTCGCTCATCGATCACGAGCGCCAGTGGTGGAAATCGTGCTACGGCATGGATGGGCGGGAGACCGTTCGGAAGCTGGCTTTCTGCGCGCACGCGATTTTGGCGCGAGAGGTGATGGTCGTGCCGGATGCGGCGCGCGATGAGCGTTTCCGAGAAAACCCGCTCGTGACCCGGGAGCCGGGCATTCGCTTCTACGCGGGCTCGCCGCTGATCTCGCGCTCGGGGCACGCGTTGGGAACGCTCTGCATCCTTGATCGGGTGCCGCGCGGGCTAACCGCGGAGGAGCGAGCGACGTTGTCGGACCTGGCGGCGATGGCGGTCGATGAGCTGGAGCTGCGCTCGGCGGGGCGGGACCTGGCGACCGAGATCGCGGCGCGAAAAAGGATCGAGCAGGAGCTGGAAAGCCGCGTGGAACTGCGCACGCGGGAGCTATCGGCGGCGGAGGCGAAATATCGGGCGATCTTCGAGCACGCGGTGGACGGCATTTTCCAGACCTCGCTGGACGGGCACTACCTCGACGCGAATCCGTCGCTGGCGCGGATGTACGGCTATGGCTCGGTCGAGGAGCTGATGACGGGCGTGCGGGACATCGGCCGGGAGCTTTACGTCGATCCGACGCGGCGCGGGGATTTCGTCCGGGGGATGCGGAATGAGGGGGAGGTCACGGCGTTCGAGGCGGAGGTGCGGCGGCGGGATGGCTCGACGATGTGGGTCTCGGAGACGGCGCGCATCGTGGCAAATGCGGGAGGCGAGCCGATGTATTACGAGGGGATCGTGGAGGACATCACGGCGCGGAAGCGGGCGGAGCGGGAGCTGCACGGGGCGCAGGCGCAACTGGAGTCGCGGGTGGTGGAGCGGACGGAGGCGCTGGAGCTGGCCTCGGCGGAAAATTTGCGGCTGGCGGCGGCGATCTCGAGCGCAACCACAGGGGTGCTCATCAGCGATGCGCGGCGGCCGGATAATCCAGCGATTTTCGTGAACCCGGCTTTCGAGGAAATCACGGGCTACCGCGCGGAGGAGACGCTGGGGCGAAACTGCCGCTTTTTGCAGGGACCGGAGACGGACGACTCCGTGATCGGGGCGCTGCGGGTCGCGGTGGCGCAGCGGCGTTCGTTCCAGGGGCTGCTGCTGAACTATCGCAAGGATGGGACGCCTTTCTGGAATGAACTGACCGTAAATCCGGTGTTCGACGCGGAGGGGGCGCTGGTGAATTTCGTGGGGCTGCAAAACGACGTGACGGCGCGGGTCACGGCGGAGGCGGGCCTGCGGGCGAGCGAGGAGCGCTACAAGCGGATCGCGGCGAATGTGCCGGGAATGGTCTATCAATTCGTGCTGCGGCCGGATGGATCGATGGCGTTCCCGTTTGTGAGCGACGGCAGCCGCGCGGCCTGCGGGCTGGAACCGCGCGTGATCGAGGCGGACGCTGGCGCTCTGCTGGAGCGGATTTTTCCTGATGACGCGGGGGCCTTCCAGGCGGGGGTGGCGGAGTCGGCGCGGACGCTGGAGCCGTGGCACTGGGAGGGGCGCTTCCGCGGGCCGGCGGATGATCTGCGCTGGATGCAGGCAGCCTCACGCCCGGAGCGGCAGGAAAATGGCGATATCCTCTGGGATGGGCTGGTCGTCGATGTGACGGAGCTGAAGCGGGTCGAGCAGGCGCTGCGAGAGGCGAAGGAAATGGCTGAGCGCGCGAACCAGGCGAAGAGCGAATTCCTTTCACGCATGAGCCACGAACTGCGCACACCTCTGAACGCGATCCTGGGTTTCAGCCAGCTCCTGCAAAGGCGCGCGCTCGACGCGAAGCAGGCGGAGAATGTGGAGTTCATCCGCAAGGCGGGGCTGCATCTGCTGGATCTCATCAATGAAGTGCTCGACCTCTCGCGCATCGAGGCGGGCCGCACGAACATCCAGATCCAGGTGGTGGACGTGGCGGAGGTGCTGGGCGAAGCGCTTTCGCTCGTGCGCCAGGAGGCGGATAAGCGGGGCCTCGTGCTGGACACGGATGGCGCCTCCGCGTGCGGGCTCTGCGTGCACGCGGATCGGAAACGGCTGAAGCAAATCCTGCTCAACCTGCTCTCGAACGCGGTGAAGTACAACCGCGAGGGCGGCCGCATCGAAGTGCGCTGCGAGGCGGCGGCGAACTGCCGGGTCGCTCTGCGCGTCATCGACTCGGGGCCGGGGCTGGCGGAGGCGCAGCTCGAGCGGGTGTTCATCCCGTTCGACCGGCTCGGGGCGGAGGGCCGCGGCATCGAGGGGACGGGCATCGGGCTCTCGCTCTCGCTGCGGCTGGCGCGGCTCATGGGAGGCGATCTCGAGGTGGCGAGCGAGCTGGGGCGCGGGAGCACTTTCACCCTGCGGCTGCCGGAGGCGGGGAAAGGCGGACGATGAGCGCGCTGGAGGAGTTCATCGCGGGTGCCCGGTTCCTCATCATCGACGATGAGCTGGCGAACGTACGCCTGCTGGAGGGGAATCTCGAGGAGGATGGGCAGACGAATTTCCGCAGTACGCTGGATTCGCGGGAGGCGCTCGCCCTTTTTCAGGATTACCAGCCGGATCTTGTCCTGCTCGACCTGATGATGCCGCACCTCGACGGCTTCGCAGTGATGGAGCAGCTCCGCGGCGTGATCCCGCCGGATGCGAATCTGCCCATCGTAGTGCTGACGGCCGATGCCTCCACCGAGACGAAGGAGCGGGCGCTCGCGGCGGGCGCGCGCGATTTTCTCACGAAACCGTTCGATGCGGTGGAGCTGCGGCTGCGGGTGCGCAATCTGCTCGAGATGCGATTTTTACACAGCGGTCTGCGGGAGCAAAACCGGGCGCTGGAGAGCCGGGTGCTCGACCGCACGCTCTCGCTGGAGCAGGCGCTGAAGGAACTGCACGCCACGCAAAAGCAGGCCATCGAGCAGGAGCGGCTCCATGCCTTCAGCGAGATGGCCGGCGGCGTGGTGCACGATTTTAACAACAGCCTCATGATCCTGCGCGGCTTCACCGAGATGCTGCTCGGCGAGGGGGCGCTCGACGACCGGGCGACGACGCTGGAGTCGCTCGGCATCATGGCAACGGCGGCGGAGGACGCTACGCACATCGTGGGGCGGCTGCGGCATTTCTACCGGCCGCGGCATGAGGACGACGTTTTCCTGCCGGTCGATCTGCGCGCGCTGGTGGAGCAGGCGGCAGAGCTCTCGAAGCCGAAATGGCGCGAGCAGGCCCTGGCCGGCGGGCGCACCATCGACCTCCAACTCGAGCTGCGCCGGGTGCCGATGACGCTCTGCAACGCCTCCGAGCTGCGCGAGGTGATCGTGAATCTCATCTTCAACGCCGTCGATGCGATGCCCGAGGGCGGCACGCTCACGCTCGCCGCGCGGCCCGAGGGAGAGCGCGTCGTGGTGGAGGTGCGCGACACCGGCACGGGCATGAGCGAGGAGGTGCGGCAGCGCTGCCTGGAGCCGTTCTACTCGACGAAGGGCGCGGCGGGCACCGGGCTCGGGCTGGCGATGGTCTTCGGCATCGTGCGCCGACACGAGGGGACGCTCGACATCGAGAGCGCCGTTGGCGCGGGGACGACGTTCCGCATTTCGCTCCCGGTGGAAAGTGGCGCCGCCATCACGGCAGCCGCCGCCCCGCGGAAGCTGGCGCGCTCACTCCGTGTGCTCGTGGCGGAGGACGACGCAAACATCCGCGACATGATCGCCGCGTATCTCGAGGCCGTGGGGCACAGCGTGACGACGGCGGGCGATGGCGTCGAAGCGCTCGCGAAGCTTGGCGAGGGGTGCTTCGATTTGCTGCTGACCGATCTCTCGATGCCACGCCTGAGCGGTGCGCAGCTCGCCGCGGCGGTGAAAAAGATGACGTCGGAAATGCCGGTGATCATGCTGACCGGATTCGACGCGATGCTGCTGCCGGGTGGGGAGAAACCGGCTGGCGTCGATCTGCTGCTGAGCAAGCCGATCACGGCTGACGCGCTGGGGCAGGCCATCGCGACGGTGCTGTAGCTGGGGCAAAGCGGGTAGCGGCCAGGCCTCGTCGCAGGAATTTCCCGCCGCCGCTACTTCCTGAGCCGCCCATGCTGATCCGGGCCAACCTCCGGCGTGTCGCCGATTACGTAGGTTCGGGCGGCCCCGGCGAAATACTTCACCATTTTCCACCCTTGGTTGTCCCAATACTCCGCGTCGTCCGGCAGCACGGAAATGAGCACGATGTCCGAGTCGTCCTTCCCCTCCGGGAACCAAACCTTGAAAGTCTCCTGCCACCACCAGTCGGCTGCATCATCCCTACAGCGTCGCGCCCGCGCAGCCTTGGATCACCTCCGGCGAGGTCGCATCCGGCGTATTCATGTTGCTGAACAAAAGTCGTTCAGAACTGCAGACCAACACCTCCTCGATCAACCCCTCGGCAACCATCTTCCGCAAGAAGCCTTGGAAGGACGCATCATCCTCGCGCAGCCATTTCTCTGCCGCAGGTAGAACTGCCTTCGAATACACCGCCGCCAGCGGTTCGCACAACCTTCCGCGAATGGGAACCACTCCGCGTTCCATCCTCAGCAAACGAGCTAGATAGCCCGCACTCATGCGCGGCAGATCGACGGCCAGAACTACTAGATAATCCTGCTCACAACGCCGCAGCGCCGCCACCAGCCCGCTGAACGCCCCGCGCCCCGGCTCCGCATCCGGCAGCACCTCCACAGTGCCATCGTAGCCGCGTCCCGAGATATACAACGCCGCCGGCTGCAACTCCCGCAACACCGCGATCTGCCGCTGCCAGAGCGGCCGGCCATCCACCATCGCCAGCGCCTTGTCGCTGCCGTAGCGCGACGACCGTCCGCCCGCCATCAGCACCGCGTCACACCTCACGCCACACCATCTCGCCCGCCCGCAAAACTCCATCGCTCAAGACCCGCGCCCTCAGTCCCCCCCGCCCCTTCAGCGCCGCCTCCGCACCAGGCGCGAACGCCTCCTCCATCCAAGGGCAAGGCCGGCATTCCTCCGTCCCCTCCAGCACCACCTCCCCGATCGCAAACCGCCGTCCAATCCATTCATTCAAAGCAACACCCTGCGTGACTACATTTCGCCGAAACACCGACACCGCTCGATCCGAGACATCGAACTGCCCGCATAGCGCTAGATAGACCTCCTCCGCAAACAGCGTGATTTGCCTCTTGTAGTTGCTTTTGAAATTGTAAAACCGATCCCCCTCGATCCCACATTCCGACACGCAGCGCACCTCCTCCCGCTCGATCATCGGGAGCGTCCCTGCCTCTCGTCCGTAGCGCCCAAAAAAATTGTGCCCCGGAGAAATATACAAGTGCTTGATGGAGACCAGATGCGCCATGCCCGTCAGCCTACAATTTCCGCACCGCCACCGCACACGCTTTATAAGCCGGTTGCCGGGAATACGGATCGAACGAAGGATGCGTCAGCACATTCGTCTGCGCATAGTGCAACGGAATGAATACCTGCCCCGCCGGCACCGTATTTGTCAGGAAAGCCGTCGCCTCCAGCGCCCCACGCCGCGACGCCACCTGCACCTTCGAGCCCGGCTCCACCCCCAGCCGCTCCGCATCCTCGAAATTGACCTCCACATATATCCGCGCCGGCGACAGTTTCCGCAGCACCGCGGTCTTCCCCGTCCGCGTCTCCGTGTGCCACCGCGCCGAACTCCCTCGCCCGGTGAGCAACAAAAAGGGAAATTCCACATCGGGCGGCTCGGGCATCTCTCTCGGTTCTTCGCACATGAATTTCGCTTTTCCGTTTGGGTGAAAATAGACGCCGTCTTCGAATAGCGTTCGCTCCGTTGCTGGTTCCGTTCCATCTGCGCGGCACGGCCATTGCACGCCGCCTTTCTTATCGAGCATTCGGTAGTCCACGACCCCGGTGAAATCGCAGGGCTGCCCGCGCGACAGCTCCTTCATGATCTGGAACACTGCCTCGGGCGAAGACCAGCGCCAGAACATCTCCCCGCAGCCCCAGTAATGCGCGATCAGCGTAAAGATATGGAAATCCGCCAGCGCCTGTCCCGGCGCGCGCGACACCTTCTTTAGCAGCCCGAACCGGCGCTCCGAATTGATGAACGTCCCTTCCTTCTCCCCCCATCCAGCCGCCGGCAGTACCAGATGCGCCCGCTCCGCCGTCTCCGTCGTGGAATACATGTCCTGCACCACCAGAAACTCCAACCTCTTCACGAGTTCATTGAACGTCCCTTGGTCAATCCACGAATGCGACGTGTTTGTCGCGATCACCCACAATCCCCTGATTTTCCCGCTCCCGATCCCAGCGACGATCTGGTCGTAAGCCAGCGAATTCCCCGTCGGGATGTTATGTTCACCGATCCCAAGCACCCGCGCCACCTCCGCCCGATGCTCTTGCTTTAGGAAATCGCGTCCACCAAATAGTCCCGTCGTGTTCGAGAAAAGGCGCGACCCCATTGCATTGCACTGCCCGGTGATTGAGTTCGCCCCCGTGCCGGGGCGACCCATGTTCCCAGTCATTAGCGCCAGGTTGATGATTGCCTGCGCCGTTCGCGTTGCCTCGTGGCCTTGATTCACCCCCATCGTCCACCAAAACGAAACCCGCTCGCCCCGCCCGATCGTATCCGCCAGCCGCTCGATCTGCACCGCCGGCAGCCCGCTGGTTGCGGCAACTCGCTCAGGCGTAAAATTCTCAACCAGCGCCTCGAACTCATCGAACCCCGTCGTGTGTCGCTCGATGTAATCCCGATCGATCCATCCCCGCGCCAGCAGGAAATTCGCCACGCCATACAGAAGCGTCAGATCCGACTTTGGCTTCAGCGCGTAGTGTTGCGTCGCCGCCATCGCCGTCTCCGTCTTGCGCGGATCGAGCACGATAATCTCCGGCCGGTTTTTGTTCCTTAGCACACGTTGCCACATGATCGGATGCGCAATGCAAAGATTTGATCCCACGAACACCAGCACGTCCGACTCCTCGAAATCACGATAAGTAAACGGCGGCGCATCGAAGCCGAACGACTGTTTGTAGGCCGTCGCCGCCGTCGCCATGCACTGCGGTGTGTTCGCGTCGCCATACCGGATGCCCATCCCAAATTTTGCCACCGCGCCCAGCAGCGCCATTTCTTCCGTCGGCATCTGCCCCGTCCCCAGCCACGCGACCGACTCAGGCCCGTGCTCGTGCATGATCGCCTTCATCCGCAGCGTGAAAGTCTGGAGCGCCATGTCCCAATCCACCGGAAGCAGTTTCCCACTCTCATCCCGGAGCAACGGAGTCGTCGCGCGATCCGGTGCGCTCAGCGGCGTCAGCGCTTCCCAACCCTTCGGGCACGCCATCCCGAGATTCACCGGGTAATTCGAATCGGGTGTTAGATTGATCGCCTGTCCATTTTTCAGATGCACACTCAACCCGCACCCGGTGGAGCAAAAGCCACAGACCATGCTGGTCGTGTTGTCCGGCTTCAGCCGCGCCGGCACTTTCCCTAGCCCGAAGTCTCCCGGATGCTGCACCAAGTCATCCGTTAGCGGCCCGTCCATGCCCGAATCGGGGGGATGCGTTTCTTCATGAAATTCTCCCCGGCATCCGCGGTGCCGTCACCGCCGTGAAAAACAGATACCGCTCCGCACACTCGCCGAGCGCCAGACCTCCCAACGCCACCCACGCCAGCGGAGGATAGAAAATAGCCGCCAAAGCCAATGATATCCCCATTCCTCCGCAGGCGAAACGAGCCACCGTGACGCGCCGCAGCGGACCTCGCATCACCAAGGCCGAGCGGCGCAGCGACGGCTCATCGGCCAGTTTCAGAAAAGTCTGCTCCCAAGCCAGCTTGGCTATCGCCGCCACCGCGATTGATGCGCAAACCCAAACTCCCCCCACAAACGCTCCGGCCACCGCCAGGCTGAGCATCGCTGTAGTTCCAAGGAATCGCCCGCTCGTCCGCCCAATCCGCCAGCCGACACGCCGCGTATCGGCATAGACCATCACCGAACAAAACACCCCGAGCAAACCTGTCACGGCCACTCCACCCGCCAGCGCCGTCCGCATCACCGCAGGCACGTTCGCGACAAACAACGATCCCGCCAACGCCAGCCCCAAGTTCGCCCACAAGCCAAACACAACAATCTCACGGCTCAGCCATGACTTCCGCAACCCGAGAAACGCCCGCCACGCCCCCATCGGCTGACCAAGATGAAGCACGCTCGCTCCCAGCCCCGCAAGTGCCGGGGCAACGGCAAAGAAAACCATCGCCCGCCCGCTCATTCCAAACATCCGCAACACGAAGTCCGCGCAGAAGGTCCCCGCCGCCCACTGCGTCAAAGTCAGCATCGCCACCAGCGGTAAATGCGCATGCTCCGGTGTGAGATCGTGCGCATTGCCGGGAGCCATGCGCTCTGGCAGCGGCTTCCGGCCCCAATATCTTGTCGAAGGCAGCGTGTAGTCAGACGCAAACGCGAGGGCGAGGTGATGGCGGGTGCGGTCGTGAGGGCATTCTCCTGATTGAGGGCGAACACGTAGAAATCCGTCGTCTGCACATCCAGCGCGGTCGTGCTGAAATAGAGCCCGCTGAAGACCTGCTCTCGATGGGTTTCACTCCCGTTGAACAAATCTGATAGATTGATCGAGTCGCGGTAGATGTTCACGACACTGGAAGCAAACAATTCCACGGAATACTTCGGCTGTTCGAAGTGGAGGCGGACGGCGTCGAATGTCCGTCCGAAGTTGTTCCAGTCGAACGAGCCCACCAACCGCTCATCGCCGTAAGAGAGAATCTGGCGGCCCATGGTGAGATTGAGAGATTTCGGACCGATCTGAATGTAGGCCTGCCGCAGGTCGAAAGTGTCGTCGCCTTCCGCGCCGAGCGCGCCGGGGATGTTCGGACGATCCGAAAAGAACTCGCGCGAATCCTGCCCCTGTGCGTAAAGTTTCAGCCAGTCGGCGGGCTTCACCGCGACTCCGATCCGGAAGCGCTGGAGCAGGTAGGCGTCGTCGTTCCTCGCGTTGATCGAGTCGTTGAAGTCGAAGTTGTTGTACCGCACCTCGAAGCGAACCCTCTCCTGCACGTCGATGCAGAGTCTCCCGTCGTAAAAGCAAAGAGGATTTGCAGCCGGCTTCAGCTCGATTATTCTTTTGTCCATTACAGACTTTGACAGCGCGCCCGTTTCCCCGCCAAAGGCCGGTGTGCTGTTGATGAGGAGGGCTGCCGCAAGCAGCTCTCCGACTTTTTTCAGGTGTTTCATGGTGTTGTGGTCCGGTGTGGGCGTGCTCGCCCGGTATGGTGATTGGGTTGGTGTGGAGCGATCGGAGGGCACATCAATCAAATCATGCGGCCAGCCGCGTCGGAGCGTGGGACTGGTCTTCGAGGAAGCTGATGAGGTGCTCGCGCAGCACGTAGTAATCCGGGTGATCCATGACCGCCTTCCGGTCACGCGGCCGGGGAAAAGTCACCTCGAGGATGTCGCCGACCTCGGCTGCTGGACCGTTCGTCATCATCACGATCCGGTCGGCGAGGAAGAGCGCCTCATCGACATCGTGGGTCACCATCAACGCCGTTTTCTGGTCGCGGCTCCAGAGGTCGACCAGGACTTGTTGCAGCTCGAAACGCGTGAGCGAGTCGAGCATGCCAAAGGGCTCGTCAAGCAAGAGCATCTTCGGCGACAGCGCGAAGGCTCGCGCGATGCCGGCGCGCTGGCGCATCCCTTGGGAGAGCTCGCCCGGCTTCTTGTGCATCGAGTCGCCGAGCCCGACAATTGTTAGATAGTATTCCGCGATCTCCCGCCGCTCGCGCTTCGGAGCGGTGTAAAAGACCTGGTTGACTCCGAGCATCACATTTTCGAACGCAGTGAACCACGGGAGCAGACAGGGCGATTGAAAGACGCCGCGATCTGGACCGGGGCCGCTGAGTTCCTTTCCGGCCAGCACGATCGCTCCACCGGTCACATCGTTGAAGCCAGCGACCATTGAAAGCACGGTGCTTTTCCCGCAACCGCTGTGACCGATGAGGCAGACGAACTCGCCCTGTGCGATCTTTAAATCGAAGTAGCGCACGATCACCGCTTCTCCGTTCGGAGTGCGGTAGATTTTTGTAAGTTGTGAAAGGTCGAGGTAGGCGCTCATTCTCCGGTCTCCACAAGTTCAGGCCGTCGTTCTCCGCGCCGCCGCGGGCGCCGACCGAAAAAGGTAAACACCGGCTGCGGAACCGACAGGTCCTCGGGCTCAATATCGGGAAGTGAAAGCTTGCGGCTCACAGTCGAACGCGGTTTACCGCCCGCGCCGAGCAGGTAGTCGAGCACTTGGCGACGGATGTCTTTGAAACGCGGATCGTGGTTGAGCGCCTTCCGGTCGCGCGGACGGCCTATATCAACGGCGATAGACGGGCCGAGCGTCGCGCCGGCCCGGCGCTGAGCGGGATGATGCGGTCGGCCAGCAGGATGCCTTCATCCACGTCGTTGGTGATGAGAACGACCGTGCGCTTGTCCTGCTCCCAGATTCGCTCGATCTCGTCCTGAAGCGTCGCGCGGGTGAGCGCGTCGAGTGCGCCCAAGGGTTCGTCGAGCAAAAGAATCTGCGCCTCCATCGCCAGGGCGCGTGCCACGGAGACGCGCTGCCGCATGCCGCCGCTCAATTCGCGGGGCATTTTGTCGCGGGCGGGAGTCAGATTGACCATATCGATGTATCGCTCCGTGTGTTCGCGCTTCCTGGCCCGTGTCCAGTTCGGGAAAACTTTGTCCACGGCGAGATGGACGTTTTCAAAGACAGACATCCACGGGAGAAGCGAATAGTTCTGAAATACGACTCCGCGATCCGGGCCGGGCTCCGTGATCTCCAGGTCATTCAGTTGCAGCGTTCCTGAGTCCGGCTGAATGAGACCGGCAATCAGACTGATCAACGTGGTCTTATTCTAATTCGCTTTCAAGATGAGACGAAATGTGATGAACTGGCGACATGCCAAGACCACGCCGAGTC
>PPFU01023771.1_pt1 | contig 12875 bp, 9 predicted proteins | sample 1535991 | NCBI WGS metagenome assembly PPFU01 (sample SAMN04901290, study PRJNA319586) | Hypolithon metagenome, whole genome shotgun sequencing project. | isolation source: Antarctic Hypolithon | place: Antarctica: Miers Valley | collected 2014 | reverse complement strand
CGGAAACCTTGCTGCCCCCGACATTCTCCGACCAATCGACCTTGATGATCTCGATCCCCTCGGCGTTCTCGCTCGTGTCGCCGCTGAAAAGCGAGAACCGCCGCGTCTTGTCGCGGGAGCTGATCGTCACCAAATCCTGGTCCCCGATGCGCGCCACCCCCGTCACGTAAAGATCAGCAGCGAAAGACGGCGCGGCGACGACGGGTTGAGCCGCGGTGGCCACGGCGAAGGGAGCCTCCTGCACCATCCGCTCATAGCGAGTGCCGGGGAAAGGCGCGGGAATTGCGGCGGGCGGATCGGCAGCGAGGGCGGATGCGCCGAGGAGCGGAGCCAGCAGGAGAGTGCGGGGATGCATGGAGCGCACTAGAATCCGGCCAGGGCGGCGTGTCAAAGCGGGAGCGATCACGCCCCGCCAAGCGCGCAAGCGGTCCCGCAGCCCTCCGACCCCTTCGTCAAGGTCGAACCCGGAATTTCTAGAAATAAATCCGCTCCTTCTCCGGCTTTTTTCTTGTGGCGAAATGAGTCGAAAAATAGCCTCCGGCTGCGCGCCGGGAGGGATTCTACGGGGTGTGAATAACTTGTGAACAACCCCAGCAACTTCCATTACCACTCGCGCACCCGCTATTTATCAGGGTTCCGCACCCCGGCACAGGCACCGATGTCGGCTGCGCGGGAGTTCCACGGATATACCTTTCTTAATCCGCTGTCGGGTAGTTGGTTGCATGAGATGTTTCACTGCCAAAAGCTCCCGCTTGGGCTCGTCTCTCGCGCTTCGAGCTGCTTCGCTCGTGTTTTCCCCGATACAGCAGTGCTCGCGTTTCGCTCGTTTAAATCCCCCGCCCCCCGTGTGAGTAAATCACTATGACTGACCATTTTGCACCGCTCTGGAACCGTATCGCCGGCCACCTCAAAAACGAGGTTAGTCCCGACACCTTCGAGCGCTGGTTCGCGGCGATCCGCCTCGTCGGCGCGGATGAGGAAAAGCTCGTCCTCCAGGTCCCCAACGACATCTACCAGGTCTGGATCGAGACGAACTACCTGCCCCTCGTCCAAGGCGCTGTCCTGAACGTGCTCGAGAGCCCCCGCGCAATCGCCTTTCAGACCAACGGCCACCAGCCCGCGCCCCAGCCCGCCGCCGTCGCCGCGAAAGTGAGCCCGGCTCTCGCCGCCGAGGCCGAAGTCACCACCGCCCCCGCCAACGGCATGAACCCGCGCAATACCTTCGACACCTTCGTCGTCGGGCGGAACAGCGACTTCGCCCACGCCGCCGCGCTCGCCGTCGCGCAGGCCCCCTCGCGCACCTACAACCCACTCTTCCTCCACGGCGGCGTCGGCCTCGGCAAGACCCACCTCATGCATGCGATCGGGCAGTTCATCGGCGGGAAGAAAAAAGGGGCGAAAGTGATGTACGTGTCGTGCGAGAAATTCGGGAACGACTTCATCGAGGCGATCCAGACCAGCTCCCTCACGAAATTCCGCAAGCGCTACCGGCAGGCCGACGTGCTGCTCATCGACGACATCCAGTTCCTCTGCGGCAAAGACCGCTCGCAGGAGGAATTTTTCCACACTTTCAACACCCTCTTCGACGGCCACAAACAGATCGTCCTTTCCAGCGACAAGCCCCCCACCGAGCTCGAGAAACTCGAGGCCCGGCTCGTCTCCCGCTTCGAGTGGGGCCTCACCGCCGAGCTCCAGCCGCCCGACATCGAGACCCGCGTCGCCATTTTGCGGAAAAAAGCCACGACCCTCAGCTTGAAAGTCGATGCGCACGTCATCGACTTCCTCGCCCAGCGCATCCGCACGAACGTCCGCCGGCTCGAAGGCGCCCTCATGCGCGTTGCGTCGTTTTCCACGCTCAGCGGCAAGCAGCTCACCGACGATGCGATGGAAAATCTGCTCCGCGATTTGCTCGCCGAAGAAGCGCGCACGATCATCACCATCGACCAGATTCAGAAAAAGGTCGCCGACCACTTCGACATCCGACTGGCCGACATGACCAGCAAGCGCCGGCCCAACAACATCGCCAAGCCCCGCCAGATCGCGATGTACCTCGCCCGCGTCCATACGAAAGCTTCGCTGCACGACATCGGCGATGCCTTTGGCGGGCGCGACCACGGCACCGTCCTGCACGCCCACCGCGTCGTGCGCGACCAGATGGCGAAGGACGAAAAGACCCGCCAGACCATCTCCTTCCTCGAAAGCTCCCTCACGCGCAACGCGCCGCGCCCCGCCGCAGCCGGGTAGCGTCCGCGCCCCCTCGCGAGGGGAGGGGCGACTCTCCTGACCCCGGTTCGGATCAATGTTCGCCTCAAAAATATCGATGAGGCCGCCCCGTGGAGTTCGGGCAGCATCCCGCCGATGAACTCCGAGGACGAACTCGAACTCCAGCGCCTCAAGCGCGACGCCTCCACGCTGCGCCTTTCCCTCGAGGCGCTCGACCGCCGCATCGCCGCGCTCGGGGATCGCGTTGCCGTCGCGCCAGAGCCCCTCGCCGCTCCCGAGCCCCCCCGTTTACCCGCAAAACCACCCGAGCCGGTCGTGAAAAAAGCGCCGCTCCCCGAGCCCGCGCCCGTCGCGCCGCGTCCCGAGCCACCGCCCACCCCGGAGCCCCCGCGCGACCCCTTCGAACTCCGTTTCGGCACCTACTGGATGCCGCGCATCGGCATTGTCATCCTGCTCACCGGCCTCGTGTTCCTCGGGAACTACGCCTACCACCGCATCGTCCCGCTGCTCGGCCCGTGGGGAAAACTCGCGCTGCTCGCCCTCGCCGGGGCCGCGCTCACCAGCCTCGGCGCGTGGCTGGAGCACGCCCGCGAGACCCTGCGCAACTACGGCCGCGTCCTCCTCGCCGGCGGCGCGGCCACGCTCTACTACACGGCATACGCCGCGCATTTCGTCCCCATGCTGCGCGTCATCGAGAGCCCGATCCTCGGCGGCGCGCTGCTCCTCGCCGTCGCCGGCGCGATCGTCTGGTGCGCCGAGCGCCGCGGCTCCGAGCCGGTCGCGCTGCTCGCCGTGGCGCTCAGCTACTACACCTCCGCCATCAATCCCATCGGCGGCTTCACCCTTTTCTCAAACGTCCTGCTCGCCGCTCTCGGCGTCGTCTTTCTCATCCGGCACCGCTGGGCGCGCCTCGCGTGGCTCACGCTCGCCGGCACATATGCGAGCTTCGCGTTCTGGCGTTACGCCGCGCCGTCCGGACTCGACGCGCTCGCGGTCTTCGCCGTGCCCGCCTTCCTCGCGAGCTACTGGCTGCTCTTCACGAGCGCCGTATTTCTGGCGAAAAACAACGCCTTCCGCGCGAGCGAGCGGGTGAGCTTTCTCACGTTCAACAATGCCGCGTTCTACGGACTCGCCGCGCATCATCTCATGACGCGCTCGCCCGACAGCTTCTGGCTTTTCTCGATCGTCCTCGGCACTGCGCTGCTCGGCCTCTCGCTGCTCGCCACCCGGCGGATGGCGGAAAATCGCGCCGTCGATGGCGCGTATTTCGCGCAAGGCCTGCTGCTCGTCACCACGGGCATCGTCGCGCATTTCACCGGCCCCAGCCTCGCCCTGCTCCTCGCGCTTGAGAGCGCGCTGCTCCTCGGCGCGAGCCGCTGGCGGCATGGACTCATCTGCGACATCGCCGCCGCGCTCGCCGCCCTGCTCGCGCTCGGCGTCACGCTTTACGAAAACCAATGGGCAACCGCGCCGCCCACCCTGCTGACCGGGGCGGTCGCCGCCGTCCTGCTCTTCGACGCCTGGTGGAGCAAGCGCCTCCGCGGTCTCGTCGCGAGCCTCGACGCGCGCGGCGCTTTCTACAGTCTGCTCGCGCTGGTGGCGGTGTGGGCGATCACCGCGCGCCTCGCCGAGCCGCCGTGGCAAAGCGTCATCGTGAGCGCCCTCGCCGTGGCCGGCCTCGCGCTGCTGTTCGTCTCGCTGCCCGAGGCGGCGCTCCTCGCGCAGGCGTTCCTCGTCTTCGGCATCTGGGAATTTTCGGCACGGGAGTTTGACTCCCCGACGATGTTGTGGATGCCCGCTCTGCACGCCGGCATCGCGCTCGGGCTCATGCACTGGTGGCAGCGGCAGCGGTTCTTCGATCTGGGGAAAAATGCGCTCGCGCTCGAGGCCGGTGCGGCTTTGGGAGCGGTGCTCGCCAGCGCCGTGTGGCTCCAGCTCCACTGCAACTTGAACGAGCGCCTGCTCGTGATGAGCGGCGTCGCCCTCGCTTCATTGCTCTACGGCGCGGGCACGCGTTCTTGGCCGCTGGCAGTCGCCGGCCAGCTCTTCACCGTCCTCAGCGTGTCCGCTTTTTGCCAAAGCATCCTCGGCTCAACCGCCCCGTGGTGGATCGCCCTCGCGCCCGTCATGAATCTCGCCATCACCGCCGCGATTCTGCGACGGCTTTCCAACCCGGCGAGCGAGCTTTACCTCGCTCCCGCGACCATCGGCTACCGACTGGCCGCCTCGCTGCTGCTCGGTGCGTGGGGCTTTTACTACGTCGAGAGCCCGTGGCGGATGGTCTTCTTTGCCGCTGTCGCCGCCGCGCATTTCCTGCTCGGTGCCGTGCGGAAAAATCACGAGCGCCTGCTGGTCGGAGCCGCCTACGCCGCGCTCGCCTACCTGCTCTTTTGGGCTCGTCTCGGAGCCGATCCGAAGTGGGCCGAACTCCTCGCGATCCTGCTCATCCCGGCGGCATTGCGGTTCGCGCGCTGGTGGCGCGGAGTCGGGCTGCCGGGTCGCGACGCATTGGTCATCGCCGCCGCCAGCCTGTGGCTCTGGGTTACCACGAAAGCAATGGACCTCGGCTGGCACGACTATCTCACGGTCGCGTGGGGATTGCTCGCGCTCGCCATTTTTGCCGCCGGGCTCGGCCTGCGGGAGCGCATCTACCGGCTCGGCGGGTTCGCGATTCTCGCATTGGCGGTCGGGCGGCTGTTCGTCATCGACGTCTGGAGCTTCGACACCCTCTACCGGATCGTCAGTTTCCTCCTGCTCGGCGTCGTGCTGCTCGTCCTCAGCTTCGTCTATGCGCGCTACGCCGAGACGATGAAGCGCTGGCTCTAACGCGCGTTTCCGGACTCTCAACTCTCAACTTTCAACCCTCAACCTCCTTCCCTACAGTCGCCCGCCCGCCGCGCATGGATACCGACTACAAAGTGAAGCTCGAGGTTTTCGAGGGCCCGCTCGACCTCCTCCTTTACCTCATCAAAAAGGACGAGATCGACATCTACGACATCCCGATCGAGCGCATCACGCGGCAGTATCTCGACTACATGGAGATGTTCAAAGTCCTCGACCTCGATATCGCCGGCGAGTTCGTGGTGATGGCCGCCAACCTCATCTACATCAAGAGCCGGAGCCTCCTCCCGGTCCATCAGCAGCCGCCCGAGGAAGCCGCCGAGGAGAACGATCCCCGCTGGGAACTCGTACGGCAGCTCATCGAATACAAGAAGTTCAAAGACGCCGCCGGCCACCTCCAGCAGCGCGAGCTGGCGCAGGAGGGGAGCTTCCCGCACGTCGCCGACGCGCCCGACACCGTGGGCGAGCGGCCGCTGGGCGAGGTGAGCATTTTCGACCTCATCAACGCCTTCCACAAAGTCGTCGCCCGGGTAAACCAAAGCGAAGACCTGCGCGAGATTTTCGAGGAAAACTTCACCGTTTCCGACAAGATCGATCTCGTCATGAAAATGACCGCGTCCGGCGTCCCCGTCGCCTTCACCGAGCTGTTCGCGTCCGTGGCGTCGCGGGCGGAGATCGTCGTCACCTTCCTGGCCCTGCTCGAACTCATCCGCATGAAACATCTCCGCGCGATCCAGTCCGAAGCCTTCGGCGAGATCGAGATCGTCCGTGCCTGAATCCGATTTTCGCGGACACACTTTTGATTCGATGACTCTCAACCATGTGATCGAGGCGCTCCTTTTCGCCTCCCAGAAACCGCTCGCACCACGCGAGATCGCCGCCGCACTGCGCGCAGCTGCGGCTGAGACCGAGGACGAGACGATCCGCGCTGTCGGCAAGACGAAGGAAGCCGAAGTCGCCGCCGTGCTCGAGGAACTCAAGATCCAGTACATCCAGGCCGGGCACGCTTTTCAGCTCGTGGAAAAAGCCAGCGGCTGGCGGCTGGTGAGCGATCCGGCGCTGGCGCCGTGGGTGCGCCAGCTTTACCCCGAGGCGCGGCCCGCTCGGTTGAGCGGTCCGGCACTCGAGACCCTCGCGATCGTCGCCTACCGGCAGCCGATCACGAAAGCCGACATCGAGGCCGTACGCGGCGTCGCCGTCGATGGGATGATGCAATCGCTCCTCGAGCGCCAGCTCGTGAAAATCGCCGGCCGCGCCGAAGTCCCCGGCCGCCCGCTCCTTTACGAGACGACCGAGTTTTTCCTCGAGCACTTCGGCCTGCGCGCCGTCGAGGAACTCCCGAACGCACAGGAATTGCGGCGCGTTCCGCTTCCCAAAGCCGAAGTGCCGCCCGAGCCGGAGAAGCCGGATCAGTCGGATCCGACCGATCAGGCCGATGCCCCGCCCGCCCCATGACCCTCCCCGACATTCGCAAAAAGATCGACGCCATCGACACGCAGCTCATGGCGTTGCTCAGCGACCGCGCCGACCTCGTCCACGAAGTCGGCCTGCTCAAGCGCCGCGACGGCCTCGCCATTTACGCTCCCGAGCGCGAAGAGCAACTCCTCCAGTCTCTCGCCAAAAAGAACGAAGGCCGCCTCCCCGACAGCGCCATCCGCGCGATCTACCGCGAGATCATGTCCGCCTCGCTCGCTCTGGAAAAAGACCTCTCCATCGCCTACCTCGGCCCCGAGGCGACATGGACGCATCAGGCGGCACGGCAGAAATTCGGCGCGAGCGTGAAATACGCGCCGCAAGCCAGCATCAGCGAAATTTTCCACGCCGTGGAGCGGGGCAAAGCCGACTTCGGCGTCGCGCCCATCGAGAACTCCACCGAAGGCGCGGTGAACCACACGCTCGATGTCTTCATGGACTCCGAGTTGAAAATCTGCGCGCAGATTTTGCTCCGCATCGAAAACAACCTGATCGCGAAAATCCCGCGCGAGGAAATCAGGAAAGTCTATTCGCACCCGCAGGTCTTCGGGCAATGCCGGCAGTGGCTGCAGCATCACCTGTCCGGCGTCGAGTGCATCGAAGTCTCGAGCACCACGCGCGCCGCCGAACTCGCCGCCGCCGAGCCGGACGCGGGCGCGCTGGCCGGGCGCATGGCCGCCGAGGTCTATGGCCTCGAGATCCTCGAGGCGTCGATCCAAGACAGCCCAAACAACACCACGCGCTTCCTCGTGATCGGCCACCACACCTGCCCGCCGACCGGCACCGACAAGACCTCGCTCATGTTCTGCGTGCAGGACAAAGCAGGCGCGCTTTTCGACGCGCTCGCGCCTTTCAAAAAACTGAAGCTGAACATGAGCAAAATCGAGAGCCGCCCCTCGAAGCGGAAGGCGTGGGAGTATTTCTTCTTCGTCGATGTCGAGGGCCACGCGGAGGACGAGCCCATCGTGCAGGCGCTCGCCCAGCTCGAGCAGCACTGCACTTTCGTAAAAATCCTCGGCAGCTACCCGCGCACGACGGCGTAGCGCGGTCGCTTGTCCCATCCGGCACGGCGCGCTAGCTTCCCGGCGTGCTGACGATGCCCCTGCAAAAAGCCGCGCCGCTCGATGAGCCAGTGCTCGAAGCGGGCGACCGGCTCACGCGCGACGAGTTCGAGCGGCGCTACCACCGGATGCCGCACGTCAAGAAGGCCGAACTCATCGAAGGAATCGTCTATATGCCATCCCCCGTCCGCCTCACTCACGGTAAACCCCACTCACAGCTTGTGACATGGCTGGACATCTATGCGTCCGAGACCCCTGGGCTGCTGACCGCCGACAACGTGACTGTCCGGCTCGACCTCGCCAACGAGCCGCAGCCCGACATCGTCCTCATGATTGCACCCGAGCGCGGCGGGCAGGCGGACGTTTCCTCCGATGACTATATCGAGGGCGCCCCGGAGTTTGTGGCCGAAGTCGCCGCCAGCAGCGTCTCGTATGATCTGCACCAAAAGAAAGCCGCCTACCTCCGGAACGGCGTCCGCGAGTATCTCGTCTGGAATGTCGCCCAGCAGCGGATCCTCTGGTTCGAGTTGCGCGATGGCGACTACCTTGAGATCGCACCCGACGACGAAGGCATCCTGCGCAGCCGCATCTTCCCCGGTCTCTGGCTCGACCCCGCGGCGCTCCTGCGCGGTGAAATGAAGGCCGTGCTCGCCACCCTCGCACGCGGCTGCGCGACCCCGGAGCACGCGGCATTTCTCGGGTAGCGCTACATCCGCTCCGGGGCCTCGATGCCGAGCAGGCCGAGGCCGTGGGCGAGGACGCGCGCGGTGAGGTCACACAGCGCGAGGCGCGTGGCGCGCGCGGGCTCTTCGGATTTCAAAACCGGGCACGCTTCGTAAAAGCCGTGGAAGGTGTTCGCGAGTTCGTAGAGGTAGTTGGCGAGGAGGTTCGGGCGGAAATCCTCCAGCACCTGCGGCACGATCCCGCCGTAGAGGAAGAGCTTTTTCAAAAGCACTCCCTCGGCCTCCGCCGTAAGCCTGAGCGCGACCGGCGACGTGAATTCCGCGTCGAGCTTGCGGAAAATCGAGCGGATGCGGACATGCGCGTTTTGCAGGTAGGGCGCGGTGTTTCCTTGCAGCGAGAGCATCCGATCCCACGAGAAAACATAGTCGCTCATCCGATATTGCGAGAGTTCGGCGTATTTCACTGCGCCGAGGCCGATGATCCGTGCGATCTCGGTTTTCTCCGCCTCGTCGAGCGACGCGCTTTTCTCCTCTACGATGGCCCGCGCCCTCTCCTGCGCCTCGGCCAGCACGTCGCCGAGCCGGACGCTGTCCCCGGAGCGTGATTTCATCAGCTTCCGATCCTCCCCCAGGATGCTGCCGAAAGCGACGTGCCGCAGCTCCGTCGTCACGCCCATCCGCCGCGCCACCTCGAAAACTTGCTCGAAATGCAGCGCCTGCGGCGCGCCCACGACATACCAGATCGCATCCGGCTGCCACTGCTGCACGCGCCACTCGATGGTCGCGAGGTCAGTCGTCGCGTAGAGAAATCCGCCGTCACTTTTGCGGATGAGACACGGCTTCTCAGCCATCGCCGGGCGGTCGCGGAAAAAGACGCAGAGTGCGCCTTCGCTCTCCTCGGCGATGCCGGCGCTTTGGAGCCGCGCGACCAGCGGCGCGAGCCGGTCGTTGTAGTGGCTCTCGCCGAGGTGCTCGTCGAACGTGATGCCGAGCAGCTCGTAGATTTTCTCGAACTCCCGCCACGAGAGCGCGACCGTCTCCCGCCAGATCGCGAGGTTTTCCTCATCGCCACGCTGCAAAGCGACCAGTTCCTCGCGGCACGCCCGCAACACTTCCTCGTCCGCCTCCGCCAGTGCGTGCGTCTTTTTGTAAAGCCGCCCGAGTTCCGCGATCGGGTCGGAGACGAGCACTGGCTGGTCGAGGAAATGTTTCCAGCCGTAGATCAATTTCCCGAACTGCGTCCCCCAGTCGCCCAGATGATTGTCGGTGATGACCTCATGCCCCGCGAACCGCGCGATGCGCGCCAGCGCGTCCCCGAGGATCGTCGAGCGAATGTGCCCGACGTGCATCGGCTTCGCGACATTTGGGCTGCTGAAATCGACGACAATTTTCCGCGGCGACGCGGCCAACGGGACGCCAAGCCGGGCGTCGTCGAGCAGCTCGCGTCCGCGCCGCGCGACAAACTCGGGCGTGAGCCGGAAATTGATGAAACCCGCGCCCGCGATCTCCGGCGGCTCGCACATCCCGCGCAGGTCGAGCCGCGCGATGATCTCTCCGGCGAGCTGCCGCGGATTCGTCTTGCGCGCCTTCGCCAGCGCCATTGCCGCATTCGTCTGGTAGTCGCCGAAACGCGCATCGGTCGCCGGCGTGACTGCGGCATCGGTGCCGCCCAGAGTCTCCACGATGGGACGAAGCTGCGCCTCCAGGAGCGACTGGATGGTCTCCACGAGCGGGGAAAAAACTAAGCCTTCGCCGGCGGCGGCGTGCGCTCGAAGATGTCGAGGATCTCCTGCGCGCTCCCCGCCTCGCCGAGGCGCTCGCGCACCGCGCGGTCGTTGAGGAATTTCGCAATGGCCGCGAGCGTGCGGAGGTGAGTCTGGAATTGGTCCTTCGGCACGATGAAAAGGACGATGAATTTCACCGGGGCATTGTCGAGCGAATCGAACTCGATGCCGCCGGTCGAGCGTCCGAAAGCGGCGACGACTTCATCGACGCGCTCGGACGACGCGTGCGGGATGGCGATGCCGAAGCCGATGCCAGTGCTCATCGTCTCCTCGCGCTGGCGAAGGGCGGCGAGTACCGCCTCGCGATCTTCGGGCTTGATCCGCTCCTGCGCGACGAGCAGATCGACGAGTTCCACAATGGCCGACCAGCGCTCCGTGGCCTGCATGGCGGGGATGATCTGCTCGACAGTCAGTAAGTTCCCCAAAGTCATGGCGTCATCGTCACGGGAGCGGGGACTCTAGCGGTGAGCTCTGGGGTGTCAATTCGCAATGGAAAGCAATGGGGATTCCCGCACTTCCCGCGGCGACCCGGCAGTTCTCCTATCCCGTGAGGCTCATGGGAACGTGATGACTTCTTACGTTTGGCAAACATACCGGCGTGGCAGCCTAAATCGCCTGAACATCGTCGCCCCCGACCCTTTCCCGGAAATCGTGGACGTTGAGAGTTGAGAGATGAGGGTTGAGAGCGCAGAAAGAGCGGCGCGGCGACGCCGCCGCCTTTTCCGGTCTCTCAACCCTCATCCCTCAACTCTCAACCTCTCCGTGATAGCTCTCCGCGAAGACCTCCCCGGCGACTTTGTCCAGCGGATCGAGGCGATCTTTTCCCGTGGCGGACTGCTCTCGCAGGCGGAGCATTTCGAGTATCGGCCACAGCAGCAGCAGATGGCCGTGGCAGTGGCGAAGGCGCTGGAAAACGAGCGCTCGGTCGTGGTCGAGGCCGGCACCGGAGTGGGCAAGTCGCTCGCCTACATCGTGCCGGCGATCCTTTTCGCCATCGAAAACAAGCGGAAGGCGATCCTTTCCACCCACACGATCAATCTCCAGGAGCAGCTCATCTATAAAGACATCCCGATCGTGCAGAAACTGTTGCCGGTCGAGTTCGAGGCGACCTTGTGGAAAGGGCGGCAAAACTATCTTTGCCCCAAACGGCTGGAGCGCGCGCGGCAGAGCGCGAACGAACTTTTCACCTCGCCCGAGCAGGCGGAGCTGGCGCGTATCTGGGAGTGGAGCCAGCGGACGCGCGAGGGGACGCTGAGCGATTTCGCGGTCGAGCCGGATCGCGAGGTCTGGTCGAAAGTTTGCAGCGAGCAACATATCTGCACCTCGAAAAGCTGCGGCCCGGAATCCGGTTGTTTCTACCAGTCGGCGCGGCGGCGTCTGCTGGCGGCAAATGTGATCGTAATGAATCACACGCTGTTCTTCATGAATCTCGATGCCGATGCGGCCGGCGACGACGAGGAGGAGACCGGCTATATATTTGCGGATGACTTTGTCGTTTTTGACGAAGCGCACACGGTCGAGCAAATCGCCGCGCGCCATCTCGGCCTCGGCGTCTCGCAATTCGACCTAAACTATGTGCTCCGCCGCCTTTATAACGAACGCACGAAGAAAGGCATCTTCACCGTGCTGCGCCATGCAGATGGAGTGCGGGAGATCACGGCGCTCACGGGCGATATCGACAAGTTTTTCGGGCAGGTCGCGGCGCGAGTGGACTTCAAAAAAGGCCGCGAGTACCGCGTGCGCGAACCGGATTTTCTCGACGACACGCTCTCCTCGCGGCTGGCGCAGCTCCAGGCGCACATCGTCCATGTGCTGAAGGGGCTCGAGGATGATTCGCTCAAGAGTGAGCTGCAGGATCTCGGACGCCGCGTGCGCGATGCGCGGCTGGCCGTCGCGGCTTTCCTCAGCCAGAGCGAGCCGGATCATGTCTATTGGATCGAGCGCACGGGGAAGACGCAGCATTTCTATAGTCTCAACGCCACGCCAGTAGATATAGCCGCGCATCTGCGCCATCTGCTTTTCCGCGGGAAACGCACCTGCGTGATGACCAGCGCCACGCTCTCAGTGGGCGGCGAGACGCTCGACTATTTCCGCGACCGCGTCGGCGCGGATGAGGTGCCGGCGGTGCAGGTCGGGAGTCCATTCGATTACCAGCGGCAGATGAAACTATACGTCGCACGGCAGATGCCCGATCCGCGCGCGGACGATTACGAAGAGGCGCTGGCGCGGTGGATCGAGCATTTCGTGAAACTAACAAATGGCCGGGCTTTTGTGTTGTTCACGAGCTACCGCACCATGCAGAGCGTCGCGGAGCGGATGGCGTCCGCTTTTGCCCGGGAGAAATGGACGCTCCTCGTGCAGGGCAAAGACATGCCCCGGCATCGGCTGCTCGAGGAGTTCAAGTCCGGCGAACGCTGCGTGCTCTTCGGCACCGACAGCTTTTGGAGCGGCGTCGATGTCCCTGGCGACGCGCTCGCAAATGTCATCATCACCCGGCTCCCCTTCGCCGTGCCCGACCACCCTATGATCGAGGCGCGGCTCGAGGTAATCCAGGCGCGCGGCGGCGATCCTTTCCAGGAATACTCCCTGCCCGAGGCGATCCTGAAGCTGCGCCAGGGCGTCGGACGCCTCATCCGCACCGCGCAGGACAGCGGCATTGTCGCCATCCTCGATCCGCGCATTCTCACGAAAAGCTACGGCGGCGCTTTCATGCGCGCGCTGCCGCAGTGCCCGGTGGAGATCGTGTAGTCTGTCGCCCACCGCATCACCGCCAACCTCCTCGCGCAAAAAAGGCGGGGGCGGCTCAGTGC
>PPFU01030798.1_pt1 | contig 12879 bp, 6 predicted proteins | sample 1535991 | NCBI WGS metagenome assembly PPFU01 (sample SAMN04901290, study PRJNA319586) | Hypolithon metagenome, whole genome shotgun sequencing project. | isolation source: Antarctic Hypolithon | place: Antarctica: Miers Valley | collected 2014 | reverse complement strand
GCGCGCAAAGGCTGCCGCGCGAGCCGCCGAGGCCCAGCGGCCCACCCTTTCCACGGGTGAGACGGCCGCCGCTCCACCCGTATAACGACGAACGCCTGACGAGCCCCGCTGGCTCGTCAGGCGTTCTCCCGATCGAACGGCGCCCAGCGCCGTTCGATCGCCTTAGCGGCGCGGCGCGATGCGCCAGAGTTCTCCGTTCTCCTCATCCGTCACGATGTAGAGCGCGCCATCCGAACCCTGCCGCACATCGCGTATACGCTGCCCGCGGTCGGTGAGCAGGTGCTCTTCGCCCGACACGCGACCGTTCGCCATCGTGAGGCGCACCAGCATCCGATCCTTCAGGCTGCCCACGAACAGGCTCCCGCGCCACTCCGGGAAGGCATCGCCCGTATACCACTGCGCTCCGGACGGGGCAATGACCGGATCCCAGTAGTAGACCGGCTGCACCGTACCTTCCCGAGTCGTCTCCGCCGCGGGGATCGCCTGCCCCGAGTACTCCTCTCCATAGGCCGCAATCGGCCAGCCATAGTTCTGCCCGCGCTCGATCAGATTGAGCTCGTCGCCGCCCTGTGCGCCGTGCTCGACCTGCCAGAAGCGCCCCTCGCTGTCGAACGCGGCTGCCTGCGCATTGCGATGGCCATAGGTCCAGATCTCCGGCATCGCGCCAGCCTGGTTCACGAACGGGTTGTCCGAGGGCACGGATCCATCGGGGTTGATTCGGAGCGTGGTGCCGAGATGGCTGTCGAGTTGCTGCGCCTGCGGCCTGGTGACGGTGTCCGACCGTTCACCCACCGTGACGTAGAGCATCCCGTCGGGGCCGAACGTCAATCGGGATCCAAAGTGCAGCCGGCCGTCGTAGGTGGGCATCGTGCGCAGGATCACCTGCACCTGCTCGAGACTCCGGCGATCGGCCGAGAGGACGCCGCGCGCAACGCTCGTCCCGTTGCCGCCCTGGCGTGGATCCGCGAAGCTCCAGAATAGCGTGCGGTCGCTGTCGAAGGTCGGGCTGAGCGCGACGTCGAGGAGTCCGCCCTGGCCGCGCGCGTCCACGTCCGGCAGCCCCATGATCGGTTCCCCAACCGCGCCCGCTGCCGAGACGATGCGCAGGCGGCCCGGACGTTCTGTGACGAGCAGGTCGCCGCCGGGCAGCGGCTCGACCGCCCAGGGATGCACCAGCCCGCGCGCGACGACGGTCACGTCGAACGCGACGTTGGTGGAATCGGCACAGGCGCGGGTCTGCCCGGGGTAGGCCGGGTTCTGCTCGGGAACGTTAGGCTCACGCGTCTCGAGCGGCGTGGCGCAGGCGACGCCGCCAGCAGCAGCCGAGTCCCCGGCCGCACTCATCTGCGTGGTGTCGGCCGCATCCGGGTTGGCGGGCGTGCAGGCGGCGAACCCGGCCGCGGCGGCGATGAGAGCCGCGCGGCGCGCGGTACGAATCGAATGCATGGGTGTCCTCGCTGGATGAACGGATCGACTCGGTGCACGCCGATCCTCAACCCGACGTACGCTCGCAAGAGCCAGTCCAGCCCGCAACGCGGAACGCCCACGGCGGCGGGGACGCGGCGGCTCGCGCACGCGTCGCGGGCGCCACACTTGCCACGGATATGCCTCACGCGATCGCGAGGACGAACCCGACGTCAGCGCCCGCACCGCACAGGGATTCCCGACTCGTCCCGTATCGGCTCGTCGACGGCGGCGTCCCCGTCCCAGAACACGACACCCGCTTCCGACTCCGCGGTCAGAATCTCGCCCCCTTCTTCGTGAATCGCGGCGAGCACCACCTCCTGCCGTGCCTCCACGCGCGGCGCGCCGATCCTGCCTGACGAGACGAGCGTCGGTCGGGCCACGGTCTGATACACGGGTGCGCGCACCACCCAGTCGCGCACCAGCCATCCGCCACCAGGAACGGCTTCGAAGTTCACGCTGCCGCCGAGCGGAGCTCCGCCACCGACGTGCGGAAGTCCGGTGTACGCGAACTCCAGCCGGCAGAGGGCCGCGCTTCTCCGGTTCACCCAGAACGTGCCGGCGATGTCCGGGACGGAACGCCCGCGCACCGGTTCGAACGCGAGCCCCACGAGCCACGGCACATCGTTGGCGGCAGCGACGACGCTGAGACAGTGCGTCGCGACGAACTCGTCGGAGAGCAGCACCTCCGCGTCAGGCGCGAAGAAGTGGAGGTATGGTCCTTCGGTGCGAACGTACCCATGATCCGCCAGCTCCGCCGCGGGCCGGCTCCGATATGGGCGCGCGCTGCTGCCCTGCCGCTCCGTCGACGAGTCCCGGAGCGAGCGTTTGGTGCGCGGATGGTAGGCGCGGACCCGCTCGCGGACGAGCACCTGCATCCCGCCCTCCGCCTGCGCGAGACGGTTCGCCTCGAGCGCCTTCCGTACCTCCGCCCAGAGCATCACCGCATCGGCCGATCGCTCTCCCTCGATGGTCCGGGCGCGGCTCGCGCGACAGGCGCGGCGCGCGTCGACGCGGACCGTCGCCAGTGAGATCGGCACACTCGCGGCGATCAACGTCTGCTCAATCCGTGCGGACGCGCGAAGCTCCACGGATTCGCCGATAGTCGTGCGGTAGCCGATGCGCTGCACACGCACACGGTAGCGTCCAGGCGAGGGCGCGCGGATCGCGTATCGCCCACCTCGCGCCAGCGCTCGCGCCACCACGCGATCGTCGGCGTCGAGGAGTGCAACGGTGAAGCTCTCCACCGGATGCCCGCTGATGGAGTCCAGTACGAGCCCATGCACGATCTGCGCACGTACGGTCGTCGCGAGCCCACCGAACGCGAACGATCCGGCCATGGCGAGGCCGCACAGATGGTTGGTCGTCATTGCGCGCTTCCTGACGGGCGTCCAACCGCGGTCGAGTGCCGACGCCTGCCTCGCCGTCGCGTCCGCTCGATGCGCGAGCCGTGGGACACCGTCATCGGCACGGCCGCGGCAATGCACCCTGGACGGATCGTGCCGCGCGCGGGGTAAGCTCCGGATTCTCTGGCGCACTCGACCGCCAGGGGGGCTCGGCACGCGCTGGCATCGCACCGGCGATCCGGCAACTGCCTAGTCCGCTAGCACTACCAGGAACCCGGCTTCGTCCGCGACCGATCCCGTCACGCGCCCCGCAGCCGGGCTCCAACAGTCGGTCCAGCTCTGATCGTCGCCGCCCGGTGCGCCGGTCTCTGCGTTCGTGCCGTTCGGCACGAGGAGGAGGAATCCGCGTCCTCAACCACGGTGTACCGATTCTACGTCGGACGCCACCTCGAACCCGAGGTTTCGCCGGACGTGCTCCTCCATGGCGGGACGCAGAGCATGGACGAACTGTTCCGCCCCAACGCAGGCGGAACACAGGAGTGGGCCACTGGTCCTGCTCGGCGCCGAGCTCGTTCGGGGGAAGCGCTGCGCCCCCCCCGGCCCGGTCCCCCCAGACCATCGAGGTCAGGGCGCCCAGCTCGTTAGGGCGGCAAGGGCGATCAGGACCGTGACGGTGCCTAGCGCGAACGCTCGTGAGGCGGCGCGCCGGCGGCGGGTCCGCGTCCCGGGGATCAGCGAGACGAGCGCCGCACTGCCCACGCCGACACCAAGCGCGGCAGCCGCGTTGCGCACGACGCCGAGTGCCCATGGCGCGAGGGGAACGCCGAGGACGTCAGGCGCTGGAACGGTCTCCGCCCCGCCAAGGCGGTAGATGACCTGCCAACCGGCCCACTCGATCCCGCCCGCTGCGAGCAGCGCGACCGCAACGGTGCACAGCGCCACGACTCGCGCGATGCGCCGGTCAGCCGCCGCGCTTTCCAGACCCGTCGAGCCGGCGTTCGTCGCGCAGGCGGCGCTCCCAACCGACGCGACCGGCGCGCGCGGGGGCGCATCGAGCGGGACGCTAGGCCGGGCGGCCGAGCTCTGCTGAACATTCGGGGGTCGAGGCATGCGGGCCCTACGGGTCGCATCGGGCTGTGTTTCGTTCGACGGCGCGCGCATCCGACGGGGAGATCACTGAGCCGGCAACGTCGCGCGGCTGACCGGTAGCGGCTCCACACCGCGGCCGGAGCACGAAACTTACGTGCGCCGCACACGTAGTTTGACGCATGTTCGATGACACGCCCGACGCCACCTGGTCGCCGCTTCGCCCGATCGAGTTCGAAATCCTGCTGACGCTCGCCCACGGCGAGCGGCACGGCTACGCGATTCTGCAGGAGATGGAGGGGCGCAACAGCGGCGCATTCGCTCTCGGTACCGGGACGATGTACCGCGCCCTGCGCCGACTCGTCGACGGTGGCCTCGTCGCGCCCGCCGAGCGCCGACCGCCCTCGGACTCGAGCGACGAGCGACGACGCTACTACGCGATCACGCCGCAGGGGCGACGCGTCGCGGTTGCCGAAGCGGCGCGAATGGCGCGGCTCGTAAACGCGGCACGGACGTCTGGACTCCTTCCCCTCCCATCCTCCTCATGACGGCGCGCGATTCGCGGGACCGATTCGTCAGGCGCCTGCTCCACATACTCGTGCACGCGTACCCCGCCGCGTTCCGCGACCAGTACGGGCGTGACATCGAGGAGACCGAGCTGGATCGCTATCGTGAGGCACGCGCGCGGGGCGCAGGTGCAGCGATGCTGGTGCTGGTGAACGCCTTCCTCGACGCCGCGCTCAACGGCGTCCCTGAGCACCTTGCTTCTCCCATGCCGAGGCCTGTCATGTTCTACTGGGTGGATGTGCGCTACGCGATGCGGCTGCTGCGACGGAGCCCGCTGTTCACGCTGCTCACGATCGTCGTCCTGAGCGGCGGGCTGGGGCTGAGCATCTTCACCTTCTCGTTCCTGCATACGGCCATGATGCGGCCGCTGCCGCTGGACGAGGGCGATCGCATCGTCCGCGTGCAGCAGGCTACCGGCAGCGGACTCGACGTCGCGGATCTCGCGCTCATGCGGCCCGATATCACGACGCTGCGTGAGGTTGGCGCGTACACGACGCACGAGCTGATCGTCGGGAGCGACGACGGGCGCCGGGCGCTCCGCGCAACCGCGGCCGAATGGAACATTTTCCAGTTCACGCGCACCCCGCCCGAACTCGGCCGCGGCTTCTATCCGGAGGATGCGATCTCGGGCGCGGAACCGGTGATCGTCCTCGGATACCGCACCTGGCAGTTCGCGTTCGGCGGCGACTCGTCGATCGTCGACCGCCGGATCATCGTGAACGGCGCTCCGGCCCGTGTGATCGGCGTGATGCCCGACGGGTATGGCTTTCCCGCGGCGGCGAGTGCCTGGGTGCCGCTCGATGCGGCCACGCTGGCGGCCCAACCGCCCGGCGTGACGGAATTGCACGTCTACGCGCGCCTGGCACCCGGAGTGGACGCCAGGACGGCGCGGGTCGAGCTGACGACGCTGCACGCCCGCGTGCGGCAGAGCCGGCCACAACCTGCCGAGTCGGCGGTGGACGTTCCCTTGCCCACGGGGATCCTCGTGCGGTCGTTCCCCATGGCGCAGTTCGATGATGACGGACCGCTCGTGTTTGCGATCCTGAACGTGCTGTCGGCACTCGTCCTCTTGCTGGCCTGCATCAATGTGACAAACCTGCTGCTCGCGCGGGCCAACGAGCGCGCTCGCGAAACCGCCGTGCGGCTTGCCCTCGGCGCCTCTCGCTCCCGCCTCGTCGTTCAGAGCCTCTGGGAGAGCGTTCTGCTCTGCATCGCGGGGGGCGCGGTCGCGACGGCGCTCGCCGCCTGGGGGCTCGGCGTCGTCAATGCCTGGGCGCACACGCACCTCGAGGGGAATCTGACCTTCTGGTGGGTGTGGGCGCCGGACCGCACGACGCTGTTAGCCGCCGGCGCGTTCATCACGGTCGCCCTGGCCGTGCTCGGCGGCGTGGTCTCCGTCCGCGCGTCGAACATCAGCTTCGTGGAGGTGCTGCAGGACGGCGGCGCGCGCGCCGGCGGACGACGCGAGGGCCGTGTTGCGCGCGCGCTGGTGGCGACGCAGATCGCGACCGTGTCGGTGCTCATGCTCTTTGGCGTCCTGTCCGGCATTCTTGCCCATCGCGTGGCGAACGCGCAGGTCGGGTTCGACACGCGGAACCTCCTCAGCTCACGCATCGTGTTGCCTGACGACCGCCATGCCGCGCCCAGGGCCGCCGGTCAAGTGTTCGCGACGCTCCACGACAGGCTGACCGCCGAGCCGTCGCTCGATGGTGTGGTCCTCCGTGCCCGTCTGGCGCACGTCGCGGATCGTGAGTCGGAATTCACAGTCGACGCGGCGACTCTGGCCACGCCCACGATGCCACCGCGCGCCTACGTCCAGGGCGTGTTCGGCGACCTGCACCTGGTCGGCGCCGCACTGCGCGAAGGGCGTACGCTCGATGCCCGCGATGATGACCGGAGCATGGACGTGGCTCTCGTCAGTGAAGCGCTGGCGAAGCGTCACTGGCCCGGCCGATCGGCAGTGGGAACGCGCATCCGGCTCGGGGGACTCGGTGAGGCGACGCGAGAGCGCATTGTCGTCGGGGTGGTGAGCGACGTCCTCATGGGCGATCCACTTGCTCGCGATCGAAGCACACAGGCGGTATACATCCCGCTGCGCCAGACCGGTGCCCGCGACGTCCAGGTGGTCTTCCGCCACCGCGGCGACGGTGCCGCGGCGCAGGGCTCACTCCACCAGGTTCTTACCGACATCGATCCGCTCCTGCCGCCGGTCAACGTCATGACCTTCGACGAGGTGCTTTCGAAATCAGCGCTGCTTGCCCGTGGAGTGGCGACGCTCTTCAGCTACTGTTTCGGTTTCGCCCTTCTGCTCGCAGTCAGCGGCACGTACGGCCTCATGTCGCGGTCCATCGGCCAGCGATCGCGCGAGATCGGCGTCCGGCGCGCGCTCGGCGCAACGGATGGGAGTATCGTCCGACTGCTTCTCACGCAGGGCGGCCGCCAGGTCGGCGTCGGGGCGCTCGTCGCCCTCCCTCCGATGCTCGCGGTGAGCGCAGGCTTTGCGCATTTCTTCCCCGTCGGTATTGGCCTCACGATCGCGACCGGCGTGCTCGTTGTGGCGACGATCGTTGGGGTGGTGCTCGCGGCGACCTACGTGCCGACACGACGAGCGCTTGCGACCCCCGTGCTCAGCGCCCTGGGTAGGGACTGATGCAGTCGGCCGGCCTCGCCGGCACGGTTCGGGCGGGGAACGTCTGCCGCGCTGTCCTCCGCGGTGCCCGCGCGCGGTTCCCTCAACTGTCCCTCTTCGCCCCGCATGCCCCATCAGACGGCCCTCATCGCCACGATCGCCGCAGGCCTCGGCCTGGCCTTCGTCTTCGGGCTGATCGCCGTCCGACTCCGCCTCCCCCCGCTGGTCGGCTACCTCGTCGCGGGGATCGCCGTCGGCCCGCACACGCCGGGCTTCGACGCGGATATCGGGCTCGCCTCACAGCTCGCGGAGATCGGCGTCATCCTGCTCATGTTCGGGGTCGGGATGCACTTCTCGATCCGCGATCTGCTGGCCGTGCGGAGGATCGCGCTTCCGGGTGCGGTGGTCCAGATCGTTGCCGCGACGGCGTTAGGCGCGGTCGTCGCGCGCCTCTGGGGGTGGACGTGGGGCGCCGGGCTGGTGTTCGGGCTCGCGCTCTCGGTCGCCAGCACAGTGGTGCTGCTCCGCGCGCTCGAATCGCGGGGCGTGCTCGACTCGATCAATGGGCGCATCGCCGTCGGCTGGCTCATCGTCGAGGACGTGGCGATGGTGCTGGCGCTCGTGCTGCTGCCGGCGCTCGCGGTACCGCTCGGGGGAACGCCGCTGACCGCCGCCGCCCATGCCGCGGGCGGCAGCGTGTGGATTGCGCTTGGGCTCACGCTGATCAAGGTGGCCGCGTTCGTCGCGCTGATGCTGGCGGTCGGCTCGCGCGCCGTGCCCTGGCTGCTCGAGCGTGTGGCGCGAACGGGCTCGCGCGAGCTGTTCACGCTCGCCGTGCTCGCCGTCGCGTTGGGGGTCGCGTTCGGCGCCGCGGCCCTGTTCGGCGTCTCGTTCGCGCTGGGCGCCTTCTTCGCGGGCGTGGTGATTAGTGAATCGGAGCTGAGCCATCAGGCTGCCGCCGATGCGCTCCCCTTTCAGGACGCGTTTGCGGTGCTCTTCTTCGTCTCGGTCGGCATGCTGTTCGATCCCGGCGTGCTGATCGAGCAGCCGCTGGCGATCGTCGCCACGGTGCTGATCATCATGCTCGGCAAGTCGCTGGCGGCGTTCGCGATCGTGCTGCTCTTCCGTCATCCGGTTCGGACGGCGCTCACGGTCTCGGCGAGCCTCGCGCAGATCGGCGAGTTCTCCTTCATCCTCGCCGCGCTCGGCGTGTCGCTCGGCCTCCTCCCGCCGGAGGGGCAGAGTCTCATCCTCGCGGGCGCGATCATCTCGATCACGCTGAATCCGCTCGCCTTCGCCGCCATCGCCCCGATCGAGCAGTGGCTGCGCGAGCGGCCGCGCGTGCTCGATGCGCTCGAGCGGACGCCGGGTGCCCTCCTGGAGCTTCCCCCGACCGTCAATGCCTCTGCGCTGCACGATCATGTGGTCATCGTGGGGTTTGGCCGCGTGGGCAGCACGATCGGTGGGGCGCTGCAGCGGGAGGGGCTCCCCTTCGTCGCGATCGAACAGAATCGTGAGGCGGTGGAGAGTCTCCGGCGGCGCGGGCTCCCGGTGCTGTATGGCGACGCCGCGCGGCAAGGGGTGCTGGACCTGGCGCATCTTGGCCGCGCACGGATGCTCGTCATCGCCACCCCGGACGCCTTCCAGGCGCGGCGTATCGTCGAGCTCGCGCATCAGGTGAACCCCCGCATCGCGATCGTGGCCCGCACGCACAGCGAGGCCGAACAGCGCTACCTCCGCCGGCACGGCGTGGACATGGCGGTGATCGGCGAACGCGAGCTCGCGTTCGGCATGACGCGCAACGCGCTGGACTGCCTCGGGGTGGAGCTGGATGTCGCCGACCGGCTCATCGAGACGCTGCGCGAGGCTGCGGGCGAGGAGGGCGGGTCGCCCTCGACACCGCCAGCGCGGACGGAGTCGTGACCCGCTGGCGCGCGTCGACGACCGGCGTGGACGACGTCGCGTCCCACCGGGATGTCCTGATCCGGTCACCACGTTGTGCGTATGTCACGAGCTGCGCGATCTGAACAGCGGTCTGAACGCGCTGGCGAGATCACGCACTATCCAGTCGCCGACATGTCACCGTCCTCGACGCCATTGACGGGCAACCGCCGATCGATGGCAAATTGGCTCTGGACTTTAGGCTCTGGGCTTTAGCTCCCGCGAGCACACGCCAACGTCTAATGCCCAGAGCCCAGAGCCCACCAGCCGTCGACTCGGTACAGACTAACGATGCGATCGTGCGGGGCGCAGAGTTCGCGGAACCACCCCGGCTGCATTACGCACTATCTGGCAGGCGACTCAGTAACGCGCTGAGCCTGACGAGCACGAACGAGCGGGAGGTGCCCGATCCACTGGGCACCTCCCGCTCGTCATCCATGAGGTCGCCAGTGCCTGACGTGACGCGTCAGGCCCTCCGCTTACCGGGGCGGCGGCAGCGTCCGCTGGCCCCAGGTGGGGGCGGGCGGCTCCGTCATCAGGCGCTGGACTGGCTGCTCGCGCAGCAGGCGCATCGCTTCCTGCACGGCCCGCTCGAGCTGCGGATCGCGACCGGCCGCAACCTCACGCGGCCAGTTCTCCACCTCGATGTCCGGGGCGACGCCCTCGTTCTCCACCGCGAAGTCACCCTCGCGGGATATGAAACCGAAGCGTGGCGCGATCATCGAACCGCCGTCCACGAAGGCCGGTGTATCGGTGGTCGCAACGAGTCCGCCCCAGGTGCGCGTCCCGACGATCGGGCCGATCTCCCGGCGCTTGAACATGTACGGGAGGAGATCCCCACCAGATCCTGCCATCTCGTTGATGACCATCACCTTCGGGCCCCATATCCCGGTTGCCGGGCTGGTGAAGGGCACGCGGTCGCCGACGGGGTTGTTGAAGTAGCCATCGAAGTCGCGGCCGAGTACGTCGACGATATAGTCAGCCGCCGATCCGCCGCCATTGAACCGCTCGTCGATCACCGCGCCCTGCTTGTCCTGCTGGGCGAAGTAGTAGCGGTTGAAACTGGTGTAGCCCGGCTGGCCGGTGTTCGGGATGTACACGTAGGCAAGCCGTCCGCCCGAGAGCGAGTCGACCAGACGACGATTCCCCTCCACCCAGGCGCGGGTCCGGAGCCCCTGCTCGTTGGCGACGGGAATCACCGTCACCTGACGCGCGCCGTCCATCGTGGGGCGTGCGTTGACGGTGATCACCGTCTGCCTGTTCGCCGTGCCGTCGAGTAGACGATAGACGTTATCCGGCGTTCGCAGTTCGACACCGTTCACTGCCAGGAGATAGTCGCCGCGATTCACGTTGACGCCCGGCGTCGCCAGCGGCGCCCGCAGCTCGGGGTTCCAGCTCTCGGCGTCATAGATCCGTGCGATGCGATAGCGCTCGTTCTCGATCGTGAAGTCAGCGCCCAGCAGCCCCGGATTGGTAGAGGGGACGTCAGGCATGTCGCCGCCGCGCACGTACGAATGGCCGATGGCCGTCTCGGCGCCCATGTTGTCGAGCAGATAGTTGAGATCCGCGCGGTGCATGACGTACGGCAGCAGCGGCTCGTACATCGCGCGTGCGGCGGCCCAGTCGGTGCCGTGCAGGTTGCGGACGTAGAAGTTGTTCCGCTGGTTCCGCCACCCTTCGGCGAAGATCTGCTCGAACTCCGCCTTCGGGTCGATGTAGGCCCGCAGGGTCGCGTCCAGCCGACCCTGCGCCGCCTGGGGTGCGGGCTTGTCGGCATCGACGAGGAACATCGCGCCCTGCCCGCCCGGCGTGCGATACAGCAGCTTCTTGCCGTCGCCGCTCACCACGTACTGCGCGACGCGCTGGGCAAACGGGGCCGCGCGCCGGGTGCGGAGTTCATACCGGTGCAGCGTTCCGCCAGCGGGACCGCCAGGACCATCCGCCGTGCCCGTCGCCGGGAGCGGCTCGATGAAAAACACGGTTCCCGCGGGTCCGGCGCGCAATTGCTGATAGTCACGCAGTGCCACGTCCTGCACCGCGATGATGCGCTGTTGGAGCCCCTCGAAATCGATGCGCACGTTGCGCGATGCGGCTCGTGCGGCAGCCGAGTCGGAGGCCGCCGCGGAGTCGCGTCCGGCCGCCGGCCGGGTGGACGCGGTGCCTGACGGCTGCGCCGGCGGCTGGCCAGGCTCGCGTGGCGCAGCGCCGGCCCGCGCCGCCTCCTCGTCGCTCTCCGGCAGCAGCGGCGACGGCTCGTTCTGGGCCAGCACCATCAAATACAACCCTCTCGTTACGGCGCGCTCGTACGCCGACATGTCGAGTAGACCGGAGTTCATCCCGACGTTCGTCGAAGCCAGGAACCAGAGATACTTCCCGCTCGCATCCCACGCCGGCTGCGTGGCATCGGCGAGGCCGTCGGTCACCTGACGCGACTGCCCACCCTGCGTGTCGTACAGGAAGATGGCGCGGAAGAGCGAGGGCAGATGCTTCGCATAGGCGATGTAGCGCGAATCCGGGCTCCACACGGGAATGAGCGACCGGTCGGCGCTGAAGCGCGGGTCGGCGTCCGCTTCCGTCGCGCGCCCCGCGGCGACATCGACGACCCAGAGCTTGAGGTGTGAGTCCTGGAACGCAATGCGGCGGCCGTCCGGTGACCAGGCAGGCACATACGGCCGGCTCGGCTCGGGGAGCGTGATCTCGCGGGGCGTGCCGAGTCCCGTCTGCGGGGCGATGTACAGCCGATACTCGCCGGAGCGATCGCTGAAGTACGCGACCGAACTTCCATCGGGCGACCACATCGGTCCGATCTCCGCCGATCCGCTGGAACTCGTCAGGTTGCGGACGTCGCCCTTCTCCGCTGGCACGCTGAAGATCTCGCCGCGCGCCTCGACGGCAACCCGTCGCCCGGTGGGCGAGAGCGCGAGGCTGGTGACGCGATTTCCGACGTCCTTCCACTGTGGCATCATCCACGGGAAGTCGCCCGCCGCCGTGATGTTCACCGTGCGAGCCTGTCCGCCCGGCGTGAGCTCGTGCACCCGGCCGGCCTGTTCGAAAACCAGCGTTCCGCCGCCGGCGTCCAGCGACTTCACGTCGAAATCCCGGTAGCGCGTGTGTTGGGCCACCGCTTTGGAGGCCATGTCATACGACCAGACGTTCGCCACGCCGTCGCGGTCCGAAAGAAAGTAGACGACGTTTCCGATCCATACGGGGTCGGTGTCCTTGGAGTTGTCCCAGGGCGGCGTCACCACTTCGAGCGTCTGGAGATTCGCGATCCAGATCGGCTTGTTCTGTCCGCCGCGATAGTTGCGACGCTCATCGTCCCACGAGTTGTTGAGTCGATAGGCGATATGGCGCCCATCGGGCGAGATCTTCCCCTGGTACGCACGTGGGAGCGCCATCGGCTGCTCGATGCCGCCCGCGACCGGCACCGTCCAGAAGCGCGGCGCGGGCGACGGCGCGACAGTCGAACGGCCCGAGGCGAACACCACCGAGCGGCCGTCGGGCGTCCAGCCCTGCACCTGATCGGCAGCGGCATGCCAGGTGAGCCGCGTCGGCTGGCCACCGGTCACCGGCACTGCGTATACATCAGCGTTCCCGCCATACTCGGCGGTGAAGGCGATCGTCTGCCCGTCGGGCGAGAGCTTGGGGTTCGTCGCCTCCCCTGCGAAGCTGGTGATGCGACGCGCGGCACCGCCGGCGCGCTCCACCACCCAGACGTTGCTGGCGTAGGTGAAGGCGATGTGGCTCGCGCTCACGCTGGGCGCGCGCAGGAGCCGGGTCTGGGCACCGAGCGGCGCGGTGGACAGTGCGAGAGCGGCGAGGACGAGAGCTGAGCGATGCATCTGG
>PPFU01005763.1_pt1 | contig 12881 bp, 11 predicted proteins | sample 1535991 | NCBI WGS metagenome assembly PPFU01 (sample SAMN04901290, study PRJNA319586) | Hypolithon metagenome, whole genome shotgun sequencing project. | isolation source: Antarctic Hypolithon | place: Antarctica: Miers Valley | collected 2014 | reverse complement strand
AGAAGGATGACAAGATGTGGGTGGTCAAGGCGTCGACGCGGCGGCTGGTGCGGGTGATTCAGGGTAAGCCGGGCTCGACGGATGTGCAGAGGGTGGAATTGCGGAGCGATGTGAAGGAGGAGCCGCCGGCGCCCATTGGGCCGCCGGCGGAGGTGCCGCAGTTGTCAGTGACGACGGTGCGTGGTCGTGTGATTGAATTGCTGATACGAAGGTCAGACGGTCGTCGGTCCAAGCCCGCGTGGGTTCGAGCGGCGTGGTTTGTATGAGTATGTGTGGGAGGAGCCGCCGGGGGTTTTGTCGGGGTATGTTTTTGAGGGGTCGATGACGACGAGCAAGGTGCTGGTGGTGATGCCCGAGGGGACGGCGTTGGGGACGAAGGTGTGGGTGTCGACGGCGTGGGTGAGCCCGACGGATGAGTTGGGGTTTCTGTGTTCGCCCGTGTCGGCAACGACGAACTCGCTGGTGATGGTGGCTGCGGGGGGTTGACCGACCTTGGAGGTGCGAAGGGTGAGCGAGCGTTCTTGGGGTGGGACGGAAGCGAAGCGGAGGCCAGCGCGAAGGCGAAGGCCCCGCTCGCTTACGCGTCGCGGCTCAGGTTTGGAGGGTGTCGCGAGGACGTGAAGATTTGTATCAAGCGGTAGCGGACCTTACTTGATGAACAGCATTTCCTGGTATGTCGGCAGGGGCCAGAGGTCGTCGGCAACGTAGCCTTCGAGTTCGTCGACGTAGCCGCGGATCTCGAGCATCTTGGGAAGGACTTGATCGCGGAGGAAGACGCAGTGTTTGGCGACGTCGTCGAGGGAGTCCTCCTGCTCCTTGAGCGAGGCGAGCTGAGCGACCGAGTCCTGCAGGCTTTTGATGAGGCGGGTGAGGGTGGCGAGGGTGTCGCTGTCGGTGTCGATCCCGACGGCCTTGAGGCTCGCGAGGCTGCCCGCAAGCTCGCCCTGGTAGCGAACGGCGGCGGGGAAGATGACGCTGCGGGCCATTTCGACGACGAGGTTGCTCTCGACGTTGACGGCCGCGATGTACTGTTCGGCATAGACCTCGTAGCGGGCCTCGGTCTCGCGTTCGGTGAGCACGCCGTACTTGGCGAACAGTTCGATCACATCATGATCGGTGTAGGCGGGCAGTGCGTCGGCGGTGGTGCGGAGGTTGGGCAGGCCGCGTTTTTGGGCCTCCTTGTGCCACTCTTGGGTGTAGTTGTCGCCGTTGAAGACGACGCTGCTGCACTCGTTCCAGATCTCGCGGACGATGTCGGCGATGGCGGAGCCCAGCTTCTGCTTGCTCGACGTGTCGGCCGACTCGAGCTTGCCGGCGCAGTAGTCCAGCGACTCCGCCATCGCGGTGCTCAGCGTGGTCAGGGGCACGGCGATCGACTGGCTGGCACCCACGGCTCGAAACTCGAACTTGTTGCCCGTGAACGCCATGGGGCTGGTGCGGTTGCGGTCGCCCGAGTGCTTGGGGATGGGCGGGATGACGTCCGCGCCGACGGTCAGCGTGCCCCGCTTGGCCTCGATGGGCTTGCCGGTGGCGATGGACTCGATGGTCTGCGTGAGCTCATCGCCCAGGAAGATGGACAGGATCGCGGGCGGTGCCTCGTTGGCGCCCAGGCGGTGGTCGTTGCCGGCGTATGCGATGGAGGCGCGGAGGATCTTGGACCACTTGTAGACCGCGCGGATCATCGCGGAGCAAAAGAGCAGGAACTGGGCATTCTCCGATGGGGTGGCGCCGGGCTCGAAGAGGTTGCCCGCGGCGGCGGAGCCCATGGAGAAGTTCAGGTGCTTGCCGCTGCCGTTGATCCCGCCGAAGGGTTTTTCGTGGAGCAGGCAGGTCATGCCGTACTTCTCCGCCATCTTGCGAAGGGCGATCATGATGATCTGCTGGTGGTCGGCGGAGGTATTGGCCGACTCGTACACCGGCGCGAGTTCGTACTGACCCGGCGCGACTTCGTTGTGCCGCGTCTTGGTGGGCACGCCGAGCTTGAAGAGCTCCCGTTCGACCTCGAACATGAACGCCAGCACCCGCTGGGGGATCACGCCGAAGTAGTGGTCGTCGAACTCTTGTCCCTTGGGCGGCGGTGCGCCAAAGAGCGTGCGGTCGGCTGCCATCAGGTCGGGGCGGGCGTAGTAGAAGTTTTGGTCGATGAGGAAGTATTCCTGCTCGGCCCCTGCGGTTGCGGCGACGAACGGGCCGTCGTTGCCGAAGAACTTAAGCACCCGCTGCGCCTGCTCGTTGAGCGCTTGCATGGATCGCAGGAGGGGGGTCTTGTGGTCCAGCGCTTCGCCGGTCCAGGAGACAAACGCGGTGGGAATACACAGCGTGGTCCCGTTGGGGTTCTCCATGATGTACGCGGGGCTGGTCACGTCCCAGATCGTGTACCCGCGGGCTTCGAAGGTCTGGCGGATCCCGCCGGTGGGAAAGGATGAGCCGTCGGGCTCGCCCTGAATGAGCGAGGAGCCCTCGAAGGTCGAGATGGTGCCGCCGCGACCGTCGGGGTCGAAGAAGGAGTCGTGCTTTTCGGCGGTCTGCCCGGTGAGGGGGAAGAAGACGTGGGCGTAGTGGGTCGCCCCGTGGTCGAGCGCCCAGGTCTTCATTGACTCGGCCACCGCGTCGGCGGTGCCCGGGTCGAGCTGGCCCCCGGTCTCGATGGTGGTCTTGAGCGACTTGTAGACCCCCTTGGGGAGCCGCTTGGACATCTCGTCCATGCTGTAGACATTCTGGGCCCAGACTTCGCCGGTGGGGGAGGTTTTATAATCGAACGTCGACCTGATCTCGGGCGCGTTGGCGATCGCGGCAATCGCCTCGCGGCGGGCGGTGCTTCCACTCATGATGGCTGACTCTTCTCTTAATAAAGGGTTCACCCCCGGCCGCGAGCAGGCATCCCGGGCGGGGTCGGCGGGACTATACCCGGTCGGCTTGCCGCCCGCAACGCCCCCCCTGGCATTAACGCGTCGGCTGCGAGGCGGCGATGCCCGTCAGGCTCGTGTCCCTCCTGTTCACCGTGCGTCTGTTGCCAAATGGATGCCCATCCGCGTGGAACGAGTCGAGGGGGGATGGAAGCTGATCCAATCCGAGCAGTTCAAAAACTTCTCTCGCCATCCTGGCATGTTCATGACGGTGCTGCTGCGGTCCGAGCCGCGAAGCGTGAGCAAGCGTTCTTCGATAAACAGGACCTGGTGCTTGATCGATGCACCGCCGTAAGCACCGCTCGCTGACGAGTCGCGGCTCGGAGTGCATGGCCTTCATCACCGAAGGTTTGAGGCGGCGAGAAACTTGATGAACCGCTCGAAAGCAGGGTCCCACCGTGTCCGCAACCCATGCGGAGAAGGAAAGACCGCTTACTCTGTGCGGGGCTCATTTAGGACAGCAAGACCGCTTACTTTGTCCGCGGCTCATGTGGCGCGGGCATCTTTGACGGCATGGACAAACTGGCGGGCGAGGTCGGTCAAGGCGTGCCAGTCGCCTCGGGAGATCAGGTCCTTGCGGACCAGTGCGGAGCCGACGCCAAGGCACGCGGCCCCGGCGTCGAGCCAGGTCTTGACGGTGTCGAGTTCGACGCCGCCGGTGGGGGTGAGCTTCAGGTGCGGCATCGGGGCGAGCACATCCTTGAAGTACTTCGGGCCCAGGTGCCCCGCGGGAAAGACCTTGACGACATCGGACCCCGCCTCGAAGGCGGCGAGAATCTCGGTAGGGGTAAAGGCTCCGGCGAAGATGGGCAGCCCCGCGGCGTGAGCGGCGTCGATGAGCTCGGGCTTGAAGATCGGGCACACCACGAACTGTGCCCCCGCGGCGACGGCGGACCGGAGCATCTCGGTGTTGAGCACGCTGCCCACGCCGACGGCCATCTCATCGCCCAGTTCGGAGCGAGCGGCGGCGATGGCTTCGAGAGCGCCGGGGGTGGTCATCGTGATTTCGACGACGCTGACACCCCCGTCGCGGAGGCTGCGGCAGGTGGCGACGAGGCCGTTGGCGGAGTCGGCGCGGATGATCGCGACGAGGCCGGAGTCGGTGATGCGGGCGAGGGTGGCGGCGCGGTCGGTCGGCATCGTCAGAGGGTAGCAGGCTCGGCCGAGGCTGCCGCTACGCCCGCCCATCCCCCTCGGCCCTGGCTTGCACGCCGACCCCGACCCCCACGCCCGCTCCCACTGCCAGCGGGAGCGACCGGGCGGGCGTGGTCACGCGGTCCTCGGCCCGTGTGGAGGTGGCCTGGTCGAGCGAGTGTTCGTAGAGCGACAGCAGCGAGAGCAGCCACGCCACAGCGGCCTCGGCGGACTGGTCCTCGCACACGCCGTGGGCTTGGAGGCAGTCGCTGCACCCCCCGGTGGTCGGGTCGTACAGCGGGACACGGAGGTCGTTGTCACCCAGGAACCAGTTGAAGCAGGCGTGGGCGCGGCTGAGCCACTTGCGGTCCTGCGTCACGCGGAATGCCTCGAGGTACGCATCGATGGAGGCGGAGGCCTCGGCGGGAAGCTGGTTGAAGCGGGCCTTGTCACCCCCCCTGGGGTAGTGCCCGTCGCTGCCCACGGGGGAGAAGTGCCCACCCGGCCCGCTCTGGTCCCGCTGCACATCATGGAGCCAGTCGAGGCACCATAACGCCTTCTCGATCATTTCGTTGCGAAACATCCATCGCCCCGCGAGCAGCAGGGCGTGGGGCACGCGGGCTGCCTTGTAGGTAATGGCGTCCATCGGCCAACGCCAGTCGTCGGTGGCGTTCTCAAACTTGCCGTAGAGCCGGTCCGCCATGTGCTCGCGGGTGCGGCGGGCGTTGGAGTCGCCCGAGAAGCGGCGGAGATAGGCGTGGATCCCGATCAGGCCAAATGACCAGCCCAGCGGGTGCTCGAACGTTTCGCAGTGAGGCAGCGCCCGGCCGAAAAGAGCGGCGGCGTGCATGATGTGCCCGCGGACCTGGCTCCGCGCGACCACCTCGCCCAGCGCCCACATCGCCCGGCCGTGCGTGTCCTCGCTGCCGCCCTCGTCGGTCCAGTGGCGGTCGAAGCTCAGGTGGTTGCGGAACACCCCGCGGTCCCCGTCGAACGCGTGGTTCAGGAAGCTCAGGTACCGCACGATCAGCCGATCCAGGTCCACCGCCTGGCCCCGCGACAGGTGGTCCTGCGCCAGAAGCGCTGCGATGAGGGTGCGGGCGTTGTCATCGGTGGTGTAGCCGGCGTCGCGGTTGGGCACGGCATGATCCGCGGCATTGAAGATGCCGGTGTCGTCCGTCAGCGTGAGCACGTGGTCGAAGCGGATCTCGGGCAGCTCCGGCCCGCCGGCGTAGTCGCTGACATCGATCCGATCCAACGCGGGTTTGGGATTGTGCAGCCGCTCCTGCACCACCGTGCGGAACAGCTCGAGGTACTGCCGACCCACCTCCGCCCAACGCATCTGACGGGTGAAGGTATACGCCTTCTTTCGCATCGAGTGACGCTCGACCTCGTGGTCGAACAGGTACAAAATCGCCTCCGCCAAGTCCGCGACCAGCTGCCCGCGGTCACCCGCATCGCGGGGCATATCCACCAGGATGCCCCGCCCGTCGGCGAGCATCTCCTGGGCGTACCAATAGGCGGTCGACACGGTCGCTTTGCCCGTGCCCAGGGCGTACGCCAGCGTGCCCGAGGTGATCTGCTGCTCGTTGAGGTAGGGCGTCACATATACATCCGCGGACCCCAGCCACTCGACGAGCTCTTCGAGCTCGACGAACTTGTTCACCCACTCGATGTGCTTGTCGACGCCCAGTTCCTTGGCCCTGCGTTGCAGGGAGAGGCGGTACTCCTCGCCCGATTCGGCGGTGACGCCGGGGTGGGTTGCGCCGAGCACGATGTAGACGACATCCGGGTGGGTCTTGATGATGCGAGGCATGGCCTCGACCATGTTCTCGATGCCCTTGTTGGGGCTGAGCAGACCGAAGGTCAGGATGACCCGTTTGCCCTCGACGCCGAATTGATCCTTGTAGAAGTTGGGGTCGACGAAGGGGACATCGGGGATGCCGTGGTGGATGAGGGTGATCTTGTCGTCGTCGATGCCGTAGACGTCGCGGAGGAAGCCGTAGGCCCGATCCGCCATGACGACGAGGCGGTCACACTTTTGAGCGAGCTGACGGGTGACGTCGAGCTGGTTTTCGTCCGGGCTCTTGAGCACGGTGTGCAGCGTCGCGACGACGGGCATGCGGAGGCGGTTGATGAAGTCGAGGATGTACCCGCCCTGCTTGCCTCCGTAGATGCCAAACTCGTGCTGCACGCAGCAGACGTCGACGCCCGAGACGTTGAGGAAGTCGGCGGCAAGGCGGTATTCCGCGAGGCGTTTGTCGTTGATCTCGAAGCGGACCTTGTCGGCGTAGCCGTACCCCTCGGGGCGGTCGTTCATCGCCACCGTGCTGGCGGCGATCGAGGGGTCGGCCATGAGCAGGGCGTCATTCAGGTCGTTGGTGAACGTGCCGATCCCGCAACGCCGGGGCAGATAGCTGCCCACCAGGGCGACGGACCGGAGCGGGTTGGACATCGTCGGCTGGGGCTTGTGACGCATGAAAAAAAGCTGCTGGACGGAGGAGCTGGGGAGGCGGCGGGACCAATCGACGCCCGCGGAACATGGTCCACGGGTTGAGGCGGTAGCATAGGCGAGCGGGGACGCACCGGTCACCCGCCCATCGCGTGCGTTCAAGCCCCGAGCGGAACCGCCCGATCCCACTCCACAAGCCCCCACACCCCTGAGCCCCTCAGCCCCCAAGCCCCTGGTCTCCCCATGAAAGGCGTCATCCTCGCAGGCGGACTTGGCAGCCGCCTCCGCCCGCTCACCCTCGTCACCAACAAGCACCTGCTCCCGGTCTACGACCGCCCGATGATCCACTACCCCATCGAGTGCCTCGTGCAGGCGGGCATCACGGATGTGCTCATCGTCACCGGCGGGGAGTATGCGGGCGACTTTCTCCGCCTGCTCAAAAACGGCAAGGGCCTGGGCGTTCGCAAACTCGAATACGCCTATCAGGAGGGCGAGGGCGGCATCGCGGATGCCCTCAAGCTGGCCGAGGACTTTTCCGACGGCGGCCAGATCGCCGTCGTGCTGGGGGACAACATCCTGGAAAAATCCATCGCACGCCCCGTCGCCGACTTCCGCGCTCAACGCTCCGGAGCGAAGCTGCTGCTCAAGCAGGTGCACGACCCCGAGCGGTTCGGCGTCGCCCGGCTCGACGGCGAGCGGATCGTCGAGATCATCGAGAAGCCCCAAAACCCCACCAGCGACCTCGCCGTCACCGGCATCTACTTTTATGATGCCGACGTGTTCAAGATCTGCCAAACCCTTAAACCCTCGGGTCGGGGCGAGCTGGAAATCACCGATGTCAACAACGCCTACCTCCGCCGGGGCGACCTCACCCACGCCACCCTCGACGGCTGGTGGACGGATGCCGGCACCTTCGAGAGCCTCTTCCGGGCGGCGGAGTTGGTCAAGAACGGCGGGGCGAATAAAACGCAGTGATCAAGTGAGCCAGTGATCGAGTGAACAAGTCACAACGTCACCCATCTTGCGGTCACTCTTCGGATACGGGTTCACTTCTTCACTCATTCACTCATTCACTCATTCACTCATTCACTCATTCACTCATTCACTCATTCACTGGTTCACTCGTTCACTCTCCTCCCATGCCCCAACCCATCCCCAGTTTCCGCGGCTCGCTCACCGACGCCTTTGATGAAGCCAAGTCGGCCGATGAGCCACGCTTCGTCCCCGCCACCCTCTTCGCCGACGACCGCGGCTGGTCCTACATGAACCAGTTCCTGAACATCCTGGACTCCGAGGGCCAGATCAACTTCTCGACGATGTACCCAGGCGTCATCAAAGCATGGCACCGACACCACCTCCAGACCGACTTCTGGATGGTGCTCACAGGCCACCTCAAGGTCGGCGTCCATGACGCCGACACCGGCGAGTCATGGATCACCATCACCGGGGAAAAACGCCCCGGCACCGTCGTCATCCCGCCCCCCCTCTGGCACGGGGCCGCCACCGTCGGCCCCACCGACGCGGGGCTGCTCTACTACGTCACCCATCAATATGACCCCCAGCAACCCGACGAGGAACGCCAACCCTACGACGCCGTCGCCGACTTCCCGTGGGCGGTGCAGCACAAGTGAACCACCCGTTCAGCGGCCCTGGTGAAGCCGCTCCGTCGGGATGCGGGAGGCACGCGCCGTCATTGAATGCACCGACAGAAGTACTCCGGCCCGGAGGCGGCATGAAGGTCAGCGTGGTCATGCCGACTTACAACGGCGAACGTTTTCTGCGGGAACAGCTCGACAGCATCGTCCGTCAGAGCCGGTGCATCGATGAGCTGCTGGTGGGCGACGACGCTTCCGACGACGGCACGGTGGCGGTTGTCGAAGCGTTCGCCGCGACCGCGGCGTTCAATGTCCACATCACCCGAAATGATAAGAACCGCGGGCTGACCGGCAACCTCAACGATCTGCTTCGGCACGCGACGGGCGAGGTGATCCTATTCAGCGATCAGGATGATGTGTGGCTGGATCACCACGTCGAACGGCTGGTCGCCCCGCTGGAGGCGGACCCGCGGGTAGGTCTCGTGCAAGGCAACAGCACCTTTGTCGCCGCCGATCTCGAGCCACGGGGCCACACGCTTTGGGAAGTCACGGGGCTGTCGCGGGGCCACCTCCGCCGGATGAACCGGGCGTGGCCCTTCCCCGAGGCGGTGCGGCACCGGGTCGTGGCGGGGCACGCGATGGCGATCCGCGACCGGGTTCGCGACGCCGCGGTTCCACTGGCGAGGGGGTGGATGTACGACCAGTGGGTGATGTTGATCGCCGCGGCGGTGGGTCGGATCGTCTATGTGGAGGAGCCCGTGACGCTGCACCGCCAGCACGAGCATCAAACGAACAAGTCGAGGCGCCGCACGCTCACCGAGCGGGCCAAGGGCGTGCCCGTGGTGCCCACCGACCGCTTCGAGGAGCAGGTGCAGCAGTGGGGGGACCTGGTGGCCCGACTCGAGGCGCTGGGCGAACGGGTGAGTGACCCAGCGGACGCGATCCGACGGGGGCAAAACCGCATCGAGCTGCTGCGGGCGAGGCGGGCGATGCGGGATCGCCCGGCGGGGCGGTTCCTGCGGATCGCGTCGCAGCTGGTGAGCGGCCGATACCACCGCGTGGGCCGGGGCTGGCTGACCGTCGCCCGTGACCTCCGCGGATGACGTAGGCTTACCGTCATGCTTCTCGACCCTCGGGTTCTCATACACGCACCACATAACGACGATAGGGCGGTCGAGGCCCCCGGTGAGAATATATAGCCGGGCCATCTTAGCCCGCTGCATGCGGTGACAGGCCGCGGTTTTGCCGGGGCGTTGAGCGGTCCCGGACGCTCGTACATTGGGCACACCGACGGCCGCTGAAGCGGCCTCAGCCTCACCTGCTTGCTCCCCTGAATTCAAAATCACCCAATCACCCAATCACCTCATGCTCCTGATCGCCCCCACCGCCATGCTCGGCCGCGCCTGGCTTGAAGTGCTCGACGCCCGAGGCCTCGCCTACCAAACCGTCGGCCGACCGCGGCTGGACCTCTCCCATCCCCAAACCATCGATGAACATATTCCCGAGGGTACGGATGTGGTCATCAACTGTGCCGCATGGACGGATGTGGACGGGGCAGAGATGCACGAACCGCAGGCGACCGCGGTCAACGGCACGGGCGTCGGGCACCTCGCCCGACGCTGCCGCGAGGTGGGGGCGACGCTCGTGCATTTCTCCACCGACTATGTGTTCAACGGCAACGCGAGCGAACCCTATCCGACCGACCACCCCCGCGACCCGCTCAATGCGTACGGCCGATCCAAGGCCGTCGGCGAACGGCTGATCGAAGAGAGCGGCTGCGATTTTATGATCGTCCGCACGAGCTGGCTCTACGCCCCGTGGGGCAAAAACTTCGTGCTCACCATGGCCGATCTCACCGCGGAGAAAGAGACGCTCCGCGTCGTCGCCGACCAGCGGGGCAGGCCCACGAGCTGCACCGAGCTCGCCCGCAACACCCTCCGCCTCCTCGACGCCGGGGCACGGGGCGTGTACCACCTCACCGACGCGGGCGAGACGACCTGGCACGGCCTGACGCAGGCCATCAACGACCACCTCCGCCACGCCTGCGACGTCCAACCCTGCACCACCGCCGACTTCCCCCGACCGGCGAAACGACCGGCGTACAGCGTGCTGTCGCTGAATCGCGCGGAGCATATCCTGGGGCCACTCGTCGAATGGAGGGCTCCGCTTGCTTGCACTCTTGACAGGATAACAGGATGCAGAGGTTTGGAGGGATGAAGAAGGAGAGTGCTGAGTTCGACTTTGGCGACCTCACTCATGCGTTGATTGGCTGTGCGTACAGGGTCTACAACACACTCGGGGCCGGGTTTCTTGAGAAGGTTTATGAGCGGGCTATAGAGATCGAAGTGAGAAGTGGTATACCGGCTCAGTTCCAACACGCAGTCTCGGTCTACTACGACGGCATTAAGATCGGAGACTACTTCGCCGATATCGTGGTGCCGGGAAAAGTGATTGTCGAGCTCAAGGCGGTGACGCAGCTGGTCGACGCCCACGAGGTTCAATTCGTCAACTACCTCACCGCAACGAAGACCCCCGTCGGCCTCCTCATCAACTTCGGCCCCAACGGCGTCGTCGTTAATCGCAAGTCGCTCCACTACAAACCCCCCGCTGAATCCTCTTGATCCTCTGCATCCTGTTATCCTGTCAAAAATGAACCTTCTCATCACCGGCGGCTCCGGCTTCATCGGCTCCAACTTCATCCGCTTCCTCGTCCAGGAACGCCCTTATTGGTCGCTGACCAACCTCGACGCGCTCACCTACTCAGGAAACCCGGACAACCTCGCTGACGTCGCGGAGGAGGTGGGGTCGCCCCGGTACACGTTCGTGCATGGCGACATCTGCAACCCCCCGCTCGTCGAGCCGCTGGTCGCGGCAGCCGACGCGGTGGTGCACTTCGCGGCCGAGAGCCATGTCGATCGCTCGATCCTCGACTCCAAGCCCTTCATCGTTACCAACGTGCTGGGTACGCAGACCCTGCTCGACGCCGCCCGAAAGGCGGAGGGTTACGCGGGCGGGGACAAGCGGTTCCTGCATGTCTCGACGGATGAGGTCTATGGCGACCTGCCGCTGGATCGCCCGGACTTGAAGTTCAAGGAGACGACGCCATACCACCCGTCGAGCCCCTACTCCGCGAGCAAGGCCGCCAGCGATTTGTTGGTGCGGGCGTACCACCATACGTTCGGGCTGAACACTTTGATTACCAACTGCTCGAACAACTTCGGCCCGTACCAGTTTCCCGAAAAGGTCATCCCGCTGTTCGTGACCAACCTGCTGCAGGGGAAAAAGGTGCCCTTGTATGGCGACGGCCGAAACGTCCGCGATTGGCTTCATGTCATCGACCACTGCGAGGCGATCTTGACCGTGCTGGAGAATGGTAAAGTCGGCGACACCTACAACATCGGCGGGGACAACGAGCGAAGCAACCTCGAACTCACCCACATGATCCTGGACGTCATGGGCCTGGGCCACGACATGATCCAGCCCGTCGAGGACCGCCTCGGCCACGACCGCCGCTACGCCATCGACCCCACCAAGATCCGCTCGCAACTCGGCTGGCGACCCACCCGCTCCGCGTGGCCCGCCGCCCTGGAATCCACCGTGGCGTGGTACCGCGAGCATGAGACCTGGTGGCGACGGGTGCAGAGCGGGGCATATCAACGCCACGACGCCGCGGCCGACTGAACCCTACGCCTCAGCGGGCCTCCCCCTCGCGAGCCCGAATCCCCTCCGCAACCCTCGCCCCATCCACCACGCCCCACCGCCCCGCCAGCTCCGCGAACCGCCTCATCCCCGCCATCTCCGCCTCCTCCACCCGATACCGCAGCACCTCCCCCAGGTACCGCCTCGCCAGATCGGGAGGCCAGCCGTGTTTCGCCGCATAAAGCGACACGAGTTGCGGCACCCCCGCCAAGTTCCTCTCCCGCAGCTCCTCCAACGCCCGCGGCACGTCCCCCAGCTCCGCCCCCTCCCGGCACATCCAGACGGCAAATACAAACGGCAACCCCGTCAGCTCGTCCCACGCTTCTCCCAAATCCAGCCCAAAGGGATACACGACCCCCGACGGCGACCCCGTCACCACCTTGTCTCCAATTAACAACACCGCCTCCGGCCAATCCCCCCCCTCAACCCCTCCCCCCCCCACACCGACGCTGAGGCCCGCTCTGGGGCCGAAGCGTCTGGTATCGCTACTATGAGTCAGAGGCACCACCTCCACCTCCACCCCGTGCCGCTCCCCCATCAGCACCCGTAACAAAGCCACACTCGTGTGACTCTCCACGTCACAGTGCACCCGCGTCACCCGTTCAACGGGAACACGCGAAAACAGCCGCACCGTCCACGTCGCCCCGCGACACCCGATCCCGCCTACCGGCACCACCTCCAGCGGCAACCGCGACCTGAACAGGTCCACCACCGGGCACAACGCCACGTCCGTCTCCCCCACCTCCAGCCCCGCCAACAAAGCCGCGGGCACCGCCAGCCGCACCTCCACCCCCGCCATCGCATCGACCCCATGGATCAAGGGCTTCGCGTTGAGATAACTCACGCACCCCACCCGCACCAAATCACCGCCTGCTCGCGTCTGCATCACACCACAGTACCCCGCCGAGCACCACGCGTCGTAGCGCGTCTCTCGCCGTGTCGCCCCGTGACAACCCAGGCTGTTTTTCCAAAAGATAGTGCCGGGCCATCCCCCGCCCGCTGCATCCTTTTGCGGTAGTGTCCCGGTAGGTCAGGATTCATCCTGACGTCTCCCGCGGCCGAAATGGGGCGAGTGGCCACCGTACCAAGCCGTAG
>PPFU01003785.1_pt1 | contig 12888 bp, 11 predicted proteins | sample 1535991 | NCBI WGS metagenome assembly PPFU01 (sample SAMN04901290, study PRJNA319586) | Hypolithon metagenome, whole genome shotgun sequencing project. | isolation source: Antarctic Hypolithon | place: Antarctica: Miers Valley | collected 2014 | reverse complement strand
GCCCGGTGAACCCCGCGGTCCGCATGCTTACCTCGTTCATCGGCAACTGGGACGACGTCTCCGCAGGGAAGGAACAGGCGCTCGCGCCGATCGGTCGCGGCGCCGACGTGATCTTCCAGAATGCCGACGCCGCCGGACTCGGCGTGTTCCAGGCGGCTCGCGAGCGCGGCGTCCAGGCCAGCGGTTCGAACTCCGATCAGAACGCGGTCGCACCGGACGTCGTCCTCGGGAGCGTGGTGATCGATCTGCCTCACGCCTTTCTCCTGCTGGCGCGCCAGGTGCAGGACTCCACCGTCGCGCCGGGCGTGATCGCCCTCGGCAGCCGCGAGAACGTCGTGCGGCTGGTGCTCAACCCCGCGCTGCGCGACCGGATCCCCACATCGGCGCTGGCAGCGGTGGATTCGGTCCGCATCGAGATCGTTGAAGGCCGGTTCACAGCCGCTAGCTCGGAGCTCGCGTCCCCGAAGCCGGCCAGCGTCGTTCCGCCCGCTGGAGGTAGGCGATGACAAACGCACGACGTGGCGCATCCGCGTCCACCGGCGTCGCACTCGACGAGGTGGTCTCGCATCTGGACCAGCTGCTCGACGTCGCGACTATTCCCGACTATCCGCCGGCGCTGAATGGCCTGCAGGCCGCGAATGGTGGACGCGTCCGGAAGATCGCGGCCGCGGTCGATGCGTCCCAAAGGACCATCGAGGCGGCGATCGCCGCCGAGGCAGATCTCCTGATCGTTCATCACGGACTCTTCTGGGGCGGGAGCCTGCCGATCGTCGGGTCACAGTACACACGCGTCCGGCTGCTGATTGACCACGACATCGCGGTCTACTCCGCGCACCTTCCGCTCGACTGTCACCCCACGTTCGGCAACAACGTGCTGCTCGCCCGCGAGTTGGGCCTCACGCCCGATGCCGCGTTCGGCGCCTGGAAGAGCATCAAACTCGGTGTGCAGGGAGCGACCGCCGAACCCACCGCGGCGATCGTCGCGCGCGCGGGCGTCTACGCGGGGCGGTTCGGCGGGCAGGTCGTGGCAAGCGCCGTCGATGAGGGGCGCGTCACCCGCCGCTGGGCGATCATAACCGGCGGCGGCGTGAATCCCGACACGATTCGCGAGGCGAAAGCCGCGGGCGTCGACACCTTCATCACCGGTGAGGGCCCGCACTGGAGCGCGGTCGACGCACCAGAGCAGGGGCTTGTACTCGTCTACGCCGGGCACTACGCCACCGAGACGTTAGGCGTGCAGGCTCTCGCAGCGCACCTGGAGGGTGCGTTCGGGCTGCCATGGTCCTTCGTGGACGCACCCACGGGGCTGTGATCGTCGGTCCCGCGCGCCACGACCCGTCCGGCGAGTCACCCGCGCTCGCCATGCGCGACATCACGCGGCGCTTCGGCAACGTCCGTGCGCTCCACGGCAGCTCATTGCTCGTCAAGCGCGGGACCATCCACGCCGTGCTTGGCGAGAACGGGGCAGGGAAGACGACACTCGTGCGCTGTGCGTTCGGACTCGTCCGTCCCAACGCCGGCACCATCGCGATCGATGGAGCGGTGGTCGGCAATCTGACAGCCGCTCGGGCGATCGCACTCGGCGTGGGGATGGTGCATCAGCACTTCACGCTCGTACCGGCGATGACCGTCGCGGAGAACGTGGCGCTTGGTGGATCCGGCCGCTTCCATCGTCACGCCGCACGAGACCATGTGTCGGCACTGATGGCGCCGACGGGGCTGACTATCAATCGTGATGCGCGCGTCGACACTCTCCCGGTCGGTGCGCAACAACGTGTCGAGATCCTCAAGGCGGTCTCGCGCGGAGCGCGCCTGCCCATGCTCGACGAACCATCGCGGTGCTCGCCCCAGCGGAGGCCGCCGAGCTGTATGCATGGCTGTGCCACTACGTGAACGAGGGCCACACTGCGGTGATCGTGACGCACACGCTGCGCGACGCGCTCGCCATCGCGGACGACGTGACCGTGCTCCGCCACGGTCGAGCGATGCTCGCCTCGCCAGCGCGTGACGTCAGCGAGGGAGACCTCGTCGCGGCGATGATCGGCGCACGGTCCGCCGCCAGTTCCGCCGGCGTCGCGTCCGTCGTGAGGCCTGACGAGCCGCACCCGGCGTCGCCGGCCGCGCGCCGACCCATCGCGAGCACGGCGGTTTTCCGCGCCGAGGGCGTGACGATCGCGCACGACGTGGGGCGTCCGGCAATCGTCGACGCGACGTTGGAGATTTGCACCGGTGAGATCGTGGGCGTCGCCGGGGTGGAAGGTTCGGGACAGGCCGAGCTGCTTCGCGCCCTCGCGGGTCGACGCGAGATCTCGGCCGTCCGGCTCGACCGGCCCTCTCGGGTCGGCTTCGTTCCCGGAGATCGGCATCGGGACGCGGTCGTGCTCGACCTGAACCTCGCGGAGAACGTCGCACTCGCCGACGCTGGTGCGGCGCGCGGGAGAACCGCGTGGGGCGCCGAGCGTATCCGAACCGCGTGCCTCATGCACGACTTCGACGTGCGCGCCACCGGACCGGTCACCACGATGCGCACGCTCTCCGGTGGCAACCAGCAAAAGCTCGTCCTGGCCCGCGAACTGGGGTTGGCGCGTGAGGCACTCATTGCCGAGAACCCGACGCGGGAGCTGGATGTCCGCGCGATCGCCGCCGTTCACGAGCGACTGCGCGAAGCACGCGACGCGAGCACCGCGGTTGTGGTGCATTCGAGTGGCCTGGATGAACTGCTCGCGCTTTCCGATCGGATCCTGGTCGTCCGTGCCGGCCGCGTACAACCGATGGGCCTCGATCGCGATGCGATCGGCCGCGCCCTACTCGGCGCCTGACGAGCGATCGGGCGAGGCAGCGCCTGGTGCGCCTACGCCCTGAAGAGCGTGCACCGCATGCACGTACACGTCCTCGAGATCGGGCGAGACCGCGGTGAACGCATCGCCCGGCCGCTCCTCGGACCAGACGCGGGCGATCGGTGTCCCTGCGTCGCGCCGCATGGAAAGCACGGTGTGCCGCGCGGCGAACGCGGCACGATCGCCGGGGGCGACGAAGGCCTGCCAGACGCGGCCGCGCGCCGGCTCGACCAGCGTTCGCGGATCGCCAGTCACGAGCACCCGGCCGCCGGCCAGCACGGCGATGGACGTGCACAGTTCCCGCACGTCCTCTACAATGTGGGTCGAGAGAAGAATCACGACGTGTTCGGCGGCGTCGGCGAGCAGATCGTGGAAGTGTCGCCGTTCCACCGGATCGAGTCCGGCGGTGGGCTCGTCCACGATGAGCAGGCGCGGATCTCCCAGAAGTGCCACCGCGATGCCAAGCCGCTGTGTCATGCCGCCGGAGAATCCGCCCACAGGTCGGTCGCGCACGTCCGCGAGGTTCACGCGGTCGAGCATCGTGGCAACCACGGCGCGCCGGTGCCCTGCGTCGCGATAGCCCTCGAGCCGTGCGAAATGATCGAGGAGCTCGGAACTCGTCAGGTTCGGATAGAAGCCGAACTCCTGCGGGAGATAGCCGAGCACCCGACGTCCCCCCGCGGGATCCCGCACCAGGTCCAACGTCCCGAACCGGATCGTGCCGCTGTCGGGTCGTTGAAGCGTCGCGATCGTGCGCATGAGCGTGGACTTGCCCGCGCCGTTCGGGCCGAGCAGCCCGAACACGCCAGGACCGATCGTCAGGCTCACGCCATCCAGCGCGCGCACGCCGCCGGGATATGTGACCGAAACATCGTCGATCGCAAGCTGGGGAGGATCGGTGTGCGCGACGATCATCGCTCCGGGCACTTGGGGATGGAAGCAACCACCCGAACATCTCTATCAGCTACCGGGCCGCGCGACCGCAGATGACACGAGGGGCGCTCCAGGCTGGAGCGCCCCTCGCTACCTCCGTCACTCCCCGCGCGGATCAGAACTGCGCGAGGGCGTCGTCATCGTCGTCGAACGGGATCAGGGCGGTCGCCGCCGTCCGTGCTCCGCCAGCCGACGTCTTCGCGGCCGGCTTGGGGCGAGCCCCGCCGCGCGCCGGCGCCGGCCGTGCGGCCGGGCGAGCCGGGGGGCGTCGCAACGCGGTCGATGGCGAACTCGACCTCGCCACCGATGCGGACTCCTGATGGCCGAGCAGCTGGAAGGTCCGAACCAGCTCCTGCATCGCCATCGCCTGGCTCGCCAGCTCCTCCGCCGCGCTTGCGGATTCTTCGGCGTTGGCGGCGACCTGCTGCGTCACGCTGTTCATCTGTTCGACCGCGCGGTTGACCTGCACGATGCCGTCAGCCTGCTGCGTGGTCGCGGCCGCGATCTCGTTCACCACCGCGCCGACCTTGTCGGTCTGCACGTTGATCGCCTCGAGCTTCGTGAGCACTTCTGCATTCCGCGCCACACCGTCGCGCACCTCGATGCCGGACGCTTCGATGAGCGTGGCCGTGTTCTTCGCGGCTTCCGCCGAACGGAGTGCGAGCGCCCGAACTTCCTCGGCGACCACAGCGAACCCACGGCCGTGATCTCCGGCGCGTGCGGCCTCCACCGCCGCGTTGAGCGCCAGCAGGTTCGTCTGGAATGCGATCTCGTCGATGGTCTTCACGATCTTCGCCGTCTGATCGGACGACGCCTGGATCGCGACCATCGCGGCGGCGAGCTGGCGCATGCTCGTCACGCCCTCACCCGCACTGGCACGAGCCTGTTCGGCCAGCGCCCGCGCCTGCTGCGCGTTGTCCGCGCTCTGGGTCGTCATGGCGGACATTTCCTGCAGGCTCGACGCGACTTCCTCGAGCGAGGCAGCCTGCTCCGACGCGCCTGACGCGAGCGACTGTCCGCCGCTGGCGATCTGGTCGCTGGCCGCCGACACCTGGAGCGTGGACGACGCGACCTCCGTCAGTGCGCCGTCGAGCGCATCGGCCGCCATGTTCATGGCCGACTTGATGCGCGCATGATCACCATGGTAGTCGCCCTCCACTCGTGCGCGGAGGTCGCGAGCGGCCCACCGCTCGAGCACCGTGGTGGCTTCGGCGATCGGCGAGCCGACGGCGTCGAGAGTGCTGTTCACACCTGCGATCAGGTCGCGGTAGGAACCCTGGAAGCGCGCGGCGTCGCCACGAACCGAGAGACGACCTTCCCTGCCGGCCGTCGCCAGCGTGAGCGTCTCGGCGGCCATCGAGAGGATCGTCGTGCGCAACTGCTCGAACGAGAGGCTCAAGGTGTCCTGCGGCGACCGTGCGACCACCGGCTGCGCGAGATCGCCGGCACCGACGCGGACCGCCGCCTCGGCGAGCGACTTCTGCGCGGCGACCATCGTCATGAACGACGTTCCCAACTGCCCGATCTCATCCTTCCGGTCGAGCCGAACGTCCTGGTCGAGATCGCCGAGGGCGAGCCGATCCGCCGCACGACTGATCTGCTCGATGGGACGCGCGATTATGGCCGAGATCCAGAGGCCGAGCGCCGCGGAGACGAGCAACGCGACGACGATGACGGCGATCATCATCGTCATGGCACGATCGGCCAGCGCGGTATTGCGGTCGGACGTGACACGCGCCGATTCGACTTTGAAGTCGCGGATCACCGCGAACGCCCTCTCCAAGGCATCCCCAGAGCTTGCGGTTGCAACGAGCGACGCCTGGCTCTCATCGGGAGTTCCGTTGGCTGCAACCACAAGGAATTCACGGATTGCCCGGTCGTACTCTGCCGCTGCCGCTGCGTACGCCGCAAAGTTTGCGGTGTCCTGTGCAACTACCAGGCGATCACCATGCTCGCGCATCAGTGAGTCTCGGAGTGCGAGGAGCGGCGGCACGCCAGAGGCCGCTCGGATCCGCTGTTCCGGCGTCTTGGCGAGAATCATGTCGCGCAACGCAACTCGAACCTGCAGGAACGCAGCGAAGCCTGAGCCGCTCTGCGCCAGCGGGACTGTGGCAGTCTCATACATCTGGGTGTCGGCCACCTCGAGCGCGCGGATCTGCGTCGTTCCGATGAGGCCGATCGTGGCGGCAAGGGCGGCAACTACCCCGAAGCCCAGCATCAGCTTTCGGGAGAGTCGAAGATTGGTATACCACTGCATGGTGTGCGTCCCCTTCTGTGTGCCGGCAGACGGCCGGCGGCGGCATGCATCGACGAGAGCGTACCCGGCGGGCGCCGGGCGCGGCGGTGCCGCACGACGGAGCTCGAGGCGGTGCGCGGGTGGGCCCGAGGCCCGGGAGTGCTCCTCCATCCCACCTCGCCCTGTTCCGAGCATCGTCCGTTTGCGAGAGGACAATCTCACAGAGCCTTCACAATTGTCTTACATTTCCGTGGAATCGCCCGGTCGGTACGGGCTCGCCTGGGTTGGGGGGAGGCGTATGCGCGTACTCGTCGTCGACGACGATCCGATGGTGGCTCGATGGATCGATCGCGTGCTGTCCGAGGAGGGGTACGCCGTGGATGTCGCGCCCTCCTCGCGCGATGCCAGGGCGCTCGGAAGCTCGACGTCCTATGATCTCGTCATCGTCGATCTGCACCTTCCGGATGGGAGCGGGCTGGGGGTGGTGCAGGCCCTGCGCGCCGCGGGCAGGACGATGCCGATTGTGATCATGACCGGCTACTCGGACGACGAGGGAATCATCGCCGGACTCGATGCCGGCGCCGACGACTATCTCGTCAAACCCGTCTCCAACGGCGTTCTGCGGGCCCGCCTGCGCGCGGCGCTCCGGCGCGGGGGCTCGCTCCGTTCCAACGCCCTTGTCGTCGGCGGGCTCGTACTCGATCGCCTGCGACGCACTGTGCACGCCGGCCCCCAGCCGATCGACCTCACGCCGAAGGAGTTCGCCCTGCTGGAAGACTTCATGCTCCGTCCGGAGCAGGTCGTGGCGCGCACCGATCTGCTGGAACGTGTCTGGGGCATGCGGTTCGACGCCGGCACCAATGTCGTCGACGCGACCATCAGCCGCCTGCGGCAAAAGTTGGAAGGCGCGACCCGCACGCCGCGCATCCGGAACGCTCGCGGGATCGGCTTCGTGCTGACGTCGGAGCCGTGACCAGCGGCCTGGCCGCGCCGGATGAGGCGGCCTCGGCGCATCCGGCGCGCTGGCGGATGCTCGGGCTGCTTGCCGTGGCCGAGCTCCTCGGGATGTCTCTCTGGTTCGCGGCCAGCGCGGTGTCTGGCCAGTACCGGGGGCTCTGGTCGCTCTCGGCGAGCGAGGCCGCGTGGCTCACGACCATCGTGCAGCTCGGCTTCGTCGCGGGAACCGCCACGTCGGCACTGCTGAACCTCGCGGACGTGGTCCCCGCGCGCCGACTGTTCGCCCTCAGCGCGGCCAGCGGCGCGGTGGCGAATCTGCTCCTCCTCTTCGCCGATAGCCTCCCCGCTGCCCTCGTGTTGCGGTTTCTGACGGGCGCGTGCCTGGCGGGCGTGTATCCGCCAGCGATGAAGATGATCGCCACCTGGTTCCGAGCGCGCCGCGGGCTGGCAGTCGGCACGATCGTCGGCGCCCTCACGGTGGGGAAGGCCTTGCCCTACCTCATCAATGCCATCCCGGGGGCGGGGATCCGACCGGTAGTGCTAAGCGCCTCCGCCGCCGCCGCGCTCGCCGCGGCCATCGTGTGGCTCGGCTATCGCGACGGACCCTTTCCGTTCGCCTCGCGCCCGTTCTCCTGGGGGCTGGTCGGCGATGTCGTGAGGCAGCGCGAGTGGCGGCTGGCGACGGGAGGCTACCTTGGGCACATGTTCGAACTGTACAGCGCGTGGACCTGGCTGCCGGTGTTCATCGCCGCGAGTATCGCTGTACGTGACCCGAGCGCCGGCGCGGCCGGCGAGCAGTCGGCAAGCGCCGTGGCGTTTGCGGCATTGGCGATAGGCGGCGTGGGGTGCGTCTGGGGAGGAATTGCGGCGGATCGGCGCGGCCGCGAGTGGCTGGTAACCGTCGCGATGGCCATCAGCGGACTGTGCGCACTTGGCATCGGTCTCACCTTCGGCACGAGTCTCTGGCTTCTGGTCCCCGTTGCGTTGCTCTGGGGCTTCTTCATCGTTGCGGACAGCGCGCAGTTCTCCGTACTGGTAACGGAGAGCGTGCCGCCTCACGCGGTCGGAACCGCGCTCACGCTGCAGACGTCGATCGGCTTCCTGCTGACCGCGCTCACGATCCAGCTCGTACCGCCGCTCGTGCAGCTGGTGGGATGGCCATGGGCGTTTCCGATGCTAGCGTTAGGGCCGGCGGCCGGAATCTGGAGCATCCGACGGCTGTCGGCGGTACGGATGAGCTCCGCGGAATGACGTCCTGCACTGACGCGGATCCATCGGTTCTCTACGAAGACGATTGGTGCGGCGAAAGCCCTACCGCTCACACTCACCCGACGTCGGCACCGCCCATCGCCTGCTCGATCTGCTGCACCACCGCCCGTGCCGACCGACCCACGCCGATCAGCGTCGCGGACGCGAACCCTGTCCACTCGCCATAGCCCACTAGCCAGAGCCGTGGCTCCTTGCGTGCGCGTCCGTCCTGCACATCCACCCGCCCGCGTTCATCGACGACGCCGAGCGACGTGAGATGCCCGAGTGCCGCGCGGAATCCCGTCGCGAGGATCACGGCATCGGCGGGGGTTGTGCGGCCGCCAGGCCACACGACGCCGTCAGGCGCGAGCGCCGCGAACATCGGCGTCGCCACCAGCGCTCCGCGCTCACGCGCGTCGCGCACACTCTCTACCATCACGATGTCGCCGAGCGAGCGCGCCGGTGGTGGCGTCTCGCCGCGCTGTATGGCGCGGTAACGAACGGTGGCCTGCTCGAACAGGTAACGCCCGTCGATATCGTCAGGCAGGAAGGCCGGGGGGACGAGTGTCGCCCAGGTGACGTCCGCGCTGCGGGAGAGCTCGGCCGCGATCTGCGCCGCGGAGTTCCCCGCGCCCACGACCACGATGCGCTTCCCGGTGAACGAATCGGGCCCCGGATAGTGCGCAGAGTGCAGGACCTGGCCCCGATAGACGTCGCGGTTCGGCAGGTCCGGGATCAGGGGGTTGGCCCAACTCCCCGTAGCACTCACCACCGCCCGCGCGCGAACATCGCCAACGGTCGTGCGGACGCGGAGCAACTCGCCCTCACGGGTCACGTCCGTGACCCGCACCGGCCGCACAACCGGGAGCTCGTACCGCTGCTCATACGCGGTGAGATACGCGATCGTCTCGTCGCGTGTGGGATACGTGCTCACGCCGCGTGGCATCAACCAGCCAGGCAGGGAGCTCCACTGCCCGGGCGAGAACAGCCGCATCGACGGCCACGCGCGGCGCCAGGTGCCGCCGGGAGCCGCTTGATCGTCCACCAGGCGGTATGTCAGCCCTGACCGGCGCAGGTAGTAGCCGGTCGCCAGCGCCGACTGACCGCCGCCAATCACCACCACGTCGAGCGCAGCCGGAAGTGGCGACTCGACCGAGCCGGTCGGCATCGGCGCCGAGGTCACCTCGCCAGTGCGCCCGTGCATCGCGGAGCGTCGATCGCCGCCGCCATCTCGGCGCTACCGGCCCTGGGCGGCGGCGACACCACTGCTCGCGCCCGCGAGTTCGAAGGCGTCCGCGAGCAACGCATACGACCGCCCGCGATCGTCCGCGTCAGGCAACGACGTCGAGATCATCACCTCATCGGCCCCCGCGTGCGCGGCGCGGGCCAGCAGCTGCGCACGCACGGTGTCCGGACTCCCGATGATGTGCATCGGTCGGCGCGCTGCGACGATCGCACGCTCCTGATCGGTGTACGGATAGTCCGTCGCCTCACGCGCCGAGGGCAGCGGGCCGAACTCGGCCCGCTGAAAGCGCAGCCAGAACAGATCCACCGAGCCGGCCAGGTAGTCCGCCTGCTCGTCAGTGGCGGCGCAGATCACCGAGAGCGCCAGAATGGCGTGCGACGCAGGGAATTGCGCCGACGGGCGGAACGCCGCCCGGTAGATATCGATCGCCGGCCGCGCTGGGGCCTGGCTGAAATGCGCGGCGAAGCCATAGCCGAATCCCATCGACCCGGCGAGCTGCGCGCTGCCGCCGCTGGAGCCCAGGAGCCAGATTGGCGGCAGTGTCACGCCGCGGGGCACGACACGAACGCGGTAGAAGGGATGCTCGCGCGGCAGGTCCTCGCGCGAGAGCCCTACCAGTTCGCGCAGCTGATCGCCGTACTGCTCGGGGGGGAAGGGATGGAGCGCCCGAGAGGTCATCGGGTCAGTGCCCGGCGCTCGGCCGACGCCGAGATCGATCCGCCCCGGATGCAACGCCTCGAGCGTATGGAAGCTCTCCGCCAGCTGCAGCGGCACATGGTTCGGCAGCATGATTCCGCCAGACCCCACGCGGATCCGCTCCGTCGCGGACGCAACGTGCCCGATCAGGACGGCGGGCGCCGAGCTCGCGATGCTGGGCATGCCATGATGTTCGGCGTACCAGAGTCTGGTGTAACCCACCGCGTCCGCGAGGCGCGCAAGATCGACCGTCTGCCGAAGCGATGCGGCCGCGGTGGAGTCGGCGCTGACGAAGGCGAGGTCGAGAACGGACAGCGGAAGGCTCATTCCCCGGAGTGTACCGGCCTCGCGACGCCGGAGCCAAGGCTCGCGGCTATTCTCCGCGCGCGTCGGGGCTCGACAATCTGGGAACCTCCTCCGCCAGCACTGTGGACGGGCGGATTTCGGGCGGGGCCGCCGGAATGCTCCCGGTCGGCGCCGGCGCCGCGGGTCGCTCGGGTTCTCCCAGAGCGCGGGCGCGCGGCGGGAGTGCCGCCGTGGCAGCCGCGAGCCCGGCGCGGGCGAAGTTCGTCGCGCTGCCGAGCACGGCGCCGAAGAGGCCGGCGGCGGAGACGAGCGGATCGGGCCGCGTCGGCTCCCCGACACCGGCGGGATCGACGGGACGGTGGGGCGTGTGTTGAGCGGCTCCGCGTCGCACGGCCATCACGATCTCGGGAATCCGGGCGAGCCGCTCCGCCCCCAGCACCCGTTCCGCCACTGCCCCGACCGCCTGGCCGAACGAGCTGTTCAGGAAGGCACCGAGCGCACCGCCGAGGGGGTCCGGCGCCCCGAGGGCAATGGCATCGTCACGCAGCGAGGCGATGATCTCCGTCCGCATCTGCAACGCCACTGGCGTCGCGAAGACGATCGCGTTGAACCGCGGGTCGACGCGCACCCCGAGCCCCTCGATCAGCGCTGCCGTTCGGGCGAAATAGACCATGTCCGGCGGGAGCACCACCGGCCAGTCGTAGAGCGTGGACATGACCTCGTTCGCCAGCAGCTCCACGCGCTCCGGCGCCGTCGTGTAGCGGTCGGCGAGGTCGAGTAGGGTCAGCACCAGCTCGCGAATCTTCCCCGGTGACGCGGACGGTTCAACGAGTCCGAGGACATGGAACCCGGCGATCACGCCGTCAGGGTCGCGCTTGATCGCGGCGTACACGGTCTGGACGAGATGCCATCGCTGATCGCGCGGCACGCGCACCACCATGCCGAAGTCGAGAATGACGACGGCGCCATCGGGGGCCACGAACAGATTGCCCGGGTGCGGATCGGCGTGGAAGAGTCCGTCCACGAGCATCATCCGCATGTAGATCTCGATCACCCGGCGCAGCGTCTCCGCCGCACGCGCGTCGTCGCCGGCGCCGGTCGCGGCGAGCATCCACCGGTCGATACGCCCGCCAGCCATGAACTCGAGCACGAGCGCGCGCTGGCGCACCAGTCCATCGATCACGCGGGGCACGGCAACGTGGGGGTTCCCCTCGAAGTTGCGGCGCACCTCGCGGGCGTGCTCCGCCTCGAGCCGGAAGTCCATCTCGTCTCCGACGCGACGCGCGAACTCGAGCACGATCCCGCGCAGCCCGCGAGTGTGCGGCGACGGCCAGCGCCGCTCGACGAACGAGAGGATCCGGTCGGCCGCGGCGACATCCCTCGCGACCAGCTCCTCGACGCCCGGCCGGAGCACCTTCACCACGACATCCTCACCGCCGTAGCGGGCCCGGTGCACCTGGCCCAGCGATGCCGCCGCGAGCGGCTCCATGTCGAAGAACTCGAAGAGCTGCTCCGGCGGCATCCCGTAGCTGTCGATCAGCACCTGTCGGATGGCGGCGCCCGGAACCGGCGGCACCTGATCCATCAGCTGGCCAAGGGCGCTGACGTACGGTTCCGGTATGAGGTCCGTTCGCCCGGCGAAGAGCTGAGCGAGCTTGACGAAGGTCGGACCGAGCCCGGCGAGCGCCTCCACCATCCGATCCGCGCGACGGAGGTGGAACTCGGGGGTTCGACGCAGCGGCCGGCCGGCGAACAGCCAGCGGCGGCGGTCCCGGAGGACCGAAAGCGTGATCGGAAGCAAACGGAGCAGAATCGCGTACAGGCGCAACGGCATCGGGGAGAGGGGGGACGCCGTCTGTACTACCGGGGAGGCGCGAGAGTTTCCTTCCGGCGCTCTCCAATCGTGCAACGCCGATCCACGCCCGATTGGACTTCGATGCAGCGTGGTGTCACCGTGCGGCCGACTGTACGTGGCCTCTAGGGAAGCGTCGACCGTGGTTCCGGCGGATCCTTCGGCTTAACTCTCCCCACGCTGCTCGCGCAGCCGCGCTTTGAGTCGGCGCCGGAGCCGCTTCAGCTCCTCGTCCGACATCGTCTGCTCATCGACGAGGTGCGTGAGCAGCAGCTCGGGCGAGCCGCGGAACAGCTTGTCGATGACGCGCCGGACCGCATTCTGGCTGGCCAACTCGCGCGGGATCGCCGGGAAGTACCGGTGCCCACGGCCCTCCGCCTCGCGCCGCACGAACCGCTTCGCTTCCAGATTTCGCAGGATCGTGAGGACGGTCGTGTAGGCGAGCTCCGCCGGGACGCGAGCGCGAACCTCCGCCACCGTCCCTGACCCCAACTCCCAGAGGACGCCCATGACGTCCAGTTCGCGTTCCCCGATGCTGAAATCGACCATGTGGCATCGCCGCGTCCGAGATCTCCCA
>PPFU01000255.1_pt1 | contig 12890 bp, 13 predicted proteins | sample 1535991 | NCBI WGS metagenome assembly PPFU01 (sample SAMN04901290, study PRJNA319586) | Hypolithon metagenome, whole genome shotgun sequencing project. | isolation source: Antarctic Hypolithon | place: Antarctica: Miers Valley | collected 2014 | reverse complement strand
GGCGCCATGGACACCATGTACCAGCGCGGCAAGATCCAGGAAGAGTCGATGTACTACGAGCACAAGAAGCACGACGGCAGCCTGCCGCTGGTGGGCGTCAACACCTTCCTGCCGAAGGCGCACGCCGGCGAGATCGCGACCGAGATCGAGCTGATCCGCAGTACCGAGGAAGAGAAGGGCCAGCAGATCTCCAACGTGAAGGGCTGGCAGGACGCACGCAATGCGCTGGCGCCGAAGGGCGAGACCTCACATGCGCACCAGGCCGACGCCGACGAGCAGGCGCCGATGGTGCATGACGGGCATGGGCTGCAGTACCTGCAGGACACCGCGCGGGAACGGCGGAACGTGTTCGAGGCGCTGATGGAGGCGGTAAAGACGCATAGCCTGGGGCAGATCAGCCATGCGTTGTATGACGTGGGCGGCGAATACCGCCGCAACATGTAGCCACCAGCAGGTCCCCGACGATGGCCTTCAACGTCCGCGAGATCTTCAAGGCGCTTGCCGATGCTGAAGTGCAGTACGTGGTGGTGGGCGGACTGGCTGTGATCATGCATGGCCATCTGCGCGCGACGAGAGACCTCGATCTCGTCATCGGGTTGGAGCCCGGTAACTGTGCGAAAGGGATGGCGGCGCTGGCGTCCATCGGTCTGCGGCCGCGCCTCCCGGTGACGCTGGCCGAATTCGCGGACCCGGCCAAACGCGAGGACTGGGCCAGCAACCGCAACATGCTGGTCTTCCAACTCTGGGACCCCGCCAATCCGGAGCGATCGGTCAATGTCTTCGTGCGCGAGCCGCTGGACTTCCGCACCCTGCTGGCCCATGCCGTGATCAAGGAGCTCGACAACGTGCCGATCCCGGTCGCTTCGATCCTCCATCTGATCGCCTTGAAGCAGGTCGCAGGCCGTCCGCGGGACCTTGACGATATCGAAGCGCTGCGCGACATCGCGGCAGACACCGGTGAGGCGTCCACATGACGCACGTTGATCCGCTGCAGTGCAGCTTCGAGGATGCACGCCGCACCCATCTGCGCGCGGGCGTCGCACTGAGCTCCAGCGCCAAGGTCGCGTTCTTCGAAGAAATGGTGACGTTTGCGGCCAGCTTTGGCGCCCGGGATCGATTGGCGGGGCGGCATGCAAGCCAGCCGGGCACGCCGCCTGCAGCCGAGGCCGGTGCGACTGACGAGTCACCGTAGGCCGTGAGAATTGATCCTGACAGTTTTTTTGGATATTTCATGCGCCCCTAGCAGCACACGAACCGTCCCCACCTGGGTTCGCCCTACCGGTAAGTGGCTGCCATCACGCAGCGTAATCGTGTAGCGGCTGCCGGTCGCGGCACTGAGGGCGACGACATGGCCCAGGTTGACCAGATAGGAACGGTGGCAGCGCACAAAGCCGGGCGGCAGGATCGCGGAAAGGCGCAGCAGCGATTTGTCGTGCAGTTCGCTACGTCCTGATAGCAGGCGGACCTCACTGTGTTCGCCGTCGGCTCGGATCCACAGCACCTGCTCCAATTCGACTACAGCCACGCCATGCACGCGCCAAACACCAAGAAAGCGCGCGGCGCCCCCGCGGTAGCGGCCGACGTCCAGCAAACGCTCGAGCGCCTGCCCGAGGCGCTCGCGGGAGAACGGCTTGGCAACGAAGTCGAGCACGCCGAGCTCGAATGCTTCCAGCGCCCGGTCGTGGTGCGCGGAAACCACGATGGTGTGGAACGCCCCAGCCACCGCCTCGCGCAACAACGCGAAACCATCCTCGCCCTCGAGGTTGAGGTCGAGTAGCAGTCCATCGTAGACGCTTGCCCGGAGTCGTTCGCTTGCCTGCTCGTAGGTGGCCGCCGAATCGAAGCGCGCGTGTGGGCCGGCGTGCTCGGTACACAGCCGCAACAGACGCTGGCGTACCAGTGGCTCGTCCTCGACGATCAGGATGCGCATGGCAACTCGATGCGACTGCACCATTGGTGGCCGTCAGCATCCTGGTCGAAGGTCCAGGATCCGGGCCAGGCGGCGTCCAGGCTGCTGCGGATGAAGCGAGTTCCGGTGCCATCGCCTCGCGAGCCGCTGCGCCCGCCGCCGAGTGCGGAATGCAGTTGCATGTACAGGCGGCCTTGGTCACGGCGCACTTGCAAGCGGAATGGGGTCGTGGCGCAGGCCGCCGCTCCGGCGTGGGTCAGGCCGTTTTCGACCAGCGTGTGTAGCAGGCCCGGCGGCAGTTCGACCGCGTCGATATCGCCGTCGACTTCGAAGCCAATGGATCGCCCATGGGCGAGTGCGAGGATTTCAAGATGCGCGCGACACAGTGCGATCTCCTCTCGCAACGGGATCAGTGGCCGCTCGCCGATATGGCGCAGGCGCGTGAACTCGTCGGCCAGCAGGTCGACCAACCGGCTCGCGCGCGCTGGCGCCTGTTCGATCAGCTCCTGCAGCGAGGTCAGCGTGTTCATAAGCCAGTGTGGATGGATGCTTCGATGCAGGAGTTGGGAGCTGAGCTGGGCCCGCTGCGCCCGCAACTGGGCGTTCTGTTCTCCCAGCGCCAACAGGTGAGCCGCATGCCGCAGAAGCAGGAACACCATCAGCACCGCCAATGCGATGAAGTACACGCCGTCGGAAAAGACGAGCATCGCAACCAGTGTTGTCGCCAGCAGGGCAGCGATCGGCACTGCATCCACGCGCGCCGCGCCGCGGACCGGCAGCACCACCGCCAGCGCCGCGCAAAGACCGAACACGTGAAGCAACAAATTGCTTCCGTCGAAGCTTGGCATCGCCAAGGTGAGCAGCAGCAGCAACGCATAGGCGGCGCGCCATGGCAGCGACCAGCGCCGGTCGAAGCGCGCCGCGAGATATCCCGGCAGCAGCGCTGCACTGGCCAAGTGCAACACCATCAGCGTGTTCAGGCGCAGCGGGTGCAGGTCATAGCTGTACCCGATCAGCGGTCGCCACGCCTCGGTCAGGGGCAACAGCAGCCCGACCACGCCCAGCACGATCAGCCAGCCCTCGCCCGCACGAGGTAGGCGCGCACGGCGCCGATAACCGACCAGGAAATACAGCCCGGCTACCGCCATCGCGCCGAATGCCAGCGCAGCGACCAGCCAGCGCCGGTAGTGCTGTGCATACCACTGATCCAGCGGGGCGATGCTGATGTCCAGCTCGCCCATGTACGGCTTGAACCCGAGCAGATGGCTGGAGGCGCGGATCAGCAACTCGTGCGGCCCGCCATCGACACTGCCCGGCGGCAGCGGAAGGGTCAGGTCGATGCGCCCGGGCGCTTCGTCGGCGCTGGTCTGGCCGACAACGCCATTGCTGCCGAGTGCCAGGCCGTCCCAGTAGAGTTCGCTGGCCGCGCGCAACGACACGCCCAGCACCAGCGGAGTAGCCGGCGTCGGCGGTGGTGTCTGCAGCGTCAGCCGAACCCAGTACGGCCCGGCCCAGTCCGCCAGCACGCGCCGGTCCAGCGGGCGCCAGTCGAGGCCGTCGATGGCAAGTGGGTCGGCCACTATGCCCGCGGGTGCCATCTCGGCTTCGAGCACCGTCAGCGGTAGCGACGACCCGCCATGCCCCGCCATCACCCACAGCGCACAGGCAAGCAGCAACGCAACAACCACCGGCAGCGACCGAAGCAGGTTCATGCGTCCATCTTAGCCAGCGACCGGCCGGCCTTGGAGCCGTTCGACCGGCGACAGGAGACGTTCGACCGTTGCGGCGCGCAGACGCGTCCCGTGTCGACGCATGCTGCATCCATCGTCTGCCCGGAGAATCGCATGTCCGCCTCGTTGTCACGGTTTCTTGCCATTGCCGTGCTTTGCATCGCTGCCGGCACTCTGCCCGCAGCGGTCGTGCCGGTATCAAGCCTGCAGTTCGAGCCTTATGCATTCGAGACCTCCCGGCACGGCGAGATTGCCGCGGAGGTCGCGTTCTTCGAGGTTCCTCGTCGGCACGATGAGCCGGATGGCGCCACCATTCGCCTGCGCGTCGTGCGTCTGCCTGCACGGCACACACCGCACGAAAAGGCTCCCCCGGTACCGATCGTCTACTTGGCCGGCGGACCCGGCGGTTCCGGCGTCGGCGCCGCACGCGGCTCGCGTTGGCCGGTGTTCGATGCGATGCGGGCCAACGCCGACGTGCTGCTGTTGGATCAACGCGGCACTGGCCTGTCCGAGCCGCCACCGGCTTGTCCGCAACGGCACACCTTCGAGCCGAACGAGGCAGCCGAGCCGCCCGCATACCTGGCCGCCTTGCAGACGATCGCCGCACGATGTGCTGCGTTCTGGCGCGACCAGGGCATCGACCTGGACGTGTACAACACGATCGACAGCGCGCACGACGTCGAGGCGCTGAGGCAGGCGCTGGGTGTCGACCGCCTCAGCCTGTGGGGGACGAGTTACGGCACCCATCTGGCGACCGCCGTGCTGCGTTACCACGGCGCGCACATCGAGCGTGCCGTGCTGATGGGCATGGAAGGCCCGGACGACACCGTCAAGCTACCGCTTGCTGCCGACCGGCTGCTCGATCGACTGGGCGCACTTGTCGCCGCCGACCCGGGCGCCGCAGAGTTGGATGCGGACGTGTCCGGTGCGGTCCGCCGTGTTCTGGCCACATTGGCGAGCGCCCCGGCACAGGGTCGTGTGCGACGTCTCTTTGGTAGCACCGTGGTGACCATCGGCGTGTTCGACGCGCAACTGGCGATCGCCGCCGCCGTCGGTCGCAGCGACAGCGCCCGCCTGCTGCCCATGGCACTGGCTGCCGCCGAACAGGGAGACTACGACGTTCTGGCCGAATTCGTGCACGCGGTACGGGAACAGATCGGCACCTTCAACGCGATGCCGCTGGCTATGGACATCGCCTCCGGGGTTAGCCCCGCGCGGATGCGACAGGTGGACGAGGCCGAACGCGCCAGCCTGCTCGGCCCGGCACTCAACTTCCCGCTGCCGCAGATCGGCGAAGGGCTGAACATAGCCGACCTTGGTCCGGCCTTCCGCTCGCCACTGCGCAGCAGCGTGCCGACCTTGTTCATCAGCGGCACCCTCGATGGCCGAACCCCACCGGCGAATGCGGAAGCGGCAATCGCCGGCTTCGAGCACGCCCACCGGCTGACGCTGGAAGGCGCCGGTCACGACGACGACCTGTGGCTATCCCATCGCGAAATCCCCACGCGTATTGCTGCGTTCTTTGCCGGCGACTCGCCAGCCGATGCCAGGCTGCAGGCGCCGCCACTGAGGTTTGCGACCAGCGTGACCGAGGAGATCCTGGGCGCGGTGTGGCAACGCGCCGGTGTGGCCGGGCTGGGTCTCGCCGCGCTCGTGCTCGCGGGGCTTACCGGGGTGGCCTGGTGGTGGCGTAGGCGGCGCCTGAGTTCACGGCCGGTAGCGACCGCGTAGCGAAGCCGGTCAGAGTGACTTCGCGACACGATCGCGCTGCGGGGCATTCGCGGACACCCATGTCCGATGGTCATGATCCCGAACTCCGGTCCACGGCATCCTGATTGGAGCGGCCAGGGAGCGAAACCGGCGAAACAGGGGTCAGGGCGAAACAGAGAGGGCGAAACAGGCGAAACAGGGGTCAGAGTGCAATTTCTGTCTGGTCCTGAGGTGCTGGTGCGGGGTCTTTCGCTTTTCCGCGGGCGCCCAGGCTTGCCGGGGCCGAGCGCGCGGCCGAGCTGCGCTTCGATGGCGCGGCGGAAGCGGTCGGATCCGTAGAGCTGTTGGCGCTGCAGGTGAAGGCGGATCGCTTCGGTTTCTTCCGCGGTGACCGCCTCCAAGACCAGCTGTCTCCAGCGATCACGGCGGAGTGCATCTGTTTCGCCAAGTGTGTGCCACCCGGCGTGCGGGATGACGAGCGCGTCGCGACCGTGCAGCCCAGTGCTCCGATGGCTGGACCACCGGTACTCGCCGGGGTCGGCGACCATCCGGGCCCGCACCGGATTGAGTTCGATGTAGCGCTGGCACCGCAGCAGGTAGTCGTCGCCAGTCACCAGGCTCGACTTGAATCGTCCTTCCCATAACGTGCCGCTGCGGCGGTAGCGATCGTTGACGTAGCGAACGTAGCGCCTTCCCAGCGCCTGCATCAGGCGACCGATGTCGCCGGCGGCCGCAGGCGTCAGCAGCAGGTGGACGTGGTTGGTCATCAGGACGTAGGCGTGGACACGGCATTCGCGTGCCAGTGAGAGTTCACGCAGGTCGTGCAGATACCGGGCGTAATCGTCTTCCCTGAAGAAACAGGGCTGACGGTCGTTCCCGCGCTGGACCACGTGTTGGGGCACGCCGGGCAGATCGATGCGAGGACGGCGGGGCATGGGCGAGCGCTCCTGCGTGGCACGCCAGCCTCGCACTGGATCTTGCCCGCGCGGCAGCAGGTGGATCCGGACGCTGTCGTCGGAGAGAACGGCACTCTGACCCCGGTTTAGCGGGGACGGTGAAGCCGAGGATGTGAACCGGTATCTGGCGCCCTGAAAAACGCCCGCGACCCCAAGGCAGGCGGCGCGCCCTACCGTTGGATGTCCAGCAACTCCACCTCGAAGACCAGCGACGCGCCCGGTGGGATCACGGCGCCGGCGCCATCAGCGCCGTAACCGAGCCATGCGGGGACGTGCAGTTCCCGTGTTCCGCCGCGCCGCATGCCGGCCACGCCCTCGTCCCAGCCGCGGATGACGCGGCCAGCGCCAAGCCGGAACACGAAGGGCTGGCCGCGATCACGGGAGCTGTCGAACTGCGCGCCACGCCTGTCGGGCGCACTCTGGTCGTAGAGCCAGCCGGTGTAGTGCACGGCGACCTCGTCACCGGCGGCGGCGGGAGTGCCTTCTCCCGGCGCCACGTCGATGCGCTGCAGTTCGGCCACGTCGCCGCCGGTGTAGGGGGAGGGGCCGCCGCAGGCGGCGAGCAGCAGGGCCGACAATATGGCGACGTGGCGGAGCGGTCGACGGGTCATGGAGTGCGGCTTTGCGGATGGGTCGGCAGGATAGCCTCAAGGGAACCCGAAGTGGATAGGCGCCAGCCCGCTCAGGACGGTAAGTCCCTACGCCGCCGCGCCAGCATGGCGTCCATTGAATAACGGCCACCGTCTTGCGCGGTGAAATGCAGGCTCTTCGGGTGGCTGTCATCGGGGCAAGCCGCGTCATGGTGTGCGTTTCCCTTGTGCGGTTGATGGCAGAATCCTGGAGTCCCCTGCCACGGATGGATCATGGCCAAATTCCTCAACACCAGCGCGACCAACTACTTCCTTGAAGAACTCATCAAGGACGCCAAGGACCGGCTGATCCTGATCAGCCCGTACCTGAAGCTCAACGATCGGGTGCGTGAGCTGCTTGCGGACAAGAACCGTCTGAAGATCGACGTGCGCATGGTGTACGGCAAGAGTGAGCTGCAGCCGGCCGAGATCAGCTGGCTGCGCGAGCAGAGCTACGTGCGCACGAGCTTCTGCAAGAACCTGCACGCCAAGTGCTACCTCAACGAGGAGCTGTGCATCGTCACCAGCCTCAACCTCTACGAGTTCAGCCAGGTCAACAACAACGAGATGGGGATCCTGATCCGGCGGTCGGACGATGCCGAGCTGTATCGGGACGCCTACGAGGAGGCGCAGCGGATCATCCGCATCAGCGATGAGGTGCGGATCTCGCTGGAGCGCGTCGCGACGACGGAAGACAAGAGCGAAGAGGCGCCGGCCGAAGCCGCCAGCGACGATGGTGACGTGGTGGGGAAACTCACGACGTCGAAGCTCGCGCGCAAGCGGGGGCTGAAGACCGGTGAGCTGACCGACAGGCTCGTGGCCAGCGGCCACCTGGAGATGAAGTCCGGAAAGCCGCACCTGACGGACAATGGCAAGCAGGCGGGTGGCGAATTCCGCATGAGCACCCGCTTTGGCGCCTACTTCCTCTGGCCCGACACCTTGGGCGTCTGACGTGGCGCCCGGGTACCGGGGTTACGGCCTGAAGCCAGTGCGGCAGCGGTGGGACGATGCCCTGTCACGGCTCGACGGTCTCGCGTTCGAGCGGCTGATGGCGCGCTACTACGATGCGCAGGGCTACCGCGTCGAGCACGTGGGTACGGGCGGGGCGGGGCGCCGATACGACGGCGGGATCGATCTCAAGCTGTACCGCGGCGAGGAGGTCACCGTGGTGCAGTGCAAACGCCACACCGCGTACCAGATACCCCACAACGACGTGCATCAGCTCCTCGGCGTGATGCAGACCGAGCGCGCCGACGGCGCGATCTTCGTGACGACGGGCGAGTACACCGACGCCGCGCTGCGCAAGTTCGAAGGGGTGCAGAACTTCCAGCTCATCGATGGCGTGGAGGTGCGACGCATGCTCGGGCCGATGCTGGCGTCGATTGTCGACCGCGCTGAGCCAACGCTTTCCCGGCCAGAGCCGCACGAGGCGCTTTGGACCCCGATGCTGAGCAGGCCGTCGGGACGAGCGACTGTTGGCGAGTCTCCGCGACGCGATGGCCGGCCTTCAGGTGGGGCGGGGTGGTGGCCACTCGTTCTCGGCATCGTCGTGCTGGGGCTGATGTGGATGGGGCTGAGAGGTTTGCAGCAGAAGTTGGACGAGCTTCTGCGTCCGGACGTTGCGCGTCAGCCAGCGTCGCAAGAGCGCCCCCGCGCGGATGTACAAGCGCGGACAGTACGGTCCAACATCTCACCGTCTGCCGTCGAGCCGCCGGCACCCGCGCCGACATACCAATGGACGGAACCGACCGATGCGGAAGTGCGTGAGTCCCAGCGCCGGGCGGATGAGGCGGTGCGGATCCTCGGGGATCGTGCGCCCGAGATGTAGGCTGGTGGCAGCGACATCCTCCCTCCAGCGGAGGCCATTGTTGATCAGGCAAGGGCCGGGCGACCGGTCCCGATCGAGGCGAGAATGGCGCACGCAAGCCACTCCACTTTTGCGCTGGGGAAACCGCGTAACATTCGGACGGCGAACGCAACTGAGGGGCGGTCTGCGCGCTTGTCAGGGGGAAAACATATGATCAGGGTTCCATGCGCGCTGTCCGGCGCCGTCGTCATCACCACGTTGCTTTTGTCGGCCTACGCTTCGCCCGCAGCATCGGCCACGGTGCAGGCGCTCTATCGATCGAGCGCGGCAGGCATCTGCCAGAGCTCCTATCCCGCGACTGCTGGCGCCCTCATGCGCGCGAGGCCCTTGGCGTTGCAGAACGAGGGGTCCAGCACGGCGTTCGTCACGTGCGCCTTTCCGACCTTTGGCATCGGGGAAGGCCCCGGTTGGCCGGGCCTTGGTCTTGTGCTTGTCAATTTGACCGAGTCCAACGTGGCCGTCACCTGCACCCTGGTGAGTGGCGCCAGCCGCGACGGGGCGGTGTATTACCAGCCCAAGACGTCCACCGTGCCTGCAGGCTCGGTGGACAGTTTCATGATGTTCCTGCCCACGGAAATCCCGGGCCAGCCGCCGACCATCCCGTCACCCAACCTCTCCTGCGCACTGCCGCCGGGCGTTGGCATCCAGTACCTCTGGTACTACGGCGACCGCCAGGTGGGGCAGTAGCCGTCGCCGCGCCTGATCTGCTCGTGCTGGACGGTTGGTCGGTCCGATCCCCACGGGATGCTGCTGCAGGCGTGGGTGAGTCAGGGGGTTGGCGCGGATCTCTCGCTGCCCCTGCACGGCCGCTGTTGGCGCAACACCGCCGCGGTCTCTGCGCGTCGCCCAGCCGTTCCTCCAGGAGTCTCGGCGATGGATGCGCGATCCGTGAGGCTGATCGTCAAGGCGCACTTCTGGCACGTGTGCCCGCCCGGCGCGAGCCGTAGCTTGGGCCACCTGCCAGTTCCCTTCGCGCTTGGCGCGGGGGTGCCTGGCCCACCTCGCTGGAGCACCCCATGACATTTCGTCGTCTGCCGTACGCGGCCCTGCTGCTGTGCATCGCCGCCTTCCTGCCTGAGGCTGGCGCCGCGGAACCGGCACCCGCGCAGGCGAAAGTGATGATGCTCGGGGTGTTCCACTTCGAGAATCTCCGCCTGGACATGGTGAAGTCGGATGTCATCGATGTAATGACCGCGGACAACCAGGCCTACCTCGAAGGGTTGGCGACGCGGCTGGCGGCGTCTCGTCCCACGGATGTCCTGGTGGAGTGTGTTCCCTCGGCGCAGGGCAGCCATGACGCGGAATATGCCGCGTACCTGGCAGGCACGTTGGCGCTGACCTCCAACGAGACGCACCAGATCGGATTCCGGGTGGCCCGGAAGGCCGGGCTGCGTGGTGTGACGTGTTTCGACGAGGGCGACGTGGGCTGGAATTCCGAGCCAATGTTCGCCTACATCGGCGCGCATGAGCCGGCCATCAAGGCAGAGCTGGACGGGGTGTTCGCCTCGCTGTCGGCGCGGCAGGCGCTCGAGCAGGCGTCACTGTCGCTGATGCAACTGCTGCAGTTGACCAACGACGCGGAGCGCGATCGCGAGAACAAGGGGCTGTACATCGCCACCAACGCCGTCGACGCGGGCAGCGGCTTCGCCGGCGCCGACGTATCGGCCAGCTGGTGGCACCGCAACTTCCGCATGTACGCCAACGTGCAGAAGGCCGCTGCGCCGGGCCACCGCGTGTTGGTCATCGCCGGCGCGGGGCATACGGCGATCCTCAAGGATCTGCTCGCGATCGACGGGAACCGCGAAGCCGAGGAGGTGAACCGGTATCTGACTCCCTGAGGGTGATCACATGCCGGTGTGGGTGGAGTTCGCCGCAGTGAAGTGCGGGTGGTAGGTGCTGGGGGTGGATGGAGCAGCACTGTGGCAGTCCCGCCGTCGAACCAATGAGGCATTGCGAATCCTTGGAGATCGCGCGCCACAAACGTGCATGAAGGACGGAATGATCTCCCGACTCCGACTGCGGCGATCGCTGCTGTAGCCCTGCATCTAACTTCGTCTGCACGATGCTGCGTCAGGCCGGGTCGGACGCATGTGGCGCGGCGGATAGGGGTTCAGCCTGTCGAGCCCTATACCTCTTGCATTCCGTCCGCACCTTGGGCACAAGGGGCTTCGAAGAGACTTGGAGCTCCGTATGCGCACGATAGTCGTCATCATCCTGTCGGCCCTGAGCGCTTGCTCGGTTGGAGGCGAGAGTGTTCCGGGAACGGATCCTGGATCCGTCGAGAATCTGGCGACGACAGGGCCCGCTCCGCTGCCCACGCAGATCAACGGGGGCCCGTTCGAAGGCGTATGGCAGGCCTGCAATGATGAGACCCCTCCACAGGAATGCAGCCGATATGTGTTGCTGCAGCGCGGTGGTCGCCTCTGTGGTACCTGGTACTACGTCGCGACTGGTGCTGGCTACGTGGGGCGCGTGATGGGGCGTACCCAGTCGGGTGTCCGAGCAGAGCGCACGCATGTCTGTGGCCGCCCCGGGAGCGAAACCCGCACCGAGTGCGCCGATGGTTGGGATCGCATCGCCAAGCCTCTGCTGCTGTGCGAGGGAAAGCTGGGTGACCTCGACGGTGCGCAAGGTGCGTGCGATGCCGACTTCGACCGGCTTGTAAATGCGGAGGTCGAACTGCGCGCGCTTTCGGCGGAGACATGGATCGCGGATTGCCTTGCCGGCAAGGTGCTGCCGTGACCGACGCGACGTCGCTGACAGACAACGAGCTCAAGGCGCTCGCTTACTTCGCGGTGGGTGTCACCTCGGAGGGAAGCATCGGCGGGCGCGACGTGTCGTATCGCCTCAGCTTTGCCGGTTCTGTCGCGGCCGATGGACGTATGCGACCCGTCGCCAACAGCGGCTACTCGTTTGGCACGCTGCAGATCGATCTGGGCCAGCATCCGGATGTCGCGCGCGATCTCGCGGACTAATACGGTCGTTGGGCCAGTAGCCAGACCGACCGCGGGGCGCTGGCGATGGGCCCTGGAGAAGAGGCTGCGCTGCTGCAGGCCTTAAAGCGGACGGGCCGCGAGATGCGCGCCGAAGGGGCGCACGACATCGACCGCGCGCCGTTGAACCGGTTCTTCTCCTCCGACACCGGCCGCAGCTTCGTGCATGAGCTGGATCGGCAGCACGCTGAAGCAGTGACCAGAACGGATGCCGTTACCGGCAATCGAGATTCTGCGTTGGAACGTCTGCAGCGCACTCCGCTGTACCGTGACGCGTCGGAGCAAGACCAAGCCTCGCTCGGCGCACTTTTTATGAAGCTGGAGAACCAGTCAGGACGGGCGTATACGCCTCGCTTGCTGACAAGGATCGAGGATGGTTCGCTGGCGTCCACAACCACTGTCAAGAGCGCGATTGACGCATTGATCCCTGACTCGGCTAACGGCAATCCGGACTACATTCAGTCCGGCGCCGACAATACGCTCCGTGGCGTCCGCGTGTTCAACGCGCTGCGCACGGCAGCGCCGGACAGCCCGCTGCGTGAGGCGTGGACGAGCGTGATCGCCGACCCCCTGATGGGTCCGGTCGTCGCGCATGCGGGCCATGACCGTGATGGGAGGCTAGGCGCGCAGTACGACACGGTGCGCTCGCTCTTCCTGACGCCTGAAGCGTCACTGCGCATGATCGATGCGCTGGATCGCGGTGCAACGCTGGCGCAAGGCGACCCTGCGCTTCGCCAGGGGAGGCGGGCGGCTGGCTTCTATGTGTCAGGACAGGATTTCGTGCACTGGAACGCGAGCGGCGACGGCGCAGCGTACGTCGAGGGACGCTGGCGCGGGATCGACGCTGACCAGTTGCAGCGGATCGTGCACCGCGACGGAACGACCGAACTGCGCATTACGGAAGACGGACGCAGCGAAACCCTCCTTCATGTGGATTTGCCGACACGGACGAACGATGGGCGGCGGGCTGACCATCGTCCAGAGCTCCCTAAGGAAGGTCTGAACAAGTGGCTTTGAAAGTTTTGATCGTCGATTCCTCGCGTTCTCGGGCCGCTTCAAACATGGCACTCGTCGTGACTCTCTCGAAATGCACTAA
>PPFU01000383.1_pt1 | contig 12897 bp, 9 predicted proteins | sample 1535991 | NCBI WGS metagenome assembly PPFU01 (sample SAMN04901290, study PRJNA319586) | Hypolithon metagenome, whole genome shotgun sequencing project. | isolation source: Antarctic Hypolithon | place: Antarctica: Miers Valley | collected 2014 | reverse complement strand
AGGCGGCTAGTATGTGAATGAGTCGCAGCGTGTAGTTCAACCGCTCGGGGTGAGTCCAGTCGGGCGCATATACCTGATCTTTTACCACCTGATGGTGAAAGCCGCCATAGGGAAAGCCGTTGAGGGTAAAAACATAGAGCCCCTGAGATGCTAGCCACTCTTTAAAGGTAGCGAGCGATCGCCCCTGTAATAGTACCTCAGTCGCCTCATTAGCCAGCCGTAACCCAATGCCAAAAGGCGCTTTTGGGCTGATTCGCTGCTTTAGAACAACCGCATAAGTTTGCAGATTGTTGAAGACTTCTGGCCAGGTTTCGCCGGGATGAACATTAGTGCAGTACGTGAGATGGCACGGCAGATTCTTCGTTTTCGACTGAGCTTTCGACTGAACTTTCGGTTGAACTGGCGGCTGAACTTTCATAAGGTTCCATAACGGTACCAGCGGCGGCATCCACAGCTATATTGACGGCAATCGATTCAGACTGGGCTGCTGTGGCCTCTGTAGCCTCATTTATGCCCCCATTGTTCAAATCTAGAGCACTTGCTTCTTCGATGGCGTTAAGGGCAGTAGGGCGATCGCCCTCTGTAAAGCCACGCTGGGTTCGAGCGGCCAAAATTGCGATCGCCTCTCGGTAGTGGCTCAAATTTACCTCATGCACTTCTACGCTTTGGCCAATGCCCCACAGCAACATAATCGTGAGCTGCCCGCCCAGATGCTCACGAAACTCTTTGAGCCCTCTAAACAGCGACTGAGCGTGATCAGGCTGATCGAGGTAGGGGAAAAGTTCGGGCACGGCCAGATCAAATCCTAGCTTTTGCAGCACATATAAAATGCGCATGGCCTCTTGCTTAGGTAGCACACCCGATAAATGAGAATACATTGTGTCGAGGGCGATGCCAATGGCAACCGCTTCGCCATGTCGCAGACGATATTGAGTCATATGCTCTAGCCGATGAGCTGCCCAATGGCCAAAGTCAAGCGGACGCGACGATCCAGCCTCGAAAGGATCGCCATAGCTAGCAATATGGTCAAGATGTATCTGGGCGCAGCGGTATACTAGGCGCTTCATCGCGGCCATGCAGCGGTTAGCTAGCGCTTCAGCATCTTGGTCGATTTGTTCAAAAAAGCTGCGGTCTTTAATTAGGGCAACTTTAACCGCTTCAGCAATGCCTGCTCGCCAGTCGCGATCGCTCAGCGTCTCTAAAAAAGAAAAATCGTTAATCACTGCAAACGGCGGCGTAAACGTGCCTAAAAAGTTCTTTTTGCCAAAGGCATTGATGCTGGTTTTAACGCCGACGCCAGAATCATTTTGCGCGAGTACGGTGGTAGGTACACGAATCAGCCGAATGCCTCGATGGGCGATCGCCGCCGCATAACCCACCGCATCTAACACCGCGCCGCCGCCAAACACCAGCACATAAGAATGACGACACAGCCCGCGAACATCTATCACATGACAGAGCTGACCAATCAAAGCAGGCGTATTTTTGGCCGTTTCTCCGCCGGGAACCGTCAGCGGCGCAGCCACCAGCGTCATCTGCGCCGAATATGCCTGGGCATAGGCCATAATTTTCCCTAGCAAATGGCTATGCTCTAGCAGCCCACCATCCACAATAGCGAGCACTTTAGGGATATCTGTGTGTACTGGCACCGGCTCCTCATTTTCTGTTTCTGAAAGTGCCCTCACCTGAAGCTCAGCTTGAGAGGATTGGGAATACGTCTGAGCGCTGATAACGTTCGCTAGCAAAGGGTTGTCTAGCTGTAGTAAGTCATCGGTAAAATGAACATTGTATTGAGAAGGCACCGAAAAATACTGGTGAATAGAAGGGAATTCTTCTGGAGAGGTTGCAGAACAGTTGGATAGCACAGCCATAGGTCGTTTAATAAGGTGAGTGGAATGAGAGATATCTTTTTTTAAAACGGACAGAATCGCCTGTTCGAGCGGCTTAAGTCACCGCAAATAAGCGAGAAATTCCCTTTGAAAGTGGCAGCAAGCTCAGCACAGCCAAACCGTAGAGCCAGCCGGCAAAGCCAGCGCCCAAAGCGGCATCTAACACGATTAAAGCCAAGATTCCAGACCTGACGGCCTGCCGACTATCAGCGGCGCTCAAAGAGCCAGCAGCCCGGATAAAAGGAGGAAACACCAGCCCGCTCAGCAGCAGCGCAAAAGGCAACAGATGCCAAACCCGTACAGCAGGCAGATAGCTAAGCGTGAATAAGGCAGCTAGGGTAAAACTCAGCAGCAGCAGCGCCGAGAGTGCGGTGGGTCGGTTGCTGCCATTCACTTCTCCCTGGCTAATAGCTGTAATTGCGCCAATGTAGCCCAGCGGAATCAGGGCCAAAAACCAGAGCGTTTGAATTGGGGTTTGAAGCTCGCTAGTGGCTATGCCAACGCCTAATAACAAATTAAGCCCGCGACAAAAGCCCATATTGAGCGGGCCGATAAAAACATAGTGCTTGCTAAATTTGTTGTAGAGCAGTGCGCTAAGGGCGATCGCACCAGCCAACCCCCCACTCACCCACGACACCTGCGCCGCCGCGCCAACGCCTATTGCTAGCAGCACAGTGCCTAAGCTGGCCGCACCTGCCACCGAAACCCGCCCGCTAGGAATCGGTCTCTCGGGCCTTTCTACCGCATCTAGGCCCGCATCAAACACATCATTAAACGTGACGCCGCCCCCATAAAGGCCGGTGGTTGCCAGCAGTAGCCACAGCAAAGCAGGCCCATAATCTGAGCCCGCTGAAGAAAAGGCAACACCCGCCACGCTCAGCCCAGCGCCGCAGCCCGCCAGCACATCCGCCCAAGCGGTGACAATGTTGGCAGGACGCATGAGCTGTAAGCAGGCACGAATGTTGAGCCGACTGAGTTGGCCGTTGATTTGGCTTAAGAAGGAGGGTGTCGCAGTCATAGAAGATTTGATCAGGGTTAGGGAATTGAGGGCGCTTACTTAATCGCCAAAGACTCTGTAATTGCCTCTGTTTTAGGCACCTGTCCGCGCAGCACAGAGCTACCGCTGTAGAGCTGCCGCTGATCGACTGGCGCTGGATTAAGCCAGTCTGACTCGTCAAATTCGCCGCTTTGCGAATAGGCCGCTAGCGCATTGCCATAGCACACGGCGCGAACTTGTTCTTCAGGAATGCCGTTTTCTAGCATGAGCTGAGCAGTTTTAGGCACCGCCAGCGGATCGCTCAGTCCCCAGTCGGCGGCGCTGTCAATAAAGATTCGCTGATGCCCATACTTGCGCACAATTTCGACCATGCGCTCATTGCCCATTTTGGTATTAGGGTAAATAGAAAACGCGCACCAAAACCCCCGATCTAAAATCTCCGCGACGGTTTCTTCATTGGCATGGTCAATCACCACCTGCTCCGGGCTAATGCCATGCTCTATGCACACATCCATACTCAAAGAAGTGCCTTCTTTTTTGTTGCGGTGGGGTGTGTGCACCAGCAGCAGCTTGTCTAATTCTTTGGCAAGCTCTAGCTGAATGCGAAAGTATTTATCTTCGGCGGCGGTCATGTCGTCGTAGCCCACTTCGCCAATGGCAACCACACCTTCTTTACAGGCATATAAGGGCAGTAGCTCAATCACTTCATCGGCGATCGCAGCATTATTCGCCTCTTTAGGGTTCAGCGAAATGGTGCAATAGTGGCGAATGCCAAACTGCCCAGCGCGAAACCGTTCCCAGCCCACTAAGCTGTTGAAATAGTCTTTAAAGGTGCCTGCACTGGTGCGGGGTTGCCCCAGCCAAAAAGCGGGCTCAATCAGCGCCACTACGCCATATTCACGCATCACCAAATAGTCATACGTGGTGCGAGAACTCATATGGACGTGCGGATCGATCACCTGCATGGTGTTGTTTAGCATTTAGTTTCTCTCGCTTACGTGATTGTTCATAGGCTGAGTCATAGGCTGAGTAAAGCGGCTAACCAGTCGCCATAGCTCAGGGTCATCAATGCTGCGATGGGCAGCCTGTCGCTCGTGGGCATAGTCGGTGAGCATTCTGGCCAGCTTAGGGTTCGCCCGCCGATTTAAGCCTTCTATTAGCGGGAGCGGACTGCCCTCAAACAATGCTTTGAGCACCATTTGGTTCCAGGCAGCTTCGTCAAAATATTGAGCGGGGTAGGGGTTGCGTAGGGCGATCGCCTCAAAAACAGCGGTCATAGAGCTGCGAACACCCTCTACAGCCAGCATTAAATAGCGCTCTGGAGCCGGTAGCAACGGCAGACTTTGGTAAATAGCGACTCGCTCATAAACATCTGCGCTGCTTAAAAGCCTAGCTACCGCGTCGCTGCTGTCAGCCGTTCGATCAGCCGGTCGATCAGCGGGCAGTGCCAACAGCAGCAGGGTTCGAGCAGCCTGATCCACGCTCCAACAGGACAAATCCCATCCAGAACAGATCGAATCGGCTATTCTCTGATCTAAAACATTCACCTGCAAATCTGCCTTACCCAGCTTTCTAGCAGCCTGACTAAAGGAGGTAAACAAACACTTACTACCCTGTTCGCTAGCCACTCGCAATAGCGCGTCATCTAACCAAGCTAAAGCCTTTGGTGACATCACTTGGCTGATCTGTTGATAAAGGAGTGAAAAGGAAGGAACGGTACGGAATAAATCGAGCTGACTGACGGATTGACAAATCATGCTTTTACTTGTAAAAACTGCGCTAGCTGCGCTAGCTTTCGCCAAGCCTCACCGCTGGCCAACACCTCTTGAGCGATGACGGCCCCTTGTTTGAGCGCTTCTACTTCATCTAAATGCGCGGGCAGTGCTTCGCCTACATACAGCGCTAGGGCAGCATTAAGCGCGACGACCTGACTCTGAGCTTTCGTGCCCTTACCCTGTAGTACGGCCTTGAGAATATCAGCATTTACCTGCACGTCACCGCCTCTGATCGCCGCTGTCGGTGCCGCCTCTAGCCCTAGCATTTCTGGGCTCACATCGGTGATGTGAATCTCTTGGCCTAGCTCTCGGCTGTTGACAATTGCCAAATTGCTAAACGCCGCTAAACCCGCTTCATCCAAATGCTCTTTGCCATAAACGACAATCGCCCGATGAGCATTTAGCCGGCTGAGTGCTTCGGCCATTGTCCTAACCAAATCAGGATCGCTCACGCCAATCACCTGACCGGTTGGCTGCATAGGATTCAGCAGGGGCCCCAACAAATTGAAGATGGTGCGAATCTTCAGAGACTGGCGCAAAGGCCCCACCGCTTTAAAGGCCGGATGCCAGCTAGGGGCAAACAAAAAGGTAATGCCAATCGCTTCGATAGCTTCAACGGCGCGCTGCGAGTCGGCCATTAGGTTCACACCCAGCGCTTCTAACACATCTGCCGATCCCGCCTTGCTAGAAGCCGAGCGATTGCCATGCTTGGCCACACTCACACCCGCAGCAGCCACCACAAACGCGACCGCCGTTGAAATGTTGAACGTAGAAGCCCCATCGCCCCCGGTACCGCAGGTATCTATCAGCGGTGTGGGCAAAGTCGGCAGCGGTTGGCGGTAAGAAATAAGCTGCCGCATCACCTGTGCCATCCCCGCTAGCTCGCTCGCCGAAACTCCTTTGGCTTGCAAAACGCCCAAAATCGCCCCCGAAAGCGTGGGCGGCACCGTACCCGCTATCCACCCCTGCATCAAATCAGCCGCCTGATCGACCGAGAGCGATCGCCCCTCTAGCAGTTGACGAAGCAAAGGCGACCAGTCAGCCTGCGAGCTAGCTCCCAGCGGCGACGGTGCCATAGTCTGCGCAATATCCTGCGCCACAGTAGGAGAAACCATAGTCATAAATCCATCCCATAAACAACAACCCTCAAAACCTAAGAAACGCCCAAATTCAGCGCCTTAGCCACCGTTTGCACGTCCTTGTCACCTCGCCCCGAACAGTTGATCACGATTCGAGGAGAGCCCGATAGCTGAGGACATAACGTCTCTAAATATGCGATCGCATGAGCCGTCTCTAGCGCTGGAATAATCCCCTCTAGCCGCGAAAGCTGTTGAAACGCATCAAGCGCCTGCTGGTCAGTCACGCTGTAATACTCCGCCCGCGTGGTTTCTTTCAAATAGCTGTGCTCTGGCCCCACCCCCGGATAGTCAAGCCCAGCGCTAATCGAGTGAGCCTCAATAATTTGGCCTTCTGCATCTTGCAACAAATAGCTCATCGCACCATGCAGCACCCCCACGCGCCCTTTGGTCAGCGTCGCCGCGTGCTGGTCAGTTTCAACGCCCTTACCTGCTGCCTCTACACCAATCAGCCGCACCGTTGGCGCTTGCACAAACTCATAAAATAGACCCATCGCGTTAGAGCCCCCGCCAATGCAGGCCAGCAAAATATCGGGCAGGCCACCCCACTTTTCCTGACACTGCGATCGCGTCTCTTGGCCAATCACAGCGTGAAAATCTCTCACCATTTTGGGATAGGGATGCGGCCCCGCCACCGATCCTAAAATGTAGTGCGTAGTTTCAACATTCGTCACCCAGTCGCGAATCGCCTCAGAGGTCGCATCTTTGAGCGTGCCTGTACCCGCTTCTACCGGGCGAACTTCAGCGCCTAACAGCCGCATCCTAATCACGTTAAGCGACTGCCGCGCCATGTCTTGAGTGCCCATATAAACGATGCACTCTAGGCCAAAGCGAGCGCAGGCTGTAGCGGTAGCCACACCATGTTGACCCGCCCCCGTCTCGGCGATAATCCGCTGCTTGCCCATGCGCTTAGCTAGAAGCGCCTGCCCGAGGGCGTTGTTGATTTTGTGAGCGCCCGTATGGTTTAAATCCTCCCGCTTAAGGAAAATCTGTGGCCCCGATCCATCTGGCTGGCTGTAGTGATGGGTCAAGCGCTCGGCAAAATATAGGGGGGTCTCTCGGCCCACGTAGTCTTTTAGCAGTTGTTTGAGTTCCTGCTTAAAAGAGAGATCGAACTGAGCGCGGCCAAAAGCAATTTCTAGCTCGCTGAGCGCAGGCATAAGCGTTTCGGGCACATATTTGCCGCCAAAGCGCCCAAATCGGCCCATTCTATCGGGCTGCTCGTAAGTGCGAGATTTCGCCGTAGAGCCTGTAGAGGCTCCTTTGAGCGTATCTGAAGTAATCACCATGATTCAATTGCCTCAAAAAATTGGTTGAAGTTTAAAAATATCGGTATCTGTTTTTTGTTGACTCGCCGCCTTAAAGGTTGTTTTAAAAGGTCTGACGCTGTATCACAGCAAACTGCCGATTCCCCTAGCCCCCTTAAAAAGGGGGGATTTGAGTCCGGCTTTCCCCTTTTTAAGGGGGACTGAGGGGGATCCAACGGTATACCTTGGCACATCGAGAAACTTTTCAAACAACCTCTTAGACCAGAGCTACGCTCGTCGCCTCTTTTAGCTCACGGCAAAAAGCCTCTACTGACTTAAGTCTTTGCTCGGGTGGCTCTGAGAGTCTTTTGACAAAAGCGCTGCCGACAATCACCGCATCTGCGCCTAGCTCTTTTACTTCTCTAGCCTGCTCACCGTTAGAAATGCCAAAGCCAACGCCAATGGGTTTATCAGTGTGCGATCGCAACTCCTCCACCAGCTCGCCCACCCGCTCATGCATCTGCTGCCGTACGCCCGTCACCCCGGTTACGCTCACGAGATAAACAAACCCTTGAGAAGCCTGTGCGATCGCCCCCATCCGCTCAGCAGAACTCGTCGGAGCCACCAGCAAAATTACCTCTATATCTCTAGCCGCCGCCGCCGAGAGCACCGCGCTCGATTCTTCCAGGGGCAAATCGGGAATGACGAGCCCTTTAATGCCCACCTGCTGAAGCCGATCTAGGCAGGGCTCTATGCCGCGACTTAAGATCAGGTTGTAGTAGGCGAATAGGATGAGAGGCGATCGCAGCTCAGGTACCACCGCTTCTACCATCTCCAACACCTGATCAAAGCAAACGCCCTGGCTCAAAGCCCGAGTAGCCGCCGCCTGAATCACCGGGCCATCTGCTAGCGGATCTGAGTAGGGAACGCCTAGCTCAATCAAATCAGCGCCGCTGCTGTCTAAAACCTGCAAGGCTTTCGCCGTCGTCTCCAAGTCAGGATCGCCCGCCATAATGAACGGAATTAGCGCGCATTGTTGCCGCTGGCGTAAGGCTGTAAAACAATCTGAAACGGCAGTCATAAAATCTCCAAAGCTGTTGTTTTGCTGTTGTTTAGCTGTTGTTTTGCGCGTGTCCATCCAAGCCTCTATCAAGCCTCTTTCTATACTGAAACGGCTGCTTTCTCAGACCGTCGGCTACCCTGTAAAAGTGCTTTTGTAGCCTGCTCAACATCCGGCTGCGAAACCAGCGCCTCACCCACCAAAACGCCGTCTGCACCCGCTTTAGCGACCGTCACCAAATCTGCTGGCAGCCGAATTCCCGATTCACTAATCACGCTGACGCCAAGCGATTTCAATTTTTTACCGCGAGCCGCAAGCAGCCGTTGAGTATTGGCTAGCTCAACGCTAAAATCCTCCAGATTGCGATTGTTGATTCCAATCATCTCAGGCGTTAGCAAAGAGAGCACTCTGTCTAGCTCTGATAGGGTGTGCACTTCAACTAGCGACTGCATCCCCAACCCACGAGCCAGCTCAAACAGGGCGCACAAGTCAGCGTCGCATAGCACAGCCGCAATCAACAGCAGCGCATCTGCCCCCGTTGCCCGCGCCATCAGCACCTGATCCGGCGAAATAATAAACTCCTTACACAACACGGGCAGCGCTACTCGCTGGGGAACCTTCCCCAGCGCGCTAAAACTCCCCTGAAAAAAGTGTTGGTCAGTCAGTACCGAAAGGCAGGCTGCTCGACCCCTCTGGTAAGCGGCGGCAATCTCACCGGGGTCAAAGTCTGGCCGAATCACGCCCTTGCTCGGCGAGGCCTTTTTGACTTCAGCAATCAGGCCAACCGCATTAGCAGAGCGCTGAATGGCCGCAGCAAAATCTATAGCAGGTGGCACATTCGCAATTTTTTGCTCCAGCTCTTCTCGGTAGGCAGAAGAAGCCATTAGCGCTACTTCTTTTTCTTTATGCCAAATAATTTCCTCTAAAATGCTGCGAGGGCTATCTGTTGCAACCGCCAAGCTGTAAGCAGAGTCTGCCGAGGCGATCGCAGAAGTAAGCTGACGACGAATATTCATTGAGCAAGTCCCTAGCGAATGACGGCAGTAGATGAGGCAGCAACGTGAGAGTGCTGTAATGGGACGGTATCTGCTGAAAAACCCAGAGGAGAATCTGAAGAAAATCGCCCGTAGGCATTCACGATGTTTTGAATAATGGTCAGCCCTGTGCTGCCAGCTAACGTCATAATCGACTCAGGATGAAACTGTACGGCGGCGATCGGCAAAGTTTTATGCTCTATTGCCATGATCACATCGTCTGCCGAACGCGCCGTCACCTTAAGCTCAGCCGGCATTTTGCTTTCAATTGCATACAGCGAATGGTACCGACCGGCCTCAAAATGCCGAGGCAGTCCTTTGAATAATACAGAGCTTGGCTCAACCACAGAAATGAGAGAAGACTTGCCGTGCTGAGGCGTACTTAATACACCGAGCTGCCCGCCAAAGGCTTCGACAATTCCCTGCAAGCCCAGACAAACCCCGAAGATGGGAAGCGATCGCCGGGTACAGCGCTCAATCGTTTGCGCGAGCTTAAAGTCGCTCGGACTGCTCGGCCCCGGTGAGAGCACTACCAAATCCGGCCTGTGCTCGTCTAGATAATGCTCCGGGAAACCGTGGCGCAAGGTCGTGACGGTTGCCCCTGTCTGCCGCAGATAGTTAGCAAGCGTGTGCACAAACGAATCTTCGTGGTCAACCAGCAGAATCTGCAAGTGGGTATTAGCTAAAGAAGAAGATACTAAAGGGCCATCCATCAGACGCTTGCCCGCATTAGATTCCCTTAGCGTTTGCATCATCGCAGCGGCTTTTACCAGCGTTTCTTCTGCCTCGGCAACTGGCTGGGAATCATACAGCACCGTTGCGCCTACCCGTACTTCCGCCACCGAATCTTTCAGCCGAATAGAGCGCAGCGTTAGCCCCGTATTCACATTGCCATCAAAGGTAAAGTAGCCTACCGCTCCGCCATACCAACGACGAGCACTGCGCTCATGCGCTTCGATAAAACTAATGGCCGCTCGCTTGGGCGCACCAGTCACCGTCACCGCCCAGGTATGGGTCAAAAAGGCATCTAGCCCATCAAAGCCTTCGCTTAAAATACCTTCTACATGATCTACCGTATGAATTAGGTGGCTGTACAGCTCTACCTGACGCCGACCAATCACCTTCACCGAACCGGGCTCACAGATGCGAGACTTGTCATTACGGTCTACATCGGTACACATAGTGAGTTCTGATTCGTCTTTTAGCGAATTCAGCAGCAGCCGAATTTGCCAAGCGTCTTCAATGGCATCGCCACCGCGCGCGATCGTGCCGCTAATCGGGCAGGTCTCTATCCGCCGCCCCTCTACCCTGACAAACATTTCAGGCGAAGCCCCGATTAAATACTCTCCGCCTAAATTAAAAATGAAGCCGTATGGACTTGGGTTAATTTGCTGTAGCCGCTTGAACAAATCGACCGGCGCAGCCTCGCAGGTCTCAAAAAAGCTTTGGCTCGGCACCACCTCAAACAAATCGCCTCGCTTAAAGTAGTCGAAGGCTTGTTCTACGAGCTTGGCGTAGCCGTCAGGAGGGTGATCACACTTTTGCAAGGCCTGGTTGCGATCCTCCGTAGGAGGGGCTGCGCCATCGCCCCGATAGTCAATTTTCTGCCCAGTACGAGGCAACCCCTTAGTGCTTTTAAGCGCCTCCCCTTCCCCCACAGCAAAATCATAGCTAAGCTCAAAAGCCTCACGCTGATAGTAGTCCATCACCATCAACCGGTCAGGCAAGTAAAGCACCAAATCTCTCTGGTCAGCCTCCCGCTCTAGCTGCTGAACCATCGGCTCAAACTGAAAAATTAGGTCATACCCCAAAGCACCATATAGCCCTAAATGCTCGTCCTCGTCACTGCCAAACAAGCTTAGAATTTTGCGAACAGCGGTAAACACAGAAGGCTGGCGGCTACGCTGTTCTTCAGAAAAAAGCTTAGCTGAAGGAACAACAACGCCTGTAATGACTGATTTGCTACCGTTGCGATTATCCATCACCTGCTTTAGCTCAGGCGATAGAAACAAATGCTTTGCTAGGTAGGCAATCAATACCTCCCCGCGCTCATTCAATGCTTTCACCGTAAAAGAACTGCCCTGCGTGGACAGCTCAAGCGGCGGATCGACAAAGCCAATGGCCCATCGCTTATATCGACCAGGATATTCATAGCTACTCGCCAGCAGGCCACCCACCCGCGAGTTTAGCCCAGACAAAACGCTCTCCATCGCCGCTGGTATAGACAAAGATCTAACGCTTCGAAAGACCTCAATTCCGCCTGCGGTGCAATAGCGGTGATCTTTACCAGTATTTAACTCAGTATTTGACATAAAAGATCGTGCTGTTCAAGCTTGTCATAGGGTCGTGCTATATGGCCAAAAGCGCCTTTCAAAAGGCTCCTTTGATACGTACAGGGTAGGTAGCCTGCAAAAAGAGTTTCAATGATTGTTTTTTGGGTAAGTCCTACTTTTCTTTTGAACCGATTCGGAACGCTTCTGAGTAAACCGCTAAAAACTCTCTAGAACACCCGAAAAAAGAACATTCCAATCGAAAGAAAGCTCATTGTTAGGCAGGACTTCCGTTTCTACCTTTGTGTGCAGACAGATTGCAGGCAAGATGCGATCCAGTAAGCACATAGCAAAGCAATAGAAAAAGCAGAAAAAGCAATAGAAAGGGTCATAGATGATGGAAAAGTCTGCTCAGGCGACGATCTTAAAAGTCGCGGTGCCCGCATATGCACCTTCAGAAGAAAGCTCAGAAAAAAGTAAGATTGAAGAAAATAAGGCAAAAGATATTTCGGTTTCTCAAGCGTCGGTTTCTCAGGCGGTTGTTAAGCTGCTAGAAGCGCTGCAAATCACTGAATCTTATGGTGTTTCGGGAGGGGCTATGGCGACGCTGTGGGCAGCTCTTTCCGATAGCTATCGAATTCAGGTCATACACTGCCGGCATGAGTCGGGCGCGACATTTGCAGCGGCTGAGGCATCCTTGGTAAGTGGCAAGCCAGTAGCCGCGTTTTGCACCGCTGGGCCAGGGCTGACTAATGCGCTCACGGGTATGTTCGCAGCTAGGGGTGACGGTGCCAAAGTTGTTTTACTATCGGCCTGCACATCTGCGCCACAGCGCGGACGCTGGGCTATTCAAGAAACCAGCCCGCTAACGCTGCCTCAAGCAGGTTTGTTTACTAGTGGCGCTTTGTTCAACTATGCCACCGTGGTTGAATCAGCTCAGCAGCTCCCTCAAATCAGCCGTCAGCTAGCCGCAGGATTCTCACAGCCTAATGGGTTTATCGCTCACTTGAGCTTTCCTACCGAGGTGCAGTCTCAGCCTGCTGGGAAAAATTTGCCGAAAATAACCCTATCGCCTGCTGCTATTCAACCCAGTGAGAAGCTAGTAGCCGACTGCGCTAACAAGCTCTCGTCTGGCCGCTTTGCCATTTGGCTAGGGTTTGGTGCGCGTAGCTGTGCCGACAAAATTTTGGCGCTAGCCGAGAAAACAGGAGCCGCCGTGATGTGCTCGCCTAGAGGAAAAGGCATTTTTCCAGAAAGTCATCCGCAGTTTGTTGGCGTCACGGGTTTGGGCGGGCATTCATCGGTTTTGGCCTATATGGAAGAGCCGCCGAGCTGGACGCTGGTGTTAGGCACTCGGCTAGGCGAACCGACTTCCTTTTGGAGTGCCGACATGCTGCCTACCGAGGGGCTCATTCATGTGGATGTAGATCCGCAGGTGTTAGGCGCTGCCTATCCTAATGCTAATACCCTCGCGGTTCAAGCAGATATT
>PPFU01001143.1_pt1 | contig 12905 bp, 14 predicted proteins | sample 1535991 | NCBI WGS metagenome assembly PPFU01 (sample SAMN04901290, study PRJNA319586) | Hypolithon metagenome, whole genome shotgun sequencing project. | isolation source: Antarctic Hypolithon | place: Antarctica: Miers Valley | collected 2014 | reverse complement strand
AATATTCACCCCGTAAATTCTAAATTTTTTATCTTTCCACAAAAATCAGGTAGAACCCTTTTTTTAAGTACCAATTAAATTAAATTTCCACAGGTAAATATAGTTATTTAGCTGGCAACGGTAGCAGAAAGGCTTCACATGCTGTTCAAAGTGCAGGACTTACGATATCAGTAGGTGCTCACTGTACTTAGGTTAAGTTCATTGCAAATTAATGCTGAAGCACCCAATACAGCCGCGCTCTTCTTGGTTAAACCAGAAGGAAGTATAGAGATTTTATTTTTATAGACTGAAAATAGGTTTTTTTCAAAATGCTTCCGTGTGGGTTTAAAAATATAATCGCCGGCAAGGGCCAGTCCACCAAACAAAAAGATGGCCTTTGGACTGGTGTAGGCCACGGAATCTGCTAGTGCAAATCCCAAGATCTTACCCGTAAATTCAAACGCTTCGAGCGCCAGAGGATCGCCATTGTCCGCAGCATCAGTGATCATCTTAGCTGTCAGATTTTCGTAGCTGATCTCACGCAACTCACTGGCTGCATTTGATTTTGCCAGAAGTTCGAATACTGTGCGCTTAATACCTGTCGCTGAGACGTACGTTTCCAGGCATCCTTTTCTTCCACAGCCACACATCCTGCCATTTCTACTGACCCTGGTATGTCCGATTTCCCCTGCAAAGCCATCATGTCCATAGATTAAGTGACCATTGACGACAATTCCACTGCCTAAACCCGTACCAAGTGTAATAACAATAAAGTCCTTTAGGTCTCTTGCACCACCGTAAACCATTTCTCCGATGGCTGCCGCATTGGCATCGTTGGTGAGTGCTATAGGCATATCGAAAAATTGTCTGAAAAGATCCACGATGGGTATGATGCCAGGCCATCGCAGATTGGGAGCGTCTTCGATGGTGCCTTTATAGTAATTTCCATTGGGCGCGCCAACACCTAAACCTTTTATATCAATGGGAATAGTGACAGATCGGATAGCATGCTGAATATTGGCATTCAAATCCTTCAAAAAAAGATGGATATCCGCATGTTCCTGCGTAGGGATTGCTCCCTCTGCCAATATATTTCCTTCCATGTCTACTAGCCCGTACTTTGTGCTTGTGCCCCCTATGTCCACTCCAATGGTTACCGTTTTCATTTATTCAAAATTGGGTTATTAGTCAGTCCAGCTGCTTTAGTACGAATTATTAGGGTAAAGAAACCTTAAATAGTCTTTTTATCGTTAGTATGTTATATCCAGAACAAATCTAGCTTTCTCACGATAGATTTAAATTTACTTTTTTTATTTTGTGAGAAGTGTAATACTAAGAATTTTATTTTGTCATCACAAATTTCTTCTACAGCTCTAATTATTTTTTCAAATTCTTACAAAACGGAATCTGAAAGGAAAGTAATAGTACCTGGAAACAACAGGTTAAATCGACTTTTGCATCAAAAGCTGATTGATCAGGTACGTATAAAGGCAAGGCAAGTCTCATTAGACGTGCATTTTTGGGATGAAACCTTGCAGAGGGGGGCTACTTTCGGCCAAAGAATATCCGATGCTTTCCAACAGATTTTTGCTATCGGTTACGAGCATGTCATAGCCGTTGGCAACGATTGTCCAGCCTTAAGCGTGGTGGATATTTGCTTTACGGCCAATGCGGTACAACGCGGAAAAATGGTCTTAGGCCCCACAAACTATGGTGGTGTTTATATTTTAGGGCTTTCGTATGCTCACTTTCAGTCTAAAACTTTTTCTGCTCTTCGGTGGAGTACCTCTCAGTTGAAAGGCGATCTTGAAGCATATGCTAGCCGGTCTGGTATTGCTGCAACCATCCTTGGCCAAAAGAACGAGATTAACGCAGGCGAGGATCTGGACGGTGCTTTGAGCCATCCGACGGTCAAAAAAGATATCCGAAACAGTCTTATTGCGCTAATAATATCCTTTATAAAGAAGAAATTCTCAACGACGGATTTTTTCTACCGAATTGTACTATCCCGAAAAACCCATCTTCGCGGCCCTCCACGCTTTTCAGCTACTCTATAACCCTACATTATATATTGAGCAAAGATGATTGATTGGATACCCAGTCGTTCATTACCTCAGGCGTATAATCTTTAAAAAATGATCATTAACCGGTTTGTATAGTACGAATCGATACCTCAAATTCAAAAAAATGAACAAGACATATTATAATGCCGAAGACCTCGGCAAGTTTGGAAATATAGGCGAATTTCAACCCGAATTAGCGAAAAAATTTTTCGATTACTATGGCGAAGTTTTTAAAGACGGCGCATTAACGGCGCGGGAAAAATCATTAATTGCGCTGGCTGTCGCACATGCCATACAATGCCCATATTGCATTGATGCCTATACCACGGACAGCCTCGAAAAAGGTGCCGATGAACAGCAAATGATGGAAGCCATACACGTTACGGCAGCAATCCGGGGCGGCGCATCGCTGGTACATGGTGTGCAAATGATGAATAAGGTAAAAGAAATAACCATGTAATATGATCAAATCTTTAAAAGCACAAAATAACACGTTATCCGATACATTTATTCAGCTGCAGGTGCTAAATACGCCTGCAGGCTCTGGGAAGGTTTTTCCCTCATTTAAAGATAAGATCAAGGAAAGTGGCTTTAGCAAATTCTCCCCTACAAAAATCGAAATCCTCCAGATTAACGTAGGAAAAATGTGTAACCAGGTTTGTAAGCATTGCCATGTAGATGCTGGTCCTGACCGAAAGGAAATCATGACCCGCGATACCATGGAACACTGCCTTGCAGCGCTGGAAGGTTCAGCTATTACTACGGTCGATCTTACTGGTGGTGCCCCGGAAATGAATCCTGATTTCAGATGGTTTGTGACGGAAATAACGAAGCTGGGTAAGAAAGTGATTGTTAGGTGCAACCTGACTATTATTGTAGCCAATCCCAAATACTACGACCTTCCCGATTTTTTTAAAGAAAATCATGTGGAGGTGGCTTCTTCTTTACCGCACTTTTCAGCTAAAAGAACAGACTCACAAAGGGGTGATGGTGTTTTTGTAGCCTCTATCAAAGCATTGCAGATGCTCAATGCGGTTGGATATGGCATCGTAAATAGTGGTTTGATATTGAATTTAATATATAATCCAGGAGGGGCTTTCCTGCCAGGATCGCAAAGTTCCTTGGAAAAGGAATTTAAAACCAGACTAAGCAGAGATTATGGAATTAACTTCACTAATCTTTTTGCCATCACTAATTTGCCGATTAGCAGATTCTTGGATTATTTGGTAAGTAGTGGCAATTATGATGCTTATATGGAAAAGCTTGTGAACGCGTACAATCCTGCTGCAGTAGGCAATGTAATGTGCCGAAATACGGTTTCAGTAGGCTGGGACGGATATTTATTTGACTGCGATTTTAATCAAATGTTGGATTTAAAACTCAAAGATCCGACGTCCATACATATAGCTGACTACAACAACGAGGTGCTCACCAATAGGGAAATCATTGTAAACCAACATTGTTATGGATGTACTGCCGGAGCTGGGTCTAGCTGTGGTGGTGAAATATCACCATAAAAATAAGCCATTGGAACGACCGATTTGGGCGTTCCAATGGCTTATTTTATAAGCTTATATATCAGGCAGCATCGGAGCCGCTGGTTTACCTGTCCTTTTCGTCCTTATTATGCGTCACCCTGTTGTTGGGGATTTTATAGGCTGAAAATATTGCTGCAGCCATAAGAAAGAATATAAAAACAAGTGCCATCATGATAATCGGGATTTGATTTCGATCAAAATTAAATATCTTTCTTTAATTTTAATAATAAACTGATAGATATTAAATTAAAAAGCAGGAGCCCCCTTATAATCCTTCAATAAGGAGCAGGCATCGGAAGATATTTTACTTACCCTAAAAACCATACAAAGATTGAGATTTCCGTAAAGATTGTTTATATCTTTTGGAAATTTAACGCCACAGAGTTCAGACAGTATCTTAGACCCGTTGGTTTGGGCCCATCTTCAAACACATGGCCAAGATGACCTCCACACTTGCCACAAACTACTTCGGTGCGTAACATGCCATAAGCGCGGTCATCTTCCAGTCCAATGTTCTCTTCAGCTATTGGTGCAAAAAAACTTGGCCATCCTGTGCCTGACTCAAACTTGGTTTCAGAACTGAAGAGAGGATTTGCACACGCAGCACAGGTGTAGATTCCTTCTTCTTTATGCTTATTATACTTTCCGGAAAAGGCGCGTTCTGTACCTTTGTTTCTTAGCACCTCAAATTCTTCCTTAGTTAATAGTTTTTTCCATTCGGCATCAGATTTTTTTAATGTATCTGCCATTGCTATGGTTTGGTTTCGCTTTTCTTGTAACCCCTGATTGCCGGAACAAGCACTTGTCGCAGAGAAAGTAAGTAAAATAACGAGTGTAGAGAGAAAATTATTCATTTATTTTTTCTATTATTTACGTGTTTATACATTAAATAGGTTTGGTTTAATTTCAATTTTATGAGTATTTCATGAAACATAATTTTGAGAATACAAGTTAAAGTTGATTAATAGATTAGTTTTGACAACGATGATTTCTTAAATACACTGCAATTTCCGATCAAATTCCTTCTTATGAAAAAGATTATTTCCTTGGGTAGAGAAATAATTTTGAAGTATGTAGATGAAAGAACATATAAGACTTTAGCGCCTATTCTATTTGACATGTAAGGTTTACGCGTTTTCCAGATATTAAATTATAAATTTAACTAAGTATTTTACACCTTAATTACCTCAACTGGTTCGTATCCTCTTTATAAAAAATGAAAAGAAAGCTCAACTACTACACCTCTAATCTTAAAAATGATATTCCTGCAGGACTTGTTGTCTTCCTTGTGGCTTTACCTTTGTGTTTAGGTATTGCTTTGGCGTCGGGCGCTCCCTTATTTGCTGGCATTGTTACCGGTATTATTGGGGGGCTGGTCGTGTCCTTGTTAAGTGGATCCCAACTCGCTGTAAGTGGACCTGCCGCAGGACTTACCGTCATTGTTTTAAATGGGATAGAGACTTTAGGTGCTTATGAGGCTTTTCTGGCGGCAGTGGTTCTCGCGGGGATAATTCAGCTTGTCCTTGGCTTTTTGAAAGCGGGCATCATCGGTTTATATTTTCCTAGTACTGTGATTAAGGGAATGCTGGCTGCCATTGGACTTATTCTTATCTTAAAACAGATACCACATTTCCTTGGTGTAGATTCTGATTTTTTTGGAGATCAGGCATTCTTGCAGCCTGATCTTAAAAATACCTTTTCAGAAATTTTTTACTCCGTATTCCATGTGGGAATTGGCCCGATGATAATCGGCGTAGTTTCTTTGGCTATTCTTATTTTATGGACCAGGCCATTTGTAAAGAAAAATAAAATTTTATCGATGCTGCCCGGAGCACTTATCGCGGTGGTGGTAAGCATTCTCATCAATTATGTGTTTTCTTTAAGTTTCCCTCAGCTTGTTGTCGGTGGCGATCATTTGGTAAAATTGCCAAGGATTAACAGTTTTGACGGTCTTTTATCAGAACTAAAATTTCCTGACTTTTCCATACTCTCGAATTACGAAGTATACGTTGTAGCATTCACGATTGCAATTATTGCCAGTATCGAAACCCTGTTGAGCATTGAGGCAACAGATAAGCTAGATCCACATAAAAGAAGGACACCGAATAATAGAGAGTTAAAGGCCCAAGGCGTAGGAAATATTCTTTCAGGTTTAATTGGTGGAATTCCTATGACCGCAGTAATTGTACGAAGTTCAGCCAATATTGAATCCGGTGGGGAAACGAAAATAGCCTCTTTTTTCCATGGCTTGCTTTTATTTGCCTGTGTTTTTGCCATTCCGGCTATTTTAAATATGATTCCGTTGTCTTCACTTGCCGCAGTATTATTGATGGTCGGGTATAAATTAACGAAAATAAGCCTTTTTAAAACTCAATTTAAGCTAGGCTATGATCAGTTTATCCCTTTCATTGTCACTGTACTTGCTATTTTATTTACAGATTTGTTGATTGGTATTTCTATAGGAATGGTCGTAGGGATTTATTATATTTTAAGAGCCAATATTCAAACCCCGTATTTCCTGAAGAAGGAATTCCATCCTGATAATCAAAAAATTAAAATTAGCCTGAGTGAACACGTTTCATTTTTGAATAAAGCCAGTATGGCAAAAACATTTGAGAGACTTCCAGAGAATTGTATCGTAGAGATCAATGGAGAGAACTCGATGTATATCGATTATGATGTGTTGGAAACCATTCATAATTTTAAAGAAACAGCGAAGGAGAGAAATATCGATTTACAATTGGTAAATATACCAGCCATCGGAGCGTCAATCGAAATGCACTAAAGTATGGAACGACTTCTATCAAATAACAAGAAGTGGGTGAAGGAAACCCTGGACAGTAATCCGGAATATTTTAATGATCAGGCCAAAGGGCAATCGCCGCGCTATTTGTGGATTGGTTGTGCTGATAGCAGAGTTCCTGCAGATAGAATAACTGGTACCAATCCGGGTGAAATGTTTGTTCACCGCAACATCGCCAACCTTGTGGTACATACCGATATTAAAATGCTATCAGTATTGCAATAAAAAGTCAATGTGGTGATTGTTTTTGGCCACTACGGTTGTGGAGGAATAGCCGCCTTGAGTGATCAGCAATATGGCCTGATTGATAATTGGCTTGGTAATATCAAAGATGTCATGAGACATCACTATATCGAGTTAAGCAAAATAACAGATCCTTCCAAAAAACAGAACCGGCTGGTAGAATTGAATATTATGAACAGGTGTATAATCTTTCAAAAACATCCATTATTCAAAATTCACTGTCGCAGGGGCATGAGATTAAGCTGGCCGGATTGGTATATGATCTGAAGGAGGGTTTGCTAAAAGACCTGAAAGTAGACACCAGAAATTTTTCTGAGTTCGAAGACATTTATAACTTTGCACAGCAGGATGCCAATTCTGAAGGTTAATCCTCTTATTATTTTAGTCTTTATTTACTGATTAATCGCTTCGGCATTTACTTCTGGCTGGTGTTATTTATTGATATACCCGCGCGTAGTTGTATTGCCGGATGAGAGATAAATTTAAGCCCAATGATCCGCTGGTTGCTGTTATAGATGCAATAAATTTCTCCTTTTGGCTAAAAATTGACATTGATCCTCCTGATTTGTAGCAAATTACGCAATTACATATACATTTTATTATCATTTTATTTTTATAATGATGAACTATTAATATATTGGCCGCTGCATTTAAACGCAGGTAAAAATGATAATAGGCATCTTACGAGAACAAAATGACGCGCGCGTAGCGTTGGTTCCTGATGTTGTACAGCAACTTCTCAAAGAAAATAATCGCATCATTGTTGAAAGGGGTGCTGGTGAAGCGGCCTTTTATCCGGATGTTGCGTTCGAGGCAGCTGGTGCCGAATTAGCATCTCGCGAAGAGGTGTTGAGTTCCGCAGAAATTATTATCTCTATTGCTCCCCTTGAGGACAAAGATCTGGCTGTTATCAAAGCTAAGGCTTTAATAATCTCTTCCTACCAGCCATTTGCTGATACCAGCTATCTGGAAAAGGTTAGTCGCTACCCATTGAATGTACTGAGCCTGGATATGATTCCGAGGATCACAATTGCCCAGTCCATGGACGTTTTGTCCTCCATGGCATCTGTAGCTGGGTATCGTGCTGTTTTGATGGCCGCCAATTTATTGCCACGCTATTTCCCCATGCTGACAACGGCAGCGGGGACCATTCCTCCTGCCAAGGTGCTCGTCATTGGTGCCGGTGTCGCGGGATTACAAGCCATCGCTACTGCTAAGAGAATGGGTGCTGTGGTGGAGGCCTTTGATACCCGGGCAGCAGCGAAAGAAGAGGTACAAAGTTTGGGGGCAAAATTTGTAGAAGTAGAGGGTGCTAAGGATGATAAAGGAGCAGGGGGTTATGCTGTAGAACAAACCGAGGAATTTAAACAAAAACAACGCGCCCTGGTACACGAAAAGGCGCTGAAATCAGACGTAATCATTACTACAGCGCAGGTACGCGGTAGGAAAGCACCTGTAATTATTAAAAAAGAAACTGTAGCAGAAATGAAACCTGGATCTGTAATTATTGATATTGCAGCATCGACTGGTGGCAATTGTGAGTTGACCGAAGATAATCAAACGGTTGTCAGGAATGGCGTCACCATTGTCGGAGATTCAGAATTGGCAGCCGGTATGCCGATGCATGCAAGTCAGCTTTTCAGCAAAAATGTTTTCAACTTCCTGAAGGTATTTATTAAAGAAGGTCAGCTGAACCTCGATTTTAATCACGAAATTATCAAATCCAGTTGCATACTTTTAGAAGGTAAGGTCCTCTTTGAAAAAAAATAATTGCTTTTCCACAAAATTAAATAAAACAAATATGGATGGTTTAATTACATTTTTGGCCAGTAACCTGCTGATGATTTACATCCTGGTCTTTGCCATTTATCTGGGAATGGAGGTAATCTCTAAGGTGCCTACAGTGCTGCATACACCACTTATGTCGGGTGCTAATGCCATTAGTGGCGTTGTTGTTATTGGGGCAATTATATTGGTAAGGCAGGCAGAACCTACCGACTATCTGGTACTAACCCTTGGTTTCCTAGGGATAGCCCTGGCTATGATCAACGTAATTGGTGGCTTTTCCGTGACCGACAGGATGCTTGAAATGTTCAAAAAGAAGAAGAGATAAACACGCAAATGACAAATACTGCAGTAATTATAACGGAATATGTTTACCTCATCAGTATCATATTATTTATCGTTGGCCTAAAGAAGTTAAGTCATCCGGACACTGCCAAGATGGGAAATTTATTTGCCTCTGCGGGCATGGGGTTAGCTATACTGACTACCCTGTTTTATCCTATTGAAACAGAAACGAATAACTACATGCTTATCTTCGCTGCCATGTTGGTGGGTGGGCTTATAGGCTTGATTGCAGCAAAAAAGGTGCAAATGACGGCTATGCCAGAGATGGTGTCCTTATTTAACGGCCTTGGTGGTGCCTGCGCCATGATGATCTCTTTTGTGGAATTTTACAATTACCCGGCGGGACAGAGCCTAATGAACGGCCAAATACTGACAACGATTTTTGCACTCTTCATCGGAAGTATTTCTTTTACCGGTAGTTTGATTGCGTATGGCAAATTGCAAGGCTCGCTCCGCGACTCACTGGTATTACCTTACCCAAAGATCATTAACCTTACGCTTTTACTGGTAATCATCGGCATCAGTATTTATATCGTTAGTTTACCCGAGCTCTCTTTCGTTTGGGTCATTTTACTACTTGTTTTTTCACTGGTATATGGTGTCACTTTCGTGACGCCAATTGGCGGGGGAGATATGCCTGTAGTCATTTCTTTGCTGAATTCCTTTACCGGACTGGGTGCTGCCCTTGCTGGATTGATTTATGGCAATCAGGTGATGTTGGTGGGTGGTATTCTTGTAGGGGCTTCGGGAACGATATTGACCATCCTGATGTGTAAGGCGATGAACAGATCGTTGCTTAATGTAATTATTGGTGGTTTCGGAACTTCAGGTGGTGCTTCGGGCAGTAGTAAAGATCAAAATGTGAAAGAAGCTACCTATGCTGACCTCGCTATTCAACTCAAATACGCCCAAAAGGTCATTATTGTACCAGGGTATGGTCTCGCTGTTGCCCAGGCCCAACATACCTGCCACGAAATGGAAAAAATATTGGAAGCTGAAGGGGTTTCTGTAAAATATGCCATCCACCCGGTGGCCGGACGTATGCCAGGCCATATGAACGTGCTTCTTGCTGAAGCAGATGTTCCCTATCCTCAATTATTGGAGCTTGATGATGCCAATAGGGAATTCCCTAGCACAGACCTTGTTTTAGTGATTGGTGCGAACGATGTGGTCAATCCTGCTGCCAAAGACGATCCTTCCAGTCCAATTTATGGAATGCCAATATTGGATGTAGCGCAAGCAAAAGGAATTGTTGTGTTTAAAAGAAGTATGAGTACAGGATATGCAGGTATCGCCAACCCATTGTTTTTTAACGCCAAAAATAGTATGTTGTTTGGCGATGCAAAGGTCTCATTGCAAAAGCTGATAACAGAAATTGGAAATGCCTAAGGAAATATCAGCATCCATATTTCAATAGATGGTGGTATCTCGTTTAATGTTAGTCTATTCTGTTAAGACGCAGTATTTTTTCAAAGAGTACCTGAAGAATGTTTTTAAGCGGGAAGAATATTTTCTTTATACCAACCCCTGTTCTCTTGCATGCCAATAGGTAATTTTTTTTGATAGAGGAAATGAATTATGTAGGGTATAACAATCCTTATTCGTATATCTTGTAAATTGCATTTGATTTTGCCTGATTCATGCCTGAACTTCTTATTCACGATTTTTTAAATAGGGCTTCTCAAGCTCCTGTTATCGATGTCCGATCGCCTGGCGAATATTCCAGAGGGCATATTCCTGGTGCTGTTAACTTACCGTTGTTTACTACCGGGGAGCGAGCCATCGTGGGTACCATTTATAAGCAAACTGGTAGAGACGAAGCCATTCTCAAGGGTTTGGAGATTGTAGGTCCTAAAATGGCCGCAATGGTGAAGCAGGCTCGTTATATTGCCATTGATAATCAGGTACTTGTACACTGCTGGCGTGGCGGGATGCGGAGTGGTAGTGTCGCCTGGTTGCTCAATACTGCAGGAATAGCAGCTAGTACTTTGAAGGGCGGTTATAAAGCCTATAGAAAACACATTCTTAGCGTGTTTAACCAGCCTTTAAAACTCATATTGTTGGGCGGAGAAACAGGCAGCGGCAAGACGCCATATTTGCAAGCACTTCGCCGGCGAGGCGAGCAGGTCATCGATTTGGAAGCCCTGGCTAGCCATAAAGGATCTTCTTTTGGTGCCATAGGTGAGCCCGAGCAACCAACGGATGAACATTTTCTTAATCTGCTTGCCGCGGAATGGATGAAAGTCGATCCTGAAAAAGTTTTATGGCTGGAAGATGAGTCCCATCGGATTGGTGCTATCAGGCTACCAGAGGAGCTTTGGAAGCAGATGAAAGAAGCCCCGATGCTCAGGGTAATTGTTCCGAAGGAAGTACGAATACAAAATCTGGTATCGATGTACGGTAGCCTGGATCACCGAAAATTGGCAGAAGGGATTCTAAGGATCCAAAAGAGGCTTGGTGGACTCGATGCCAAAGAGGCTCTTTTGGCGCTCGATAATGGCGATTTATCTACTACTGCGGATATTCTATTGCGCTATTATGATAAGTCGTATGTAAATCTATTGAGCAGAAAAGATAATACGTCGATAACTACCCTTCCGCTTTCAGGTACAAATATCGACCAGGATGTAAAATGCATGCTCGAAGCTTTTCAAAGAATTTTAGAAAATAGAAGAAATAATGACAGCAATTAAACTAACACAATATAGTCATGGTGCCGGGTGTGGCTGCAAAATATCACCCAAGGTTTTGGAGCACATCCTTCAGTCCCAAATCAATTTCCATGACCCCCGTTTGCTAGTAGGAAATAGCTCAAAAGACGACGCCGCTGTTTATGATCTGGGAAATGGCGACGCTGTAGTAAGCACAACTGACTTCTTTATGCCTATTGTTGACGACCCTTTTGACTTCGGTCAGATAGCATCAGTCAACGCAATCAGCGATATTTACGCCATGGGGGGGAAACCTATTATGGCGATAGCCATATTGGGGTGGCCCATTAACACCATACCTGAAGAAGTCGCCCGCCAGGTTTTGGAGGGAAGCAGGACTGCCTGCAGCAAGGCCGGCATCGCCCTAGCTGGTGGCCACAGCATCGATTGTCCTGAGCCGGTTTTCGGTCTGGCTGTAACTGGCATTGTGCCGGTAAAAAATATAAAGAAAAATAACGCTGCCCGGCTGGGGGATTTACTATTCTTAACCAAACCTCTTGGTGTGGGGATATTGACCACAGCACAAAAAAAGGGGCTTGTGGCACCAGAGCACCTGGAGATTGCCCGGCGAAGCATGCTTCAACTGAACGTGATAGGGCAGGAGTTTGCTTCTTTGGACTTTATTCATGCAATGACTGACGTTACTGGCTTTGGCTTGTTGGGGCACCTGGTAGAAATGTGTGAGGGCAGTGAGCTGTCGGCACAGATTGATGCGGATCGGGTGCCTGCCATCAATGTACTCGATCAGTATATAGAACAAAAATGTATCCCCGGCGGCACCCATCGAAACTGGGAAAGCTATGGCCACCACATCACATCAATCACAGATCACCAAAAGGCAGTATTCTGCGACCCGCAGACCAGCGGTGGACTGTTGGTAGCTGTGGATCCGGCTTATGGGCAGGAATTCATCACATTTTGCAAAGGTAAAGGTATGGAGCTGGAATCTTTTGGTAAGATGGTAGCGGGTGGCCCTGCGTTGGTCACCATTCAATAAAAACAAAAGTAGCACATGGAAACAATGTGCTACTTTTGTTCACAAAAATTAAAAGCCTTCGGCGGTAATTTCCTTTTCCGTAATATCACCATATTTCTTTACTGCTTCACGAATTTCTGTAGCCTTTCCAACCAATACAAATTGCAGGTTGTCTTTCGGAAAATATTTAGTAATTAGTTCTTTTGACTTTTCCACCGTAAGTTCATCAACTGACTTTTGAAAATTGTTGATAAAAGATGCATCAAAATTGTAAAGAAACATAGATGCCATTAAGTCTGCAAGATCACCTGAGGTTTCGTACCTTGGCGGATACTGGCCGTTTATGTAATTTTTCGCAGAAGTTAAAGTTTCCTCATCCAGCCCCTGATCGTGTAACCGCTTATTCACCTGAAGAGCCAGGTCGATGGCATCGGTGGTGGATTCATTTTTTGTAAATGTAGA
>PPFU01022899.1_pt1 | contig 12920 bp, 15 predicted proteins | sample 1535991 | NCBI WGS metagenome assembly PPFU01 (sample SAMN04901290, study PRJNA319586) | Hypolithon metagenome, whole genome shotgun sequencing project. | isolation source: Antarctic Hypolithon | place: Antarctica: Miers Valley | collected 2014 | reverse complement strand
CGGCCTGAGCGAAGCGGTACCGCTGGATGAGTTTATCCGCTAGTTGCGGCTTGCCGACCCCGGATACACAGACGTTTCTAGCCGCGTAAATCCGCGAAAATCAAGCTAAAAACAGTAACCTGATCGTTACCCTTACGTTACTCCAAGGAAATATTGCAATGCTATGCTTAACTCTAAACCAGGAGGCTCCAAGAGAGCTTTCAGACAAGGAGTTTGGCCATGAGACGTTGGTTCATCGCTCTTGTTTTGACTTTGACGGCGACCGCAACGCTGGCTATAGGGTCTGCGTCGGCGCAGACGCTTGGTTCGGCGGATGCGGCGGATACGCTCCGGGACGTAAGGTTCGGGGATCACGGCGCCTACGAGCGGATGGTTTTCGACCTCGGGTACGAGCAGTTCCCGGCTGACTTCGCCCCAAACTACCGGTGGGCTTACAACGGCGGCACGATCCTACGGCTCAACTTCCCGACCGTATCTTCTACCTTCGTGACCGACGGCTTCGGTCTGGGAAAGGGGATTTCCCGGTATTACGTCGTGCGGAATGCAAACGGCGAGCGGCTCTCGACTGAGGTCCACTTGACCGACGCGGCGGGACCGGCTACGGTCTTTTACCTCAACTATCCGGCACGCATAGTCGTGGATGTGCCGACGGGCGGGCAGAACTTCCGGCCGGACCCTGCATTTGGGGGTAACGTGGTGGTCAAGCAGCCGCGGGCGGGTTATACGGTGGGACCGGGAATCTTCACGATAACCGGTTACGGGCGCCCGTTTGGGGCCGTGGGGACCTGGCGCATTCTGGACTCAACCGGAGCTGTCGCCCGAGAGGGGAGCTATTACACGAGCGACTGGGCGACGACTTGGGGCCGGTTCGCCGTTACGGCGGATTACCCGGCTTACCTGGGCGGTCAGTCCGGTACTTTGCAGGTCGGGCAATATGCGGCCCGGGACGGCAGTTTTCAGGGGGTTTCGATCCCGCTAACCTTCCGTTAAAGACCAATGCGCGTCGGTGGTGTACCCTGAATAGGTAATCCCACTCTGGAGGTGAGCGTTGGCGGAAGAACAGGCCGAAGAGTTGAAGAGGCTTAGGGAGGACGCGCCGAATATCTCCGGCGGCCTCGAACGAGGTATGCCGGTCAGGATATCAGCCAGGATCGGCAGCGACCTCTCCGGCTATGTCTGCGACCGGGACGCGGTCGGCTTGTTGCTCGACGTGCGGCACCCGAGCGGGGTCCACGCCAGCTACGAGTTTATCCCCTGGCACAGCATAGAACGGGTTACCGTGGAAGAGTAGCCGATGGCCGGCAAGAAGATTTTCGCCGACCTGCCTGTTCTCGAAACAGAACGCCTGTTGCTGCGACGGATGCGCCCCGAAGACGCGAAGGAAATGTTCGCCTACGCGTCAGACCCGGAAGTTACCCGCTACGTCCTCTGGGATACTCACGACTCGGTAGAAGACACCAGTAACTTCCTGAACTTCGTCGCAGAGGGTTATGGGCAGGGAGATTTCGGAGGCTGGGGCGTCGTCTTCAAGGAGACCGGGACTTTTATCGGCACCTGCGGGCTCGACGCGGGCTACTTTCCGGAGCATGCCCGGGCCGAGGTTGGTTACGTCCTCTCCCGCGATTATTGGGGACGGGGCATCATGCCCGAGGCTGTCCGGGCGGTGATCCGCTTTGGCTTCGAGGAACTAAACCTCAACCGCATAGGATCTCGCTGCATTTCAGAGAACACGGCTTCCGCCAGGGTCATGGAGAAAGCCGGGATGGTCTACGAAGGCACGTTTCGGGAACGGGAGTTCATCAAAGGCTCCTACCGGGACATGAAAGTTTACGCGATCCTGCGCAGAGAGTACCGGGAACGGTAGATCCATCCGGACAGCATCGCGGATGGCGACGGGCTGAGAAGGACGGTCGTTATGCGTTGCCGAAAGTCTCTGAGTGGGTAAAGACCTCTCTGGCACATGAAGATTGATCTTCGTGGATACGGAGGTTTTACATAGGCTCGTACGAGGCGGCTTCAAAAAGAAAGAAGACGAAAGATTCTGGGATTCCACGTGGCGTTGAGCCGCTAGTGGATCGGCTTCCGGCTATGGTGATGTTAGGGGCGGTGCTACTCCTTGGCGCTTTTCTGCGGTTTTATCAGCTTGGCTTCGAGAGCTTGTGGTTGGATGAAGGGGTATCCGTCAAGATAGCCGCCCTGGATCCCCTCCAGATAATAAGGCGGGCAACCGCCGACCCTACGCCGCCTTTCTACTACCTACTCCTCCACTACTGGATGGTCCTTTTCGGAGACTCCGAGTTCGCTGTGAGGTCCCTGTCGGCGATCGCCGGCACACTCTCGATACCCGTCATGTATAAGGTGGGGGCGCTGCTCTTCGGCCGGACGACAGGCCTTTTGGCCGCCACCATACTCGCCGTCTCGGGACTCCAGATCTACTACTCCCAGGAAGTCCGGGTCTATAGCCTCTTCTGCCTGCTGGCCCTGATCTCCTTTTACTTCTTCATCAAAATCTTTCAAGGGGAGACCGGAAGGTTGTGGCTGGCCGGCTACGTGATATCCACTACGCTGCTCATGTACGCCCATGTCTACGGCCTGTTCGTTGTGGCCGCCCAGGATCTCTATTTACTTACGGCATTCCTGGCTTCCTGGAGATTGCAGGGTTGGCAAAGGCCAAGCGTGAGAACGTGGGCCGGGATCCACAGCGCGATCGCCATCCTTTACATACCGGGCGTCTTGTTTCTGGCGGGCCAGCTCGCGGACCCTCAGGGGAGGGCCTGGGTAGACGAGCCCGGACTGCCTTTCCTGATGAATCTCCCCGAATACTACGCCGAGTCCGTGCCGGTGGCCCTGGTGCTCGTTGCCCTCGCTATTGTGGGCATCGTAAAAAAGACCAAAGTCTCTCGTAACGCGCCGTTCGCCGGTCGGACGTACTTGCTGCTGGCGTGGCTGCTGGCTTTGACAGCTCTGCCGTTCGTCATCTCGAAGTTTTCGATGGTCGTGCTCGGCCACCCAAGACACACGATCGCCGCCTCGATCGCCTTCTACCTCCTGGCTGCAAAAGGGTTGGATGGCTTGATTCCCGTATCGTATCGTAAGCCGCTGGCGCTCTGCGCGACAGTATTGATCGTCACGCTCTCTCCGCCCCCGGCCTTTGGACTCATTACACCACCTTGGAGAAGCCCCAGTGGAGAGAAGCGTCGCAGTACGTGGACGCCCACGCTGAGCGAGAAGATTTAATGCTCTACAGGACCAGTCTTCTCTTCAACCACTACTCCAAAAGAGAGGACATAGAAAGAGAGCGAGCCTTCGACGATACGCCGAAGACCATCCTCAGGGGACACGACCGGGTCTGGGTCCTGCTTTATGGCGGACAGCACACCCCGAAAACCCTCAACAGCGAGCTCGACAAGTCCTTCCGAATGGTGAACCGTGAGAAGTACCGGAGTCTGAAGCTGACGCTTTTCGAGAGAAAGCCGACGCCGGCTGTGAGTCGATAAAACCAGTGAGCCCCGTCTCTTTATCTACAGTGTTTTGCTGAGCGTCTCAAACAGACGGTCTACGTCTTCTTCGTCGTTGTAGAGGTGGGGAGAGACACGGAGGCTATCACCCCGGACGCTGATGAAGACGTTTTCTGCGGCGAGGCGGTTGGCCAGGTCTTGCGGGGCGTCGGGACCCAGGCGCAGCCCGATCATATGCCGTCCCCGGTATTCCGTTAGGGTTGTCCCGATGCCGAGTTCTGCGGCCGACTTCTCTATACGGCCTGTTAGGAGACCGATGGTCTCGGAGATGTTTTCGACGCCCCAGTCGAGGACCTGGCGCATGGCGGCCGTCGCCATCGGCAGTAGAACGAAGTTGCTCCGTTCGCCCACGTCGTAACGCCGGGCGCCGGGCTGGAACCCGTCCCGGTAGTCCACGAGCCGCGCGAAGTCCTCGCTTCGCTCACGGGAGATCCAGTTCTGCTCGATGGGCGTACCCTCTCGGTACTCCTCGCTGACATACATGAAACCCAAACTGTACGGTCCGAGTAGCCACTTGTATCCCGCCGAAACCAGAAAATCCGGCCTTACCTCCGAAACGTCGAGCGGATGCGCCCCGAGCGACTGGGTGGCGTCCACCACGAGGGCCGCCCCGGCCTCGCGAACCGCCGCCCCGACACGCACGAGGTTCACCAAGGAGCCATCAGTCCAGTGGCAGTTCGGCACGGCTACGATGGCGGTTCGCCCGTCTATTCGGTCCAGCAGGGCTGCGGTCCAGTCGCCGTTCGCGGGGCGGGGTATGGTTACAAGCTCTGCGGCGCGCTTACGGGCGAGATCCCGCCAGGGGTATACGTTCGAGGGGAACTGCTCGTCCAGGATGAGGATACTCTGGCCTTCCCGGACAGTCAGGTTTGCGGCGGCAACGGCGATACCGTAGCTGACGGACGGGATTATGGCGACACCGTCCACATCACCGCCACAGATCCGGGCGAATAGCCTGCGGGCCATCTCAGATTCATCGAAGAAATCCTGCGGTTTTACCTTCCAGGGTTCGGACTTGAGCGCCAGCGCCTCCTCGCCCGTCTCCCTCACGCTACGGGGTTGGGGCGACATGTAGGCACAGTTGAGGTAGGTGATGTCATCGGGAATATCGAAGAGATGCCTTTGGGAGTCGAGCTTCATCGGTTGTCCTTCGCGAGCCGTGAGAGGAGCCGGCTCGTGGAGATCATGGCTCCTCCAAGCACCGCTGGCATGCCGCCGCCCGGATGAACCGACGCCCCGACCCGCCAAAGCCAGGGCCGCTTCCGGTCCGAGTAACGGGGACGGTGGAATGGCCCGCTCTGCCAGAAGGGCCGGGCCGCGCCGTAGAGGGCGCCGCCCGTCGCGCCCCAGCCGCCGAAGTACTTGGGATGAAGAACCGTATGGTCCGTGAAGTATTCGGCGGCGGGGCGGTCCAAGCCGACCCTACACGATACCCGTTCCATTTCCCGCGCGATGAACTCGTCATCCATCCTGTATTCCTTCCCATTTGCCGGGGCTGTAAAGAGCAGCGCCAGGGTTGGCTTCTCGTTCGGGTAGATCTCACCGGGACGATAGTAGTTGGCGAAGGCCATCGTCTCGGATGGTTCTTCTTTTGCCTCAAGTCTCGCGTAGAGCTCTCCGGGGCGTGAGGGCAACACCACGGAATGGGCGGGGAGCCCGACATCCTCCCCGAGCGTCGCGTAGACCGCAACACCGGAACAAGATAGCTTCGCCGGACCACCGTTTGTCTGGCCCAGCAAACCTTCGAGAAGACCGGCGTCCAGGCCGCTGACGACTACATCCACCTGGTACTCGCCCTCTGCAGTGGTTACTTTGCCCGGCTCTATGCCGGTTACCGGCTCTCCGGGCCGTATCTCTACCTCGGAGCGACGGGCTAGATGTTCCAGGGCCCGGACTACTTCGTAGACCCCACCCTCCGGGACCCACACACCGTCGGACGCCATGATCGCCGGCATGCTAGCGTAGAGCGCCGGTGTTCGGGAGGGACTGACGCCCGCGTTGAGGGTGTGGATGGCGATGATTTCGCGCAACCCGTCCGGCATCCACGTTAGTCCATCCAGATAGCCTCGGGTAGTCAGCTTCGTACCATAAATCCGGAGCAGCCGTCCCAGCGCCGGTAGAGTTCGCCGGTCCGTCGGATCGGCGGTCAGCAGCTTCGTTACCTCTGGGCCAAGACCACCGTGTACGCCCGCGAATCGTTCCCAGGCCGCGCGCCATGGATGGCCTTCCTGAACCGGCAGCGAGACGTCTTCATCCCGGTAGTGATACCTCCCGACTTCCCCCATACGACGGAGCTTCAGACCCGCGATACCTACTGCGGCGGTGGAGCCCACCGAGCCTCCACCATCCAGGCTGTCCCACCGCCGCAACAGTTCCTCCCAGACACCGGGAAAGGTGAAGAGGGATGGGCCGGTATCTATCCGCTGATCGTCGAGTTCTATGCGGCGGCTTTTACCGCCGAGCCAGGTGTTTGCCTCGAGCAGTGTAACCTCGTGCCCGGCCCGGCCGAGCAGCGCCGCCGCTGTGAGCCCGCCGATGCCACCACCCACTACGACCACCCGGCTCACGGATATATACCCATGCTCAGGGCTGCCACGAGTTGCACACCGGCGACCGTGCCGGCGACATAGGGAAAGGCGATGGAGTAGCGATAGAGTCGGTGTCCGGTGTGGGGCCTTGGGTTTCGGTGGAGAGCGTAGAGGAGGCCGAATGAAATCGCCGCGTTCACCAGCGCGACAGGCAGATTTACCAGCGCAAAGCCGAGGGTAGCGAGTGTCCACCAGAGCCCGCTCCACAGAACTACACCCCTCGGGCCGAGCCGGATCGCCGTCGTCTCGATGCCTGCCTGCCGGTCCTCGACGATGTCCTGAACGGCGTCGAAGGTGTGCTTCGCCGCGCTCCAGGCCATCAAACCCAGCGCGGCGGGCCAGATCACGGGCTCCGAGAGGGCAAGCGGCGCGAAGACCAGCGGGAAGGCGTAGGCCGCGTTCGAGAGCGAGTCGAGGTAGGGGCGGGCCTTGAATCTCAGGGGTGGAGCCGAGTAGCCGACGAAAATCATCGCGTAGAGCAGCATCCAGATCGTCGCGGAGAGAGGCAGGAATACCAGGAAGTAAGCCAGGAACGGGAGATTGGTAAGTAGGACAGCCCACCAGATGGGACGCACTTCTCCGGGTTGGATGCGGGCGCCTTCGAGGGTCCCTTTCCGGGGATTCTTGGCGTCTGTATCCTGGTCGAAGATGTCGTTCGTACCGTAGATCAGAAGGTTGAACGGAAGAGTAAGCCAGAGCAGAACGGGCAGCGCCTCCCAGCGCCAGAGGTATCCCGAGAGCCACACTCCGACCACGGCGGGGCCGACGGTGTTGATCCAGAGCACCGGCCGGGAGATATAAAAGAGCCGCGAGAATGCGAAGTCAGACACGAGGCTAATATAACAGCCGCCAGAAATGTGAGTGTACGCTGCTTACGTTTCGTTCACTGTATTGAGCTTCTCCAGGTGAATCATCCGGAGTTTCGGCGAGACCTCTTCTCTGAGAAACTCCGTGTACCCGAGTCTGTTATAGAGTCTCAGATTCCTCTCGCTGAGGTGTCCGGTGAAGAGTCGATAACGTTTCGCCGTTGCAAAGTGTCCCTCGATCTCACGCATCAGCCGGGCGCCGAGGCCGTTCCGCTGAAGATGAGGATGTACGATAAGCCGTCCGATGTGGCAAGTACCTCTCTCCGTACGTCCTCGTACCGAGCCCACCACCTCGCCTCCAAAAAACGCGGCTAGAATTGTGTGGGCACCGTATTCTTCGATCAGATTACAGAGTGACTGGGTAAGCGGGGGCAGAGCATAATCTTCGTAGAGTGCGGCTTCGGATTTATAGCAGAGAAACTGTAGCTTGAGGATGTTCTCGGCGTCTCCCACGCGAACCGGCCGGATATCGATGTCCATAGCTGGAGCAGTATACAGAGTGTCGTGTCGGTGGATGAGAGGCTAACATTAAGGGATGGTGAAGCAGACCTTACACAAGCCTCCAACGTTCTTGATACTCATCTCCGCCATCTTTTTCGGGGTGGCATACCTGGTCGTCAGTTTCCCGGACGCGCCGGGGCGGAGCGCGGCTTCCTACGCCGCAACCATCGCCATAGCCACACCCGCCGTCGTGGCACTCTTTCGGTACATGGGTGTGGCGCGGGGCGCGGTGGCGCTGCTCATCTTGTCGGTGTTCGGGTATGCGATCGAGGGTTTAGGGGTGGCGACCGGTCTGCCGTACGGAACTTTTTTCTACAGCGAGGCCCTGGGGCCCAAGCTCTTCGGACTCGCGCCGTATATTTTGCCCGTCTCCTACGTGCCACTGGTGATCGGGGCCGTCGCGGCGACCGGAAGCCCCAACGCCGGAAGTCGAGGGATACTAACCTGGGCCTTGAAATCCGCCTTATTTCTCACCCTCATTGACGGGGTCCTCGACCCTGGCGCGGCTTCTCTGGGGTTCTGGGTCTGGCCGGAAGGCGGGCCTTACTATGGCGTTCCGGTTAGCAACTATCTCGGCTGGCTGATCTCCGGCGCTCTGGGCTCTTTCTTGCTACTGCTCTTCGGGCGGTGGAACGGCACACCGCTGCCCGGGCTGCTGGATAGTGTCATCGTGGCCGCCTCTTTCTGGACCGGGGTCGCGGTTTTTTCCTGGCTGCCGATTCCAGCTCTGCTCGGTGTGGCTTTGTTTGTGTATCTGCTCCGGCGGCGGTTTCAACTCTCGCGGGCCACGGGTCGTACCGGGGGGTATAAACTCAGGGCAGGATGACGCTAACGGGATGGTATTTATGAAGTGGGTAACGGCTATGTCTCGCAAGGCCTCTTTTGAGATCGCGGTGCGGGAGTGTACGGAGGAGGCGCGGAAGGGGCTCGGCCCTGGAAATGTTTCTTTGGCTTTCGTCTTCGTGACGCCTCACTTTGCGGCGTATTACCCTCAGGTTCCGGGGCTTGTGGCGCAGTATTTGGAGCCGGATGTTCTAGTCGGGTGTTCGGGGGGAGGTGTGATCGGGGCCGGCGAAGAGGTCGAGCACGCCCCGGCCGTTACCATTGTCGCCGCGAACCTACCGGATACAGAGGCCAGGGCTTTCCGTGTAGAAGGCGCCCTACCGGACCTCGACGGACCACCGGAAGCCTGGAGCCGGATGGTGGGAACATCAGGGTCGGCTGGCGAAGAGCCGCAACAGGTTTTGATCGCCGACCCGTTCAGCATGCCGGTCGAAGCCTTGTTGGCCGGCCTGGATTACGCTTTTCCCGCGTCCCCAAAGGTGGGAGGACTCGCCAGCGGCGGCACCTCGCCCGGTATGAACGCACTTTTCCTAGACGATCAAGTATTCACGGATGGCGCCGTCGGCGTCTCTCTGGAGGGTAACGTCGCCATAGATACGGTCGTCGCCCAGGGCTGCCGTCCCATCGGGGAGACGATGCAGGTAACGGGTTGTAAGGGAAACCTTCTCTACGAGCTAGACGGGCAACCCGCCATTGAGGCTATTCAGGATCTCTTCTCCACCCTTGACGAGCGCGACCGGAACCTCGCCCAGACGGCCCTCTTCGTCGGGGTACTAATGGACGAGTTCAACGAAAAGCCCCAAGTTGGGGAGTTCTTGATCCGGAACCTCATCGGGGTGGACCCCGGGCGTGGGGCCGTCGCCGTCGGCGAGAACCTCCAGGAAGGGATGCGCCTACGCTTCCATCTCCGCGACGCAGAAACCTCCGCCGAAGATCTACGCGCCATGCTGGCCGCCTACAACGAAGCGCCACCCGGCGGTCCCGACACATCGGACATCGCGGGCGCGTTGCTGTTCTCCTGCCTCGGACGCGGCGAAGGTCTCTACCGGCAACCCAACTTCGACACCGGCGTCTTCCACGAATATTTCAGAGATGTACCGGTCGGCGGTTTCTTCTGCAACGGAGAGATCGGACCGGTCGGAAAAACAACCTTCCTTCATGGCTATACATCCTCATTCGGACTCTTCCGGCCCCGCTTCCCCGAATCGTCGTAGATGCTACTTTCGTTCCGCGATGTAGCGAATCTGTAAACTTTGTTAAAAATAAGTTAAAAAACTGTTCAAATCGTCAAGCGTCTATGATATATACGGTTTGACAGAATAATCGTCTTGGGAGGACTTGCGTGATCCGTGAACGGACCGTTGAAGCTGTAGAGGTTACCCGAGAGAGCGACGCTTTCCAGGCGGGCTGGAAGGACGGACGCTTTGACCGGTCCGGGAGCTTCGCGGCAAACCAGAACCTCGAGAAATTGTCGGATCATAATCGCCTATGCTACTACCGGGGACACCGGGAGGGCCGGCGCATCCGGGAGATACTCCGCTCCGGGAATCATCTCTAAATAAAGCTGTCCCCACCGAATAGCACCAGCAGACCGAGTCGCTACCCGATACCACGGCGCGGTTGAAGGTACCCTTTTTCGTCCAAACTTCCCACTAACCCAACTAGGACAAATAACCTAGTGCCAAACCCGTAGGTCTCGAATAAACTCCGATCTTGAGTTCCGGTGTCCGTGTGGGTAATAGGTGGGAAAGGGAAAGAAGGAGTACACGGACACCGGGGACTCAAGTCAAGCCTAGCCTGAGCAAAAAGTCAAGGCGAGATCCCACAGAGGCGCCATATCGGCTACGCTCTCTCACTTTCCCTGGATCCTAAAATGCGAGCAAGGTAGTTGAATTCCCAAACGCATCTTTCAGCAGTCAAAGAAAGGCACTTCAGGAGAACCGGGACGATATGGGCCGCGCCTGCCTCTCTTAGGGTGGGAGCTTTTAAGCGTTGATAGCACCTTCTACTTTTCAGGATTCGAGCAGGATGTTGATGCCGGAGACGACCTCTTTTATACGTTCCCCGCTGGGCGAGCCGACTTTCTCCAACAAATCTCGCTTGTCTAGCGTGAAGACTTGCGAGACGTTGACCACACTCTGCTCTTGCAAGTTCGCTTCGCCCGGGACGAGCAACATGTTTCCCGGAGCCTCGGCGTGGCGCAGGTTGGAGGTTATCGAGCAGACCACGACTGTCTTTATATTGCTCGCGTTAAACACGTTGTTCTGTACGACGATCGCCGGTAGCCAGGCCCGGAACCGCCAGGTCCCCCAAAGCCCACCCGGCAAACTTCTCCCTGACGGATCACCTGTCCTCTTCGTCCAGCAACCGACGGCCATGCCGCTTTATGCCTCGCAGCACGGGCTCGTCTTCGGAGTCTGGATCCTCGTAGACATCGTTGAGCTTTTGCAGAAGGCTCTCGTTTTCATGCCGCCGGACGAATTCACGCACTGCCATAGCGTAGAGCCCGCTCCGGGTAACGCCCATCTCGCGAGCCAGCGCATCAGCTTTCTCAGCCAGGTTCCTGTAGATCGAAATACCCGTCTTTACGTTCATCTTTTGTTCATACCGTTCTTCATACAAAAAATGTAACATCGGCTTTGCTGCAAAGGGGAGGGTAAGTGCAAGTTTGGCCGGGAGAAAACTCCACAGCAGGGCGAGACTGCAATAGTGCGGCTGATCTGTCGCCATCGGACAGACTTTCAATGGACAAACACAAGCACCCCTCCAGAGGCGCTTGCGTCTAAGCTGGACGATTTGTGTTCGCTATGTTAGTTGACTTCGGCAACCTTGCCCGTGTTGGTGTCGAAGTGGAATATTGTGCCGTTCTCAGAGCTAAGCTGGGCCGTCCAACGGTTCTCAGAGGGAGTTACGGAAGCCGCACCCACCCCTTCGGTATGCTTCCAGTTATATTTGCTATTAAGCGTGCCTAGATCGCAAACGTTGTCTGTTTTGTTGTAACTGCCGCTGTTATCAGCGGCGCAGGCGGTGGCCGCTGCGGCCCCATTCCTCAGATCGCTTTTTGCGGCAGCCTCCTGGGCGCTACCCCGCTGACTCAAGAAAACTGGTATGGCGATTGACGCCAGGATGCCGATGATGATTACGACGACCAGCAATTCGATAAGCGTAAAGCCTCGCTCGTCCCGCTTTACATCCTGTAGCTCTCCGAGCTGCTTCGCAAAAAAGTTCAGCATGTGTTTCTCCTCGTCCATTATTTTCGTGCCCACGCCAACCGTCGAGTCCTGCTTTCTCGGACCCCAAAAATCTTTTCGGAAACGCCCGTAGGAACCACTTGAGTTCCAGGCAAGGCTCTGCGGAGATATCTCGAATCGTCCGGGCTCGCGTTGTTGCCTAACTCTAGGCTGCCGACCGAACCGGTAGTTCGGGTACCACAGGTAGTGGTCTTGGAGATTTCATTCCGCAGCTGTCTTTTGTCTTCCATAAAAATCTTTCCCTAGATTACTGACAGCGTACACCACTAAGTTTACGTTGTAAACTTAGTGTGCTGATTTTGCTCATGGTTTTGCTTGGTTCGATAGGCCAAAAACGGATGAGCATGACTGACGACCAGGTTGGGAATCGTTGGGCACTTTTGCCCTCAAACGTAGAACTCAACGCCGCTACAGAGACCAAAGGCCCCTCGCAGCGGGCGAGTAAGCGTCGGCAAGTGCCGGAATTAGAAAGACCCGGCGGACACGGTGCGGATCTTCGAAGGAAATCCAGGTTCTTCGATTGGTATTGAGTGAAGTCCTGTAAATCTAAATCTGAAGTACAGGGTTATAGTATACGAAATCTTACAGGCGGCCGGAGCGGATGATCCCTACTAGAAGCGCGAGGCCTAGGACGGCGGCGAAGACGAAGCCGAGGAGGCCGAAGACGCTTATCCCGAACAGGGTTGCGCCGGTTTCGGAGAAGATGCCGAGCATTGAGGAGCCGAGGATGAGGGCGGCTATCAGGACGGCGAAGACGAGACGGTTGGCGAGAATGTCTACTTTGGAGATCAGGTCGTCCAGCCCCCCGTGTCGGAAGCGGACTTCGATCTCACCGTCTTTCAGCTCGTTCAGGAGCGCGTGGATCTGACGCGGGTAATCTGCGTAAGTGTCGGGTTGGGCGAGCTTGCGGGCGGTACGGGAAGCGATGTATCCGGGATCCCGGAACTGGGAGATGACCTCTTCCGAAGCCGTGGCGGCCGCCACGGTCCCGACGTAGGCGGGGTCCACGCCACCTATCCTGCCCAGTTCTTCTGTCCGGACCAGCGAGTCGAATAACTGTGAGATCTCGGCCTGTAGCCTCGTGCTTCCCCGGCGTGCCGCTTCGAGGCCGCTGGCCCGGATCTCCTCTAGCGAATGCTCGGGCCAGAGCGGGCCGCCGAGGGTGCCCATGGTCTCGCGCAATTCCCGCCGCAGGTCCGCTGCCTCCCTTGGTACGTGTGCCCCCGTCAGCGGCAACGCCCGCACCATGCCGTCAACATCTCCACGACGCATCGAAGCCAGAGTTTCCGCCACCCCCCGTAGCCGCTCCGGGTCGAGGACGAATATCTCCGTTGGGTCTGCGAGCCATATCTC
>PPFU01017016.1_pt1 | contig 12923 bp, 12 predicted proteins | sample 1535991 | NCBI WGS metagenome assembly PPFU01 (sample SAMN04901290, study PRJNA319586) | Hypolithon metagenome, whole genome shotgun sequencing project. | isolation source: Antarctic Hypolithon | place: Antarctica: Miers Valley | collected 2014 | reverse complement strand
CGACGCCTCTCTGATCCTATTACGGTGTCTAAACAGACCGCCCGGCTTTTCCTGTGGAGAGGCCGGGCGGCTGTGTTTTATAGCGGTTCTCATTAGCGCCTTCCAAAGAGGCCGGGTAATGCCATGTTCATCCGCTTACCCGGCGGCGGCTCAGCAGGTGCGCCTGCCGCGTGGGCTCAGGAATACGGTAGCGACCCGTCGTAGCGAGCGCGAGCTCCACGGCCTCGTCCAGTGTAATGCGGTGCCCCACGCTCACGTACACCGGCGACACCCGCGCACGCGTGCGTACGGCTCGCCCTACCACTTCATCACGGTGCACGAGATCGGCCTGGGCACCTTTCTCCTCTTCCAGCGCGTCGAAGCGCCCCACAAGCAGCGACTTTGCCACCCCCAGCGCAGGGCGATCCAGCAGCACACCCAGGTGGCACGCCAACCCGAACCGCCGCGGATGCGCCCGCCCCTGCCCATCGAGCATGAGCACATCGGGCAATGCGCGCAGCTTTTCCAGGGCGGGCAAAATCATCGGGATCTCGCGGAAGGATAACAGCCCGGGCACATACGGAAAGGGCACCGGCCCACGCAGCACGGATTCATCCACGATCTCCAGCGTGTCCATGTCAAGCACGGCGATCGCCACCTGCGCCACGTCATCCCGGATGCTCACATCCAGCCCGGCAATAGTCCGGGGCGGAGCCGTCACCGGCACCTCACGGACATACGCCTGGAGCTTGCGCTGCACTTCTACAGCATCGCGCGGCGACAGATTCCACGGGTGTTCATGCTGAAGGGGGATTTTCATTTTTGTCAGGGCAACCAGTGCGTAAATGGTTCGCTCTCAGGATGACGCGCAGCCGGTAGAACAGCAGGATATCCATACTGAACCAGGCCGACGACAAATGCCTCTTCCTCATCCAACCCGATAAGTCTAAAAAAGCGCGCATCGCGGGTGACGCCGCCCGTGGTCCACTTAGTCCCTATTCCTTCGCTCCACAGGTACAGCATCAGGTTCTGAATGGCACATGCACAGGCAGCATAATCCTCCTGCTGCCGCAAGGCGTCTGCCGACCGCTGGCAGGTGACGACGAGAAAGCCCGGAATGTCCTGCCAGTGTTTCTGCTTACTCTCTGCCGCCGTATCCCCGTTGCGCGCCCGTACCATGTCGGTGTTAAGGGTGATCAGCCTTTCGCGCGTTTCCGGGCCCAGCACGTAAAACCGCCACGGCTCGGTGGTTCGGTGGTTAGGTGCCTGCACCGCCAGTTGGAGGGCCTCGCGTACCACGCCAACCGCAACAGGGCGCGACGGGTCGAAAAGGTGCGTCGTGCGGCGGCTTTTGAGCAGCCCTGCCGCGTTGTGCTGCATTTCAGAGGTAGACAAAGGGGCAGTAAGGATAGGATTTCCCTGCTCAACGCGCTGCGAACGCGTGAGATCTGAGCCCCCTCGCGCTGCCGCCAAGAGCCGGTGAAGACACGCACTCTGCCTGTCTTTCTTTGACACACTGCCGCGCGCGTCCGTATCTTTTCCGCCCGCATCGCTCGGGTCCTTAGCTCAGTTGGTTAGAGCGCTTCGTTGACATCGAAGAGGTCAGCGGTTCGAATCCGTTAGGACCCACACCGGGCCGCGCTTCGTTGGAGGCGTGGCCCTTTTTCATCGCCCCAACCGGCATTACCTGCATGAGCGACATCCACCTCACCTTCCCCGACGGCTCCGTGCGCACCGTGGCCCCTGGCACCACGGGCCGCGACGTGGCCCGCAGCATCTCGGAAGGACTCGCCCGCAACGCGCTGGCCGTCAAAGTCGGCACCGAAGTGCGCGACCTCGACCGGCCTATCGAAAACGACGGCACGTTTCAGGTGCTCACGTGGAACGATGCCGAGGGCAAGATGGCCTTCTGGCACTCGTCGGCCCACCTCATGGCTGAAGCGCTCGAAAGCCTCTTCCCCGGCGTCCGCTTTGGGATCGGGCCGGCCATTGAAGGCGGCTTTTACTACGATGTGGACCTGGGCGACCGCAAGCTGACGGCAGACGACCTCGCGGCGCTCGAAGTCAGGATGAAAGAACTGGCCCGCCGCAACGTGCCCTATGAGCGCAAGGAAGTGTCGAAGGCTGACGCCATCGCGTATTTCGAAGAAAAAGGCGATCCGTACAAGCTCGAACTTATCGAAGGTCTCGAAGACGGCGCGATCACGTTCTACACGCAGGGCGATTTCACCGACCTGTGCCGTGGCCCGCACATCGCCTCGACGGGCGCAATCAAAGCAGCTAAAATCCTCAACGTGGCTGGTGCCTACTGGCGTGGCGACGAATCGCGGCCCCAGCTAACGCGCCTCTACGGCATCACCTTTCCCAAGCAGAAAGACCTCGACGAGCACCTCGAAAGGCTTGAACTGGCCCGCCATCGCGACCATCGCAAGCTGGGCAAAGAGTTGGGGCTGTTCATGTTCTCCAACAAAGTGGGGCCGGGCCTGCCCATGTGGCTGCCACGCGGTGCCGTCCTGCGCGAGACGCTCGCGGGCTTTCTCAAAGAAGAGCAGGTGCGGCGTGGCTACCAGCCTGTCATTACCCCGCACATCGGACGGCTGGAGCTGTACCGCACGAGTGGCCACTACCCGTATTACAAAGACAGTCAGTTCCCGCCCATGTTCGAGCGGGGTCCGGGTGAGGGCGCCGTAGAAGGCGGCGAGGACGAGCGCGAAGGCTACCTGCTCAAGCCGATGAACTGCCCCCACCACACGCAGATCTATGCCAACGAGCCGCACTCGTACCGCGAGCTGCCGCTCCGCTATGCGGAATTCGGGACGGTGTACCGCTACGAGCAGAGCGGCGAGTTGGGCGGACTCACCCGTGTGCGTGGCTTCACCCAGGACGACGCCCACATCTTCTGCACGCCCGCGCAGGTCAAGGACGAGTTCAAAAACGTGATCGACCTCACCCTCACCGTCCTCCGAGCGCTCGACTTCACCGATTTCAAGGCGCAGATCTCGCTGCGCGACAAGGCTAACAAGGACAAATACATAGGCGAGGACGCACAGTGGGATGCTGCCGAGCAGGCCATCCGCGAGGCCGCGCAGGAGTTAGGGCTTGAAGCCATCGAAGAAGAAGGCGAAGCGGCCTTTTACGGCCCCAAACTCGATTTCATGGTCAAAGACGCACTCGGGCGCGCGTGGCAGCTGGGTACCGTTCAACTCGACTACAACCTGCCCGAGCGGTTCGACCTGACCTACGTGGGCGAGGACGACGAAAAGCACCGCCCGGTCATGATTCACCGCGCGCCCTTCGGCTCGCTCGAACGCTTTATCGGCGTGCTGATCGAACACAGCGGAGGCAACTTTCCTACCTGGCTCGCCCCTGTGCAGGTAATCGTGCTGCCGGTGAGTGATGGTTTCAGCGACTACGCCTCGCAGGTGCAGCAGTCGCTGCTACGTGCAGGCCTGCGGGCAGAAACCGATCTCCGGTCAGAGAAAGTCGGCTACAAGATCCGGCAGGCCGAGATGCAGAAAATCCCGTACATGCTCGTGGTAGGCGCCAACGAGGCGGAAGCGGGCACGGTAGCCGTGCGCAAGCACGGGCACGGCGCGCAGGACGTACAGCCGCTCAGCGCGTTCAAAGACCGGATTACCGCAGAGATTGCCATAGAGACGGGCCGTTCCTGAAACCGCCCTGCCCGCTCTGGCGTGCAATTTGCCTTTTTTACCAACCCATCTGCGCGCCGAAACGCCACAGGTTACCCCTTTAGCATTCACTCAACCCTTACCGCTATCAACGACGCCCGCATTAACGATCAGATTCGCGCCCCGCGTGTACGCGTGGTAGACCCGCTCGGCGAGCACGGCATCTACACCCGCGAGCGCGCGCTGGAGATGGCCCGCAGCCAGGGCCTCGACCTCGTCGAAATCGCCGCCCAGGCCGACCCTCCCGTTTGCAAGATCATCGACTTCGGGAAATTCCGCTACGAACAGCAAAGGCGGGAGAAAGAGGCCCGGCGCAAGTCGGCCACGCAGGAGATGAAGGAGATCCGCTTCCGCCCGCACACGGACACGCACGACTTCGACTTCAAGATCAAGCACGCCCGTGGTTTTCTGGAAAGTGGGGACAAGGTAAAAGCCTGGGTCCAGTTTCGCGGACGCGACATTGTGTACAAAGAGCAGGGTCTTGAACTCCTGGGACGCTTTGTCGAAGAACTGAACGATATCGCCAAGATCGACCAGGCGCCCAAAATGGAAGGCCGCCGCATGACGACGATCCTCGCCCCGACCGGCGTAAAGAAAAAGGCCTGAGCAGGCTTCTTAGCGGTTTTCTCACCAAGCATCTGCCAATGCTTGCCTTTAGAGCATTGCTCTAAGCAGAGGCCTGGCCCTATTTTGCCTGGCTCCTGTGATTCCGTACCGGCCCTCGTGGTCGTTTCTATTCCCGCCGAGGATATTATGCCTAAGATGAAAAGCAACAGCGGTGCGAAAAAGCGTTTCTCGCTTACCGCAACGGGCCGTGTCAAGCGCAAAAAAGCATTCCACAGCCACATCCTGACCAAGAAGTCGCAGAAGCGCAAGCGCAACCTGCGCGAGACGACGCTCGTGTCAAAGGTTGACGAGGCGCGCGCCAAGCGCATGATCGCTTCCTGAAACAAGCTCTTCTCGATTTTAGCTATAGACGACTATGCCTCGCGCAACTAACAAGGTGGCCTCGCGCCGCCGCCGCAAAAAGATTCTCAACCGGGCCAAAGGGTACTGGGGCAGCCGCAGCAAGGTGCTCACCGTTGCCAAGCACTCGGTAGACAAAGGTCTGCAGTACGCCTACCGAGACCGCCGCAACCGCAAGCGTGCCTTCCGCCGCCTGTGGATTGCGCGCATCAACGCTGCTGCACGCCTCAACGGGCTGTCTTACTCCCGGCTGATGGGCGCCCTGCGCAGTTCGGGCGTTGGGCTTAACCGCAAGGTGCTCGCCGACCTCGCCGTGCACGCGCCTGACGCCTTTGCCGCGGTTACACGCAAGGTAAACGCATGAGCGCCAAGTGCCACACGCACTTTTTTAGCGCCTGCTTCTGCTGAGCAGCACGCGCCGGTATCCGTCTATTACGGACCCAAAGACCCCGCCGACGCGTCTGCCCGGCGGGGTCTTTTTACATCATCTCTTTCTATGGACAGTCTCATCGACGCCCTCGAGGCCCGCATCCAGTCTGAATCACTCGACACGCCGGAAGCACGCGAGGCGTTTCGGGTGCGCTACCTGGGCCGCAAAAGCGGCGAGATCACTGACCTGATGAAGGGGCTCAAAGACGTGCCCGCCGCCGAGCGCCCCGCCGTCGGGCAGCGACTCAACACGCTCCGCAGTCTCGCCGAAACGCGCATCGAAGAGGCCGACGCTCGGCTACAAACCGCGCGCGCGGAGGTGCCCCGCATAGACGTGACCTTGCCAGGCCGCCGTTTGCCGCAGGGATCCTTGCACCCCATCACCGAGACGCTCTACGAGATCGAGCGCGTCTTTGCGCGGCTCGGTTTCTCTATTGCCGAAGGGCCCGAGATCGAAGACGATTTCTACAACTTTACTGCGCTGGGCTTTCCCCCCGACCACCCCGCCCGGGACATGCAGGACACGTTTTTCCTCAAGCACGGACAAGGGCAGGATGTCGTGCTGCGCACCCACACCTCGCCGGTGCAGATCCGGGTGATGGAGCGTCAAAAGCCACCCCTCCGCCTGATTGTGCCGGGCCGCGTGTACCGCAACGAAAGCATCTCTTACAAGTCGTTCTGCCTGTTCCACCAGGTCGAAGGGCTCGTGGTGGACAAGGGCGTGACGTTTGCCGACCTCAAAGCCGTGTTGCACCTGTTTGCGCAGGCGCTTTTTGGCGAAGGCGTAAAAATGCGCTTTCGGCCCAGCTTTTTCCCCTTCACTGAGCCCAGCGCCGAGGTCGACATCTACCAGCCCGACCCACAGGCCCCGGACGATCTTAGCCGGGGACGCTGGCTCGAAATCCTCGGCTGCGGCATGGTTGATCCCGTCGTGTTCGGGCATGTCGGCATCGACGCAGAGGCATACACCGGCTACGCCTTCGGAATGGGCGTCGAGCGCATCGCGATGCTGCGCTATGGTATAGACGATATCCGGCTCCTCTACGAAAACGATGTACGGCTGCTCGCGCAGTTCTAATTGAATAGACTGGAAACACAGGGCAACAGGCCGCAGAGGGGCGCATCCTGTTTCCGACTCTACCGCTCCAACTTTTTCCCCCATGAAGCTTTCCTACAACTGGCTGCGCACCTACGTCGCGCACGACCTCACGCCGCTCGAACTGGCCGATATGCTGACAATGAGCGGCCTGGAAGTAGACGAGGTTATCGCCCACGGACCGAATATTGACGGCGTGGTTGTAGGCCATGTCACCGAAGCCCGGCCCCATCCCAACGCTGACAAGCTGACGCTCTGCACCGTTGATATCGGCCAGGAAACCCCCGTGCAGATTGTTTGCGGCGCCCCTAACGTTGCCGCAGGCCAGTACGTACCCGTCGCCACGGTCGGCACGATGCTCCACCTGCCGGCCCGCGAGGGCGAAGGCACCCTTGCCGTTACACTCGACCGGCGCAAGATTCGCGGTGAGGTGTCGGAAGGCATGATCTGCGCTGAGGACGAACTGGGCCTCGGCACCGACCACGAGGGCATCATGGTGCTGGGCGAGAGTGCCGTGGTGGGCGAGCCTTTCGAGCAGTTTCTGCGGCGGCAGGGCCGCGAGATACGCGACTTTGTGCTCGACGTCTCCATCACTCCCAACCGTCCCGACGCGACCAGCCACCTGGGCGTGGCACGTGACGTGAGCGCGCTGGCGGATGTACCCGTGGAGGTGCCTATCGTAGACGTGCCAGATGCGCCGGGAGGCAGCGCTGCCGCCCGCGTGACTGTCGAGATCGAGGCGCCCGAGGCGTGCCCCCGCTATGTAGCCTTCCTCGTCGAAAACGTCTCTGTCGGCCCTTCCCCCGAGTGGCTCAAAGACCGCCTCGAAGCCATCGGGCTGCGCCCGCGCTCTAACGTGGTAGACGTAACCAACTTCGTGATGCACGAGTGCGGACAGCCGCTCCACGCCTTCGACGCCGACACGCTCGCCGGATCAACCATCCGCGTGCGGCTGAGCAGAGGCCAGGAAACCTTCACCACGCTCGACAGCAAAGCACGGACGCTGCCCGAGGGCACGCTGCTCGTCTGCGATAAAGAGCGCCCGGTGGCCATTGCAGGCGTGATGGGTGGGGAAAACTCCGAGGTTACCGCGCAGACCACTACTGTACTTATCGAAAGCGCCTTTTTCGATCCCTCCACGGTGCGGCGGGCGGCAAAGGCGCTCGGATTGCAAACCGATGCCTCCTACCGGTTCGAGCGGGGCGTGGACCCGACCGGGCAGGTGTGGGCTGCCGCCCGCGCTGCAGCACTTATCGCCACCCTGGGCGGTGGCAAGGTCGTGCCGGGCTACGTAGATGCCCATCCCAGGCCGCACCGCCCCACTGTGGTAGACGTGCGCCTCGACCGCATCACGGCCCTGCTCGGCTTCAAGGTGCCCGATTACGAAATCACGCGCCTGCTCGAAGCCATCGGATTCGAGGTCGATGAGACCATCCCGCTCGACGAGGTCGCCGAGCTGGTAATGGAAGGCCGGCCGCCTGAGATAGCCACCGAAGTTCCCACGCTGCGCTGCACCGTGCCTCCGTTCCGCCCCGATGTTACCCGCGAGGTAGACGTTATCGAGGAGGTAGCGCGGCTGTACGGGTACGACCGCATTCCCGCGCCGGCGCACGTCAGCATTCCTGCCCATGTGCCCCTTGCCGAGCCCGTGCCGGTGTTGCGCGCGCGCCTGCGTCGTAGCCTTGCCGGGCTGGGCTTTCGGGAGATATACACCAACTCGCTCTTGCCGGAAGACACGGCAGGTGCGTTCTGCCCGGCACATCAGGCCTTTGGCGGCAGCGACGACGGAATTGCGGTTACCCTCAATCCTGTTTCACAGGAGATGGCGGCGCTGCGTGCAAGCCTGCTGCCCGGTGCCCTCGCCGTGGCAGCTTACAACCAGCACCACGGCCAGCATAGTCTTCTGCTCTTCGAAGTCGGCCACGTATTCCGCCAGACCGCGCGCGCCGATACCCTTGTAAAAGGCTACCACGAGCAGGAAAATGTGCTCGTGCTGATGACCGGCGCGGCGGTGGAAGCCTCGTGGCACGTCGGCGCACGGGAAACTGACTTTTTCGATCTGAAAGGCGTAGCCGAGCACCTGCTGGCAGAACTGGAGATCGGAAACGCCACCATGAGCGCCGTGTACGAGGCTACCCCATCTGCCCCCTACCGGCTGGACGTCTCTGCGGGCAGGCAAGCGCTCGGCTTCGCGGCCCCCGTTTCCGATGCGGCACTGCGCCACTTCGACCTGAAAGGGCCGGCCTTTTTCGCCGAGCTGAATTTCACTGCCCTCGCAGCCCTCGGTGCAACATCGCTGCGGCGGAGCTTCAAGCCTTTCACCCGCTTTCCTGCTGTCGAGCGCGATCTTGCCTTTGTGCTGCCGCGTGTTGCCGCCGTCGGGGCTGTGGCCGATACCATCTGGCAGGCTGGCGGCGACCTGCTTACAGGTGTACGCGTATTCGACCTGTACGAGGGCGACCGGGTAGCGGCCGGGCATAAAAGCGTGGCCTTCGGGCTACGCTTCGAGGCCAACCGCACCTTGCAGGACAAAGACATCGAGCGCGCTACCGGCCGCGTCACCCGGGCGGTCGAAGCTGCTCATGGAGGCCATCTCCGCAACTGACCCGTAGCCTTTTGCTGCACGCGCCGGTATATTGACCGCCGCCCCTCCAGGCTCTCCCCTGCATTTTCCCGCCATGAGTTCCAACGATACAGGCCCTTCCGGGCACGCCACCCCTGCCGACGCCGCAAAGCGCGGGCGCCGTCGCGGTGGCGCAGCGCGCAGCGATACTCCACCGGACAAAGAAACCGGACCCACCGCCGTGCCGCTTGAGGGCCCGCCCGGCGCGGTGCTCGAACGCCTGCGCGACCGCATCCGCGATGTGGTGCGTGAACTCGATGCCCTCCGCGAAGAGAACAGCCGCCTGAGCCAGCACGTCACCACCCTGCAGGAACAGGCCGAAGGTGCCGCAGACCCCGCGCTGCTGCGCCTGGATGAGTCGCCCGCCGCGCTACGGGCTAAAATCGAAGGCTTTATCGAGGCCCTCGACACCTACCTCGATGCCGAGGCGCGCTGACCTGTGGAACGCCCTTTACGCATACGGCTGCTCGACCGCGACCTCACGGTGCGCGTTAAGCCCGAGGATGAGGCGCTGATCCTGGCTGCCGCTGCGCTGGCAAACGAGCGGCTGACGGCTTTCCGCACCGAACACCCTGCACAGCCCGAGCTTACCGCCACTCTCGTCGTGGTGATGGAACTCGCGCAGGAGCTGCTGGCCGCCCGCGAGCAGCGCAGCGAATACGACATCCGGCTTTCGGATGCCCTGGTGGGGCTCGACCTGGAGCTGGCGGCCGCGCTCATCCGTGATGCCCTGCCGCCTGAGGAACAGCCCTGAAGACGCGCGATATAATCGCCACCGCCTTTCGAGGCGGCGTGCACGAGGAGCGTGGTGGCACCTATATGAGAACTGTACCCTACTGGTACGGGGAGCCATCCTTCAGACTGGACGACAGGCTCCAACCCGAAAGGGTTCTGCCCGAGAGGGCCGGCCGGAGAAATCGGTAAAGTCTGAGCGGCTCCCACTGTGATATCGAAGCTAGTTCTTCATATCCGGCACCACGTCTCTCTCGTGCGCTTTTATTGACAGGCTGCTTTTTCTGCGCTGCAGGCCGCAGCAGGTCCCCCACCTTATTCCTTTCTCGCCGTCAGGCGTGCCTGCGGCGTTCTCGTACTCATCCATATGCACATAGCGACGCTCGCCCTCATATTATTGGGGGCCGCCGCTGCCGCCATAGCCGCCTATTTCCTCGGTTCCTATCGCGAAAAACAGCGTAGTCAGCACCAGCGCCATCTCCTGAGCGAAGAGGCCCAGGCAGAGTCGAGGCGGCTTGTTACACAGGCCCACGAGGACATAGAACGCCAGCGCGCGCAGCTTGCCCGCGACCTCGAGGTCGCCCGTGCTGAACTGCGCAGCGAGATCGAAGCCGAGATGGCCGAAGAGCGCCGCACGCTCCGCCACACCCGCAAACGCGCCGAGCAACGCCACGAGCAGCTTCAACAGCGCGCCCGCCGCCTCAACGAACGCGAGGCCATCCTGCAGCAGGCAGCCGACATGCTCGACATGCTCCGCCGCGAAGCTGAAGGGGCGCAGCAGAAAGCCGCGCAGCTCTACCAGACTACCGAGACGCTCCAGCGCGAGGCGCAGCGCAGAGAACGAGAAACCGCCCGGCACGCTGCCGACACCGCCGCCCTCAAAAGCCAGCTCGACGCCGAAAGCGCGCGCCTTGACGAGCTTGCTAAAGAGCATGCCCAGAAATTGGAACAGCTCTCAGGCCTTTCGCAGCGCGAGGCACGCGAGCAACTTATCGCGGAAATGGTGGACCAGGCCAGGCTCGAGGCCGTGTCGATGGTCAAAGACATCCGCGACGAGGCCAAGCTGCGTGCCAGCCGAGAAGCCCGCGAAGTGATCCTGACCACCATCCAGCGGACCGCCGCCACGCACGCTATCGAGAACACCGTCTCTATCGTCAACATCCCGTCGGATGAGATGAAAGGACGCATCATCGGGCGCGAAGGGCGCAACATTCGCTCGTTCGAATCGGTGACAGGCATCGAGGTTATCGTGGACGACACCCCCGAAGCCGTTATCCTGTCCGGCTTCGACCCGGTGCGCCGCGAGATTGCCCGACTCTCGCTCAACAAACTGATTCAGGATGGCCGCATCCACCCCACGCGCATCGAGGAAGTAGTTGAGAAAGTGCGGTCGGAAATCGAGGAGGAGCTTGTAGAGGTAGGAGAGCGCACCGTTATCGAACTCAACCTGCACGGTGTCCACCCCGATCTTATCCGCATGGTGGGGCGCATGAAGTACCGGTCGAGCTACGGGCAGAACCTGCTGTCACACTCGATCGAGACGGCGCGCCTGGCCTCGATCATGGCCGCGGAACTGGGCCTCGACGCTGCCCGTGCGCGCCGCGCCGGGCTGTTGCACGATCTCGGCAAGGTGGTCGAAGAAGAGCTGGAACACCCGCATGCCATTGTAGGCATGGAGGTAGCGCGCAAATACAAAGAGCATCCCGAGGTGCTCAACGCCATCGGCGCGCACCACGACGAGATCGAGATGACCTCGATGCTCTCGCCCATCGTGCAGGCAGCAGATGCCATCTCCGGTGCCCGCCCGGGCGCGCGGCGCGAGGCGCTCGACGCCTACATCAAGCGGCTCGAAAAGATGGAGGCGCTGGCGATGACTTTTGCCGGCGTCGAGCGCGTCTATGCCATCCAGGCAGGCCGCGAGATCCGCGTGCTCGTCAACCACGACCTCGTCTCCGACGCCCTAGCCGAAGGGCTTGCAATCGACATTTCGCGCAAGATCCAGGACGAGATGCAGTACCCCGGCCAGGTGAAAGTCACCGTTATCCGCGAAGTGCGCAGCGTCGCCTATGCCAAGTAATCAGGACGGGGCATCAGACTACACGCCCCGAAAAGCGCTCTGAATTGCAGCACGACGGTCTCGATAGTCTCGGGGCTTTTCCTGCGTTGCAGGTGCTGCCAACCTGCCCTCTTGGTAGCATGATAATGGCAAATATCGTATCGTGGATGAGAGCCCCCAATAGTCTTCCTGCAGCGGTACTATGTCACACAGTAAGCCCTCCCCCGCCCTGGATTTCGACACGATGGTTGACGTCGTCTCTTCGATCCTCTCGGAATTCAACATGGGGTTGCTCATCTACCATCTCGAAGACGACGACGACCCGCTTTCACTGCGGCTGGCCTTTGCCAACCGGGTTGCATCGGAATACACCCACGCCGACCTGAGCGACCGGATAGGCCTGACAATCGGAGAGGCGTTTCCAGCCCTTGCTACCTCTGAACTGCCCGAGATCTACGCCGAGGTAGCCCGGGAAAAGCACTCCCGGAATGTGGGTGCCTATGAGTACGCGGGCGACAGCCAGGTGGGCCGTGGCTTTTATGCCGTGAAAGCGTTCCCGATGCCCCACAACAGCGTCGGAATCGTGTTTGAGAACATCACGGTGCGCAAGCGGCTCGAAGAGATGCTGAAGCGGCAGCAGAAAGGAGAAAGCACGCCAGGCACGGAATCCTGACCCTCTCCCAACGCGGCTATTCGCGAAGACCGGGCAGGCCCACCACCAGCCAGGTGCCATGCATCCTTTGCACGCTCTTGGTGGAACGTTCCCTTTCGCTGCCTGTCCGAACGGGACCTCGTTGCCGCTGCAACGCACATTCTATTCCCTCTCTGTCTCTCTTTCCGAGCAGGCTCTCTTTCCGAGCAAATGTCACAGATCCAGATACGCCCCGCCACCCGCGCCGACAAGCAGTCATTCTTAGAACTCATCGACGCACACGCTGACTTCGAGAAGCTGCCACGCCCCACGCCTGAAGCACGCGACAGGCTCCTGCGCGACGGCTTCGGCGAACGCCGGCGGTTCTCCGCATTTCTGGCGTCGCTGGATGGCCGCGATGTTGGATACGCCATTACCTACGAAGGGTATTCGTCTTTCTTGGGGCGCCCCACGCTTTATCTCGAAGACATCTTCGTCTACGACATGGCGCGCGGCAAAGGCTTTGGTGGTGCCATGTTTCAGTATCTCGTTGAAGAAGCGCTCGACCGCGGCTGCGCCCGCATGGAGTGGATGGTCATCGACTGGAACGACAACGCCATCGGTTTCTACGAACGCCGAGGGGCCGTCCAGCTGAGCGACTGGCACTCTTACCGGATGGAAGAGAAAGAGATGAAGGCGCTCGTGACGCGTAGGGTGCGCGA
>PPFU01003789.1_pt1 | contig 12925 bp, 8 predicted proteins | sample 1535991 | NCBI WGS metagenome assembly PPFU01 (sample SAMN04901290, study PRJNA319586) | Hypolithon metagenome, whole genome shotgun sequencing project. | isolation source: Antarctic Hypolithon | place: Antarctica: Miers Valley | collected 2014 | reverse complement strand
CGGCGGCGCCCGCCGCTCCGGCGCAGGACGCGGCACAGGACGCGGGGCGGGAAATCGCCGAGGAGCCCTCGCCGCCGCCAGCACCGGCAGCGGAAAGGGAGCAGCGGCCGGTGGTTTTCGATATGCCGAGTCCCATGGACACGCCCGCGCCGGCGCCGGTCGCCGACATCTCGCGGCCCACGGCGCAGCGCGCGGTCGCGCCACCGCCGGCGCCACCGGCACCGCCGCCCCCGTCGGTGCCGTCGACCGTCGCCGACGGCGTCGAGGTCACCGGTTCGCGCACCGCGACGCCAGCGTCGGCTGCACGCGCCGAGCGCGCGGCGGCACCCGTCGCCGGGCGGGACCGCGACCCATGGCCCGACGACCAGCCGCTCGACGACCAGCCGCCGGCCACGTTCGATGCGCCCGACGTGCGCGATGCGTGGATGGCGCGCATTCGCGAGCTGCGCGACGACGGACAGCTGCCGGCGGCGCGTGACAGCCTCGCCGAGTTCCGCCGTCGCTACCCGGACCTGCCGCTGCCCGCCGACCTCCGCCCGCTGCTGGACTGACGGGCAGCAGCAGGCGCATCGGGATGCAACCGGGGCCCCGCCGCGTGCCGCTGCACGCAGACGCTGCCGGCGCCACCGGCGACAATGGGCGATGTCCGAGCCCGCCACCACGTCCCGCCCCCCGCTTGCGCACACCACGCCGGCGCCGCCTGCCGACGCCAGTGCCGCCGCGCCGAAGCCCAAACTCGGCTCGCTGCGTGCGCTGTGGCCGTTCGTCGCCCGCCAGCGCACGCTGTTCATCGCCTGGCTGCTCGCGCTGGCGGCATCCAGCACTGCCACCCTCAGCCTGCCGATCGCGGTGCGGCGGATGATCGACGAGGGCTTCGGCAGCGCCGGCGACATCGATGCCGCGTTCGCGCTGCTGTTCGTGGTCACGCTGGCGCTGGCGTTCGCGACCGCGGCGCGGTTCTTCTTCGTGTCGCTGCTGGGCGAGCGCGTGGTCGCCGACCTGCGCAACCGCCTGTACGCGCACCTGGTCAGCCTCGACCAGGCGTTCTTCGAGCGCACCCGCAGCGGCGAGCTGGTGTCGCGGCTGTCTGCCGACACCGAGCTGCTGCGCGGCGTGGTCGCCACCAGCATGTCGGTGGCGCTGCGCAGCCTGGTGATGGTGCTGGGCAGCGTCACCATGCTGGTGGTCACCAGCCCGCGGCTGGCGGCGTTCACACTGGTCGGGATTCCGCTGTTCGTGCTGCCGCTGGTGCTGGGCGGCCGACGGCTGGAGAAGATCTCGCGCCAGAGCCAGGACCGCGTCGCCGACGCGAACGCGCTGGCCGCCGAGACCCTGGGCGCGATCCGCACCGTGCAGGCGCACGCGCGCGAGCCCTACGAGCGTGGCCGCTTCGCCAGCGCGGTCGCCGAGGCGGTCGCCACCGCGCGACGCCGCATCGGGGTGCAGGCGCTGGTCACCGCGGTCGCGATCTCGGCGGTGTTCGGTGCGATCACGCTGGTGCTGTGGTCCGGCGCGCATGACGTGGTCGAGGGCACGCTGAGCGCGGGCACGCTGGGGCAGTTCGTGCTGTACGCGCTGTTCGGCGGCGGCTCGGTCGGCGCGCTGGCCGAGGTCTGGAACGAGCTGCAGCGCGCCGCAGGCGGCATGGGCCGGATCGCCGAGCTGCTGGACGAGCGCCCCGGCATCCGCGCGCCGACCGCGCCGCGCCCGCTGCCGGCGCGCGTCGCCGGCGAGGTGCGGTTCGACCATGTCGGCTTCCACTACGCCGGCCGCGACGACGCACCGGCGCTGGTCGACTTCAGCCTGGCCGTGCGCCCGGGCGAGACGGTAGCGCTGGTCGGGCCGTCGGGTGCGGGCAAGAGCACGGTGTTCGCGATGCTGCTGCGCTTCCACGACCCGCAGGCGGGCACGATCGCGCTCGACGGCGTCGATATCCGCGAGCTGGACCCGGCCGCGCTGCGCGAGGTGATCGCACTGGTGCCGCAGCAGCCGTCGATCTTCGCCGCCAGCGCCGGCGACAACATCCGCTATGGCCGGCTGCAGGCCAGCGACCCCGAACTGCGCGCCGCCGCCGCCGCCGCCGAGGCGGACGCCTTCATCAGCGCGCTGCCCGCGGGCTACGACGAGCCGCTGGGCGAGCGCGGCGCGCGGCTGTCGGGCGGCCAGCAGCAGCGCATCGCGATCGCGCGCGCGCTGCTGAAGGACGCGCCGGTGCTGCTGCTGGACGAGGCGACGTCGGCGCTCGACGCGCAGAGCGAGCGCGCGGTGCAGCATGCGCTCGAGCGGCTGATGGAAGGCCGCACCACGCTGGTCATCGCCCATCGCCTGGCGACGGTGCTCAAGGCCGACCGCATCGTGGTGATGGACGCCGGCCGCATCGTCGCGGAGGGCACCCACGCCGCGCTGCTGGCGCAGGGCGGGCTGTACGCCGATCTCGCGCGGCTGCAGTTCCTCGACTGACGCCACGGCGGGTACCGGCAGACCGGGTCAGCCCGCGGTGTCGACCAGCACCAGCTCGCTGTCCTCCAGCGCGGTGATCCGCAGCAGCGCCTCGTCGCGGATCGCGGCGCCGTCGCGCGCGGCCAGCCGCAGCCCGTTGACCTCGACGCGGCCGTGCGCAGGCACCAGGTAGCCGCGGCGGCTGGCGTCGGCGAACGCGTACTCGGTACTCTCGCCGGCCTTCAGGGTGGCGCCGAGCACGCGCGCGTCGGTGCGGATCGGCAGCGCGTCCGCATCGGCGGCGGCGCCGCTGGCCAGCGCCACGAAGCGCCCTGAGCAGTCGCCCTTCGGGAAGGGTTTGGCGCCCCACGCGGGCGCGTCGCCGCGGCGGTCCGGCACGATCCAGATCTGGAAGATGCGCGTGGTTTCGGACTCGCGGTTGTACTCGGCATGCTGGATGCCGCTGCCGGCGCTCATCACCTGCACGTCGCCGGCCACGGTGCGGCCCTTGTTGCCGAGGCTGTCCTCGTGGGTGATCGCGCCCTCGCGGACGTAGGTGATGATCTCCATGTCGGCATGCGAGTGCGGCGGGAAGCCGGTGCGCGCCTCGATGGCGTCGTCGTTCCACACCCGCAGCGCGCCCCAGCCCATGCGTGCCGGGTCGTGGTAGCCAGCGAACGAGAAGTGGTGCTTCGCGTCCAGCCAGCCGTGGTGGGCGCCGCCGAGGCTGGCGAAGGGGCGGTGTTCGATCATGTCGGGCTCCTGCTGCGCGGAAGTTCGCTGGAGCAAACGATAGGCAACCCGCAACCCGAATAGAATAGAAACAATGGAACAGCATCCTTTCCCGGAGCGTCACGATGACCCTGCCTGACCTGAACGGCTGGGCGATCTTCGCCAAGGTCGCGGAGACCGGCTCCTTCGCCCGCACCGCCGCCGAGCTCGGGCTGTCGCAGGCCACCGTGTCGAAGGCGATCACGCGGCTGGAGACGCGGCTGAAGACCGTCCTGTTCCACCGCACCTCGCGGCGCATGTCGCTGACCGACAGCGGCCGCGGCGCGGTGGAGCGTGCCACGCGGATCCTGGCCGAGGGCGAGGCGGTGGAGGCCGAACTCACCGCGCAGTCACCGCGTCCACGCGGCAGCGTGCGCATGGCGGTGCCGATGTCGTTCGGCATCGCCCACGTGGCGCCAGCGCTGCCGGCGTTCATGGCGGCCTATCCGGAGATCGCGCTGGACGTGCACTTCAGCGATGCCATGACCGACATCGTCGGCGACGGCTTCGACCTGGCGCTGCGCATCTCGGCGCTGGCCGACTCCAGCCTGCTCGCGCGGCGGCTGTGCGGGGTGCGCATCCTGCTGGTCGGCGCGCCCGCGTATTTCGTCGCGCACGGACGGCCGACGCATCCACGCGAGCTCGCGACCCACCACGCACTGTCGTACGCGTACGCGCGCTCGGGCGGCGCATGGCGGTTCTCGCACCCGCGGCACGGGGATGTCACCGTGCCGGTGTCGTCGACGCTGCGGGTCAACAACGCCGACGCGCTGACCCCGGCGCTGCTGGCCGGACTCGGCTTGGCGCTGCAGCCGGAATTCATGGTCTGGCGCGAGCTGCGCGACGGACTGCTGGAGACCGCGCTGCCCGGCTGGTCGCCGCCACCGGTCGCGCTGCACATCGTCACCCCGCCCGGCCGCCAGCGCCCCGCCCGCGTGCAGCTGCTGATCGAGCACCTGGCGACGACGTTCGCGGAATCGCCGTGGGCGGCGGAGGGCTGATCACGCACCGGCGATCGCCTGTGTCGTGCTGGCCCGGATCGTGCGCATGGCGGTCGACCCTCGTTGCGTTCCGGGCAAGGTGGCTGCGATCGGTCGAACCAGTGCCGCGATCGGCACTCAGTCCTCGCCGACCCGGATCGCCGTCTCGAACTTCACCGCTCGATGCGATGCACCCTTTACCCATACTTCGGCCGCGCGCCATGCATGGCTCGACTCTCGAGGCCACTATGCGCCGGCCAGGTAGTCGTGGATCTCAGCAACCACGGCAGCGCCTTCGCCGATGGCGCCACCCACGCGCTTGACCGAACCGGAACGTACATCGCCAATCGCGAAGATGCCCGGGTGGTCGGTCGCGTGATCCGCGGCCCCCGTGGCGACGAAGTTCTTTGCGTCGAGCGCCAGGCCGCAGGAACCGAGCCAGCCAGTGGCGGGATCCGCGCCGATGAACAGGAACACATTGCGGATAGGACGTTCGACGGAGTCGCCGGTCTTGCGGTGACGCCAGCTCACGTGCTGCAACCCGCCAGCGTCACCGTGCAGCGCACTGATTTCCGTGTGCGGCAAAAGCGCGATGCGTGGATTGGCCGAGATGCGGTCGATCAGATAGCGCGACATGGTCGCGGCAAGGCCTTCGCCGCGGACCAGCATCCACACCTTGGCGGCGTGACCGGCGAGATACACCGCCGCCTGGCGCGTCATCGGCCCTGCCGACCATCCCCAGCGCGACGGCGAGCTCACTGTCGCTGGGATTCCGCAGTATCCGGCCGTCGGCAAGGATGACAAGCGGCAGGTCGTCGACAGCGGGCTGCAACGGCGCGGAAAGTTCCGCCCCTTCTCCGTCGATCCCGGGATCGAGGACGCGAAACGGAAAGGCGTTGCGGCGCAGGAAACCGGCGACACGGACGCGCCCCGGATCGTTGCCAGGCGCGAGAATGATCGGCCCGCCCGCCGCGTTCTCGATCAGGCTCGTACGGCGCAGGATCTGCGCGCGCATGATGCGCTCGCCCAGCTCCGCTTCGGCGACGATCAGCGCGCGCAGATCGGCGGGGCCAAGTATGTACAGCTCGCCCGGCTCGGTGGCGACGCCGTCGACCAGCGCTGGCTTGCCGGTCAGCCCGCTGATCTCGCCGATCAAGGCCCCTGGGCCATGTTCGGCGACAGGAGACCGATGTCCCGCCCCGTCGATCTGCGTGATCGCGACCCGACCGCTCAACAGGACCATCAACCCGATACCGTGATCGCCCGTCAGGAACAGCGCCTCGCCCTTTGCAAAGGCGCGCGGCTGGCCGAACCGGGCGATGCGCGCGAGCTCATCCAGCGCCAGTGTCGGGAACATCTGTTCGCGGCGCTGACCAGCGGCGGCTGGCGGCGCGACCGTGCTGTTGCTCTCGGTCATCGTCTGTCTCCTAGACTTGTGCTAATCGACGTCTGCTGATCGACGTCGCTCCGCCTCTTCGTATCTTGACGGTCGCGATCGGCACGCTGCAATACCAGTTGCAAGTGTTCGTGCAGCGGCAGCTGAGATCGGCCCGCCCGTCATGGCCGGCGAAAGATGCGGAGCCGATTCCGGCGATCTTCGTCTGACTCCAGGCAACAGCCATGTGACCCATGCTGTCGGGGAAACGCGATGACCTCCCGAGCAACCATCGCACCCGCTGAGACGCCCACCCCGCATCCTTGGCACATGGCCTGCACGCCGCGGCCGCCAGACTGCAGGCGATGCCCGCGCACGACCTCATCCAGCTGCGCCCCGAAGGCCTGTATTGCCCCGCGGGCGACTTCCACATCGATCCCTGGCGACCGGTGCCGCGGGCGGTGATCACGCACGGGCACGCCGACCATGCGCGCTCCGGCATGGGCGCGTACCACGTGGCGCGCAGCGGGCTGCCGATCCTGCAGTGGCGGCTGCGCGAGCAGGACTACCGGGTGCATGACGAGGGCGCGGTGTTCGTGCTCGGCGACGCGCGCGTGTCGCTGCATCCGGCAGGCCACGTGCTGGGGTCGACCCAGGTGCGGGTGGAGGTCGACGGCGAGGTATGGGTCGCGTCGGGCGACTACAAGCGCCAGCACGACCCGACCTGCGCGCCGTTCGAGGTGGTGCGCTGCGACACCTTCATCACCGAGGCCACGTTCGGACTGCCGATCTACCGCTGGCCGGACACGTCCGAGGTCGCGCGCGACATCGTCGCGTGGCGCGACCACTGCGGCGAGCGCGGCGAGGCCGCGATCCTGTACTGCTACGCGCTGGGCAAGTCGCAGCGCGTGCTGGCCGAGCTGGCCGCGCACACCGACAAACCGGCGCTGCTGCACGGCGCAGTCGCAGTCGGAGTCGAGGTCTATCGCGCCGCCGGCGTGCCGATGCTCGCCACCGTGCCGGTGGTCGACACCGACCGCCGCGCCGACTACGCCGGGCAGCTGGTGCTGGCGCCGCCGTCGGCCGCCGGCAGCCCGTGGATCCGCCGTTTCCGGCGCGCGCAACAGGGCTTCGCGTCCGGCTGGATGCAGCTGCGCGGCAACCGCCGCCGGCGCAACTACGACCGCGGCTTCGTGGTCTCCGACCACGCCGACTGGCCCGACCTCATGCGCACCGTGCGAGCTACCGGGGCGCGCCGCGTCATCGCCACCCACGGCAACACCGACGCCATCATCCGCGCGCTGAACGAGGACGGCATCGCCGCCGAGGCCTTCCGCACCGACTTCGGGGGCGAAGAGTGACGGGCAGCCCGGGGCACCGCGCGTGAGGCGGTTCGCGCGCCTGTACCGCGAGCTCGACCGGAGCACCGCGACGCTGGACAAGCGCGCGGCGCTGGTCGCGTATTTCCGCGAGGCGCCGCCGCGCGATGCGGCGTGGGCGCTGTCGCTGCTGGCGGGCGGCAAGATCACCGGGCCGCGGCGCCGCATCGCCGCCACCGGCGAGCTGCGCGAGTGGATCGCGCAGGAATCCGGCCTGCCGGACTGGCTGGTCGCCGACAGTTACGACCAGGTCGGCGACCTGGCGGAGACGCTGGCGCTGCTGCTGGACGACCCGCCGGGCGAGCGCGCCGCCGACGTCGCGCTGGCCGACTGGATCGAGGCCCGGCTGCTGCCGGTCGCCAACCGCGACGTGGAGGTGCGGCGCGCGGTGGTGGTCGACGCCTGGCGCACGCTGCGCTTCGACGAGCGCCTGCTGTTCAACAAGCTGCTGACCGGCGCACTCCGGGTGGGCGTGTCGCAGCGGCTGGTGCAGCAGGCGCTGGCCGAGATGAGCGGCATCGACATCGCGCGGATCGCGCAGCGGATGCTGGGCGCGTGGTCGCCGACGCCGGCGTTCCTCGCCGACCTGCTGACCGACGCCGAGCTGCCGGGCGACCGCCGGCAGCCGTTCCCGTTCTTCCTTGCGTCGCCGCTGGAGGCCGCGCTGCGCGCGCCACGGGCGGTGGCGGCAGGAGCCGTTGCGGATGTCGCGGCGGTCGTTGCGGCAACGGCGGCGGACGTCGCTCCGGCGGCAGACCCCAACAGCGCCGCAGGTCATGACGTTGACGGCAACCGCGCCGACGTCGACGGCGCTCCACGCGACACCGCGCAGGAGGCAGCCGCCGCCGATATGGAGGACATCGATCCCTCCGAAGCGCCCCTCGTCCCCGCCGCCACCGCGGAAGCGGTCGCCGCAGCGCTCGGCGACATCGGCGACTGGCTGCTGGAGTGGAAGTGGGACGGTATCCGCCTGCAGCTGATCCGGCGCGAGGGCGAGGTCGCGCTGTGGTCGCGCGGCGAGGAGCGGCTCGACGGGCGCTTCCCCGAGGTCGAGGCCGCGGCGGCGGCGCTGCCGCGCGACTGCGTGCTCGACGGCGAGCTGCTGGCGTGGCGGACGGGCGACGATGCGCCGATGCCGTTCACCGCGCTGCAGACGCGCATCCAGCGGCTGAAGCCGGGCGCGAAGACGCTGGCCGACACGCCGGTGCGGGTGCAGGTGTACGACCTGCTGGAGCTCGACGGCGAGGATCTGCGCGCGCGGCCGCAGCACGCCCGGCGCGCGCTGCTCGAGACGCTGGTGGCCGCCCACGCCGATCCGCGCATCGTGCTGTCGCCGCGCGTCGTTGCCGACGACTGGCAGCACGCGGCGACGCTGCGCGACGAGGCGCGAGCGCGTGGCGTGGAAGGCCTGATGGTCAAGCGGCTGTCGGCGCCGTACCAGTCCGGGCGCCGCCGCGGCGACTGGTGGAAGTGGAAGATCGACCCGCTGACCATCGACGCGGTGCTGCTGTACGCGCAGAGCGGCCACGGCCGCCGCAGCACGCTGTACACCGACTACACCTTCGGCGTCTGGGACGGCGACGCGCTGGTGCCGGTGGCCAAGGCGTACTCGGGGCTGGACGACAAGGAGATCCTGGCGCTGGACCGCTGGATCCGCTCGCACACGCTGGAGCGTTTCGGCCCGGTGCGCTCGGTGACCGCGCACCACGTGTTCGAGCTTGGGTTCGAGGCGGTCAACGTGTCGAAGCGGCACAAGTCGGGGATCGCGGTGCGGTTCCCGCGAATCCTGCGCTGGAGGCGCGACAAGCCGGTCGCCGAGGCCGACCGGCTGGACACGCTGCAGGCGCTGGCGCGATGACCGCGGAGTCGCCGACCCCGCCGTGCCGTCGCGCGCGCGGACGCGCGCAGGCGCCTGATGTGCCGCTGCAGGCGTGGTTCACCGCGCAGGGTTGGCACCCAGCGGCGTTCCAGCGCGAGGCGTGGAAGCGCTACCTCGCCGGCGAGTCCGGCCTGCTGCATACGCCGACCGGCAGCGGCAAGACGCTGGCCGCGTTCGGCGGTCCGCTGCTGGAGGCGCTGGCGGCGCGCGACGCAGAGGCCCCGTCGCCGGTCGAAGTGGCCTCACCCGGACCACGACGGCACGCGGCGCGCGCGCAGACGGCATCAAGAACGACCACCGCCGACGTAGCGGAAGCCCCGGCCCCGGATGCAGCGGGCGCCACTGCCGGGAGCGAGTCAGCGGCGATCACTGGCGCCAAGGTCAAGCCTCCACGCCCGCGCCGCGGCCGCGCCGGCGCGCTGCGCGTGCTGTGGATCACGCCGTTGCGCGCGCTCGCGGTCGACACCGTGCGCGCGCTGCGCGAGCCGATCGACGCGCTCGGGCTGGACTGGCTGGTGGCGATGCGCACCGGCGACGCCAGCGTGCGCGACAAGCGGCTGGCGCGCGACGGCCGCGCCGAGGTGCTGGTGATCACGCCGGAGTCGCTGGCGCTGCTGCTGTCGTACCCCGACAGCGCGCAGCACTTCGCAACCCTGCGCTGCGTGGTGGTCGACGAGTGGCACGAGCTGCTGGGCAACAAGCGCGGCGTGCTGCTGCAGCTGTGCCTGGCGCGGTTGCGCGCGACGGCGCCGGCGCTGCGCACCTGGGGGCTGTCGGCGACGCTGGGCAACCTCGACGAGGCGCGCGACGTGCTGCTGCCACACGCGCCGGGCGCGGCGATCGTCTCCGGCGCCGCGCCGCGGTCGTTCACGCTGGACACGCTGCTGCCAGCCGACGGCGAGCGCTTCCCGTGGGCCGGGCACCTCGGGCTCGCGCAGCTGCCGCGGGTGCTGGAGCGGCTGCTGGCGGAGCGCACCAGCCTGTTGTTCACCAACACCCGCTCGCAGGCGGAGCTGTGGCACCAGGCGCTGGCCGCGGTGTGGCCGGAGGACCCGGCGACGCTGGCGCTGCACCACGGTTCGCTGCACCCGCAGCTGCGTGCGGTCGCGGAGGCAGGCCTGCGCGACGGCAGCATCCGCTGCGTGGTCGCCACCTCCAGCCTCGACCTCGGCGTCGACTTTCCGGCCGTCGACCAGGTGCTGCAGGTCGGCAGCCCCAAGGGCGTGTCCCGGCTGCTGCAGCGCGCCGGGCGCGCGCGCCACCGCCCGGGCGAGGCCGGGCACGTGGTGTGCGTGCCGTCGCACGCGCTGGAGCTGGTGGAGTACGCGGCGGCGCGCGCAGCGATCGCGCGCGGCGCGATCGAATCGCGGCCGCCGCCGCGGATGAGCCTCGACGTGCTGGCCCAGCACTGCGTGACGCTGGCGCTCGGCGGCGGCTTCGACCGCGACGCTGTGTACGCGGAGGTGCGCGGGACGCATGCCTTCGCCGCGATCGATCCCGTGACCTGGGATGCGGTGCTGGAATTCATCGTGCAGGGCGGGCGCGCGCTGTCCAGCTACCCGGAGTTCCAGCGCGTGGTGCGTGACGACGCCGGCCGCTACGTGGTGCACGACCGACGCGTCGCGCTGCGCCAGCGGCTGTCGATCGGCACCATCACCAGCGACGGCAGCGTCGCGGTCAAGCTGCTGCGCGGCGGCGGGCTGGGCTCGGTGGAGGAGAGCTTCGTCGGGCGCATGCGCCCCGGCGACCGTTTCCAGTTCGCCGGCCGGCTACTCGAACTGGTGCGGCTGGAGGACATGACCGCCTACGTGCGCAAGGCGACGTCGGGCAGCGGCGCGGTGCCGAAGTGGCAGGGGGGACGCATGCCGCTGTCGTCGGCACTGGGGCGCGAAGTGGAGCGCATGTTTGCCGGCGACGACGACGCGCCGGAGCTGCGCGCGCTGGCGCCGCTGCTCGGCCTGCAGGCGTCGCTGTCGGCGCTGCCGGCGCCGGGCACGCTGCTGGCGGAGTGGATCCAGGCGCGCGACGGCCGCCACCTGTTCGTGTATCCGTTCGCCGGCCGCGCCGCCAACGAGGGACTCGCGGCGCTGCTGTCGCTGCGCTGGGGCCGGGTGGCCAGCAACACGTTCTCGTTCGCCGCCAACGACTACGGCTTCGTGCTGTCCCCGGCGCAGGACGTGGCGCTGGACGCGGCCTTGCTGCGCACGCTGCTGTCGCCCAATGCGCTGATGGACGACCTGCGCGAGAGCCTCAACCTCGGCGAGCTCGCACGCCGGCAGTTCCGCGACATCGCGCGCGTCGCCGGCCTGCTGCCGCCGTCGCTGCCTGGCCGCGCGCCGCGCTCGATGCGCCACCTGCAGGCGTCCAGCGGGCTGATCTACGACGTGCTCCGGCGCTTCGACCCCACACATCTGCTGCTGGCGCAGGCGGAGACGGAGGTGTTCGCCACGCAGCTTGATCTTGGCCGACTGGCCGACGCGCTGGACGACTGCGCCGGTCGCACGTTGGCGCTGCAGCGGCCGGCATCGCTGACCCCGCTGTCGTTCCCGCTGTGGGCCGAGAACCTGCGCGGCCAGCTGAGCACCGAGGACTGGCGCACCCGCGTGCAGCGCGCCGCCGCGCAGCTGGAAAAGAAGCACACCGCCCGCGCGGCGAAGGGCCGGCAGCGGGTGATGGCATGAGTGCACGCGATGATCACGTCGATCGGAACGTGTTCGCGGCCCCGGACACGCTGCCCACGGACCGTGTGTCGACGATGACAGTGCCAGCGACCACGTCGACGTCAGTGACGACGGAGACGACGGCCGTGCCTATGGGTCCAAATGAGCCTGCGCCAGCGACTGCGACCGCGACCGCGCCGAAGACGACGACTGCGACTGCGACTGCGACTGCGAAGCTGCCGCAGCCGGTCCCTGTACCCGTCACCCCCACGCTGGGCGGTGAAGCCGTGGAGCTGCACGGCGAACGCGCGCTGTACTGGCCCGCGCGACGCCGGCTGCTGATCGCCGACCTGCACCTGGGCAAGGCCGACGCGTTCCGCCGCGCCGGCATCGCGCTGCCAGCAGGCGGCAGCGCCCACGACCTGGCGCGCATCGGCGCACTGCTCGAGGCGACAGGCGCACGGGAGTTCTGGGTACTCGGCGACCTGCTGCACGGGGCGCTGACCGACACGCACTGGCGCGGCCAGTGGGACGCTTGGCGCGCGCGCCACGCGGCGGTGGAGGTCGCGATCCTGACCGGCAACCACGACCGCGCGCTGGCCGCCGCGGGGCTCGACGTGGTGCTACTCGGCGACGCGGTCGACGACGGCCCGTTCGCGCTGCGCCATGCCCCCGACGACGCGCCGCTCGCACGCGAAGGCACGCCCGCGCTGCATACGCTGTGCGGCCACCTGCATCCGGTGGTGCGCATGCCCGGCCTGGGTCGGCGCCTGCCGGCCTTCTGGCTGCGGCCCGGCATCACCGTGCTGCCGGCGTTCTCCGCGTTCACCGGCGGCGTGCCGATCGATCCAGCCGCAGGCGAAACCCTGGTGGCCTGCGCCGGCGGCGAGGCGATCCTGCTGCCGCCCTCGCGGCGGCTGCCGGGACGACGCTGACTCGGCGGTCAACGCAGCAGACTTGAGGGCGGAGCAGCTTCGGCTGGCTGCGCGAGAGGCCGGTGACGGGGTGCTGCTCTGCCCCACCGTCCGGCAGAGCTGGAGCCAGAGCCAGAGCCGGGGCGGGAGCCAGAGCCAGAGCAGAGCCGGAACGGCTTCGGCGGTTTGCGCGAAGGAGGCCGGTGACGGGGTGCTGCTCCGCCCCTCCATCCGGCCATCCATGGCCGGAGTCGGGGCCGTGGGCCATCCATGGCCCACTCTCCGCAGCACCCCGTCACCCGCCTCCTTGACGATCAACGTGGCTTCGGATCGTCAAGCGGGTTCGCAGCTGTCTGGTCACCGTGCCGACGGGTTGGCCAAGCCGGTTCGCAGCTGTCGCGAGGCGACGTTGCGCTTGGCCCCAACGAAAGCAGTGCAGCGGTCGATGCGACCGCGCTGCGACGGGGTGCGGGGGTGTCGCGTAAAGGGCACATGGATGTGCCCGCCGGTGAGTTGGGCAGGATGCCC
>PPFU01009183.1_pt1 | contig 12929 bp, 11 predicted proteins | sample 1535991 | NCBI WGS metagenome assembly PPFU01 (sample SAMN04901290, study PRJNA319586) | Hypolithon metagenome, whole genome shotgun sequencing project. | isolation source: Antarctic Hypolithon | place: Antarctica: Miers Valley | collected 2014 | reverse complement strand
GGGGCACCTGTCCCACCATAAAAGCCCGACGTGGCGGGGCAAGAACCGATCCGATCCGGACGCCAGAGCGAGGCCTGGTCTGCGGGGGGCGGGGGGGAAGGGTCGATCAGAAGGGGTGCGAGGCGATCTCGAATTCGTTGAACATGGCGGCGACCTGGGCGGTGCCTTTCATCGTGCCGTCGTCGATGGCGGTGCTGGGGGCGCGGTAGCCTTGGACGTGCCCGTCGAGGAAGCCGACGTTAGCCGAGCCGTTGCCGACGACCATGCCCTGGGCGGAGGTGTCCTGGACGCCCTGGTTGATATTTTCGATGGGTGCAATGCCGGCGGAGTGGCGGAAGATGAAGGGCCCGTACTCGCCGATACCGTATTTGGTGCCGAAGCCTGCGTTGCTGATGTCGGCGGAAAGGGGGAGGATGCCGTGGGGCTTGGATCCGTTGAAGAGCCTGGCCCCGTTGTCGTTGTTCTTGGGGCCCATCTGGTCGGAGGGCCCAATCGAGCCGTTGACGGTGGTACCGATGGGCGAAGTGGGGCATTCGAGCATGCCGGTGTCCTTGGCGATCTGCTTGACCTCGGCGTACTGGTTGTTCCACAGGGGCTGCGGGCCCGTCTCACCCTCGGCGCGATAGGGCCGAAGGCCGGTCTCTTCGATCATGCGGTAGAACCACGACTTGAAGCCGAACTTCGGCCAGCTCGTGGAGCCCAACTGGGGCGCGACCTTCTTGCCGCCGATGGCGATGTTGTCGTTGGCGGCGGCGTGGTTGACCTGAAAGATCGCCAACTGTCGCTGGGCGGATTTGCACGCGACGTCACGGGTCGCTTCACGGGCGGCCCCGAGGGTCGGCAGCAACAGCCCGATCAGCACCGCGATAATCGAAATCACCACCAGCAGCTCAATCAAGGTGAAGCCATGGCGGCGGGGGGAAACAACGCGGAGGGTGCGGATGGGATGCATGGGATCTGCTTTGGGGTGAGAGGAGAATCGGTCACCGATTTGTAAGACGGCCCTATGGCGGGAGAGGGTGCGGCCGCGAGCGGACGCTTGAGACTTAGCGATGATAGCCGACAGAGGCGCGATGAGCAAGCGAATATCGCGGTGGGCTGGACTTGGCGGACAAAATCTGCTCTAATGCCCACCTTACACCGCAGGGCCCACGTGGCCCTGAAGCTCCCCTGCCCTCCCCCCCACCCCGGCAACGCCGCAGCCGCGGCCGATGCCCTCTGGAGCGGCCCCCTCCCCTGATGGGGAATCCGGGGCTGATTGAGATCAACATGGCCAACTACACCGGACCCAAAGTCAAGCTCTCCCGTCGCGTCGGCGTGCCAATTGCCGACATCCCCAAGCACACCACCAAGCGGCAGCTCAACCCGCCGGGCATGCACGGGTTCCGCGGCCGCAGGCTCCGCGACTACGGCATCCGCCTCAACGAGAAACAGAAGCTGCGGTACCACTACAACGTGCTCGAAAAGCAGTTCCGCAACTACCTCATCCTCGCCTCCAAAACCAAGGGCAACACCGGCACCGTGCTGCTCCGCCTGCTCGAACAGCGGCTGGACAACGTGATCCGACGCCTCGGCTTCGCCCGAACGATCTGGGCAGCCCGCCAGCTGGTCGCCCACGGCCACGTCCAAATCAACGGCCACAAGTGCGACCGACCCTCCGCCCAGCTCGGCGTCGGCGACGAAATCACCCTCAAGAAGGACGCGTCCAACAAGCTCGTCCGTGACGCCCTCGAGTCGCTCCCCGGCCACGATGTGCCCGACTGGCTCAGCTTCGATCCGTCGAACCTCACCGCCAAGATCACCGCCGTGCCCACGCCGGACCAGGTGCCCTTCGACGTGAACATGAACCTGATCGTGGAATACTATCGCTGAGCGAAAAAAAATCCCGGGGGAAGAGTTCCCCGGCGTACCATTGAACAATCTATCGACGCCCACGGAAATGTTTCCGTGGGTTCTTTCTTTGGTACAACCCCGCATATGACAGGAGCGCTTGACCCCCATGCCGCACCGTGGGCCCCTCCCGCGGGCGTCACCCGGCTCAACGGCGAGCCGATCCCTGAGGACGTCCACTTCCCCATAGGGCCGCCGCAGGAGATCGGGGAGGTGACCCTCGCCGAGAGCCGGATTAAGCGGGACGGGCCGGGGATGTCCGGCACGGTGCGACTGGGCATCGCTGTCGCACTGCTGCTGATCGTGCCCGCGATCTTTGGCTATGTCGCCTACGTGACCGGGGCGGCCTCGCCCAACATCCCGCTGGTGGTAGGGCTGGGCCTCCTCGGCGCCATCGGGCCGGTGCTTTGGCTCTTGCTCGGCCGGGACCCGGGGGCCACCACCCTCTTCTACGTCGGCAAGCTAGGCGTCGCCAAGATCAAGCCCGACGCACACGGCGGCATCAAGAATCAGAAGGTGTTCGAGTTCGCCAACGCCGCCAACCTCTACACCTCCGAGACCCGGCAGGACTACAACGGCGTCTACGCCGGCACACGTTACACCTACGACTGGAAAGACCCCGCGGAAAAGACGGTGTTTCGGCTTAAAGGCAGCTACTACAACGCCAAGGGCAAGCCCAAGCCCAAAAGCCCCTACTGGTTCGCCCAGGCGGCCGAGATGGAGTGGACCGGGCTGCTTCTCGAAACCATGCAGGCGGAGCTCGAGCAGGAGGGGCGGGTCGTGTTCAAGGTCAACAAGAATGACTCGGTCGCCGTTCGACCGGGCGTGCTGGAGCTGACGTTCAAGGGCACGACCACCGAGCTGCCCATGGACGAGATCGGCACGGTGCAGATCGGGATCGGTGGGGGCACGTTCTCGATCAAGAGCAACGACGCGAAATGGTTCAGCGGCAAGGGCAAATTCAGCTTCGCCTACGGCCACATGGCCAACGCGCGAGCTTTCCTGATCGTGCTCGAGCACCTCTGCGGTCTCAGCTTCGAGTGAAAGACGAATACTAACCCGGATTATTCAGCGAACGCTCGACGGCAGAGGAATCAGCTACCGATCAACACCGATGAACGCAGATGAACGCAGATGAACCATTGAAATTTGCACGTTAAAGTCAATTTTTTACTTAAATCGGTTTCCGTGCAATTAAGAAGTCATTGACAGCTCGCATTGCGGGCCAGATCATTCCCGATCGTATAGGTCTATGTATAATAACGGTTTATCCGTTTCTATCGGTGTTCATCGGTGGCTATATGCATTATTCGGGCTAGCCGCGGAGACACAGAGGGGGCAGAGGTCCGCAGAGCAAAATTTTCTATTTTCCTTTTCTGCGCACCTCTGCCATCTCTGTGGCTCTGCGGTTCCTCTTAAAGCGCCGAGAGGAACGCCAGCACCGCCTCCCGCTCCTCCCTGCTCATCCGTCGGAACGCCTCCCTCGCCGCCTCCGCCTCGCCGCCATGCCAGAGGATCGCCTCCTCCAGCGTCTCCGCCCGGCCGTCGTGCAGGTACGCCTCCGTACCCGACACCGTCCGCGTCAGCCCGATGCCCCACAGCGGCGGGGTCCGCCACTCGCTGCCGGTCGCTTCAGAGTCCGGCCGACCGTCCGCCAGGCCCTCGCCCATGTCGTGCAGCAGCAGGTCGGAGTAGGGGTGGATCGTTTGATTGCGGAGTTGGGGCACGGGATGGTCCGCCCCGGTCTGCAACGTCGCGGTGTGGCATGCGTTGCAGTCGGCGGCGATAAACAGCCGCTGCCCTCTTTGAACCACCGGCGAGTGGAGCCCCCGGGCGGCGGGCACCGCCAGCGTCTGGAGATAAAACTCGAGCTTGTCAAGCTGACGATCTGTCAGGTCCGGCTCCTCGGCGTCGCTGTGTGAATCGGCGGAATCGGCGGGGTGCGGGCCGTGGGCCAGGGTGTCCGCCTGCGGCACGTCTTCCTCGCGGAACAGCGAGCTGGTGAGCCCGATGTCGCCAAAGGCCGCGTCGGCCGACTGCTCCCGGAGCGTGGGCTGGTTGGCTTTCCAGCCGAACCGCCCGATCACGGGCCGTTCCAGCGTGACCGACCAGACCTCGTTCACCCGCCCGGAGATGCCATCCCCATCCGCGTCCTGTGGGTCTGCCATTGCCCGCAGCGTCGCCTCGTCCACCGCCTCGAGCAGCCCCACCCCATGCACGGCCGGGGCGATCCGCGGACTGACCTGGACCTCCTCGCCCATCGGGCCGCGGGTCAGGCCAACGAACGCCACCCGCGGGCGACGCAGCTCATAGGGCGTGCCATCGGCGTAGAGGCCGGCCACCGGCTCCCACGTGATCGTGACCCGCCCCTCCGCCTCGTGGCCGACGATCGCCTTGTCCTGCAGTTGAAGCCCGTACGCCGGGTGCGGCCTGGGCTGACCCGTGGGCGTCCGACCCGGCACGCTCAGCCGCACCGCCATCGCGTCCATCACCTCGTCAGGCCCCGCCGGAGCGTGACCCCTGCCATCCCGCGTGTGGCAACCCGAACACGACACACGGTTGAACCCAGGCCCAAGCCCATCCAGCGACCGCACGCTCGCGGGCTCGGCCACCCAGTTCGTGTTGAACAGCCGATTGCCAAACGCGAAATCCCGCAACTCCCGCGGCTCCAGGCTCGGCGCGGGTTGCGCAAACGCCTTGCTCGTCGCGTCCTCCACCGTCAAGTCCCCCCCCAGCCGCGATAGATCCAGCGGACTAAAAACCGCGGCACCACCGACACCACACAGCAGCAGCGGCAGCACCCGCCACCACGGGCGTTGTCGCGGGGCGGGGCGACGCGATGGACCAGCGGTCTTAAACATTACGATCCAACTTAATATTTAGCCGCGGGGCTCGCCCCGCGCTTCGGCATTCGATGTAGGTATCCTGTTTTCGATCCCCGCCCAACCGCGTCGCAAGCGACGCGGCTAAATGTCCATACCGCTCAGGCGGCGAGGCTGCATGTCACTCCCCTGCGATTTGCACCTCCACGCCAAGCGCCTCGCCCGCCTCTTTGAACAACTCCGCCAGTTGATAAAGCGATTCCGCCAGCGCCTCCATGCGTTCGCGGCCGGGGCTGCCGGGGTCGCTGGCGAGGATGCGGTCGACGGGGTGCGGGATCGTGTCTGCCAAGGCGTCGGCCTCGAAGAGTGCCGCCTCCAAGCGGTCCGCCAATTCCTTATCGCGATGCCGGACAAGGCTTGCCAGGCTCGCCGGCGGCCTCGTACCCTCTGCAGAACGCCAGTGGCGGATCGCATCCCGCAGTGACATCCGGCCATCGGGCACGACCCGCATGATCTCGCGACCAAAGTAGACCTCTGCCACGCCTTGAAGATCAGCCATATAGTCCAGATTCGTCGTGTCCGAAAAACATGATTGCTCATCCTCCTGGTCCCCCGAGTCCAGCCCCACGCCAATCCGCTCGCTCGCCAGCTCGAATCCCGACAGCGTCGCCAGCCCGGTGAGAATCTGCCCCAGCGAACGTTCCGGCGGCTGGGCGAGGAACTGGCTTCGATAGTTGTCCCGCCCCGGCTCCCACGCTGCCACCAGCGACTCAAGGTCCTCGATGACAACTTCCGTCACCACGCGAAGGTACTCCCCGCGACGCTCCGCTCCCCGATCACCACGATAATCCGTCACCGGCCGATCCCCCGGCCCATCATCATCAAAATCCTGCCCCCACAGTAGAAACTCAATCGCGTGATACCCCATCGTCACATCCGCCTCATCCCCCGCTTGGTTCCGATCCACCAGCAGCGACTGAGTGATGGGAACATCCGAATCGTTGATGATCCCCCGCTCCAGCCGCTCGCCGCCGGGCCCGCGAACATAGTCAATCCCCGCCTCGTTCACCGGCCACGCGTTGAGCCGCGCCTCGGGCCCCTCGACCCCCACCGCCCAGCCCGCCTCCTCACCGATCCCATCAACGGGCCCGCCATAAGACCGGAACGCCTCGGTCTGCCCATAGCTCCACCGCGCCCGCACCCACGCCGCACGAGCCGCGGCGAAATGCTCCGGCGTCGGCTTCTCCAGGAAGGTTTGGATCGCCAGCTTCATCGCGACCGCGTCCTTCAGCGCGGCGGTGTACGTGTCTAGCACGACCTTGGCGTACGCCTCGACCACCGCCCGCGGCGTCGCGGGCTCGGCGGCCGTCGCGGGGCCGGTGGCGGCGGCGTCACCACCCCCACCCGGGGGCGTCGAGCACCCCAACGGCGCCACCGCCAGGGCAAGCGCCAGCAGCGAAAGAAGCACAAGGTAGTGGCGGAGGGTCACGGTGCCTCGACGGTTGGGTGGGAGCGGGGGCTAAGAAACACGGGCCAAGTTGGGGGGGGCGGGAGTGGATTCGCCTCCTCATCCGCCCGGAGGTGGTACGGGGGCGGGACCGGCGACGCCGCCGGCCGCGAGGGTGTGGGAGCGACTGTGCATGCGGTGATCCTTTCAGAGGGTTGCCGAACCGCCGGCGGTCAGGCCCCTTGCCGGGGTCCAGGGACCCTCGGATGCTTCTGGTCAATTTTATAGGTTGAGACTGGGTCGCAGAATACAAAAATTTGACGTGATCTGTCAAGTCCCGAGCCCCAACCCACGCGATGGACGCCCGCGAGTAGATGCCCGGGGAACTCTTTCCGCGGGTTGAGTCGCGTCCCGCCACTACAGCCGACCCCCACGTCTGCCGATACCTCTCCCGGACCCCCACGATTGGGCCCCACCGCGAGGAGAGATGCCCAACTACCGTTATCAAACCCGAATGTCCTCGGGCGAGGCGAGCGTCGGCACGATTGCCGCCGACAACGCCCTCGCCGCCGCCCAAGCCCTTAGGGGCCAGGGCCAGACCGTCGTCGCGCTTACCCCGCTGGCCGCGGACCGCAAGCGGCGGGACTGGCGGGCAACGTTCAAGTCGCTCAACATCTCCTCGGGGCCGTCGCAGAAGGACGTGCTCAACTTCACCACTCAGCTCGCGGTGATGATCCGAGCCGGGATCTCCATCCGGGCCGCCCTCGAGGGCATCGCGGATCAGCAGGACAACCCCAAGTTCCGCGCGGTCCTCTTCCATATAAAGCAGGAGGTCGAGGCGGGCAAACCCTTCAGCGAATGCCTCGCGCAGCACCCCAAGCTCTTCGGCCCGCTCTATATCAACATGGTTCGAGCCTCGGAGATGTCCGGCTCGTTTAGCCAAATGCTCGAACGCATCGCCGCCTACCTCGCCCAGCAGATCGAGACGCGGCAGATGGTCGTGGGCGCGATGATCTACCCCGCCGTCATCGGCACGCTGGCGGTGGGCGTGACCATCTTCCTGCTTACGTTCGTGCTCCCGCGGTTCGCGCAGGTCTTTGAGGGCAAAGAGTCGGCCATGCCTTGGCCGACGATCTTCTTGATGAATCTGTCGGGCTTTATGGTCCAGTGGTGGTGGGCGGTGATCCTCGCCATGATCGGCGGAGCCATCGGCGTGGTGTTCTTTACCAAGACCGAGGTGGGCGGGTGGTGGCTTGACCGCGGCAAGCTTCGCATCCCCATCTTCCAGAAAATGTTCCGCGCCCTCTACATCAGCCGCTCGCTGCAGACCATGGGCGAGCTGGTCAACGCCGGTGTGCCCATGCTCGACACCCTCGCCATCACCGGCGAGGTCAGCGGCAACCGCCCGTTCCGCAGCCTCTGGCGGCAGGTACACACCGCCGTCAAGCAGGGCAAGAAAATCACCCACGTGCTCAACCGCACCAGCCTGCTCCCCCGCGCGGTGGTGCAGATGATCGGCGCGGGCGAGGAGAGCGGCAAGCTCGCCGAGGTGCTCGACCAGGTCTCGGCCTACTACGCCAAACAACTCCGCGACACCATCAAACTCGTCACCGGCATGATTGAACCCATCATGATCATCGTCATGGGCTCGGTCGTGGGCTTCATCGCCATGGCGATCATCCTCCCGATCTTCAAGCTCTCGACGCTGGTGCATTGACGGTTACCGCACTTTTGACCGGATGACCGGATCGGCCGGATGACCGGGGGCAGATTCGATTTTTGAGATGCGAGATTTGTATTTTATCTTCGGTATGCCCATGCCCCGTCAAAACACCAGATCGCCAAATCGCCCAATGCCTCGCGCGGGCGGCTTCACCCTCATCGAGGCGGCGCTCACCACCGTGATCGTCGGCACCGGGGTGCTCGCAATCGTGGCGGCGCAGCAGGCGTACCACCAAAAAAATACCTGGGCGCAGCGGGCGGGCACGGCTCAACTGCTCGCCAACGAGGTCCGCGAGATGACCCTCTCGCTGCCGATCCACGACCCGATCACCGGCGACATGCACATCGGGGCTGAACCCAACGAGCCGGGCGTTGCAGACTTTGACGACCTCGACGACTTCACCGGCCCCATCGACGGCTCGGGCGGGTCAACGGGGGTCACCTTCAGCCCCGCCATCAACGCCCTACGCCAGCCCATCGACAACATGCCCGGCTGGTCCCAGCACATCGAGGTCGGCAGCGTCTTCCCCGACTGGATCAACGCCACCACCACCCAGCCCGTCGGTGCCACCGACACCATCCGCGTCGTCGTCCGCGTCCTTTACCAGGCCCCCGACGAAGCGGGACCCAGCGAGGTGACGAGCCTGGCGTGGTTGGTGACCCGCTGAATTTAGTGATGGGGCGATTGAGCAATGTGGTGAGGAGAAGAGAGGAAGGCCAGAATGAAGGAAATCCAAAACGACAATCTAAACGGCGTGAGCCGTGGAAAGCGGCCGAACCCCCGTTGCCACTGGGCGGACGGGCTCGATTGTTTTCCGCATGATCATTCGCCAGCTCGCCCACATCGAACTACACCTTCCTTTTTTCTTCCTACTTCTTCTTCACACCAAATCGCCACAACCCCAAATCGCCAAATCTTCGGGTCGCCACATCATCAAATGAAGGACGCCGGCGTCGCCGCCGTGATGGCGATGATGTTTCTGGTGATCTTTTCGTCGCTCGCGGCCGCGATGGCGATCGTGTCGCAGGGGAACCTGCACACCGCCGACACGTCCCTTAAGGTCAATCGCTCCCTCGCCGCGGCCGAGACGGGGCTCAATCTCATGGCTTACCGCCTCTCCCGGGCGGCGGCCCGGGTCACCACCCGCAAGGGCGTCATCGATGGCGACGCCGCCACCGAGCTGTGGCTGGCGACGGCCCAGGGGCTGCTCACCGACCTCAGCGGGGCGTACCACAACCTCGATGAGCCTTACATGCAGAACGGCGTGCTCCACGTGGGCCCCATCGAGCTCGGGCCGGGCGAACCTACCTTCACCGCTACCTTCACACCACACCCACTCCCCTCTACCCACCCCGGCGGGAATTACAACGCCCCGCGATACAAGCAGCCACCCTACTCGCTGCTCACGCCCGCCGTGTCGCCCGCCGACCCGCTCGGGCCGGAGTATGTTCGCGTGGAGGTGACCGGCACCGACGGCAACGGGAGCCGGGCCGTGTCGCGGACCATTGGCATGGATTTCAAGATCGACAAGAAAGTCCGCTTCGCCATCCTTTCCCGCAGCAGGGTCATGGTCGGGGGGAACGTCATGGTCGAAGGCCCCATCGGATCGAGCTTCAGCGAGACCGACCTGCCCAACGGCCACCCCGTCCAAATGCAGAGCGACTTCCGCGGCCTCAACGACCAACTTGACAATGACCTCGACGCCCTCACCGGCTCGCTCATCAACAACGACGCCAACGGCGACAACCGCCTCAACGTACAAAGCCCCGCCGAAACCGACGGCATCACCGACCCGGCTCAGTACGACCTCAACGGCGACCACTACATCGACGGCTACGACCTGTTCCTCTCCGCCTTCGACGCCAACGGCGACAAGGCGGTCACCCGATCCGAGCTCGAAGGCAACGCCAAGAGCACCATCCACGCCACGCAGCTGCTCGAACTGATCGACACCATGGGCGACCCCGCCCGAGCCGGCTTCGGCGACGGCGTCATCAACGACGACGATGACTACGCCAAGCTGCGGGGCTCCATCTATATTTCCGCCCAGCGGGAGGACTGGAACGACGGCGCCGCCGATCCCGATGGCGCGGGCGACACGGTGGGGGCGTATCAGGATTTTCTGGAAGGCTCCATCGTCCCCGACCACCGCGACCCGCCGCTCAAGTTCGGGGCGGGCGATGAGAACTCCGCCCACAGCTTCACGCCCGAAGACTTCGACACCGCGTCGTTCCGCGACCGCGCCACGGGCGACCTGCTCGCCCAGGCGGCCACGCAGGCGGCCGCTCATGATGAGAGCGACCCCTCCTCCCCCAGCCCGCTGGGTACGCAAGTCAACGAACCCGTGCCCTTCGGAGCCGCCCACCCGTACGATTTCTACGATCGCCCGGTGTATGAAAATATGACGTTCACCAACGTGCGGATCCCCAAGGGCACCAACGCGCTGTTCAAGAACTGCCGATTCATCGGGTGTACCTTCGTCGAAACCGCCACCGACAACGACGACCCCGACTACAACTACGCCGGCATGCAGGAGTCCGATGGAGCAGCCAAGCACCCCGACCGCGCGGCGAGCGTGAACGGCGAGGAGGTGGTCGATACCAAGACCACCTCCAACAACCTGCGGTTTGACGGGTGTACCTTCGAGGGTGCAGTGGTCACCGACGCCCCAAAGGAGTACACCCACACGCGGAACAAGCTCGCGTTCACGGGCACGACCCGATTCGAGGTCGAGGGCTCGACAACGCTCAACGATGAGGAGAAGGCGCTGTACAAGCGGAGCTCGCTGCTGGCCCCGCACTACTCCGTGGAGATGGGCACGTTCGTTGCCCCGTTTGACGCGAAGGAGACGGTGCGGCTCAGCGGCACGATCGTCGCGGGGCTGATCGATATGCGGGGCCAGGTCAAGCTCAACGGCACGCTGCTGACCACCTTCGAGCCCGTCAGCGACCAGGGGCCGGTGATCGGCCCGACCAGCCCCCAGTTCAACACCACCCTGGGCTACTTCTCCAGCGAGGCGGGCGACCTCGAAGCGGAGCTCCCGCCCGCCGGACTGGGCGTGATCCAGGTGCGGTACGACCCGAGCATACCTCTGCCCGATGGTATTTTGGGGCCGATCGAGGTCCGGGCGGTGGTGGGAACTTACTACGAAGGAGCCCGATGATGTGCGATGTGAAGTCTGCGATGTGCGATATGCGATCTGCCAACCGTGAGGTGCGATTGGCGAACTGTGATGCCGGGTGGACGAAGGTCGACCTAGGGAGACGTCGCCTTGGCACTCAGGGAAAAACCGGCGAACCCATCTTGACATCCGCGCATCGCCCATCGCACATCAGACATCGCACACTGCTAGTCCGCGGCCTCTCCATCCCCGAACTCCTGATCTCGCTCGCCATCGTCGCGGTGTTGCTGACCGCCACGATGGTGGCGACCGATGCGAGCTTCCGCGCGTACGCCTCAGCGGCCGAGTCCGCCAGCACGCAGACCGCGACCCGCCTGGTCACCCACCGCGTCCTCACCCTCATCCGCACCAGCGTCGCCCACGGCCCGCTGCTGCCCGACACGTCCAGCACGCCGCCGGTCACCCTCGACGGCGACGTGCTTCAGAGCCCGTACCTCGAGCTGATCGATCCCGAGGGCAACGAGATCCGCATCGACTACCACGCCTCCATGGAGGAACTCTGGATCACGTTCAAACCCGCCGATGGCGGCGATGCGGTGCACCAGCCCCTGCTCGGCGGCGTCACCGACGCCAAGTTCTTCTGCCGTCGCCGCCGGGATCGACTCGGCGTCTGGGTGCTCGAACGCGGCAGCATGGACCTGACCATTCAGCCCGACGATGATGCCTCGCTGGACATCGAGAACGTCCACGTTCCCCCCATCCGCGTGGTCGCATCGACAATGCCGCGAAAGCTCGAATAATCCCCTGACGCCCGGGGAACTCGTTCCCCTGGGGGGGCCACGCCGACGCCCGGGGAATTTGTTCCCCGGGGGGGGCCACGCCGACGCCCGGGGAACTCGTTCCCTGGGCAGGGTATGATCTTGGGTCGCCTCAACGCCTTGTCGAAAAGTTCCACCCCGGATCGCTCATGCCTGTCAAGTCCGCCCTTGCCCCGCCCGCGTCGCCCTCTCCCGCCACGTCCCGCACTTCCCCACCCGCATCCGCGGACGTCCGTGGGCGGGTGGAGGGGGTGCTCGAGCGAATTCGGCCGGCGGTGCAGGACGACGGGGGCGACCTCGAGCTCGTCGGCGTGGATGAGGAGGGGGTCGTGAAGATCCGTCTGCACGGCGCGTGCGTCGGCTGCCCGTCGAGCATGATGACCCTCCACATGGGCGTCGAGCGGAACCTGCGGGAGCGGGTCCCCGAGGTGACACGGGTGGAGCAGGTGGACTGATCGGTCCCTTGAGAAGCGAATGATCGATGTTTAGCAACGGGGCCCGCCCCCGTGTGACCGATAGGGACACCTTCAGCCGCGGCGGAGGGTGGCGTCGCCAACCCCTGCGTGGCCGGGACCGGCGGAGCATCGCGACGGCTGGGGCGAACGCCCTATGCTCTCACCACCAGGTGACCCCATGTCGCCTAATCCCTTGCCACGACCTGAAGCCGAACCCGATCCTCCCCGCGATTCCCCGCCCTCCCCCGATGCGACGCCCGCTCAACCCCAGGTGCTCATGCTTGCTCTGACACGACGAACCGGTGAAGAAGTCATTATCGGCGACCCGAAAAACCCGCTGGGGATGATCCGCGTGGTATCGGTGCAGGGCGACAAGGTGCGGCTCGCCTTCGACTTCCCCCGCGATGTGCAGATCAACCGCCGCGAGCTGGCCGAGCAAAAAATCCGCGAGGGCGACCGCAACGAAAAGCCCGCTGAGTAATTCCACAACCTCCACCTCAGCTCACATCGACGCCCGGGGGAACTGGTTCCCCGGGTTGCTTCGCCACCCGCCTCGCGTCCAGAGCCCGTCCCTCGCTCTCGCCCCTGCCCCCCCGCAGCCGCTCGACCCTGGTCGCCCCCAGCCACACGAGGATCGCCCACGCCCCCCCCAC
>PPFU01001055.1_pt1 | contig 12929 bp, 10 predicted proteins | sample 1535991 | NCBI WGS metagenome assembly PPFU01 (sample SAMN04901290, study PRJNA319586) | Hypolithon metagenome, whole genome shotgun sequencing project. | isolation source: Antarctic Hypolithon | place: Antarctica: Miers Valley | collected 2014 | reverse complement strand
GCCGGGGCCGGGGCCGGGCTCGCGCAGCACGACCGCGCGGATCCGGCCGCCATGGCGGTGGCACGCTTCCAGGTAGACCTCGGCATCGTGCTGGCCGGTGTCGCCGATCAGCACGAACGGCAGGCCCGGATTGGCGGCCAGGATCCGGTCGACGGCATCGCCCTTGTGGCCCAGGTGGGCGTCGGCGCCGATCACCCGCCGCGACAAGCCGAGGTCGCGCAGGAACATCGGTCCCTTCACCAGCCCTGCACGCGCGAAGACCTGATCGAGAAAGGCGTGCAGGTTCCACGGGCTGGAACTGACGTAATAGACCGGGTTACGCCCTCGGTCGCTCAGATGGTCCATCAGGACGATACTGTCGGGAAACACGCGGCGAGTCAGCGCCGATCCGGTGAACGTGGTCCAAAGGTTGCGCGCCAGCGAATAGGCGCCGGTGTCCATCACCGTGTCGTCGATGTCGCTGATGATGCCCAGCGCCGCGTCCGGCGCGGGGACCAGCGCTGCGAACCGCCGTCGAGTGGCCGGCGCGCCGACGATCTCGACCGCGCGCTCGGCCCAGCCGGGCGCCGGTTTCGGGCAAGGCACGTGGATCGTCAGATATCCCTCGGCGTCGCTGACGGCGCGCACGCCTGTGCCCGGCACGCCCACGGTCACCGCCGCCACCTCGTCGGTGAGGAACAGCGATACCATCTGGCGCAGGTTCGCCCAGCGCCCGTGGGTGGGGTCGGGCGCGGTGCGGCGCAGCGCCGTCAGCACCCGGCCGCGCAGCACCAGCCCGCCCGGCACCGCGTAGCCAAGATAGGGGTCGAGCACCGGCGTCTCGGCGCCACGGCGGGCCGTCAGCCGATCCACCGCCGCCTCGCCGCTGGCACGCAGTCGCGTCCAGGCAATCACGCCGGCGTCAGCCGCGCGACCGCCCAGCGCGCCGCGTCCGCCACGCCCGGGTCCGCATCCTCCGTCAACGCCGCGGCCGACGCACGCAGCGCCGCCTCGCCCGAATTGCCGATGGCGTAGCACACGTTGCGGACCATCCGGTCGCGCCCGATCCGCTTGATCGGCGAGGCGGTGAAGCGGGCGCGAAAGCCGGCGTCGTCCAGCGCAGCAAGGTCGGCCAGACGCGGCGCGCGGTGCGGGCCGTGATGGCGGACATCGCCCGCCGCCACGGCGAACTTGTTCCACGGGCAGACCGCAAGGCAGTCGTCGCAGCCGTAGATGCGGTTGCCGAGCGCGGGCCGCAGCGCCGGGTCGACCGGGCCGCGATGCTCGATCGTCAGATACGAGATGCAGCGCCGCGCATCGAGCTGGAACGGCGCCGGAAACGCGTTCGTCGGGCAGATCTCGAGGCAGGCGCGGCAGGAGCCGCAGCGTTCGGCTGCCGGGTCGTCGGGGGGCAGGGCGAGGGTCGTGAAGATGGCACCGAGAAAGGTCCAGTTGCCGATGTCGCGGCCCAGCAGGTTCGTGTGCTTGCCCAGCCAACCCAGCCCCGCGGCCTGCGCCAACGGTTTCTCCATCACCGGCGCGGTATCGACGAACACCTTCACTTCTGCATCCGGCGCCGTCGCTGCCAGCCAGCGCGCCACGCGCTTGAGCCGCTTCTTAACCGTATCGTGGTAATCGCGGCCCTGCGCATAGACGCTGACGGCGCCGTGGCCGGGGCGGGACAGGTCGACCAGCGGGTCGTGCGCCGGCGCGTAGCTGTCCGCCAGCATCACCACCGACCGCGCCGCGGGCCACAGCGCCGCGGGATCGCCGCGCCAAGCCGTCCGCTCGGTCATCCAGCCCATCTGCCCGTGCCGCCCGGCCGCGAGGAAGGCACGCAGCCGGCCCGCCGCCTCGGGTATCGCATCCGGCGCGCAGACGCCCATCTTGCAGAAGCCCGCCGCCAGCGCCTCGTCGCGCAGCGCCGCCTTCACCGCCGCCCCCTGGTCCGTTGCGCCCGGCGCCGCGCCGCCTAGGCTGGGGCCAGACTGCGCAGCGCCCTGGCCCCCCTTGTCGGCGCACGTCGCGTTGCCTTGCTCTACACCGCCGCCGCCATGCGGGGTGCCGCCGTGCCCCGTCGCGTCGCGCCCCTTGCCGCCGCCCCGCGGGCCGCCGGCGCCGCCGGGCAGACCGGTTCCGCCTGGGGCGGCCCGGCGGCGCCGCTGCGGCGGTACCATCTAGAAATCCAGGTCGGCGTAGTGCCGCGGCGGCTGGAATCCCGCGATCTGGTCGCTGAGGATGCCGCGGAAGGCCGGGCGCGACTTTATCTTCGCATACCAGTCCTTCACGCCCGCCTGTCGGTCCCAGTCCACATCGCTGATATAGTCCAGGCAGCTCAGATGCGCCGCGGCCGCGAAATCCGCCAGGGTCAGCGCGTCGCCCGCCAGCCAGCGCCGCTGGTCCAGCAGCCATGCCATGTAGTCGAGGTGGAACTTGATCGCCCGCGCGCCGGCCTTCACGTTGGCGCTGTCCGGGTAGCCCTGCCCCATGACCTTCTTGGTGACCCGCTCGTAGAGCAGCTTCGACGTGACCTCGCGGGCGAACTTGTCGTCGAACCAGGCGATCAGGCGCCGCACTTCGTGGCGCGCCTCGGCCTCGCCAGCCGGCGGCATCAGGGCGGGGTCGGGGTGCTCCTCCTCCAGATACTCGCAGATGGCGCCACTGTCGGCGAGGGTCAGGTTGCCCAGCCGCAGCACCGGCACCTGTCCGGCCGGGTTGCGCCGCAGGAAGTCGGCATCGCGCTCCCAGTACCGCTCGACCGCCAGGTCGTGCTCGATACGCTTCTCGGCCAGCACCAGACGCACCTTGCGGCAGTAGGGCGACAGCGGGACGTGGTAGAGGCGGTTCATGCCCGGTGCGTTTCGCGATGGGCGGAAGGACGGCACGCGCTGCCCGTGGCGGGCGCGGATGGACCGGCATGGAAGGCGCTGGCGGGGGAAATGTCGGGATTGGCGGGCATGGTCCCTAGATGACGCAGCCGGGGCGCCGGTTCAACTCTCGAAGCAGGCGGCGCGCCCGTCCGCGCGGATCGTTGCGGCGCCGTCGAGGATCGCCTCCGCGCGCTGTCGCACGAACGGCGAGGGGTGGGCGGCCGAGCGATCCTTCGGCGCGGGCAGGACCGCGGCCAGCCGGGCCGCCTGCACATCGGTCAGCTCGGCAGCGGACACGCCGAAATAATGCCGCGACCCCGCCTCGACCCCGAACACACCGGCGTCGAACTCGGCCACGTTCAGATAAACTTCGAGGATGCGCCGTTTCGGCCACATCGCTTCCACCAGCGGCGTGATCGCAGCCTCCAGCGCCTTGCGCGGCCAGCTTCGCGCTTGCCAGAGATAGACGTTCTTCGCCACCTGCTGGCTGATCGTGGACCCGCCGCGCCGGCCGCCCGCGGCGATCGCGTCGCGCAGCGCGTCCATGTCGATGCCCCAGTGACGGCAGAAATCGGCGTCCTCGGCGGCGACCGCGGCCCGCGCCATTACCGGCGCGATCTGGTCCAGCGGCCTCCAGTCCTGCGCGACGGCGCCCAGGCGCCGGGCCTCGGCGGCCATGTAGGGCGTCGTCCGCGGGTCGTGCACAGCGAACAGCGCGACCGCGCCCAACGCCACCCCACCGAAGGCCAGCGCCGTCGCACCCGCCAGCGCGCGCCCGCGAAACCGCGCAGGTCCAGGCGTTGCGGGCCGCCGCGACCGCCCCGATGTTCCCTTGCGCGCCATGGTGGCGATAGACCGCCGGGCCGCGTTGGGGTCAACCGGTCCGCAGCATTCGGTCCCGCCGATGCAACCCAACGGGACCCGTCGCGTTTCGTCCTCGAACCGCCCACCGCTTTCGCATGGCCGATCGGAGTTTTTTCCATGTCCAACACCACCTATGGCACGCCACCTGCGCGCCCTGCCGCCGTCGTTGCCACAACCGCGGGCGGGACCGTCCGCCGGGTCTCGTGGGGCGCAATCTTTGCCGGTGCGGTCATCGCGACCGCACTGATGGTCTTCTTCACCACGCTGGGCATAGGTATCGGTACCGGCGTCATAAATCCGGCGACCGAAGCCAACCCACTGGACGGTCTACTGACCGGTTCGGCGATCTATACGGTCGTCACGCAGCTTATCTCGCTCGCCGTCGGCGGCTATGTCGCGGCGCGCATGTCGGGCATCGCGCGCTCGGTGTCTGCGGTGCTGCATGGCGCGACCGTCTGGGGCGTCACCACCGTGTTTCTCGCCGCTGCTGCGGTGATGGGCGGCAGCGCGATCTTCGGGGCGGCGTCGAACCTCTCATCGACGGCGGCGAGCGGTGTGTCAAATGCGGTACAGGCCGTCGTGCCCGACGACTTCTCGCTACCCGACCCGACCGAACTGGTTTCCAGCCTTTCGATGGAAGACCTGCCCGCACCCGTCCGCGAGGGGTTGGAAGAGCGCAACATCTCGGTCGAACGGGCTCAGCGCGAGCTGACCAATGCGTTCGACAATGTCGTGAGTGAGGAGGAGCGGACCCGTGCGACCGAGGAAGCGCGCAGCACACTGACAGCTATCTTGGCTAACCCCAGCAATGCCGGAGCGGAAATCGAGGCGTTCTTCGACGACCTCGTCGGCGGTCCGAACGCCGTGTTCTCCGAAGAGGACCGACAGGAGGTGCTGACTCAACTGGAAACGCGGCTGGGCGTCTCGCCGGAAGAAGCCGAGCAGGTAATCGACTCCGTGCAGGCCCAGACCGAAGAGGCGATCGCCGCCGCCCGCGAGGCGATCGACACGGCGCAGCGCGAGGCTGTCGAAGCGGCCGACGCCGCGGCGGACGCCGTCTCGAACACCGCCTTCCTCTTGGCGCTGGCGTCGATACTTGGGCTGGTCGCTGCCGCCATCGGCGGCATCGTGGGGAAACCTGACGATATGGCCGGCGACCGGCTGCACGACCACGCCTGAACGAAAAGTCGAACCGACGGCCCATCGCCGGTTCGACGACTCAACAGGGCGGGTGACGGGACCGTTCGACAGGACGGGTAGCGGCGTTCCGGACCGCGCAACGGGGCTTTGGCGCGCGGGCCGGTTCTGCGCGCCGGCGCTGCGAACCGGCCGCGCGTCGAACCGGTGCAAGGTCGGATAGCGCAGAGCCCCTGCGTGAGGCCAGTTGTGTTTCGGCACGGCCGCGCCCATTATGCCGCAAGCGCTAGCGGCGGATGGATCGACGTTTTGGCAACGAGAACCGCAGCTCTCGCTCGGGCGGCTGCCCGCACGCGGCCCGGCCCTTCGCCCGAGCGGCGACCCGTAAACTCACTCGTCCTGTTCGTTGTGCTGACGGTGCTGGCCCTGTGGCCCGCGATCTGGATCGGCAGCCCGCTGCTGTTTGCTGACAGCGCCGGCTACTACAGGGGCGGCGGCGTGGCGATCGACATGCTGCTGGACCGCCTAACGCCACCGATGACCGAGGCTCCGCCTGCGGAACCGCTCGTCGGGGCCGGCGCGGGGCGATCCGCGGACGTCGCGCCGCCTGCGGCCGACCCGCCGGTGATCGGGCTGCGATCCCTGCCGTTCTCGTTGGTGACGAACGTCACCATGCGATCTGGCGGGGTCATGGGGACGGTGATCGTCCTGTCGGCGCTGACCTCGTGGCTGATCGTCCTGTTCACGGCGGTCCTGCCGGCGCGGGCACGGGCCTCGGTGGCCGTCGCGACCGTCGCGGCGACAATGCTGCCGTTCTATACCTCGCAACTGATGCCAGACATACTCGCCGGAACGCTGATACTTGCGGCGATGGTCATGGCTGTCCGGCCGGACCTGAACGCGTGGCTGCGGCTTGCGATGCTGGCGATCATCTGCTTCTCGATCACCGCGCATTATGCCCATATCCCGCTGGGTGGCGCGATTTGCGTGGCATTGGCCATCGTCTATGCGGCGCGGCGCTCCTTCGGCTGGGCGGCGCTGTCGATGGCCAGCCTGATCGCGGCGCTGGCCGTGAATGTGGTCGTTTCGGCGCTGGTGCCGTCGGGCGGCGGCGGCGGGGGCCTGTCGGTCGCACCGGCGCGCTTTCCGATCATGCTTGCCCGGTCGATGGCGGACGGCCCGGCGCGCAAGTATCTGGAGCAGAACTGTCCCGAGGCGGGGTTTACCCTGTGCGAGATATACGAGACGTTCCCGCCGAATGTCGGCGCGGCGCTTTGGGGTGAGGACGCGATCTTCGCTCGCGCGTCTACCGCGCAGGCCCGCCAGATCATCGCCGAAGAACCCGAACTGCTTTGGGAGGCATTCAAGGCCTATCCGGTCGAGCAGTCCGTCGCGCTGGCGGAAAACGCGTGGAAACAGCTGTTTCTCGTGGGCTTCCCGCCCATCGCCTCGGCGGACGTCGCGCTGGACGGGCCGCGCGAATTGGTGGTCACGCGCACCGATCACCTCGACGGGCCCACTTCGGCGATCCTGACGAACGTCCAGCTTGCCGCCATCGCGGTTGCGCTGGTCGGGCTGGTCGCCGGCTATCGGCACATGGGCCGCCCGACGCGCGCCGCGTTCTGGATTCTGGCGACGGGGCTGCTGGTGAACGCGGCCGTCTGCGGCGGTCTTTCGGCGCCGGTGAACCGTTATCAGGGCCGGATCATCTGGGTGCTGGTCCTGTTCGGTCTGACCGTGGGGGCGATGCACCCCGCCTGGTCGCGCCGCGACGTCGCCTACTCCTCGCGCCGCGCCTCGCGGTAGCCCTGGGCGGTGGCAACCTGCGACAGCGCCACCAGCCCGGCCATGGCGATGCCGCGCGGCGTGAGCCCGCCCCGCATCGGCGAGAGCACCAGCCCGGCATAGAACCCCGGCCGCCGTGCAGGGCGAAAGGGCGCGGTGCCGGTCGCCGTCGCGTGGAACCGAGCGGCACCATATCCGTAATTCCGGTGCTGGCGCCAGAAACGGCGCAGCGACAGGGCGTGGTGGTGATCCAGCACCGCGCCCGCGACCGGGGCGAAGGCGTGCCCCGCCGCGGCCCATGTCCGGCAGAGGGCGCGATCCTCGCCCGCCGCGCGCCGATAGCCGGTGTCAAAGCCTCCGATGCCAGCGAAGTGCGCCCGCGGCATCGCGATGTTGTTCGAGGCGAAGAAGGGCGCGCCGTCGCCATCCTGCGCCGTCAGGTAGTCGTTCATCGCCTGGCTGGTGCGCGCGAAGATGTCGTCGTCCAGCGCATTGATCGTGACGCCGGCGAACAGCGTCGGGACCGTGGCGACGGCTGCGGCCTTGGCAAAGGCGGCCGCCCAGCCCGAGCGGGGGCGGCAGTCGTCGTCGGTGAACAGCAGCAGATCGCCCCGCGCCACCGCAGCCGCCGCGTTGCGGGCGGCGGCCGGGCCGGCGTTTTGCTGGCGCAGCAGGCGAAGCGGGTGGGGCCCGTCGGACAGGCCGCCGACAGGCGCGGGGCTGCCGTCGTCGACGACGACGATCTCCATGTCGCATCCGTCCTGCGCCTGAAGCGAGGCGACGCAATCGGCGATCATCCGGGGGCGGTTGAATGTCGGAACGATCACGCTTAGCCGCATGCTGGACCCCCTGCCCCCACGCGCCGTCGCGCCGTCATCGCTGCCCCGGCCGCCCGCGGCCACCGCATCGCCGCACCCCGACCCGCACTCCGACCAGAGGAACCTGACGCCAGATGACCGCACCCGATCAAGCCGGCATCGAGGACGGTGGCAAACTGCCGGATTACGGTGTGGTGATCCCGGCCTATAACAGCGCGGCTGATATCTGCGCCGTCATCGGGGGCCTGGTCCGGGCCGGAACGAAGGCGGCGCAGATTGTTGTGGTCGACGACGCCTCGATCGACGACACCGCCCGGATCGCGCGGGGACACGGCGTGCGCGTCGTGGCGCTGCCGACGAATGCCGGCGCGGCCGCGGCGCGGAACCGGGGCGCGCGCAGCATCGCCGGCGCCATCGTCATCTTCGTCGACGCCGATGTCGTCGTGCAGCAGGGCGGAATCGACCGGCTGCAGCGCGCCTTCGTCCACGACCCCGATCTGGCGGCTATCTTTGGCAGCTACGATGCGCATCCGCCCGGAGAAAGCCGGATCAGCCGCATCCGCAACCTGCTGCATCACTGGACACATCAGCGCGGCGCCGGGCCGGCCAGCACGTTCTGGACCGGCTTCGGCGCAATCCGGCGCGACCGCTTCGAGGCGGTCGGCGGGTTCGACGAGCGATTGCAGTTCATGGAGGACATCGACATCGGCATGCGGCTGCGGGCGCAGGGCGACCGGATCCTGCTGGACCCGGGCCTGCATTGCACCCACCTGAAGCAATGGACCCTCCGATCGATGCTGCGGACCGACTATCACGGGCGCGCGGTGCCCTGGTCGCGGCTGATCCTGTCGCGAAAGGGGTCGCCCGGCACGCTTAACACCGCGCGCCACGGCCAGGTTTCGGTGCTGGGTGTCGCGGCCAGCCTGCTGTGCCTCGCGCTGACGCCGCTGACACTGCTGGCACTGCCGGCGGCCTTTGCCTTTGCGCTTGTCCCGGCCCAGCAACACGCCGATTTTCTGCGGCTGCTGCGCGAGGTCGGTAGGCCCGGCGACGTGCCCGCAGCCGCGGCTATCCTGTGGCTGTTCCACCTGACCGCCGGGCTGGGGTTTCTTCAGGTCGCGATCGAGCGTGCCATCGCCGCCGGGACGCGCCGGAGCCTCTAGCGGCCGCGGCGACTCCGGCAACACGGGCCGCCGCACCTCCGGGCTCAGGCGGTCACGGCCTGCGACGCGGGCTTCGGCGCGTCCGAGCGCTGGAACTCCTCGTGATAGGACCGCTCTACGTTCACATCCCACAGGTCGTGCTTGCCGCCCAGGATGTTGCGCGCCGCATAGATCGCCGTCAGCATCGAATGGTCCTGGTTATTGTAGCGGTGCATCCCGTTTCGCCCCACCGACTGGAAGTTTTCAAGCCCGTCGATCCAGGCCGCCAGCGTATCCACCGCCTCGCGATATTCGGTGTCGTAGACGGGATAGGCTTTCGGCTGTCGCACGATGAACCCGCCCGACACGTCCGACTCCTTGGCCAGCCCGAGATGTGCCAGTTCGCGCGTCGCCAAGGCGATCAGCTCCTCGGTGGTCGAGTCCCAGAGGCCGTCGTTCTCCTGGCAGAAATACTCCATTCCGATCGAGGCCTGGTGGTCGTTCGGCATCATCTCCCTCGACCACGCGCGGAAGTTTTGAATCCGCGCGACCTTCACGTCGTTCGAATGGATGTAGATCCAGTTGTCCGGGAACGGGTCGGCGGTATCCAGGACCAACGTGACGATCAGGAAGTCGCGGTATCGCAGGCGATTCGCGGCGTCGACGACGTGCGGCGGCGGTGCCGGCTCGATCGCGTGGATCAGGTCGCGCAAGCCCATCGAATTGACGAACTGCTCCGCCTCGACGCGTTCGACACCCTCCGCGCCATCGACCTCGATCGCGGTGATGCGGTTGCCGTCGCGCAGGACGCGGCGCACCGGGGTCTGCATGTGCACATGGCCGCCCTTCGCCTCGATCTTCTCGGCGGCCTTCTCCCACATCATGCCAGGGCCAAGGCGCGGATAATCGAACTCCTCGATCAGGCTGGCGGTGTCGTTGGAGCCGGAGATGGCGTTCCAGACCGCCTTTATCAGCGACAGGTTCTTGATCCGCTGCGCCGCCCAGTCCGCCTGGATCAGCTTCGGGTCGATGCCCCACACCTTCTCGGTGTAGCTGCGGAAGAAGTGCATGTAGAGCCGCCCGCCGAATCGGTTGATGACCCACTCCTCGAAGCTTTTCTCCTGCTTGCTGGGGCGGACCTGCCACTTGAAGTAGCTGGCCATGATCCGCGCTGCTTCGTACGAGCCGATGTTGCCGAGCGCGTTGAAGATCTTCAGCGGGTAGGCGTAGAACTTGTTGCGGTAGTAGATGCGGCTGGACCGGGGGACGCGGATGAAATCGTCCTCGATGATCTCCTTCCACATCGCCGAAACCTCGTCGACCTTGGTGAAAAAGCGGTGGCCCCCGATGTCGAAGCGAAAGCCGTTATGGCTTTCGGTGCGCGAAATGCCGCCCAGCTTGTCGGTCGCTTCAAAGACGCTGACCGACTTCTCGGGTGCGTGCTTTAGCAGTTCGTATGCAGCGGTCAGGCCGGCAGGGCCCCCGCCGATGACCGCGAGGTCGAGGCGTATCGCCTCGGCGTCGTTGGCGTCGGTAATATCGCGCATCACGCTACCTTCCTGTCAGAACTTGTAATCTCATGCTGTGCCATCTCGTCACGGAAATAGGCGACCGTTCGTTCCAGTCCTATGGCCAGAGGCACGGCGGGCGCCCATCCCGTCAGGCCTTGCATCAGGGATATGTCAGGACAACGGCGCCGCGGATCGTCCGGCGGGCTGGGCTCGTGCACCACCTCGGCACCGTTCCCGACCAACTGGATCACGCGCTGCGCCAGCGCGCCGATCTCCAGCTCGTCGGGGTTGCCGAGGTTGACCGGGCCGGTGACGTCGTCCGGCGTCGCCATCATCGCCATCAGCCCTGTGATCAGGTCGTCGACGTAGCAGAACGATCGCGTCTGCCGCCCCTCGCCGTAGATCGTGATCGGCGTGCCGTTCAGCGCCTGGACGATGAAGTTCGACACCACGCGACCGTCGTCGGGCAGCATCCGCGGACCGTAGGTATTGAAGATCCGCACCACCTTCACCGCCATCCCGTGCTGGCGGTGGTAATCCATGAACAAAGTCTCGGCGCAGCGTTTGCCCTCGTCGTAGCACGACCGGGTGCCGATGGGATTGACGTTGCCCCAGTACGATTCGGGCTGCGGATGCACATCGGGGTCGCCATAGACCTCCGAGGTGGAAGCCTGAAGGATTCGCGCCCCGGTGCGCTTGGCCAGACCCAGCAGGTTGATCGCGCCGATGACGCTGGTCTTCGTCGTCTGGACGGGGTCGTGCTGGTAGTGCCGCGGCGAGGCGGGGCAGGCAAGATTGTAGATCTCGTCGACTTCCACATAAAGCGGAAAGGTCACGTCGTGGCGCATCGCCTCGAAGTTGGGCTTGCCGATCAGGTGGGCGATGTTGCGCCGGCGGCCGGTGAAGTAATTGTCGACGCACAGCACGTCGTGGCCCTGCGCGACCAGCCGGTCGCACAGATGGCTGCCCAGAAACCCCGAGCCGCCCGCCACCAATATCCGCTTTTCCATCTGAAGTTGCCCGATCCAATTTCGCTCGCCATTTACGTGTCGAGCGGTCGCCCCCTGTGCGCCGAATTCTGCCGCACACATACACGATTGCCCGCGAGACGACAGGCGGGAGTCGTTTATCGTCAATCTGCGACAGTTTCCTGCCTATGGTTTCATCGCCGGCAAACCGACCTGCCGCATCGGCGGCGTCACTCGATTTGGCCGGCCGCATTGCGGGCGGCCAGCCAGCGGGCGGCGCGCGGCGGCACGGCGAAGTTTGCGACATGGAACACCAGTTCCGCCCAGCCGGGCCGCCCGGCCCTCACCGCCTGGGCCAGCAGGATCGGCAGCGCCGACATGTCGCCTTCACGCGATGCGCGCAGGCTAGCCAGCGTCAGCAGGAACGACGACGTCGCCCGGCCGGTCACCAGATGCGCGCGCTGGCGGATCCATGCGACGTCGTCGCGCCACGCGCCGCTGTTGGAGATGCGCGGGCGGTCCTCGATCCGGTAGAACGACAGCGGCCGGTCCGGTGCGGCAAAGACGACCTGCGCCGCCGCCTCGTGCGCCGCCCGAAGCAGCCAGTCGACGTCCACGAAGCGGGCGCAGTCCGGGTCGAAGCGGACGCGGCGAAACAGCGCAGCCGGGGCGAGAACGGTCGAGGTCTGGACCACGCCGTCGCCTGTGGTGGGGCGATGCCTGCGGAACAGGTAGTCCGACACCGCCTGCCCCGGCACCGGCAGCCGGCGCGGCCAGATCAGGTCCGCGGTGCCGGTCCGCGCCACGAATCGACAACTGACGACGGGCGCGGCAACGCCCCGCGCCAGCGCCGCGCGACCGGCGGCAAGCTGCAGCGCGATCTTCTCGGGCTGCCAGAGGTCGTCGTCGTCCAGCAGCGCCACCCACCTGCCCCGGGTGACGTCGAGCCCCGCATTACGCGCGGCGGCGTTGCCGAGGGCGACGGCGTGAAGGATCACCCTTAGCCGGTCGTCTTCGATGGCGCTCAGTGCCGCGACGGTGGCGGGATCGTCGCCATCGACGACGACCACCACCTCGAGGTCGCGGAAGGTCTGGTTCAGCGCCGAGGCGACCGCCTCCACCACCAGCGCAGGCCGCTGATGGGTCGGGATCACCACAGAAACCTCGGGCGAAACCTCGGGCAACCCATCGGTCGCGCGGGTCGCGCCGGTCACGCCCGCTCCAGGAGATCAATCTGCCGCGTCCCGCCTTGCAGCGATGTCACGACGATGCGTCGTCCGTCCGGAGAGGGGCAGGGATGCAGGTCGCAGCGGAACGGCCCCGATTTCGGCAGGTGCCCGTCGAAGCTGGCGATGACGCTCCAGCGGTCGGCGGGCCGATCCCAGATCGCGACCTCGATCCGCTCGCGATAGGGCGTGTCGACGACGAATCGCGTACCTGCGGCGTCGAGGTGGCGCATGTGGACGTTCTCGACGATCCGGTCCGGCGCCAGCGTCGCGACGGGCGTGCCCTCGGGCGCCGTGTCGCGGGCAAGCCGCAGGGCGTCGCGCTGCCAGAAGTAGAGGTGCGTGTCGTCCTGCCAGATCACGTGCGACGTCGCTGGGGCCAGCAGATGCAGGCCCGACCCGTCCATGCCGCAGGTCAGGCTGACGCCCTGGCGGTCGTCCCAGGGCCCGCCGATCCGGCGCCAACGCAGCTTCACCGTGAACCGGCGGCCATCGGGCGAGATCTTCGCGTGATTGAACCAGTAGACCATCCGCCCGGCCCGTCGCGACAGCCGGTCGCGCCAGCCGCAGCGGGCGTTCAGGAAGGCGACGGCACGGGCGAGATCGAGGATCAGGCGGCGCGCGCCCGT
>PPFU01014163.1_pt1 | contig 12931 bp, 10 predicted proteins | sample 1535991 | NCBI WGS metagenome assembly PPFU01 (sample SAMN04901290, study PRJNA319586) | Hypolithon metagenome, whole genome shotgun sequencing project. | isolation source: Antarctic Hypolithon | place: Antarctica: Miers Valley | collected 2014 | reverse complement strand
AGAGGGTATAGAAGGGTAGTTTGATAAAACCCAGTGCACCATAAATTGAGGAAATTTTTTTGACGAAATGTTTTTCTACCGCCACCTTCGATTTCTTGAAGTTCTTGGGTGAAATTAAAGTGGAACTTACCGCCTTCATTGCTTGAAGAGGAAATAACTGCGGATAGCGTAAGATAGAAAATGAAGAAACCAAAGTACCATCGTACTTCATTATGATATTATTTAGTCCCTTGCACAACGATCTAGAAAAAGTATCGGGCAATCGCAACCTTCCACCCCGGCAAAAAGAGCGCGATTCCCTCCGATGTCTCCAATAAGCTTGCTCATGTCAAACACAATGAGTTCAGGACATGCAGCTTTTACTACTTGTGAACCAGGAAAACCGACCCTTGATTTGCCTGTTTTCATCTGCGTTGACGGACAGCTATTCTTGACCTGGTTGAAAAACTGGGCGGCATTTTTCTCTGTGAGTCGTTTCCTTTTATCGCGCATGGCTATTTGGAAGTGTGACGGGAGATAGCAATTTTTCCGGTAATGGGATTGATATCATTTTCTTTCGGGAATAGTTATCGCCAATGGCAAATAGTTTTTTGTGGGTTAGGTTGATGGATAGGCTACTGGGGAGTGCTGGCCAGGCTTTTGCTTTTCCGATTGCTGTTGTCAATTTACAACACCGCTATTCCCGCTTTTTGGGATAAGATAATCCGAACTGTAAATTGTATGGATGCCTAAACCGCCCAATGAATGCTCATTGACATTACCAAAATAAAGGGGCATCGAAACTTCTATACCACCCTGCTATTCAATTTTTTAAACCAATCATAAGCCATTTCTTCATTGGCAAACGTTTCCAAACAGATATTTCTTGAAGCGTATTTCAAATTCATGCTTTTCTTAAACTTTTCCATTGCATACCGTGCAAAAACGTCGCTACCCACAATAACTGCATGCGTTTTTACATTGGCCTTTACAAACAGGGCTTCATTCCATGTGTCATTAAGCCACTGCTGGTCTTCTAAGGGCAGAACGGATAGTTGCTGTGTATCTGCAAGCCAGTGCAGGCCCGGTTGGTCAACATTGAGTCGCATAAAGTTTTCCAGCACCCTAAGTAGGCCTTCTCTAAAAATCTTCCCTTTCTCAGGTTTCAGCCATTTATGATAGATAATATTTTCCGCTTCATCAAAATAACACACGATATGATCTTCTTCAAATAATGTTTTCATAGCAGTAGCTTATTTAATAAATGGAAGCTACCGAAAACATGGGGAAAAAAAAGATCATTTCAAGCCTGAAACTAACGATGTAATGAAAAAAAATCACGGCATGGCGCTTACCCCGCCTTATGAAACCTGCTTATATACCTCATTGTCTGCTATTTCCATCTCCTTTTTCAAACTTTTGCGCGCCAACATGATCAGGGCAATGGACAGGACGAACAAAATTCCAGCAATGATGGACAGTGCGTATATGCCTTTGTTGAAGTTTTGTACAGCAAAAAATAGCAATGAGCTTAGGGTGACAGCAAACATGAAAAACATCGGGATCATAACGAAGGTAGGCTTCACCTTTTTCTTTACGAGCCATACAGCCACGGCAAGTAAAGCAAGCGCTGCCAGCAACTGGTTGGCCGAACCAAATATCGGCCACAGAGCTGTAAACTCACCTGAGGAAAGCAAAAGTACCGACAAAGTAACAACGACAGTGGTGGCCACGTACCTGTTTCTTGCAAGAAGCTTCCCGGTAGGATGTTCCATATTTTCGAAATATTCCTGAAACGAAAATCTGGCAAGCCTGGTGCAGGTGTCGAGGGTGGTGAGGGCAAATGCCGAAACAGCAAGGGCTACGAAGGAAGTAGCCAGTGCAGCAGGAATACCTGTAGCAGCGATTATGCCTCCGAGGCCCGTGGCAAACATGGGCACAGGACCTTCCGTGATTAACCTGGCGCTATACTCCTCCCGGCTAATGACGATGACAGCCCCGACAGCTAAAATAGCCAGAAAAGATTCTATCAACATACCGCCTATACCTATCACCTTGGCATCTTTTTCTTTATCGATCTGCTTGGAGGTGGTACCTGAGGCAACCAAAGAATGGAAGCCGCTGATGGCGCCGCAAGCTATGGTCACAAATAACACGGGGAATAAATACCCTAGATTATCAGCCTGCAGCTGCACGCTGGTATCCATCTTGATTTCAGGATTCGCCATGGCTACCCCAACCACCGCAAGAATCATGAGCCCGTACAGCAAGAAACTATTAAGATAATCGCGTGGCTGCAACAGAAATGAAACAGGTGCAACAGAGGCCACAAAGGCATAGGCTAGTAACAGGCCGATCCAAATCTTATAGTCTAGCCACAAGGGAATATCCATGCCCAGAAAAACAAAATAATACATCAGCGACACCCCTACAATAGTAGAAATGATGAAAGCGCCTTTCCTATCACCTAAAAACTTGTTTACAAGACCAAATACCACGGCCAGCGATATAAATAAAATGGAGGCCGATGCCACACCAGGGTTACTCTGGAAGGTTTTGGCTATAATATCAGCAAATACCCCAATGACAAGTATTAGCGTAGAAAAGCTGAAAACCAGAAACAGCCGTTTCCCATTTTCCCCAATGTATTTCTGAATGATGACGCCAATGGATTTACCATCGTGACGCATCGAGGCAACCATGCTGGTGACATCGTGCACAGCACCAAAAAATATGCCGCCTACTAATATCCATATCACTGCGGGGATCCAGCCGAAAGTTACAGCAATAATTGGCCCCACAATAGGCCCAGCGCCGGCGATGGAGGCAAAATGGTGCCCTAAAACAACCGGAACTTTACTAGGGATGTAGTCGACGCCATCCTCCAAAGTATGCGCCGGTGTAATATTGGTGTTGCTAATCTTTAACTTCCTGGAAATATACCTGCCATAAATAAAGTAGGCAGCCACCAGGATGACGCCAGAAAAAAGTAAGAGTACAATCAGATACATGAGAGGAGCTTTATGGGTTATAGGACAACATATCGTCCAGGGTATTCACCGCAACAAAATGATAATTGGGCCTTGCCTTTTTGTAAATCGTCAGTGCCATCTTTCTACCAGTGTCGGTCTTAATCATTTCACCATATAGCGGCACCAAAAATTTACGCCGGCCTACCTCTACAAGAAAATCTTCGAGGGCTTTATACGTCGGGGTGTACTTGTTACGGATGGCTTTGGTAAACCAGGCGGTAAGAATTTCAGTGTTACCCGAAAGCGTAAAACCAAAGGCCTCGTCTAGCTCCCGCATCTTCTGGACGTTCATTTGATCGGGTAGCTGACGGATGAAATGCAGCCATTCGTGGGTACTCCAGTTGGTAGTATTCAAAGATTTTGCTGGTTTTCCTGCCTGCCACAGTCCCATAACACTATCTACCTGTTCAAATCTGGCTGATGACACCATAGGTAATTGCGCTGGCAGCCCCTCACCATAAATCCACTGCTCGTATAAGGTGCTGTCGATTGGGATATTATTCTTTGTAAAAAGGCTATCATTGGTATAGTCAATGAAGTCCTCCGTGGTCATGGTTTTGAAGGCATTGGCTTTAAAATAACCGGCCAGGAATCGATCAAATCGCTCCCTTCCCACTTTCTCTTCGAGTGTGCGCAGGAAAAAATAGCCCTTGTCGTAAGCAATACTGGTGACCCCATCATCAGGATTCCTCCCTTTCAAGTCGAGCTTTAACCGGGTATCGGCAGCATTTCCACCTTTCTTCATTTCTTCTACCTCCGACTTCAAATCCTGCATGGCCAGGCTTGCCAGCATCTCAGAATAAGAAGGACCAAAAACTTCTTCCATAATCCTGTTTTCGAAATATACTGTAAATCCTTCGTTGAGCCAGAAGTCATTCCAGGTGGCATTGGTAACCAAATTGCCTGACCAGGAATGTGCCAGCTCATGGGCTACCAATGAGGTAAGTGACCGATCGCCTGCCAAAATGGTTGGTGTAGCAAAAGTGAGCCGTGGATTTTCCATCCCACCAAAAGGGAAACTCGGTGGCAACACCAATAGATCGTACCGCTCCCACTGATAGGCACCATATAATGCCTCTGCCGCTTCTAGCATTTTATCTACTTCTGCAAATTCGTAGGCCGCCTTCTCAATGACTTCAGGCTCGGCATATACCCCTGTTCGCGGGCCAATCGGTTCAAACTCGAGGTCGCCTACCGCAAGTGCCATCAAATAGGCCGGAATAGGTTGCTTCATGGTAAAGTTATACACCCCATCGCTATTTTTCTTTTGCGGATTTTCGGCACTCATCAAAGCCAGTAGTGAAGCTGGCACCGTCACAGTTGCCTCATAAGTGAAGCGTATACCGGGCGAATCCTGTAGTGGAATCCAGCTGCGGGCCAGAATTGCCTGTGACTGGGTAAAAAGAAAAGGATGCTTTCCTCCTGCCGTTTGCACAGGCGATAGCCATTGCAAGGCTTCGGCACCGGGGCTGGTTTTATAATAGATATTGATGATTTTTGTGCCTGGCTGAATTTCGACTTCCAAAGCGCTTCCCAGCGGCTCTTGCGCAGGCGCCAGGCTGAATTCCGTGGGTGATTCATCCAGGCCAACGGTAACCTTATCAATCTCCAATCCCTTGGTATCAAGCATTATTTTTTTGGCATCTTCACTCGCGTGGATACTGATGCGGGCGACCCCTTGAATGATTTTTTTCTCAAAATCTATATCAGCAGTCCAGTTCAGGTGGGTCATGACAGCCTCGGAAGGCAACGCGTAGCTATGAGGGTCGTAGGTTTTCATCGTTGTATTCTCTGAGGCATTAGTTGTGCTGCTTTTTTTACAACTTCCCAGCGCTATCATAAAAGCCAGGCAACATAGGAAAAGCATATTAGTGCGTAACGTCATTTTATAATTGGATATTAATTTGAAATTTAACAATAATTTAGAATTAAACATAAATTTCTCCATTTCCTGAACCTTATTTCCACCGTTTAGGCGACTAAATAAGCAAATAAATACATGCAGTTTATAGTTCCCTATAAAATCTTATCTATAAACTGCAATCAAGAGGTTTTATGAAAAATAATCGCTTATTTTAATTCGTAATTATAAACGAAAAAACATGTACGAGATTTTATTGGTAATTCATTCGTGGAACAGATGGATTGTTTTAATTCTGGCCTTTGTCGTAATTGTAAAAGCTTTCCAAGGGTGGAGAAATCAATTAGTGTTTTCCAAACAAGATCAGACCCTTGGCGGGATATTTATGGGAACCCTGCATCTGCAGTTGCTGATAGGGATCATCTTGTATGTCCTTAGCCCTCTCGTAGCGGCTGCACTGGCTGACTTTGGCGCTGCGATGAAAAATAAAGATTTACGTTTTTGGGCTGTAGAGCATACTTTGGGTATGATTGTGGCCGTGGTGGTGGCTCAGGTAGGAAGAATTGCTTCCAAAAAAGCTACGCAGGATGCGGTGAAGCATAAGCGGGCCTTCATCTATTACCTTATCGCCTTGATTATCACGCTATTAAGCATTCCATATGTAGATCGGCCATTGTTTAGATTTTAAGTTGTCGGCGTTTGCGTGAGGGATCGGAATGGAAAGCCCGGCAGGGGATGGATGTGCGCCTGGCCGGACTTGTATTGAAGAGCCCGACCCGTTAGGGGCACGCCCCCTAAACCTAAAGCATAGGTAGCTGCTATATTGTGAAGCCCGGGGGTTGTAAAGTGCCGCAGACCATGCGGTCTTTGCCCTGCATGTCGTGTAGAATTTTTACCTGGAAGAAATGATGTTGTTTCAATAAGGCGGCCACGGCCGCACCATAGGCCTCATTGATTTCGAAATACAGTTTGCCGCCAACAGCCAGCAATTCCAAGGCGTGCCCGGTGATGTGGCGATAAAAAAGCAAGGGATCTTCGTCGGGAACAAAAAGCGCCGTCTGTGGCTCGTATTCCAGCACGTTGCTATGCATTTGTTTCGCCTCCTTGTTGGTGACATAGGGTGGATTGCTGACGATGATATCCTGTAGGGGCAGGTAGATTTTTTCCTGTAGTACATCTACCTGAAGAAAATGGACGCATGCCTGATGGTGCCGTGCATTTTCTGCGGCAATGTCAAGGACCGACGCATCAAAATCGATGGCAAAAACCTCTGCATTCACCATTTGCTTTTGAAGTGAAATCGCGATACAGCCGCTCCCTGTACCAACATCCAGCACTACTTTGCCTGGTTCGGGATTTTCAACAATAATCAATTGCACCAATTCCTCAGTTTCTGGCCGGGGAATTAACACCTGCGGCGATACGAAAAAATCGCGGCCCAGAAAATGTGCTTTCCCGAGTATATACTGTATGGGCTCATTTTTCTTGATTCTTGCAATGATATCCGACAATTTTTCGTTGTCGTCGGGAGAAAATTTAACCGGTTTTTGGAGCACAACGTCCGTTCGGGTAGCGTGCCAGTGGTGGTCTAGAATGATATGGGCTATACTTCCCGCCTCTGCTTCGCCGACGGTCTCCACAACTTGTGACCGTATGTAATCATACAGTGCTTTCATCGTGGAGATATTGGGTATACTTTTGCTCATTTGCGCGGGCTACAAAGCAGGGGCTTGTCGAAAATTCTGTTAAATTTGTTCGAAATTACGAAATTTTGTTCAAAGAAGAATTGTACATGCGTAGGGCACTGGAACTGGCTACCCTGGGTGCCGGGAAAGTTAGCCCCAACCCGATGGTCGGGTGCGTGGTTGTACATCAGGATAAGGTGATCGGCGAGGGCTGGCATCAGCAATATGGCGGTCCACATGCCGAGGTACATGCCATTAGAGCGGTAGCGGATGCTGCGTTGCTGCCCGAAAGTACGCTTTATGTAAGTCTAGAGCCTTGTGCTCATTTCGGAAAAACGCCCCCTTGTGCGGACTTGATCATTGCAAACCAGATAAAAAAAGTGGTGGTGTGTAACCTTGATCCCAACCCGCTAGTGGCCGGAGCGGGCTTGGCACGCCTGAAAGCAGCTGGTATTGAAACTATAGATGGCATATTAGCAGAGGAAGGAAGAAAACTGAATCACAGGTTTTTTACCTTTATGGAGCAAAAAAGGCCTTATATCATCTTAAAATGGGCAGAAACAGCTGATGGGTTTATAGCCCGGAAAAACTATGATTCCAAGTGGATTAGCAATACGCTATCGCGGAAGATGGTACACCGATGGCGTGCTGAGGAAGATGCCATACTGGTGGGAACCAACACAGCCAAGCTCGATAATCCGCAGCTGAACGTACGCGATTGGTCCGGGAGAAACCCTGTTCGGCTGGTAATCGATCGCCACCTACGGCTGAGCCCGGCGCTATCCCTTTTTGACCAAAAGCAGGAGACGATCTGCTATAACCTCATAAAGGATGAAAATACCGGAAAAGTAACCTTTGTTAAGTTGGGCTTAGAGGGCTTTATTGAACAGATGGTTACGGACCTTTTTCGAAGGCAGATTGCCTCGGTCATTGTGGAGGGTGGTACGACCCTCCTGCGGGAGTTTCTAAAGCTTGGCTTGTGGGACGAGGCAAGGGTTTTTAAATCCGCCGTTCGTTTTGAGGAGGGAATTCCGGCACCACAGCCTGCAGGCACGCTGGAGGCATCGCAAAAAATCCTGGATGATTCGTTATACATCTATAAAAATTTACGTTGAACTTAGGGCATTTACAATAGCATTATGGCAGAAGAACTGACTATTTCAACATCAAAAGACAAGGCTGAGCGATATGAAACCTTGATTCCCCAAATCGAAGCACTGGTGGCTGGAGAGAAAAATCTGACAGCCAACCTGGCTAATATTGCCGCTGCACTTCGGTTTGGCATGGACTTTTTCTGGGTTGGTTTTTATTTGGTAGACGAAGACGAGCTGGTTTTGGGTCCCTTCCAGGGTCCGATCGCCTGCACAAGGATTGCCAGGGGCAAAGGCGTTTGTGGAAAGGCCTGGGCAGAAAATAAAGTGTTGGTGGTACCGGACGTTGATCAATTTCCCGGCCATATCGCCTGCAGTTCTGCGTCACGGTCAGAGATCGTTTTACCGGCTGTAAAGGGTGACGCCGTTGCTTTAATGCTGGATGTAGATAGCGACAAGCTGAACGATTTTGATAGTATTGATGAACGCTACCTGCGCCAGGTAATGCGGATCATAGAATCTTTTATTTAGCAGAGGGCACAGAATGCAATGAAATCAGCATTTGTTAGCAAAAATCATATCTTTTTCCCCGTTTTTTATTTAAAGCTATAGTATTTGGAGGATTTTTTATTAATTTGAGAAGCGAGAAACTAAAAGCAACTTCATGAAGTTAAACCTGAATTCTGAGTTCGGAACCCTTAAGTCTGTTATCATGCATCGCCCGGGCAAGGAAATTGACCGCCTTACACCCTACAATAAAGATGAGTTGCTGTTTGAAGATGTGCCCTATCTGGAGGAAATGCAAAAAGAGCATGATGAGTTTTCGGTTTTAATAAAGCAAACTTCCGGCGCAAAGGTATACAGGCTGCATGAATTACTAATCGAAGTACTAATTGACGATGCGCTGCTATTGTCCTCCTTCGAAGCGTCGCTTTCAGATGTAAAACGAAGCCATTTGGCAGGTGATGTGATCAACAGGCTATCGACGGCGGAGTGTGCCAATGCCCTGATTGCTGGATTAAAGGTAAAAGAGCTAAAAAGAAAATTTCCTTCCGTAACTTTCAACGATCTCTCTGATAATTCCTTTTTAATCAGGCCTTGTCCGAACCTATATTTTATGCGTGATCCTGCCGCAGTAATACAAAATGGCATTGTTTTCAGCCAGATGAAGTATGCTGGAAGACAACGTGAGGCAAGCCTTATACGGATGATTTTCGAAAACCATCTGGAATTCAAGCACGATGTAAAAGTGATGTATGAAGGTGGGAAGTTGAACCCGGAATTGCCAACAATTGAAGGAGGCGATGTAATTGTGTTATCAGAAAAGGCATTGGCCATAGGCCATTCGGAAAGAACCGACGTAGAAGCCGTACGGGCTTTGGCGCGACAAGTATTGCAGGAAGGTACCGTTGAGCGCGTATATGAGGTCCATTTGCCACAAAAACGAAATTGCATGCACCTGGACACCGTTTTTACTATTATTGACGAAAACCTGGTGGTCACCTATCCCGATGCAGTCGAATCTGTTTTAAAGACGTGTGTATATAAAAAAGACGGCATTAATTCCGACGGGGAAGTTCAAATGCACAGCGAGGTCATGGATAAATCCATTTTATCAATCCTCAAAGCTGAGATACCCTATTTGGAACTGATCATGACTGGCGATGGCAACCCGGATTACGCCTCGCGGGAGCAGTGGTTTGATGGCGCCAACGTATTTGCCATCGGACCTAGGAGGGTGATTTCTTATAATAGAAACCGACATACCAACCGGGCACTGCGTGAGGCGGGGGTTGAGGTCATAGAAATACGCTCCTCAGAGTTATCGAGAGGCCTCGGTGGCCCCCGTTGTATGACCATGCCGCTGGAAAGAACAGATTTTTAAAATGGCAAAACATTTCCTTCCCCATTTTACTTTAATTGCTATCATTTTCCCAAATAATATAGTAAAAATAGATTACCTTTTGTTTAAAAATAAGATCAATAGCTACTTGGCATAAATTATGTTATTAGCTCTCTTAGCAAAGTGAACTTATTGAATACACAGAATTGTTGAAACTAAAAATATGTATATACACCTTTTTTTCTGGCGTTAATATAAAAAAACTTCATCCTTGTAAAGGTAAGCGTTAGCATACGTTCATTTATACATTTATAAAAATATACCGAATGAAATTAAATCATATATTGTTTTTAATTCTCTTCAGTTTGGTGTCGCAGACTGCGTTTGCCCTCCCAGGTTCGTACGGCAGCACCAATCAGGATTCTGTTTCCAAATTTCTGAACTGGTACAACCTCGACCCTAAGGCGGATGGCATCATGGGTGTAAGTACCCAAAAGGCTTATGAGAAGATACTAAAAGATAAGCCCTCTAAGACGGTATTAGTAGCCATCATTGATTCAGGGATAGACATTTTGCACGAAGACTTGCGTGAGAAGATATGGATCAACAGCGGTGAAATTGCTGGTAATGAGCAGGATGATGATGAAAATGGCTATGTCGATGATGTGCATGGCTGGAATTTTATCGGTGGCCCCGATGGTCAGCATATTGTTGATGAGACATTGGAAGTGACCAGGATATATAAACGCTTAAATGACAAATTCGGCCGTTCGACTGAATCAACTATTTTACCCGAACAAAAGCAGGAATATGCCACCTACCTGATGATTAAAGAAGAATTTGAGAACGAAGTAGATAAAGCCAAAAAAGAAAAATTGCTACTGACGCGTTTTGACCAGAATTTCTCCTTTGCCGATAGCATGGTCACTGACTACCTCCAGAAAGACAATTACGATTTGGTGATTTTAAAAAGTATTGAGGCAGAAGATCCCGCCTTAAATGCGGCAAAGAACTATATCGTGACCCTCTATGAAAATGGGTTTACAAAGGAGATTTTTTCCGAGATGGTGCAAAGAAATGAAGAGAAACTACAAGTTCAATTTAATCCTGATTTCGATGCCCGTAGTCGCATTGTAGGTGATGATCCTGAAAATCTACGCGATTGGCAATATGGGAATAATGATGTTGATGGAAAAAGATCGGAACATGGTACCCACGTGGCAGGAATTATTGGCGCAGTCCGCAACAACGGGCTTGGCATTGATGGTGTGGCGGATAACGTGAAAATGATGGTGCTCAGGGCTGTGCCCAATGGTGACGAAAGAGATAAAGACATTGCCAATGCCATTATTTATGCTGTTAACAATGGCGCACAGATCATTAACATGAGCTTTGGTAAGGGATACTCGCCACAAAAGCATGCCGTAGACAGTGCTGTTCAGATCGCAGAGGCAAGAGGTGTTCTTTTGATCCATAGTGCTGGAAACAGCGCAGAAAACAATGATAAAAAAGTCACCTACCCTACCAAGGTGTATAGCAACAATAAAGGGGCTGCCACAAACTGGATCACGGTAGGCGCCTCCTCGATGTATGCCAATGAAGAACTTATTGCTCCATTTTCCAACTACGGCAAAACTACGGTTGACATATTCGCTCCTGGCGTTGATATCTATTCGGCCATGCCAGACAATAAATATGCTGTACAAAGTGGTACAAGTATGGCGGGTCCTGTGGTAACCGGTGTAGCCGCTATGTTGATGTCTTATTACCCGGAATTGACGGCTCAGGAAGTTAAGCGCATCATCATAGCCTCAGCCTATAAACAACCCAAGTTGAAAGTAATTCAACCTGGTAAGGTTGAAGGGAAAGAGGTGAAAGTAAAGCTTAAAGATCTTTCTGTGGGTGGGGGCATCATCAACGCCTATAACGCAGCCCAGATGGCAGAGAAGCTTTCCAAACAAAAAGTATCGTTGGGGGAGACTATCCTACAGGTAAGATAAACGATTAGGGTTTGGGCAATTCAGCAATAATGGTTGTTCCACCTTTTGTTTTATCCCCAATACTTACCTTTATCTCTGCTGATAATGGCAGTAAAAGGTCTATGCGTGACCCAAACTTGATAAATCCAAATTCTTCACCTTGGGTGACTTGATCGCCTTCGGCGACATACCATTTGATACGCCGGGCAAGCGCTCCGGCAATCTGGCGGAAAAGGATTTCTATGCCATTATTGAGCTCAATGACAAATGTGGTTCTTTCATTGTCGACGCTTGATTTTGGATGCCACGCCACGAGGTATTTTCCCGTATGATATTTGAAATATTTGATTACCCCTGTGACGGGGTTTCTGTTGACGTGTACATTAATAGGCGACATAAAGATAGACACTTGCTTTCTTTTGTCTGAAAAATATTCAGTATCAGCAACTTCCTCTATCACGACCACTTTGCCATCGGCAGGAGCAAGTACATATCGCTCGTTTAATTCTGAGCGTACTTTAGGGCTCCGGAAGAATTGAAGTATGGTGAGAAAGATGATGGTGCTAAAAATCACTACGGAATATAATACCAAAATATTAGTAGGAAATAAATATGCAAAAAGCATATTGACGGCAATCAAAAAGATAAATAATACGACAAGTAGTGTACGTCCTTCTTTGTGTATAGTCATATGATAAAATGAAAAAAGATGCTGCCTTACAGTCAGCATCTTATATTTGATGATTAAAACCCTCCTCTAAACTTATATGTTTTGGCAACTTTATCGATTGCTACAATATAAGCTGCAATTCTTAAAGACACGTTGTATTCGAGGGAAACTTTGTAAACATTATCGAAAGCATCTTTCATGATCCTGTCCGATCTTCTGTTCACACGTTCCCGTGTCCATTTATACCCTAATCTGTTTTGTACCCACTCGAAATAGGACACCGTAACACCACCGGCATTGGCCAGGATATCTGGCACGACCATGATACCATTGTTATTGATGATAGCATCTGCCTTAGATGAGGTAGGGCCATTAGCCCCTTCAACAATCAGACGGGCCTTGATTTTCTCTGCATTATGGATTGTAATCACATCTTCCTTTGCTGCAGGAACAAGTACATCAACATCCAAAGTAAGCAGCTCTTCGCCATCGATATTTTCAGTTCCCGAAAATCCATTCAGGCTACCATTATGGCTATCGCGGTATTCTATCGATGCTCTAAGATCTATACCATTCTGATTATAATAGGCTCCTGAAAGATCACTGATTGCAACAACTTTTACGCCTCTTTCTTCTAACAGCAATGCGGCAAAAGAGCCGACATTACCAAAACCTTGTATAGCACAGGTTGCCTTTGCAGGGTTAATCTTCAGCTTTTCCATTGCGGCAAGTGCCGAAACCATTACACCTCGCCCTGTAGCTTCCGTACGACCGAGGGACCCACCAAGTAC
>PPFU01008981.1_pt1 | contig 12938 bp, 12 predicted proteins | sample 1535991 | NCBI WGS metagenome assembly PPFU01 (sample SAMN04901290, study PRJNA319586) | Hypolithon metagenome, whole genome shotgun sequencing project. | isolation source: Antarctic Hypolithon | place: Antarctica: Miers Valley | collected 2014 | reverse complement strand
TAGCCAGGAGCGCACCGAGCCGCGCCCGCCGCCCCGCAGCGCCGCGCGCCCCGCGCCGCGCCCGCAGGCACCGACCGATCCCGACCTCGAGCCCGAGCCGGACGACATTCCGTTTTAGCTCCGGGGAGCACACCCGGCTCGGGTGTCGTTTTCGGCGGCTCGCCGAAAACTCCTTGTCTGACTTTCCTCCGGCTCGTGTCTTGAGAGCGGATGGTGGCGTTGAGATAGTATGATTCACGAGCGACCGGCGAGCCGCCAGTCTCAGCGTCCGAGCCGCGCGCGCTCCCCGGAGCAACCGCTGCTGCCCGCCGTCTCACCCCCATGCCCCGCGACCCGCGCCACTTCCAGATCGCGGCGCTCGGCGCGCTCTTCCTCTACGGAGTCCTCGCGCTGGACTTCGCGGTATCGCTTGAGAGAGCCGCCGCCATCATCGCCACCGCGCTCGCCGTGCAATTCCTCGCCACGCGCCTCGTCCGGCTTCCCGCGTTCGATCCACGCAGCGCGCTCATCACCGCCTTCTCCCTCTGCCTCCTGCTGCGCACGAACTCCACCCTCCTCGCCGCGCTCGGCGCCGCCGTCGCCATCGGCAGTAAATTCACGCTCCGCCTCCGCGGACGCCACCTCTTCAACCCCGCCAACTTCGCCCTCGCGGCGATGATGCTCGCCACCGGCGGTCGCGTCTGGGTATCGCCCGGCCAATGGGGCAGCACCGCGTTCTTCGGGTTCCTGCTCCTCTGCGCCGGCGGCCTCGTCGCCACGCGCGCGCGCCGGGCCGATGTCGCGCTCGCCTTTCTCCTCGCGCACGCCGCGCTCCTCACCGGGCGCGCCCTCTGGCTCGACGATCCCATGACCATTCCGATCCACGCGCTCGAGAGCGGCGCGCTGCTCATCTTCGCCTTCTTCATGATCTCCGATCCGAAAACCACGCCCGACACCCGCTCCGGACGCATCTTTTTCGCCGTGCTCGTCGCCCTCGGCGCCTACTGGGTGCGCTTCACGCTCTGGCGCTCCGACGGCATCATCTGGAGCCTTGCCGCCCTCTCGCCCCTCGTCCCGCTCATCGATTGGCTTTTTTGCCGCTCGCCTTTCGCAAAAAGCCGGGAGGAAACTCCGCCACAACCCGTCTCCCTCCCATGAAACACATCCTCGCCCTCCTCCTCGCCGCGACGCTCGCCGCCGCACCCCATGCTGATGCCTTCTGCGGCTTCTACGTCGCAAAGGCCGACACGAAGCTTTTCAACAAAGCGTCGCAAGTCGTCCTCGTCCGCGATGAGAACCGCACCGTCCTCACGATGGCGAACGACTACCAGGGCGATCCGAAGGAATTCGCCGTCGTCATCCCGGTGCCGACCTTCATCGAGCGGGAGCAAATCCACGTCGGCGACAAGACGATCATCGAACACCTCGATGCGTATTCCGCGCCGCGGCTGGTGGAGTATTTCGACGAGGATCCGTGCAACCCGGTGCTTCGGGGGGGGATGGGCGGTTTCGCGGTGGAGACCGGTTCCTCAGCGCGCGTCGGCGCGCGCGACAAAGCCCTCGGCGTGAAAGTCGAGGCCAGCTACACCGTCGGCGAATACGACATCGTCATCCTCTCCGCCGAGCAGAGCGACGGACTCGAGACCTGGCTGACCGAAAACGGTTACAAAATCCCGGAAGGCGCTGCCGAAGTCCTCGGCAGCTACATCAAACAGAAAAACCGGTTCTTCGTCGCGAAAGTGAACCTCGAGAAACAGTCGAAGCTCGGCTTCAGCTATCTCCGCCCGCTGCAGATCGCCTACGAGAGCCGCAAGTTCATGCTCCCGATCCGGCTCGGCACCGTGAACGCCGACGGCCCGCAGGAACTCTTCATCTATTGCCTCACGCGCAAAGGCCGCGTCGAGACGACGAACTACCGCACCGTCAAACTCCCCACCGGCGGCGAGATCCCGCTCTTCGTGAAGGACGAGTTCGGCGACTTCTATCGCGCGATGTTCGACCGGCAGGTGAAAAAGGAGGGGATGAAAGCGGTCTTTCTCGAATACGCATGGGACATGGGCTGGTGCGATCCGTGCGCCGCCGAGCCCCTCTCGCCAAAAGAACTCCGCTCCCTCGGCGTCTTCTGGCTGGACGAAAAAAGCAAAACCCGCGGACGCGCAACCAACGTTTTCGTGACGCGGCTGCATGTCCGCTACGACCGCGAGCACTTCCCCGAGGACCTCGTTTTCCAGCAAACCCGCGACAAGGAAAACTTCCAAGGCCGCTTCGTCCTGCGCCACCCGTGGCGCGGCAAGGCTGATTGCGATGCCGCGAAGGCATATCTCGAGAACCAGCCGAAAACACTTGCGGCCCAAGCCGAGACGCTTGCCAACCTCACCGGCTGGGACGTGAACCGCATCCGCATGCGCATGGAATTACCGGAAGCCCAAACCCGCGAACTCGGCGGCAAGAAGTGGTATCAGAACATCTGGAAGGAATGAGTTATGTCGGTGCGATTCGCCTCGCGCCTTCAAGTCTAGCAGTCGAAAAACTGAAGTGGCTGTGAATCAGGAAAACAGGAAAGCAGGAAATACAGAGAGATATTGTCATCACCACACTCCGATTCCTGCTTTCCTCATTTCCTGATTCATTTCAACAGGCTCCTAGGTGATGCATACGGAGGGCCGCTGGCGCGTCACCATTTCCCCTCGTCCTCCATCTTCCGCCACACATCGCCGATGCGGTCGGCGACAGCGCGCACTTCCACGGGCTGGCCCGTCTCGCGCTCGATGCTCGTCATCTCCACCCCGGCGATGCCGCATGGGGTGATCTCCATGAAAGGTGCGAGGTCGCCGCACACATTGAGCGCGAAGCCGTGCATGCTGATCCAGCGGCGGACGCCGACGCCGATGGACGCGATTTTTCGCTCGCCGACCCAGACGCCGGTGAGCGACTCGCGACGGCTGGCGGCGATACCGCAATCGCGCAAGGTTTCGATGAGCAAGGTCTCAAGGCCGCGCAGGTACCGGTGGAGATCCTGCCCGCGCGGGCGCAGGTCGAGGATCGGATAGCCGACGAGCTGGCCGGGGCCGTGGTAGGTGGCCTGGCCGCCGCGGTTGATGCGGACGACGGGGTGGGGGAGCGAGTCGGCTGCGCGGAGGCTGGAGACGTCGGGCGTGCGACCGATGGTATAGACGGGATCGTGCTCGAGCAGGAGGAGGTGATCGGCGGGGTCGCCGGCGATTTTGCCGGCGACGAGTTTTTCCTGAAGAGCGAGTGCCTCGGAAAAGGGGATGCGGCCGAGCCAGCGGATGTCCATGGATGAAGATGCCGTGAAGACGCGCCCGGAGGCGAGAACGGGAGGGCGCACGCCGCGCCTGCGGGCTCGACATCGGCGGCGGGCACCGCGAGCTTTTCGCGCCATGTCCACGGGCTATCTGTCACTGGTGCTGCACGCGCACCTGCCGTATGTGCGGCACCCGGAATACGACGAATTCCTCGAGGAGGACTGGCTTTTCGAGGGGATCGCGGAGACTTACATCCCGCTGCTGCAGGTGCTGCATGGGCTGGTGGCGGATGGCGTGGATTTCAAGCTGACGATGTCGCTCACGCCGACGCTTTGCTCGATGCTGCGTGATCCGCTGCTGCAGGAGCGCTTCGTGCGGTATGTGGAAAAGGGGGTCGAACTCTCCGCGCTGGAAGTCGAGCGGACGCGCGGCGATGAGCGGCTGCACGAGCTGGCGCGGTTCTATCACGAGCGCTTTTCCACCTGTCGCGAACTGTATGTGGAAAAGTGGGGGCGCGATCTGGTGGGGCAGTTCGCGGCCCTGCAGGAGCGCGGGGTGCTGGAAATCATCACCTGCGCGGCGACGCATGGTTTCCTCCCGCTCATGGCGGGATACCCGGAGGCGATCCGGGCGCAAATCCTCATCGCGCGGGATCACTATCGGGAGACGTTTGGGCGTGATCCGCGCGGCATCTGGCTGCCGGAGTGCGCCTACGCGCCGGGCATCGACGAGACGCTGCGGGAGGCGGGGATTCGCTGGTTCATCATCGACTCGCATGGGCTCATGTTCGGCGCGCCGCGGCCGCGCTATGCGATCTACGCGCCGTGCTTCACGCCGGCGGGGCCGGCGGCTTTCGCGCGGGATCGGGATTCGAGCCGGCAGGTCTGGAGCGCGGAGGAGGGCTATCCGGGCGATCCGGCGTACCGGGATTTCTACCGCGACATCGGGTTCGATCTCGGCCACCAGTATTTGCGTCCGTTTTTACCGCCGGATGGGACGCGGAAATTCACGGGGATCAAATACCACCGGATCACGGGGCGCACGCAGCAGAAGGATCTCTACAATCGCGGCTGGGCGATGGGCGCGGCGGACGCGCACGCGGGTGATTTCATGTGGAGCCGGGCGCGGCAGATCGCGGCGCTGCGGGAAAAGACGAACATCGATCCGATGGTGGTGAGCCCGTTCGACGCGGAGCTGTTCGGGCATTGGTGGTTTGAGGGGCCGGAGTTCTTGAACCTTTTTTTGCGCAAGGCGGTGTATGACCAGCGGGAGTTCCGGCTCACGACGCCGGGGGAATACCTCGAGGGGCACGAGACTTTGCAGCTCGTTGCGCCCTCGCCCTCGAGCTGGGGGCACAAGGGCTACTGGGAGGTCTGGCTCGAGGAGAGCAACTCGTGGATCTACCCGCACCTCCACGCCGCCGCGCGCCGCATGACGGAGACGGCGCGCGCGCATCGGGAGCCGAAGTCGCCCCTCATCGAGCGGGCTTTAAAGCAGATGGCGCGGGAGCTGTTGCTGGCGCAAGCGAGCGACTGGGCTTTCCTGATGAAGACGGGGACGGCGACGCACTACGCAACGAAGCGGACGAAGGATCACGTGCTGCGCTTCACGCGACTCTACGATCAGGTGCGGTGTGCGGCGATCGAGGAGGAGTTCCTGGCGAACTGCGAGTGGAGGGACAACGTTTTCCCGAACATCGAATGGCGGTATTACATTTAGATTTTGTGAATCAGGAAAAGAGGAAATCAAGAAACGGAGTTGGACGCTTGCGCCGCACGATCGATTTTCCTGCTTTCCTCTTTTCCTTATTCATTCTGCCTTTTCTCGCAAACGCGCACGAGGGCGAGCCGCCGGTGCCGGCGGGGCAGGTGGCGATCAATTTCGCGCTGCCGGAGATGGACGGGACGATCAGCCTCGGGATCTACGATGCGGCGGGGAAGCTGGTGCGCGTGCTGCATCGGGAAGCGGCGGAGGGGAATTTCGTGAAGGGGCTGAATGGACTGATCACCCATTGGGATGGGAAAACCGACTCGGGGAAGGAGGTCTCGCCGGGGAAGTTTTTTGCGCGCGGTTATGTCGTGGGCGATGTGCAGTTCGAGGGCGAGGCGTATCATTTTAACGACTGGATCGAGGGGGCGGAGGCGCCGCGCATCCGCCGGATCACGTACATTCGGGCGCTGCCGGATGGCGCGCTGCGCATTGACGCAGGGCTGTCCGGCGGCGCTGTGAAGGCGTTCATTCGCAACGCGGAGGGAAAGCTGGCGCCGACCGAATTCAGAGAATCGATGGATGGCGCTCTGGCCGTCGCAATCGAGGGAAAGATTGGTGTTTTGCAGGACCACGAAAACATTGGTCGGATGCTCGAAGGAGTGGAGTGGGCGATCGATGCAAAATTCGATTCCGCGGGCAACCTCTGGGTGATCGACGCGGGAGCCGACGGATTCGCCGTGAAACAGATTGCGCCGGAAGGCGAACTCCTGCGACGACTTGCCATCACGCGTGGCGAACCCGTCCCGGTGCGGGTCAGCCCTGCACCGGATACAGACGCGCTTTATCTGCTGGAGGAAAATACGGCCTTGCAACGCGTGCGGAAGCTGACGCTCGACGCCGCGCCAGTGGAAGGTGAGCCGGCGGTGTCACAGTGGCGTTCGTCGCTGCTGGGGGAGTTTCGCTTTTCCGACAAGCTCGAGCAGGTGCGCGACGGGCTCGTGACCGCGGCGGAGAAAAAGATCGATCTCGTGCCGATGATCCGAGTCGGGCTGGTGGCGAACCCATTGCAGCAGGAGGAAAAGCCGTCGGCTGAGGTCGGGGTCGGTGTGGAAAAAGGGGGGAGTTTTCTCCAGCTCGCGGACGGGCTCCCGCTGCGCCGCGTGAGCGCGACGGCGGGGTTGAAATGGGCGGCGATCGGGCGCGAGGAGGGCGATGGGCCGGTGACGATTTTCCAGAGCGATGGGGCGGTGGTGGAGGAATTTACTGCGCGTGGGCTGGAGAAGATGATCGCAATCGACGCGGGGGAGCTGGAGTTCCCACCGCTACCGGTGAAGCCGGACGCGCGCAATGGGGAGCTCTGACAAGGCGACTCCTTGCCAAGGCAAGCTGCCGCGCGGTTGCATCCGCGCGCTCTCAATCAACGGTACTTTGGATCAGCGGATAGGTACGCCGGCTCATCTCCATCCACGCCGCACTCGTTGCGGCCTCATCGTGCCCCCAGCTTTCGCCGGTGCCGCGATGAGCATCTCCAGATCTCAGGGCGGCGATACCAGCCTACCCGCCGGCGATGGCCGGGACGATTGAGATCTCGTCGGTCTCCTTCACGGGCGTCGCCTTTTCCTCGAGAAAGCGGATGTCTTCGTCGTTGAGGAACACATTCACAAAGCGGCGGACGTTTCCGTCGTCGTCGCAGATGCGTTCTTTCAAGCCGGGGAAAGCCTGGTCGAGGCTTTCGATGATCTCCCCGATGGTGGAACCGGCGGCTTGAACGGTTTCCTGTTCGTCGGTGAGTTTGCGGAGCGGGGTGGGGATTCGGACGGTAGGCATATGAGTTGGTTGTGTGTTTGAGTGTTGAGAGACGGAATCAGGCAAGTTGCAGCTCGTCGCCGATGAGAGCGTCGAATTCGCGGAGGCTCGGGTTGATGTGGCGCGGCTCGCCGCATTTCCCAACGATGGCTTCCTGGGTTTTCAAGCCGTGGCCGGTGATGCAGAGGACGGCGCTCTCGTCGGCGGGTATCGCGCCGGAAGCTATCAATTTTTTGGCGCACGCTACGGTCACGCCGCCGGCGGTCTCCGCGAAAATTCCGGCGTGCTCGGCCAACAGTTTGATCCCCTCGACGATCTCCTCGTCGGTCGCGTCCTCGGCGCTGCCGGCGGTCTTTTTCATACTCTGGATCGCGTAAAATCCATCCGCCGGCGTGCCGATGGCGAGCGACTTGGCGATGGTGTTCACCTTCGCGACGGGCCGCACGACTTCGACTTTGGCTTTCATTGCCTCGGTGATCGGTGAGCAGCCGGTCGCCTGCGCGCCGTGGATGGAAAACGGCGCGGACTCGACGAGCCCGAGCGTGATGAACTCCTGATACGCCTTATGGATTTTCGTAAGCAGCGAACCGGAAGCCATCGGGACGACGGTGTGGCGCGGCAACTGCCAGCCGAGTTGCTCGGCGATTTCGTAGCCAAACGACTTCGACCCTTCGGCGTAGTAGGGGCGCAGGTTCACGTTGACGAAGCCCCAGCCGTATTTACCGGCGATCTCCGAGCAGAGCCGGTTCACCTGATCGTACGCTCCGTGGATGCCGATCACGTTCGTCCCATACACCAGCGAGCCGAGCACTTTCCCCTGCTCGAGATCGGCGGGGATCAAGACGTAGCTCTTCAAGCCAGCCGACGCGGCATTGGCTGCGACGGAATTCGCGAGGTTGCCCGTCGAGGCGCACGCGACGATCTCGAAGCCCAGCTCGCGCGCTCGGCTCAACGCCACGGAGACGACGCGATCTTTGAAGGAGAGCGTCGGGTAGTTGACCGTGTCGTTCTTTATATAGAGCTCGCGGATGCCGAGGTGCGCCGCGAGCCGGTCGGCGCGCACGAGCGGCGTGAAGCCGACCTGCGTCCCGACCGTCGGCTCGCCGTCGATGGGGAGCAGCTCGCGGTAGCGCCACATCGACTGCGGGCGCGACTCGATCTCCGAGCGGCTCAGCACGCGGCGGATCGCGTCGTAGTCATACGCCGCCTCCAGCGGGCCAAAGTCGAACTCGCAGATGTGGATCGCCTTTTTCTCGTATGCGCGTCCGCACTCCCGGCACTTCAGGTGGGTGAAATATGGGCTTTTCTCTTGCATGGCTTGATCAATTTCCCCGATCGCAAAAACCCAGCGGGACGAGAAGAGAAGCCTGCAATGAGACGGACTCTCCTCTCATCTTTTCCCAGCGCACCCGAGGGCGCGCTGAGCTGGATTTGGCACCTGGTCCTCGCGCGAGCCAGGAGTGAAATCCCGGATTTTGCGAGCGGTTGCCGTGGCTTCGACGGGCCAGTCCCTCAGCCACTCTTGATAAGAGTGCGCGGAAACTACGGAGCGCTCCCCGTGGCGTCAACGGCATTTTCCGCCACCGCGCGCAGCGGCTGCTCGACGCTCGCCGCTCCTCCTGCGAACCTCGCATTCCTCCCACCCGATGACACTCAAGACAGCTCTCGTCACCCTTTCCCTCGTCCTGAGTGTTCTCATCGGCCTGCTCCTCGCGCGCGGGGGAGTCGCCACGACTGCGGCGGGGGCGAACCGCGAGGCACCGCTCATCGGCTTCTCGATGGATACTTTGAAAGAAGCGCGCTGGCAGCGGGATCGCGATGTTTTCGTGCAAAAGGCGAAGTCGCTCGGCGCGCGCGACGTGCTCGTCCAGTCGGCGAATGGCGACGACACCCGGCAAGTCAACGACATCGCGAGCCTCATCACCGCCGGCATCGACGTGCTCGTGATCGTCCCGCACGACGGCGCGGCGATGACGAAAGGCGTGCGCATGGCCAAAGACGCCGGCATCCCCGTGATCGCCTACGACCGCATGATCCAGAGCCCCGATCTCGATCTCTACATCAGCTTCGACAATGTCGCCGTCGGCCGCCTCCAGGCGAAATACCTCGTCGAGCATTTGCCCACGCCGGGCCGCGGGAAAATCGTGCGCATCTACGGCAGCAAGACCGACAATAACGCGAAACTTTTCAAGCAGGGTCAGGACGAGGTGATCGCGCCTCTCATCGAGCGCGGCGACATCGAGGTCGTGTGGGAGGATTGGGCGGAGGATTGGAAACCGGAGAACGCGAAGAAGATCGTGAACTCTGCCATCAGCGCGAAGGGCAAGGCCATCGATGCCATCCTCGCGAGCAACGACGGCACCGCCGGCGGCGCGATCCAGGCGCTCTCGGAGGAGGGGCTCGCCGGCAAAGTGCTCGTCACCGGCCAGGACGCGGAGCTGGTCGCCGCGCAGCGGATCGTGGCCGGGACGCAGGCGATGACGATCTACAAGCCGTTGCAAAAGCTCGCGTCGCAGGCCGCGGAGCTCGCGGTGAAAATGGCGCGGGGGCAGCCCGTGGTGGCGACGCAGACCGTCGATGGCATCCCCGCCGTCCTCGCCGACACGATCGCGGTGGATCGGTCGAATATCGACGCAGTCATCATCGGCGAGGGCTTCCACAAGCGGGAGGAGGTGTATGGGAAATAAGCGCCTCTGGAAGCACCCGCATCTTGCCGGTGTGTTGCAAATCTTCGCCGGTTGGAAGCTGGCGCTGCCCGGCGTCTTCCTGCTTTTCTTCGTCCAGACTGCGCTCGCGGAGAGGCCGTGGCCGGGCGTGGAGTTCTCCGAGGTTCGCGCCTACGCGTGGGAAGGAAAATTGGCTCCCGATCTCGTCATCCTTCCAGATATGAAGCTCGCGAAGGGCGTGACCGACGATAAGGGCGCTGCACTCACTCCAGACGAGATCAAGAGCCTCCGGGCAGCAGTGACCGGCAAGCATCCCGCGTATTCCCAAGCATTCTGCTATTCTCCTCGCCACGCGTTCGTTTTCTACGACGCAGAGGGGAAGCCCACGGCCTTTGTGGAGGTGTGCCTGGAATGCATGGGACACCGCATCGAGCCGGACGGTGCGAGCGAGAAAATCGACTTGGTCGCCCTCGCTGCAATTCTGGACGCGCACAAGCTTCCGCTGGGCAGTTTTGCCGATCTCGCGGCCTTCAAGAAGGCGTTCAAGGATTGGAGCGCTAAATGGCGTGGGTGATGCGGTCGATGGGCATTCTCACATGACGGGTTTTCCGCTCCTTTCGGCCGATCATCTGATCAAGCGCTTCCCCGGCGTCGTCGCGCTCGACGGTGTGAGCTTCGACTTGCGCCCCGGCGAGGTCCACGCCATCTGCGGCGAGAACGGCGCGGGGAAATCCACCCTCATCAAGACGCTCTCCGGCATCCACCCCGCCGGCAGCTACGAAGGGACGATCCGCGTCGCAGGGGAGTCCGTTGCTTTCACCGGGCCGCGGGACGCCGAGCGCGCGGGCATCGCCGTCATTTACCAGGAACTCGCGCTCGTGCCGGAGATGACCGTCGCAGAAAATGTCTTCCTCGGCACCGAGCCGCGCCGCTTGGGCGGGCTGGCCATCGACTGGCAGCGCGTCCACCGGCAATCGCGGGAGTTGCTCGACCGCTTCGGACTCGGCATCGATCCGTCGGCCCTCGTGCGCGACCTCGGCGTCGGCCACCGCCAGCTCGTCGAGATCGCCAAGGCGCTCTCGAAACAAACGCGCATTCTCATCCTCGACGAGCCGACCGCCGCGCTCACCGAGCAGGAGGTCGCCGTGCTCCTCGACATCTTGCGCGACCTGCGCGGACGCGGCATCGCGCTCGTCTATATCAGCCACAAGCTCGACGAGGTTTTTGCCCTCGCCGACCGCATCACCGTGCTGCGCGACGGGCGGAGCATCGCCACGCTCGACGCCGCCGCGACGGCGAAAAGCGATGTCATCCGGCACATGGTCGGCCGCGATCTCGGCGATCTTTTTCCCCGCCGCGCGAGCCACCCCGGCAAGGCGCGGCTCGTGGTCGAGGGGCTCTCGGTCGAAGGGCCGAGACCGCTCACCGACATCAGTTTCGAGGTGCGGGCGGGCGAGGTGCTCGGCATCGGCGGGCTCATGGGCGCGGGCCGCAGCGAGCTGCTCATGCATCTTTTCGGCGCGTATGGGCGGCGCGTCGGCGGCAGCGTGCGGCTCGGCGGGAAAGCGCTCGGCCCCGGCCACACGCCCGCGGAGAGCATCCGGCGCGGGCTCGTGCTCGCGAGCGAGGATCGCAGGCGCTATGGCCTCGTGCTCGACCAGCCGATCGGCTTCAACCTTTCCCTCTCGAGCATCGGCAGCCTCACGCGCGGCGGGCTCATCGACCGCACCGCCGAGACGCGGCGCAACCGCGAGCTGTTCGATTCTTTGAAAGTGAGAGCCCCCAGCCTCGCCACGACGACCGGCACGCTCTCCGGCGGCAACCAGCAAAAGATCGTCCTTGGCAAAGCGCTGATGACCGGCCCGTCAGTCGTGTTCCTCGACGAACCGACGCGCGGCATCGATGTGGGAGCGAAGCTCGAGGTGTATGAGCTGGTAAACAAGCTCACCGAGAGCGGGCAGGCCGTCGTGCTGGTGAGCAGCGAGCTGCCCGAGTTGATGGGCATGAGCGACCGCATCCTGATGCTCGCCGGGGGGCGCGTCGGCGGACTTTTCACCCGCGAAGAATCCACGCAAGAGCGCCTGCTCGAGGCGGCGATGGGGGCGCGACCTTGACCGCGAGACGGTCGAGCCGTAGGGATTCCGCATGAGTGCGGCCAAACTTGCCATCGCGTTGGACGAACGTCTCCTCTGGCAGATCGACGATCTCGTCGAGCGCCAGATCTTCCGCAGCCGCGCCGCAGCCGTGGAGGAAGCCGTGGCCGAGAAACTAGCTCGCCTCAGCGAGAGCCGCCTCGAGCGCGAATGCGCAAAGCTCGACCCCGCCGAGGAGCAGGCGATGGCTGATGAAGGATTGGCCGAAGACTTCGCGGCATGGCCCGAATACTGAGAGGGGACATTGTGTGGGCGGACCTCGATCCGACTTTGGGGCACGAGCAATCGGGACGCCGACCGGTCCTCGTGTTGAGCAGCACAGTCTTCAATCAGCGTTCTGGCACGGTGATTGCGTGCGCACTCACCAGTCAGCCGCCACGGTCGGAATTCCCGCTGACTCTCGAGATTGACGTTGCAGAGCTGCCCAAGCGGTCATGGGCGAAAATCAGCCAGATCAGAGTTCTTTCTGTGCAACGCCTTGGGCGAACGCTTGGTCGCCTGCCGGAGGCACAACTCGAACGAGTGCCCGATGGGCTCGACGAGATCATGGATCGCAAACCGCGTTCGTAAATCAGGCTTGGCACCGTCGCGGCTGAGGTGGACCAACAGACTTTCGAACGTGTCGGGCATCGGACGGTGGTGGGTTGATACCGAGGCTGCGGAGGTTGTCGTTGAGCGCCTGCAACTCCCGCAGCGGATTCGTCTGGCGAGGGCGGCCCACTTGTTTACGAATGTGCTCTCCGAGGCCCATCCCGCAAAAGATAGCCTCTGGCTGAAGTTGCGCCAAGTCTCCTCACTTTCTCCATGACCACCACCCTCCCCGCCCAAAACCCCCTTGGCGGCCCCGACCCGCAGCGCCCGCACATCGCGCGACCCCGGCCGGCGGGCATCTCCTTCCGCGAGCTCGCCATGCCCCTCGCGCTGCTCGTCATCTGCGCGTTCTTTGCAGCAAAATCCCCGGCTTTCCTCTCCTCGCGCAATCTCTCGATGCTCGCCATCGAGCTCTCCATCACCGCCGTCCTCGCGCTCGGGATGTTCCTCATCATCCTGCCGGGGCACATCGATCTCTCGGTTGGCAGCGGCGTTGGGCTCATCGGCGGGCTCGCCGCGGTGCTCGTCTTCCAGCACGGGTGGCCGGCGGCGGGCGCGATGGCCGCGGCGACTGTGGCTGCGCTCATCATCTGGTTCGCGATGGGCGCGGCTATTATCAAAGAGCGAGTCCCGGCTTTCATCATCACGCTCGGCGGGCTGCTCGTCTTCCGCGGGCTCCACTGGCTCGTCATTGGGAATGCCACCATCCCCGTGAGCCGCGGCGGCGAGGCGAACCTCTACCCCGCGCTCACCACCTATTACCTCCC
>PPFU01006690.1_pt1 | contig 12941 bp, 10 predicted proteins | sample 1535991 | NCBI WGS metagenome assembly PPFU01 (sample SAMN04901290, study PRJNA319586) | Hypolithon metagenome, whole genome shotgun sequencing project. | isolation source: Antarctic Hypolithon | place: Antarctica: Miers Valley | collected 2014 | reverse complement strand
CGTTCCGCGGCCCCTGCCTGTGCAATTGCGCTAACGGCGGATCAGTCCTCGCGCAGGAACGCCGGCATGTGATCGGGGGCAGGGCGATCGCCGCCCTCACCCTCCTCGCGCGAACGTTCGCCGCCACGGCCGCGACCGCCGCGATCACCACCGCCGCCGCCGCCGCCGCCACGATCACCGCCACCGCTGCGATCGCCGCCGCCGCCGCCGCGCGGCCCGCGCCGGTCGCCGCCACGGCCCTCGCGGCCACCGCCACCACCGCCACCGCCACCGCTCCGGTCACCTCGATCGCCGCGCGGCTCGCGCGCCGGCCGTGTGTCCTCGAGCTCCTCGCCGGTCTCCTGGTCGACCACCCGCATCGACAGGCGGACCTTGCCGCGCTGGTCGATCTCGAGCACCTTGACCTTGACCTCCTGGCCCTCGGAGACGACGTCGCCCGGCTTCTCGACCCGCTCGTTCTTCATCTCGGAGACGTGGACCAGGCCGTCCTTGCCGCCCATGAAGTTCACGAACGCACCGAAATCGACGATGTTGACCACCTTGCCATCGTAGATCCTGCCGACTTCGGCCTCCTCGACGATGCCCAGGATCCACTTCTTGGCCGCCTCGATCTGGCTCGCATCGCTCGAGGAGATCTTGATCACACCCTCGTCGTCGATATCCACCTTGGCGCCGGTCTCGGCGACGATCTCGCGGATCACCTTGCCGCCCGTGCCGATCACGTCGCGGATCTTGGACTTGTCGATGGTAATGGTCTCGATCCGCGGCGCGTGTTCGGACACCTGCGTGCGCGCCGTGCCGAGCGCCTTGGTCATCTCGCCCAGGATATGCGCGCGGCCTTCCTTCGCCTGCGTCAGGGCGGTCTTCATGATCTCCTGCGTGATGCCGGCGACCTTGATGTCCATCTGCAGCGAAGTGATGCCGTTTTCCGTGCCCGCGACCTTGAAGTCCATGTCGCCCAGGTGATCCTCGTCGCCGAGGATGTCGGAAAGCACGGTAAAGTCGTTGCCCTCCAGGATCAGCCCCATCGCGATGCCGCTGACAGGCCGCGCGATCGGCACGCCCGCATCCATCATCGCCAGGCACCCGCCGCACACGGTCGCCATCGAGGACGAGCCGTTGGACTCGGTAATGTCGGCCAGTACGCGGATCGTATAGGGAAACTCCTCGTGGCTGGGCAGCACCGGGTGCAGCGCGCGCCAGGCGAGCTTGCCGTGGCCGACCTCGCGCCGGCCCGGAGCGCCGAACCGACCCACTTCTCCCACCGAATAGGGCGGGAAATTATAGTGCAGCATGAAGTGCTGGTAGGAGAGGCCCTCCAGCCCGTCGATCATCTGCTCCGATTCCTTGGTCCCCAGGGTGACCGAGCAGATCGCCTGGGTCTCGCCCCGGGTGAACAGCGCCGAGCCATGCGCGCGCGGAAGCAGGTGGACCATCGCCTCGATCGGGCGGACCTGGTCGACCTTGCGCCCGTCGATCCGCCGGCCATCCTTGAGGATCGCCTTGCGAACGATGTCGCTCTCGAGCTTCTTAACGAGCTTCAGCTTGCCCAGGTATTCCGCCGGATCGGCATGCTCGACGCTCTCGAAATGCGTGCGCGCCTTGGCCCGCGCTTCGTTGATCGCGTCCTGGCGCTGGCCCTTGTCGGTGATCTTGTAAGCGGCGGCGAGATCGTCGCCGATCAGCCCGTGAAGTTCGGACAGCGTCGCGGACTTGTCCTCGACCGGGCTCAGCTCCCAAGGCTGCTTGGCGGCCTGCTCGGCGAGGTCGATGATCGCGCCGATCACCTTCTTGCACTCCTCATGCGCGAAGGTCACCGCGCCGAGCATCTCTTCCTCGGTCAGTTCCTTCGCTTCGGACTCGACCATCATCACCGCCTCGTGCGTGGCGGCGACGACCAGATCGAGCCGGCCGTCCTCCTCGAACACGTTGGAAACGCTCGGGTTGAGGACGTATTCACCGTTGCGGAAGCCCACGCGCACGCCGCCGATCGGGCCCATGAAGGGCACACCCGAAAGCGTCAGCGCGGCCGAGGCGGCGATCATCGCCACCATGTCGGGCTCGGTCTCGCCATCATAGGAGAGCACCTGGGCGATGACGTTGATCTCGTTGTAGAACCCTTCCGGAAACAGCGGGCGCACCGGGCGATCGATGAGCCGCGAGGTCAGCGTCTCCTTCTCGGTCGCACCGCGCTCGCGCTTGAAGAAGCCGCCCGGAATGCGGCCGGCGGCGGAGAACTTCTCCTGGTAATGGACGGTGAGCGGGAAGAAATCCTGCCCCTCCTTGACGCTGCGCGCGGCAGTCACGGCGCACAGCACCACGGTCTCGCCATAGGTCGCCAGAACGGCGCCGTCGGCCTGGCGGGCGATGCGCCCGGTCTCGAGGGTGAGGGTCTTGCCGCCCCACTCGAGCGATACGGTCTTGGTGTCGAACATGTTTATCCTTCGTACCCGCGGCGCCCTATTGCGCGGCGGGGTTTGCTGCCGGGGATGCCGTCCCGGTCCGGTGTGGGGCCTTGTTCCGCCCCGAGGCCCCTTCGACCGGATTGCGAAGGATACCTTTTATTCGTCATCCCAGCGCAAGCCGGGATCGCTATCGACCAGCGAACCGGCAGTGGCACGAGATCCCAGCCTGCGCTGGGATGACGTGCCCCCTAGTCCACTGGTCTAGCCGCTATTTTCTCAAGCCCAGCTTCTGGATCAGCGCGTTGTAGCGCGCCAGGTCCACGGCCTTCAGATAGGCCAGCAGGCTGCGGCGCTTGTTGACCATCTTGAGAAGGCCACGGCGCGAGTGATTGTCCTTGTGGTGGTCCTTGAAGTGTTCGGTCAGGTTGCGGATGCGCTGGGTCAGGATCGCGACCTGTACTTCGGGAGAACCGGTGTCGCCGTCGGTGACGGCGTTGTCCTTGATAATTTCCTGCTTCTTCTCGGCAGTGACCGACATTCGTCAAACCCTTTCGCAGCATCTTTGAAGTGTTACAGATTGAAGCCCCGCACGACTTGCGCCGTGCCCCCCTTGAGGTCCATCAAAGCGACCGGAACGCCGTCCAGCGTCGCCAGATGGAGCCCGTCAGGATAGGGCAGTCCGGACAAGACCCGGCCCTGTTGGACCGCCTGCGCACCGTCCGGATCGAGGAGAAGGGCCGGGATGCCGTCCAGCCCCGCCTCTAGCGGCAGGAGATAGTCTTCTAGCGCCGCGCCCTTGCCGAAATCGTTCAGCAAGTCCAGCGAAATCGCCTGGCTTTCGCCGAACGGCCCAGCCGCCAGGCGCCGCAGCCAGGTCACATGGCCTACCGTCCCCAGCGCCCGCGCGATGTCGCGAGCCAGGGAGCGGATGTAGGTGCCCTTCGACACCTTCGCCACCAGCGTGATGCTTTCGGCGAGTTCGAGCGGAGCCTGCGGATCGTAGGGATCGGGGCGGCCGAGGGTGGTGGCAAAGGCGGACCAGAGGGGCTGGTCGAACCGCTTTTCCGCCGCGTCATCAATAGGTTCGTCGCCATGTCTCGAAATCGCCTCAGCAATGCCTTCCGACCCCGAAAAGACGGTACACGAGTGGACCCGCACCTTGCGCGTCGCGAGCGTCACCTCCTCCCCCGCCCGCGCCCGGGCGTAAGCGCGCCTGCCATCCACCTTGAGCGCGGAGAAAGCGGGCGGCATCTGCTCGATCTCGCCCGTGAAGTGAGCGCACACCGCCGCGATCGCCGCACGCGGCGGCCGCCGGTCGCTGGTCGCCACCACCTGCCCTTCGGCGTCGAGTGTGTCGGTCTCCTCGCCGAACTGGATCGTGAAAGCGTAGGTCTTGTCGCTCTCGAGCATCCGCCCGGCGAGCTTGGTCGCCTCGCCCAGCGCGATCGGCAGCACGCCCTCGGCCAGCGGATCGAGCGTGCCGCCATGGCCCACCTTGACCTTGCCCCAGCCGCCCTCGCGCAGCACCCGCTTGACCGCGCCGACCGCTTGCGTCGAGCCCATCCCCCGCGGCTTGTCGAGGATCAGCCACCCGTGCGGCATCATCGCCCGCCAATGTTCCACGTGGAAGCGAAGCTCTGCCCGCGGCAGAAGCATACAGCGAACATCAATGGCCCGCCACGAACGCAGCCAGTTCCACGAACCACTGCCGCACCCACTCGACCGGCGGGAGCACGACCTTCTCGATGACCCCCAACTCGGGAAACGCCCAGGGCAGCACCAGCAGAAGGAGAAACAGCAGCGCAATCCCGAACGGCCGCGCCCGTACGAAGACCTGCGCCGCCCGCCGCGGCAGCAGACCCTCGACGATATGCGAGCCGTCAAAAGGCGGGATCGGCAAGAGGTTGAATAGCGCGAGAAAGATGTTGATCAGCAGGAAGAATTGCAGCGCGACAACGAACAGTTCGAGCGCGCCCGTCGGCGGTTCGCCGACCGAGCCTGCGATCAGCCCCAGCACCACCGCAGTCAGCGCGGCGAGCAGCAGGTTGGTCCCCGGCCCCGCCGCTGCCACCGCCATCATACCGTAACGCGGGTTGCGCAGCCGCGACTTTCGCACCGGCACCGGCTTCGCCCAGCCGAACACCGGCAGCCCAGCCAGCGCCAGCCCGCCGGGCACCAGCAGCGTCCCCACCGGATCGACGTGCCGCAGCGGATTGAGCGTCAGCCGCCGCTGCTCCTTGGCGGTCGGATCGCCCAGCATCAGCGCGCTCCAGCCATGCGCCACCTCGTGCAGCACGATGGCGAGGATCAGGCCGGGCAGCAGCAGTGCCACGAGGAGAAGGGTTTCGATCATCGGCGTGAAGCGCAGGACATGGGGACGTGTGGACTCGCGGTAAAGGGCGGAGGATTTGACGCCCGATAGATCCGCTATAAGCAGGATCGATTAACCATTGGCTGATATCGAGGGGGTGTCATGGCCGATTACGGATCCGAATCAGCCGCCAGCGCCCCGCCCCAGCGCGGTTTCCTCGCCTGGATCGAACGCACCGGCAACCGCCTGCCGGATCCTGTGTTCCTGTTCTTTCAGCTGATTGCGCTGCTGGTGGTGGTCTCGATCATCGCCGATCTCGCCGGTTGGCAGGCGCTCCACCCCGCCGAGATCGACGAAGCGACCGGCGAATTGCGCGTGATCGAGGCGGCGAGCCTTCTCTCGGCCGAGAACATCCGCCGCTTGTGGGTCGAGATGCCGGTGACTTTCACCCATTTCCACCCGCTCGGCTATGTGCTGGTGGTGATGCTGGGCGCCGGCGTGGCCGAGCGTTCCGGGCTGTTCGGTGCGGCGATGCGCGCAGGGGTCAAGGACGCGCCCAAGGCGCTGCTGACGCCGATCGTCGTGCTCGTCGGCATGATGGGCAACCTCGCAGCGGACGCCGCCTATGTCGTGCTGATCCCGCTCGCCGGGATCGTCTTTCACGCCGCCGGGCGCCATCCGGTAGCGGGCATCGCGGCGAGTTTCGCGGGCGTCTCGGGCGGCTTTTCTGCCAACCTGCTGCCCGGCCAGCTCGATGCGCTGCTGTTCGGTATCACCGAGGCTGCGGTCGAGACAGTGTTCGGCGATTTCACCGCCAATATCGCCGGCAACTGGTACTTCATCGCGGCGATGACCTTCGCCTTCCTGCCGGTGATCTGGTTCGTCACCGACCGGATGATAGAGCCGCGCCTGGGCCGCTGGGATCCGGCGATGGCGGGCAACGCGCCGACCACCGAGGAAAGCGGCGAGCGCGATCTGGATGCGGGCGAGCGCAAGGGCCTCAAGTGGGCGGGTCTGGCGGTGCTGGCGGTCTGCGCGCTATGGGCATTCTTCGCGCTCGGCCCCGGCACCCCGCTGATCGACGAGGAGGCAACGCCCGAGGCGCGCCTCACCCCCTTCTACCAGAGCCTTGTCGCCGGCTTCTTCGTCCTGTTTCTGCTTGCCGGCTGGGCTTACGGCAAGGCCGCCGGGACGATCGGCGACCACCGCGACCTCGTCAAGATGATGGCTGGGGCGATGGAGGATCTTGCCTATTACCTCGTCCTCGCCTTCGCCGCGGCGCATTTCGTGGCGATGTTCGCCTGGTCGAACCTGGGCCTGATCCTTGCGGTGGGCGGCGCCGACGTGCTCGGCCAATCGGGCCTCCCCGCCTGGGCGCTGCTTGGCGCGATCGTGCTGGTAACGGGCTCGCTGAACCTGTTCGTCGGTTCGGCGAGCGCCAAGTGGGCATTGCTCGCTCCCGTTTTGGTGCCGATGCTGATGCTGCTCGGCATCACCCCGGAAATGGCGACCGCAGCCTATCGCGTGGGCGACTCGGCGACCAACATCATCACGCCGCTGATGGTCTATTTCCCGCTGATCCTGATCTTCTGCCAGCGCTGGCAGAAGGACTTCGGCCTCGGCAGCCTGGCAGCGACCATGCTGCCCTATTCGATCGGGCTGATGCTGGCCGGCCTCGCGCTGACGATCGCCTGGGTGATGCTCGACCTGCCGCTGGGACCGGGTGCCAGCGTGTTCGCCGAAGTGCCCGCGGCCGCCGCGCCGCCTGCCGACGGCCCCGCTTTCGAGTAGTGCCCGGCAAGACGCTCGCGATCATCTGGTACAGCCGCACCGGCGGCACTCGCCAGCTCGCCGAGGCCGCGCGGGACGCGGCGAGCGATGCGGGCGATATCGAGGTCCGCTTCCTCGCCGCCGCCGAGGCCAAGGCCGATGACCTGCTCGCGGCAGACGGCTACATCTTCGCCTGCCCTGAAAACCTCGCCGCAATCGCCGGCGTGATGAAGGCCTTCTTCGACCGCACCTATTACGACGTTCTCGGCCGGATCGAGGGCCGCCCCTACGCGGCGCTGATCTGCGCGGGCTCGGACGGGACCAACGCACGCGCTCAGCTCGAGCGGATCTGCACCGGCTGGCGGCTGAAGCGGGTGGCGGAGACGCCGATCGTCAATGTCGCCGCGCAGACCAAGGAGGAGATCCTGGCGGACAAGTCCATCCCGCAAGCCGAACTGGCAAAGGCGCGCGAGATCGGCGCGACGCTGGCGGCGGGCCTGGAAATGGGCGTGTTCTAGCCCCTAGCCGCCGTCCGGTCCGTCTTCCTCGCCCAGATCGCGCGCCACCCGGGGATCGCTCAGCAAGGCCTCGATCCGTCCGGCCTCGTCGAAGCTGTCGTCGGCGCGGAACTGCAGCTTGGGCGCGAACCTCAGGCCGAGCCGCTGGGCCACCTCGCGCTGAAAGTAGGCGGTGTTCTGACGCAGCGCAGTCACCACCGGCCCCTCGTCCTGCCCCAGCAGCGGCTTCACGAACACCCGCGCCTGCCGCAGGTCGGGCGACATCCGGACCTCGGTTACGCTGACCGTTACCGCCGTCACCCGTTCGTCGTGCACCTCGCCGCGCATCAGCAGCTCGGACAGGATATGCCGCACCCGCTCGCCGACCTTAAGCAGACGGACGGACTGGTCCTCGGGCTGGCTGGAACTGCGGGCCATGGTCACTCCTCCATAGCGGCGAGGATGCGGCGGATCGAGCGAAGGTTGCGCGCCGTGCCGCGGCAGCCCAGATGCCGGGCGATAACCGCGCCTGTGAGCCGCGAATTGCCCGCGCCGTCGACATAGTCGACATGCAGGCAGCGCGTGCCCGGCGCGAGCCGCTCGTGCCCTCGACCCTCATGATCGGCCACCAACCCCGCGAAGGCTGCCGCGTCGGGTTCGCCCTCGAGGAAATGGACGTGGACCAGCTTGTCCTCCCCATCTTCCGCGAACGGGCTCTCTTCCAGCGCCTGGCGCAGTTCGTCCGCAGAACGCACGGCGGCGAAGGTATCGAAGCCGAACCGCTCCTTCACGGTGTGAGCGATCTTCTCGGCCAGGCCACTCGACGGGCGCTTCTCATGCGAGAAGAGCACGTTGCCGCTGGCGACCACCGTCGCCACGTCGGCAAACTCCTCGCGTTCCAGCGCCTCGCGCAGATCGGCCATGGCCAGCCGGTTGCCGCCGACATTGATCGAGCCCAGCAGGGCGACATAGCGGGTCATCCGGCAGGCACCAGCCACAAGAAGTGCTCGGCCCCGTAGACTACCCCCAGCCCGACGACGATCAATGCCCCGACAAGGCCGATAAGCAAGAACCTGCGGCTCCGCCGATAGGCCATCGCCCCAGCTCGCTACAGTGTCCGCTCGCGCTCCTCCACGCTGAACACCTCGAGCTGGTCGCCCGCCTTGATGTCGTTGGTCTCCGCCAGCACCACACCGCATTCGAGCCCGGAACGAACTTCGTCGACATCGTCCTTGAAGCGCCGCAGCGACTGGATCGTGGTCGCCGAGACGATCACGTCGGCACGGGTCAGGCGGGCGTGGAGCCCCTTCCTGATCGCGCCCTCGATCACCAGCAGACCCGCCGCCTTGTCGCGCTTGCCGGCGGGGAACACCTGCTTGACCTCGGCGCGCCCGACCACGGTCTCGATCCGCTCGGGGCCGAGCTCGCCCGCCATCTCCTTGGCGATCTCTTCGGTCAGCGCGTAGATGACGTCGTAATACATCATCCGCACGTTGTCCCGCTTCACCAGATCGCGCGCGTTCGCATTGGGCCGCACGTTGAAGCCGATGATCGGGGCGCCCGACGCGGCCGCCAGGGTCACGTCGCTCTCGGTGATCGCACCCACGCCCGAATGGAGCACGCGGACCTTGATCTCGTCGGTCGAGAGGTTGTGAAGCGCGGTGACGATCGCCTCGACCGAGCCCTGCACATCAGCTTTCACCACCAGCGGGAACTCGATGAGCTTGCTGTCGAGCCCGGCAAACATCGTGTCGAGATTGGCTGGCGCCATCGCGGTGCGCTGCTCGGTCGCCTTCTCCTGGCGATAGGACGAGACCTCGCGCGCACGCTGCTCATTCTCGACCACCGTGAGGAGGTCGCCCGCATTGGGCACGCCGCCCAGGCCGAGCACCTCGACCGGAACGGAGGGGCCCGCTTCCTTGACCTGCTTGCCCTTGTCGTCGACCAGCGCCCGCACCCGGCCGCTCTGGGTGCCGACCACGAAGGTGTCGCCGCGCTTCAGCGTGCCGCGATTGACCAGCACCGTGGCGACGGGGCCGCGGCCCTTGTCTAGCTGCGCCTCGATGACGGTCGCCTCGGCCTCGCGGTCGGGACGGGCGGTCAACTCGAGCAGCTCGGCCTGCAGGTTGATCGCCTCGATCAGCTCGTCGAGCCCGGTCTTCTTCATCGCCGAAACCTCGACGTCCTGCACCTCGCCCGACAGCTTCTCGACGATCACCTCGTGCTCGAGCAGCCGCTCGCGGATGCGCTGCGGGTTGGCTTCGGGCTTGTCCACCTTGTTGATGGCGACGATCATCGGCACGCCGGCGGCCTTGGTGTGATTGATCGCCTCGATCGTCTGCGGCATGATCCCGTCATCGGCCGCCACCACCAGCACGACGATATCGGTGACATTGGCGCCGCGCGCGCGCATCTGGGTGAATGCCTGGTGGCCGGGCGTATCGAGGAAGGTGATCTGCTGCCCCTTGTCCTTGCCCGATCCCTTGGTCATCACCTGGTAGGCGCCAATATGCTGGGTGATGCCACCGGCTTCGCCGCGCACCACATCGGTGCCGCGCAAGGCGTCGAGCAGGCTGGTCTTGCCGTGATCGACATGGCCCATGATGGTGATCACCGGCGGACGCGGACGCAGCGTCTCCGCAGGATCGGCGTCGGTCTCCTGGATGTCGACGTCGCTTTCCGAGACGCGGGTGATGTTGTGGCCGAACTCCTCGACCAGCAGCTCGGCCGTGTCGGCGTCAATCGTCTGGTTGACGGTGACCACCATGTCCATGTTGAACAGCACCTTCACCAGGTCCGCGCCCTTCTCGGCCATGCGGTTGGCGAGCTCCTGCACGGTGATCGCCTCGGGCACGACGACGTCGCGCACCTGCTTCTCGCGCGGACGTGAAGCGCCGCCCATATGTGCGCGGCGCTCCTTCTCGCGCGCGCGCTTCAGGGCCGCCAGCGAGCGGGCGCGGGCGCCCTCGTCCTCGTTGAGCGCGCGGCTGACGGTGAGCTTGCCGCCACGCCGCTTCTCGCTGCGATCGGCGCCGCGTTCGGGGCGGGCAGGAGTTTTCTTCTTGTCCTCGCGGCGCGGCGTCTCGGGTGCCGGGCGCTTGGCCTCGGGCCGGGCGACGGGAGTGAAGCGGCGCGGGGCGGGCTCGGCCTCGGTAGCCTCGGTTACGCCTTCCCCGGCACCGGCTCCATTGACATCGGGAGCGTCCGTCTCGGCTGGCTGGCTGGCCTCCTCTGTCGGCTCGGATGACGCGGGCAGCTCCTCGCTGGTCTCGTCGTCGGCCTTGCGGTTCTCTTCGGCGCGGCGGCGCTCGTCCTCGGTGGCGCGGGCCTTTTCGTCATCCTCGCGGCGGCGGACCTCCTCGGCCAGGCGCAGGCGCGCTTCCTCTGCGTCGAGCTGGAGCCGCTTCACGCGCTCTTGCGGGGTTTCGCCCGGAGGACTCTTGGGATCGGCAGCGGGCGCCTTGCGCGCGGGCGGCGGCGGCGCCTTCGCCTCGACGGGCGCAGGGGCCGGCGCAGGAGCGGGCGCGGGGGCAGGCGCGGCGGTCTCCTCGCCGGGCTTGGTCAGCTTGCGCCGCCGCTTGACCTCGACCGCCACCTTGTTGGTGCGCCCGTGGCTGAAGGTCTGCTTGACCTCTCCGGCATCGACCGAGCGCTTGAGACCAAGCGGCTTGCGGGTGCGGGTGGTGTCGGTGTCGCTCATAAACTCTTTCAACTATCCTTCAGATATTCAACGCTGCCGCTTCAAGCGACGCGGACGGCGTCATCAGCCACCCGATCATTCCCGCCGGCCGTGGGCGCGGTGCCCGGTCCGGTCTCCACGAAGTTCACGAGGCGCCGCAGCACGGATGCGACCCGGCCGGCTGATGTATGGTCGGCCAGCGCCAGATGGACCACATTCTCCCGGCCCAATGCCACAGACAGGGCCGCGCGGTCCAGAGGCAGCCGTTCGCCCGCCAGATCCGTGCCTTCCGCCCCCCGCCCGACGCGCCACGCCTGGTCGAGCTTGCCGACCCCGTCCGCACCCGCGTCGCTCGCATGATAGAGCGCCGCGACCCGACCGCTGCGTGCGGCATGGGCGATCCGCTCGGAGCCGAGCACGAGCTGGCCCGTGCGCATGGCCAGGCCGAGCCGCTGGAGCACCGCTGAGGCCAGCGCGGTTTCGATGCGCTCGGGCAGATCTTCGGGCACGCGCGGCCGCACGCCCTTGAACGCGCGGGCGAGCGCGCCGGCGAGCTTGCCCCTGGCCTGCGCCTCGGCAAGCTGCGCCTTGCTTGTCCCGATCCAGGCGCCTCGCCCGGGGGCCTTGGCGAGCGGATCGGGCAGCAGTTCGCCATCGGGCGAGAGCGCGAGGCGCACGAATTCGTCGCGCGAACCGTGCCGCCCGGTCAGGATGCAGCGGCGCTCCGGGCCATCCCGGTCGCCGCTGCCCTCGACGCTGTCGGACGTTAGCGGATCATTGCGAGGATCCCGCATCGGCGGCCTCCCCACTTGAGGGTTCACCGGCGGGGTCCGCGTCCTCGGGTTCGTCCGCAGGTGCCGCATCCTCGGCTTCGCCGGCGGAAGCCGCACTCGGAGGCTCGTCAGGCGGGGCTGCATCCTCCGGTTCGCCCGCGGGCGCCGCGTCCTGGGGCTCATCCACGGGCGCCGTGTCGGCATCGATCCCGGAGGACGGAGTCGGCGCGCTCGCCTCCTCGTCCTCGAACCAGTGCGCGCGGGCGGCCATGATGATCTCGTTGCCCTGCTCCTCGGAGAGCCCGAAAGCGCCGAGCACGCCGCCCTTGTCCTCGGGCCGCGGCGGTCGGCGCGGCGCCATCGGCGGGGCGGGCGGCATGCCGGGCTGAGTGGGCGCCTGGCGCTGGCGCGGCGCCTCGCGCTTCTTGGCGATCAGCTCGTCGGTGGCGAGATCGGCCAGGTCGTCGAGCGTCTTGATTCCGGCCTTGCCCAGAACCACCAGCATCTGCTCGGTGAGATGCGGGATCGCGGCAAGATCGTCCTCGACGCCGATTTCTTTGCGCTGCCGGCGGAATTCCTCCTCCTGCCGCTCGAGCGCTTCCTGCGCACGCGATTGGAGCTCCTCGGCAAGATCCTCATCGAACCCTTCGATCGCGGCCAGCTCGGCCAGATCGACATAAGCCACTTCCTCGAGCTCGATGAAGCCTTCTGCGACCAGCAGCTGCGAGAGCGTCTCGTCGACATCGAGCTCCTCCTCGAACATCTTGGAGCGCTCGGCGAATTCGCGGCTGCGCTTTTCGCTCGCCTCATCCTCGGTCATGATGTCGATCTGGTGCCCGGTAAGCTGGCTGGCGAGGCGCACGTTCTGCCCGCGCCGGCCGATCGCGAGGCTGAGCTGGTCCTCGGGCACCACGACCTCGATCCGCCCCTCCTCCTCGTCGAGCACCACGCGGCTTACCGTCGCCGGCTGAAGCGCGTTGACGACGAAGGTGGCGGTATCCTCGCTCCAGGGGATGATGTCGATCTTCTCGCCCTGCAATTCCTGCACCACGGCCTGCACCCGGCTGCCCTTCATGCCAACGCAGGCGCCGACCGGGTCGATGCTCGAATCACGGCTGATCACGCCGATCTTTGCGCGGCTGCCGGGATCGCGCGCGGCGGCCTTGATCTCGATGATCGCGTCGTAGATCTCGGGCACTTCCTGGGCAAATAATTTTCGCATGAAGTCGGGATGCGCGCGGCTGAGGAAGATCTGCGGCCCGCGGTTGTTGCGCTCGACCTTCATGATCCAGGCGCGGATCCGCTCGCCGACGCGCGCCGCCTCGCGCGGGATCTGCTGCTCGCGGCGGATGACGCCCTCGGCCCGGCCGAGATTGACGATCACGTGGCCGAACTCGACCGACTTGATGACGCCGGTAATGACTTCGCCGGCGCGATCCTTGAACTCCTCGAACTGGCGCTCGCGCTCGGCATCGCGGACCTTCTGGAAGATCACCTGCTTGGCGC
>PPFU01010246.1_pt1 | contig 12951 bp, 13 predicted proteins | sample 1535991 | NCBI WGS metagenome assembly PPFU01 (sample SAMN04901290, study PRJNA319586) | Hypolithon metagenome, whole genome shotgun sequencing project. | isolation source: Antarctic Hypolithon | place: Antarctica: Miers Valley | collected 2014 | reverse complement strand
TGTTGTTTTCACAACCCCACCCTTCCAAGTCCTCGCCGCATGAACAACCTATTGGAACTTCACAGTTAGCATCCGATCGAACATGAGCGGAGCCGATACCGCACCGCGGCGAGATAACACTTGTGCCGTGGTCATCACGTTCCAACCTGACGAGCAGATCGCGGAGCGGCTCGCGACCTTGCGCGGGCAGGTGAGCGAAATCGTAATCGTGGACAACTCCGACGCGACGCGCTCGGATTTGCTCGAGGAGGTTTGCGCTCGCCAAAACTACCGGCTGATCAGGAACGGCGAAAACCTCGGTGTAGGCGCGGCCTTAAATCAAGGATTCGCCGCGGCGGCGCAGAGAGACTTCCAATGGGTGCTCTGCCTCGATCAGGATTCAGTCCTCTTTCCGGACCTGCTTTCCATTCTTTGCGAGGCCTATTCGGCGTACCGTGGAGACGCGCCGATCGGCATTGTGTCGTCCTACTACGGAATTCCGCCGATGCCCGGCGTCGAGCCTCAGTTCGACGAGAAGTTGTATAGCGAAGTCCTGACCGCGATCACTTCCGGCAGCCTAGTCTCGGTTAAAGCGTTCGATCGAGCGGGCAACTTTCGCGAAGATTTTTTCATCGACAGCGTTGATCACGAGTTCTGCTTTCGGTTGCTTGAACGTGGCTATCGCGTGCTGCTAACACGCAAACAGGGAATGCAGCATTCGTTTGGCGCTCCGGCATCCAAAAAATTCTTGTGGAAACGTCCCGCTACGTCCAACCATTCCGCAGTCCGAAGATACTACATGTCAAGAAACAGGCTTCTTGTATTTCGGGAATACGCCTCGCGGCATCCAGCATGGGTACAGGAGATGAGGCGCAGTCACTTGAGGGACGTAATTCGATGGTGTCTGGTTGAAGACGACCGGCTCCGCAAAATCTATGCGACGCTTCTTGGGACATTTCATGCGTTGCGTGGACGAACGGGTAAATTACAGAGCCGATTCATCCGCTAGGCAGAACTCATCCAAAGCAGAGACCGAGAACCCATTTCACATCTTTTGACAAACCAATCGAAGCTGTTACCCCCATTTTATCGCGCGGATCTCAGCCCGAGCAAGTGCGTCTCGCTCGCCCGCAGTGAATACTCTTCCGATGAAACCGAGGGAACTTCTCAAGTGCGATGTTGAGGCTGCCGAGCTTTCCGTCTTTGGCGGGCTGGATCCGGTGCTCCTCAAGTCGGTTCGGACACTCGTAATCGAGTAGCACTCAAGGAAAATACGCGATGCGCTCCGTTCCCAATTCGCCGGGGTCTATCAAAGAACTACACAATCGAATAATCAACGAATCCAATGGAATGCAATGACTGGAGCGTGTTTTAGGGCGCCGCTGAGAACTGCCTGCTGAATGTCCGACTTCGACATTTCCCAGACCTGCTGCAAAGTCGCCGTCGTTGTGCTCCATTTTGGGAGCCATGATGACACATTGGAATGCCTGCGCTCTCTCCAAAGGGTCGAGAGCCCGGATTTCGATGTGTTCATCGTGGACAACGGGGGAGGAGAGCCCTTCACGCTGCCGCCGTCATTCTCCCGAGAGGGGATTTCGATCATTGCGTCTGGCGACGGCGCGGGATTTGCAAAGGGAAACAATCTCGCGCTCGAGATCGCTCGCGAACGAGGATATGAGTATTCCCTCCTTCTCAATAACGACACAATCGTCGCTCCCGATTTCCTCTCGATCTTGGGCGGCCAAATGGACGCGGACCCGCGCATCGCCCTGGCCGGTCCGAAGACATTTTACTACGATCGCCCGAGGACGGTTTGGGCCTGCGGCGGATATGTAAGATGGCGCGGGGCAGCCGCCGGAGGGATCCGCGAGACAATCAGCGCCGACGCTGTCGTTTTCGACGTTGGTTATCTTCCGGGGTCCTGTGTGTTGATTAGGAATTCCATTCTCGGAGCGATTGGGCTCCTTCCAGAGAAATATTTCCTGGGATACGAGGAGGTCGAATTTGCCATTCGCGCCAAGCGGCGCGGCAATCGCGTCGTCGCGTGCCCGCAGGCTCATATCTGGCATAAGGTGGGGATGTCGAGCGACCCCAGCCCGAAGTACGTTTACAACGATTTTCGCAACCGGATGCTCTTCATTGAATTCCTGACCCGCGACCGGCTCGGCATGTCCAGCGTGTATCTGTTCATTCGCTTCTTTCTTTTCCGCAGGAAACATCGGTTCGCGGCCCTCCGCGCGTTCCGCGACCACCAGAGATATGAGACGATCGAGCGCGCGCATCTGGAGGCGTTCGCGGCGGATTATGAGCGCCGCCCCCCCCCGCGGCGGGCGCCGAGGAGTTAGTCGCGCTGCAGCTTCCTGCGCGCAAGAAGGTTGAATTCCAGTGGGCGCCAAGGCTCAGCGGGATCGAAGAGCGAGGGATGGATTTCCACCAAGGAAAAGTCCTTCAGGCGCAGCAGCTCGAGCATGCGCTCGAGCGCGTCGGTCTCTCCGGTGCGGCGGATGAGGGAGAGCTCGACGATGACGGCGGTCGTCTTTGCGAGCATCGATGCAGCGCCGGCAAGCACTTCGAATTCGAATCCCTCCACGTCGATCTTGAGCAGGTCGATGCGGCCGATTCCGCGGTCTGCGCAGAGGTCGTCCAGGGTCCGCACTTCGCACTGAATCGCTTTGCCGGGCTGGGCGTTCGGATTGGCCGCCTCATACTCCTCGCTAAAGCCGGCCAGAGTGCCAATGTCGTCCCCCGAATCGCTCAGATGCAGGAGGCCGGCCCCGGGCTCGCTCCCGAGGGCGCACCGCGCGAGGCTCCAGCGCCGGCCCCGCTCGGCACCGCGGCGCTCCAGCTCGGGATGCAGCATCGGCAGAGGCTCAACGAGCAGAATTTCTGACGCGGGATAGAGGACGGCTGCCGCCTGGGCAAAATCGCCATGGTTCGCCCCGACGTCCACCACCTGCTCCGCCGACGGGAGCGCCAGCCGATCGATCCAGAGGATGAACTGGTTGAAGGCGCCGCGATTTCGCGGGGCGGATCTCCACAGCGACTTGGGGACCAGTGGAAGCCCTCGAAGATTTGGACCGCCCCGCACGCTTGCCGCCTTCAAGTAGCTGATGGCTTTCGAGATCATGTATGAAGTCAGGATTGCAGGCGCGCGCCTTTGCTGCAAGATGCCTGCGCTCCATTTCCCAAGCGGCGGGAATGCTCACTGCGCCGCCGACTCTAGCCCAAGCCTGAAGCCTTTCGGCACCTAAGCCATGCAATCTCCAACCTCAACGGACGTCACGAAGGTCCTCGTTCTCGGGGCGGGGCTCCTAGTCTCGATCATCATCGCCTACTTCCTGGCACAGGGCAATGTCGTCCTCTTCGGCGCTATGTTTGGAGCGGTCGGCGTCCTTGCCTATGTGCTGAAGGCGCATCAATACACGTGGCAGATCATTTTCATTCTCGCTGCCGCAGGTTTGGTGTATTCGCCGACGGGCTTCACCGTTTCCCCTGAGAATCTGGCGTTCGTCCTCTCCCTCGCGCTGGCGGCGATTTATGTCTGGCGCAAGCGGCAGATCGTGCGCCCGGAGGTGCTCGATGCGTCGGGCCTTAAGTTTGCGAGGGGCGCGGCGATCGCGGCGCTGGTCTACCTCGCGGTTCACTTCGGATTCAACCACGTCGCCCCCTATAGCCCGGGCGACTATGCCTTCAAGAACGCAGTGCGAACCTACTTCGACATCGCGGCGGGCCTGGCTGTGTTCGCCTGGTTCTCCGCGAATCCATCCGGGATCGCCATCCGGCGCAACCCGGTCATTCCGTTGGCTTGGATCTACCTTCTCTTTGGCCTCGTCCTCAACCTCGCCGTCTGGCTTTCCAATCCGGGCAGCATCCAAGCAAGCGTGGCTGAATCGGGTCCAGGCGCTCCCATGTCGGGGATGCTGTTTATTCCGATCATCAACGCAGTCAACAACGTCTTCGCGCTGCGAGGAGTGGGCCCGATGGGAGTCCTGCTGGCGGTGGCTGGATTGACCAGCCGGGACCCGCAGGCGAGGCGGAATGGAAACCGCCTGCTCTTTACCATTCTCCTGCTCGCGGGCCTTGCGGGTTCCGCCCTCAGCGGCGGGCGCGGAGCCGTCCTGATCGCCTTGTTCTTCGTCGGCGCGATCCTGTTCGTCCGGGGGCGCATCGCCATGATGGTCGGTTTCGGCGGGGTGGCCGTGCTCGTCGTGATCGTTCTCAACTTCACCGCTCCGATGATCGAGCGGGTGGCGCCGCTGGCCGTGCAGCGAACGGTGCAGTGGGTCGTGGTCGAGGATGTCGGCACGGCCCGGAGCTCCATCGAGTCCTCGACTAACTGGCGGCTCGAGATGTTCCACCTCGCCATCGAGGAATGGCTGAGCGATCCGCGCATTTTCTGGACGGGAAGATCGACCTATGTCTTCAATAGCAGCGACCTGATCGCGGTCGACATCCAAGGCGTTTGGCGGGGGAATATGGACTCGGCACTGCGGCGGGGCGCGACGCACAACCTGGTGACCAACCTCCTGCTGCCGTATGGCCTGGCTGGGTTCATCTTGTATTATGTCGCCTACATCGCGCTGCTGCTGCTCCTCCTCAGGCTCTGGCTGAGCCGCCACCTCCCAGACAATCTGGCCGACGTGCTGCTGGTGGCGCTGGTGGTACACTCGGTCGGCATCGTGATCGCGACGATTGGCGGAAGCTTCCTCGGTGTCGCGGACATGTGGCTCATTCTCCTCCCCACGGCGGGCGCCTATGCCTTCCTCGAGCAGGCTGGGCCGGGGCTCCGGCCGGCTGGCGCACCGGTCGCGGCCGGCAACAGCCTCCCCGGGACGCGCGCTTCCGCCGGAAGCTGGCAGAAGCATCGGGCCCAATGATCCCTGTGGTGCCTGGCCCTGCCCGTAAAACGTGGTCGGTCCCATGGGGCGGCCCATGAGGCACGAGGGAAAAAAATGCGCGTCCTGATCTCGGCGATTGCCTGCAACCCCTACGAGGGCTCCGAAAGCTTCGTCGGCTGGAGCGCGGTGAAGGCTCTCGCGAAGGATCACGAGCTTTGGGTGATGACGAGCCCGCGCTACCGGGAGCCTCTGGCGCTGGCGCAGGCGCAAGGCGCCGCGCCTGCGAACGTCCGATTCATATTTCATGGCTCGCACAAGCCGTGGCATGCGAACCGGCTGGCGGCGCGCCTCCAGAGCTGGCGCGAGTATGGCGCCTGGACCGGCACGCTGCTGCCCGCGGCGCAGTCCCTGCACGAGAAGATCAAATTCGATCTCGCGCATCACGTCACCTATTCCACTTGGCGAATTCCCTCTCCCCTGTGGAGACTCCCCATCCCGTTCGTCTGGGGGCCCGTAGGGGGTGCCGGCTCCACTCCCGTGCGCTTCCTGCCCACGATGAGCGCCAGCGGGATGGCCTTCGAAGCGCTCAGGATGGCGTCCAATCATCTTGGAAAAACGAGAGCGCTGAGAGCCTGCGTGCGGAATTCCGCGGCGGTGCTGGCCTCGAATCGGGAAACCTTCGATGTCCTGGCCAGGCTGCGCGGAACTACCGAAGGGATGCGGATTGTCTGCCCGGGCTACTTTTCGCCCGAGCAGATCGAGAAATTCCGGTGCGACCCCGGCTCGAAGCCGGCAGACGGCACGCTACGAATCTTTGCCGGGGGCAATCTGATTGGCTCGAAGGGAGTCGCGATCGCGCTGCGCGGCCTTGCCATGGCCAAGCGAGAGGGGGTCAGCTTTCTCTACACGGTGGCTGGCGGAGGCCCCGAGGCGCCGCATCTTCAGCGCCTCGCCCGCCGCCTCGGCCTCGGCGCGTCCGTTCGCTTCGCCCCGTCATTCCACGGGGATGAATACGTGCATGAACTCCAGCGAACCCATATCTATCTTCTTCCGAGCTTCCGGGAGAACATCGGCCTGACCATGATGGAGGCGATGCTCGCTGGATGCGTGCCCATCGTCGCTGACTGCAGTGCACCCGCGGAAATTGCCTGCGGTCCCGCGGGCAGCCGAATCGCGGTAACCAGCCCCGCGAGAATGGCGGCCTTAATCTCCTCGCTGTTGTGCTCGTTCTCCGGGAACGCTTCCGAACTCGCCACGGCCGGCAAGGCAGCCGCAAAACACATCGAATGCTGCTATTCCATGCTCGCATACCGATTGGCGATGAAGACTGCTTACCAAGATGCCTCCCCTCAATAAACACACTCCGGCAGAGGCAATCCGTCGACAACGCGACGACTCATGGCTGACGTTTGCCCGAATAGTATGATCAAAAGACTAATCCAAAAAATTGCTCAAAAAATGGGATATCGAATCTCCAGAATCGAGCTATCTAAATCCCGAACTGATCCTTTCGCTGAGATGAAGCTACTCTGTCAAGAGATAGAGAAGCCTACGCTTTTCGATGTTGGCGCACACCACGGAGAGACGGCAAGGGCGCTCAGGGAGCGATTCCCGACCGCGCGAATATTTTCGTTCGAACCCTTCCCGCAATCCTTCGAAGCTCTAAGCCGCAATACCGCGAATGATGAAGGTATTCAGGTATTCAACTATGGACTGACAGATCAGCCTGGGACATTCGCCTTTCACGCAAACTCGAGCCCAGCCACCAATTCTTTGCTACCCACAGATCAATTGGGATCAAAAACATGGGGCACGGGTCCGCTTGAGACTCAACGGATTGTCGAGGCTCGGTTCAAGACACTAGATTTGGTGGCTGCAGAACTGGGGATTCAGAGAATTGACGTACTCAAGCTGGATGTGCAGGGAGCAGAACACCTGGTTTTGAAAGGAGCCTTAGAAGCATGCAAAAGCGGAAGAATCAGCGTAATCTATTCCGAATTTATCATTCAACCGACATACATCGGTCAGAAACGTCTGGATGAGGCATTAAGCGCATTCTACGATGCTGGTTTCGAGCTTCACAATATCTACAATCTTTCTTCCAGATCTGATGGAAAACTACGCCAGATCGACGCAATTTTTACAAAAGTGCAACTAACCCAGCAATAAAATACGGACTACGGACGCAGGTCCTCGAGTTCGAAAATGCTTATCTCATTTTCCGACCGGTTGGACAGCCGATACCAGATGGACGGATTATTTACCGAATACAGAAACTTGCGAGGTCGGCATATCCGAATCCCGCCCTCAACTCTAACTTTTTCCAGCGCGTCGAGCACTTTTGCATGTTGAAATTCACCGTAGTTACACCTGTCCTCAATGGGCGGCGATTCATACGCGACGCAATCGAGAGTGTGCTCTCGCAGAGAAGTGTGAATCTGGAATATATAGTCATGGATGGAGGCTCCACCGACGGGACCGTGGACATTATTCGTGAATACGAAGCTGAACTGTCCTACTGGCAAACTGGCCGCGACGGCGGGCAGGCCAAGGCAATTTCTGATGGGTTCAAGAGGGGTTCCGGCGAAATTCTCTGCTGGCTGAACGCGGACGACTACTATGCGCCCCGGACTTTCCAGAAAGTGGCCGAACAATTCGAGGCTACAGCAAAGCCGCAGCTGATTTACGGAGACTACGTTGTCGAGTACGCGGACGGGCGCTGCGCGGCCAAGCCGAAGATTTCGTTCGATTTTGAGATTTGCTTGATGTTCTACCTCATGATCCCCCAGCCATCATCCTTTTGGACCAGGGAGATTTATGAGGCCGTTGGCGGTCTCGATGTTTCTCTCCGGTGCGCCTTCGATTACGACTTCTTTCTGCGGGTGGGCCACCGGCTGCGCCCGGCACCAGCTAGCATCGTTCATGTTCCGGACCTCTGGTCCACGTTTCGCGTCCATCCTGACAGCAAGTCGGTGGCCGAAAAGCATTCATTTCAAGCCGAAGCTGAAAAGGTCAGAGAGCGTTTCGGTGCGCCTGCGAGAGGCATAAAGCGTCAGTTTCGAAATCGAGTCGCGATGCTTCGGACACTCGGAAAATTTGCAGTCGAGCGCGGTTTTGTCCCGATTCGAAAGGATAAAGAGAAAGCCTAAATTGGGATAAACCTTGCGCAACCACACGCTACAGCCCCACAATTAGCGGACAACGAGCGGGTGGATACCCCGTCGCCGACAGAATCAAGACAATGAAACTTACACGATTATACCCGTTCAATCGGGGAAGAGATCGCATCCTGCGCTTCCTTGGCAACTCGCATTCTGGGAGGAGTCTGCTCGGATCGGAGAATCCGGTAAAGATGCGGGCAAAATTTTCGATGTATTTGTTACCGGATGAGTACATGTCTCGTTATCTGCGGGCATGGGGATGCTTCGAGCCCAAGATCGAAAAGTTTATTCTATCGAATGTCCGGCCGGATACTGTATTTGTGGATGTGGGCGCGAACCTTGGCTACTTCTCACTTCGTGTGACGACGGAGTATCCCGATGTCCAGACGCTGGCGTTTGAACCCAATTCGTCTCTGGCGAGCCTTTTCAGAAAGTCTGCCGCGTTGAACGGAGCTGAAGAGCGCATCCAAATAGAGGAAATGGGTTTGTCAGACGAGGACGGATCATGCTCATTGTTGGTCGATCCTTTACACAGCGGGCTGAGTCGGATCACGCAAGAGACGACAACCGACCCGAGCTCGTCGCAGATCCGCATGGATACCTGGGACGAATGGATTCAGAAGAACCCGATCTCTCTTCCAGTTTCCGTGGTTAAGGTGGATGTGGAGGGCGCGGAGATGAAGGTTTTACGCGGAATGAGGGATTGGTTGACGAAACATCGACCCATGCTGGTGGTAGAAGCAAACGATAACAACCTCAGCAAGTACGGGTCGAGCCAGGGGGAGTTGGCTCTATTCGTAAAGGATCTTGGATACAAGAATGTATATTCGCCGGATTACAACCTATACCTCGCCCCAATCTAGCGGCCCGGCTCGGGAGTACAACGTCTCACCATCGAAAGGAGAATTTTCCGGCTCTGCTGGGGCGCATGCCAACCAGGTGTCCACACTATTGCCGGATGCGGCAGAGGTTAAGGGATTCACCGTGGAATGAAATTCTCCATCGTAACGCCGAGCAGTGGCTGAGATTGCTGATTCTTGATTATGGAGTTTTCAGTGGCCCGAAGAACAGCCGTGTTATCAATTGGCCCGCGCAAGAACTCACACGGAGGCACGAAGCCACAACGAGGGGGACGTGCTTGAAAATCAGTGTCAGGCCTCGACATTGCCTCCTTCGCTCCCGCTCATGTCGCCCTCCGGGCCCCCTCTGGCGGGCTCTCCCGCACATTCCCATGCGCCGGTGGTCAACTCCCCGTCCCCTCCCTCCTCTCAACCCTCAACGCTCAACTTCAAATCGTCAGCGAGCCTGATGGGGGCACCGACGCGATTCAACCGCGGGCTGCTGCGGGCGACGGGCGATGTTGCTGGCCTGGCGGAATACGACTCGCGAGTCGGAGGGGCGGCACTTACGGTGCGAGGCATGAGTGCAGTGATGGCCGCAACTACATTTTCTGATCCTAACATCCCGCGCATCCGGGAGGAGGTGCTGCGCGATCCACGCTACCCGGGGCATGCGATTGTGGAGCGGCCGCGCCCTTTCCTGCAGGTGCGGGTGGAGCAATTCCGCCCGGAGCGAGTGATCCTCTTCGGCTCTTACGCGAATGGAATGCCAGGGGAGGACAGCGATGTCGAGCGGGCGATCTCTGCCGGGTCGGCGGCACTTTAATGGCCGGGCCACGTTTTTCCATCATCACGCCGAGCTTCAACCAACTCGACTGGCTGCGGCTCTGCGTCGCCTCGGTGGCGGATCAAGAAGGCATGGAGGTCGAGCACATCGTCCAGGACTCGGGCACGAAGGGGATTGAAAGCCTGAGATCGGCCCTCCCGGTCTCTCAACACTCAACACTCAACGCTCAACTTCAAATCGTCAGCGAGCCCGACTCCGGCATGTATGACGCGATCAACCGAGGGCTGCGGCGCGCGACGGGGGAAATCTGCGCGTGGCTCAACTGCGACGAGCAATATCTGCCGGGCGCGCTAGCTGAAGTGGCCGCATTCTTCGAGGCGCGACCGGAGGTGGAGATGCTTTTTGCCGACACCATTCTGGTGGATCGCCACGGCAACCCACTGAGCTACCGGCGAGCTGTCCTGCCGGAGAAACGCCATATCCGGCTCGCGCACCTCAATACGCTCAGCTGCGCGACTTTCTTTCGGCGTTCGCTGGTCGAGCGCGGTTTGCTTTTCGATCCCGCGTGGAAGTCGATCGGCGACGTGGTGTGGGTTTCCTCGCTGATGGATGCGGGGGTGAGGATGGGGTGTCTCCGGGAGCCGACGTCAATCTTCACGTTCACGGGCGCGAATCTAGGGGCTTCGGATCGAGCGACGGAGGAAGCGGACCGCTGGAAGGCGTCGCCAGATGCCCCCCCGGGATGGTTGAAATGGCCCTTGATCGTGGCACACCGCGCGCGGAAGCTTCTCAGCGGGGCATATCGGCCGCGATGTGTCGAATTGAGTCTCTACACGCTCCGCTCGCCGGAAGCGCGGGAGACCCACAGAGCGAGTCTCGGCTTCGGCTGGGCGCCTCCAGAAACCGAGTGAATCGCTCCATCCCTACAATCACCATGTCCGAACGACGCTCTGCGGAGAGTGCGGGGACTCCTGTCGCGTCCCCGGCGAGAGTTTCCTTGCTGAGCGTATTCAATCGGTACTCCGAAATCGGCGGCGAAGAGGCGGGAGTGGAGGGAATCGCCGCGTTGCTCTCGCGGGAATACACCTTCGAACAGATCTTCTTCGACAGTCGGGACTGGACAGGGAAGAGCGCCCCCTCGACGGCGATGCAGGCTCTCCTGTCGCTGTACAACCCAAGTTCCCTGCGGCGCGTGCGGTCGTGCCATCGGATAGGTGGCGCCGACGCCTGGCTTTTGCACAACGTCATGCCCGTGGGTTCCGCCGCGATCTATCGAGAGGCGGTCCGGCAGAAGGTGCCGGTGATCAATTACATCCACAATTTCCGACCGTTCTCGGTGAATGGCTACCTGTGGGCCGACAACGCGCCGGCGACCGGGGGGCTTCGGAAGAACTACTGGAAGGAGATCCGGCACGGGGCATGGCAGAACTCGCGCATCAAGACGGCGTGGTATGCTTTCGTGCTCACGCTGATGCACCGCTTGGGCTGGTTCCGGTGCATCAAGTCGTGGATCGCGATATCGGAGTTCATGCGCCAAAAGTTCATCGAAGCCGGGGTTCCGGCAGCCGATATCTTCACGATTCCATACAGCTTCGATCCGTTGCCCAATGCGCCGGTCCCCCACGACGACGGCTACTATCTTTTTCTTGGTCGATTGATCGAGGCGAAGGGCGTGAGGATTTTGTTCGATACATGGGACATCCTTCATGAACGACTCGGGGACCGGACCCCGCACTTGAGGATCGCCGGGGATGGACCGCTGGCGGCCTGGGTCCGTGATTCAGCGGCTGAGCGGGCGTATGTGCACTACTGCGGGCGCGTATCGGGGGAGGAAAAGGCGGACCTGCTGCGGTGTTGCCGGGGCATGCTCGCACCTTCGCTCTGGTGGGAATCGCTGGGGTTGGTGACCTACGAGGCCTACGACAATGCCAAGCCGATGCTGGCCGCCCGGTCCGGCGGCCTGACGGAAACGGTGCAGCACGGCCAGACGGGTCTTCTGCATGAGGCGGGGAACGCGGCGGAGCTCGCCTCCCAGGTAGAGGCGCTGGAGGGCGACGCGAGGCGCCGGGTCGAAATGGGCCAGGCGGGGCGCGCGTGGCTGCTCGAGCACGCCGGGCACAAGGAGTGGACTCGGAAATTCAGGAGCGCCGTCGATCATGCGATCGGCAGGGGCGGCGTGAGGCGATGAAAGTTGCCGCTGTCCTCGCCACCCGCGACCGGAAGGAGACATGCCTGCGCTGTCTCGAACGGCTGCTAGGGCAGTCCGCGCCGCTTTTCAAGATCGTCGTCGTGGACAACGCGTCGAGCGACGGCACCGGGAAGGCGATCGCCGAGCGCCATGGGGGAGCGCCGGCGCTGCTTCTGATCGAGTCGCGGGAGAATCTCGGGAACCCGGAGGGGATTGCGGTCGCGATGCAGACGGCGCTGGCCGAGGGGGCGGACGCGGCCTGGATCCTGGACGACGACTCGTGGCCGCGGGAGGATGCGCTGGAGAATCTGCTGGCCGTGGCCGGCGCGCCCGGCTGGATCGCCGGAAGCCTGGTGCTGGAGCCCGCTAGCGGCAATCCGTCGTGGCCGTATGGCATCCCGGGGACCGGGCCGATGCGCATGGCCGCGACGCTGGCGGAGCTGCCTGCAGGCGCCTCCTTCGAGACGCGCGGCATGTGGCTGGGGGCGCTGATTCCCCGGCAGGTGATCGAAGAGGTGGGCCTGCCCGATGGGCGGCTGTTCCTCCGGGGAGAGGACGAGGATTATCCGGCGCGGCTCAGGAAAGCCGGCTATCGCTTCCTATGCATCCGGGGCTCTGTGCTCGAGCACCCGTCGCCGCGGGGGCTTCAGCAGATCCGGCTTTTCGGACGCCATTTCTTCTACGAGCCGAGCCTGCCGCTGTGGAAGGCTTACTACATGGTCCGGAACCAGGCCTACGTCCGCATGCGCTACGGGCGCAGCCGGCTCTCGGGAGCAATGGTCGCGATGGGCGGCGTGGCGCTGGCGATGGCCATGGCGGCGGCGGCGGATGACCGAAAAGCGGCCCGGATCGCCACCTACGCCCGGGCCGGCTGGCATGGCATGACTGGGCGGCTCGGCAAGACCATGCTGCCGCCCGGATGATGCCGGGCACCGAATGCGGGCGGTCGGCCTCGAGGGGCCGCTAGGATCTGCGGCGGGGCCGGCAGGCGATGTAAGACTTTGGCAGGAGCCACAGGAGCCTTTCCGTCAAGATCTCGCAATCCGGGAACAGGAGCCTCATCTCCGATTTGCTCAGCAGCCGGGTCTTCATCATGTCGTCCAGCAACTGCCGGCCGGGGCGGACCATCCAGCCCCACGGGGTCAGCCATTTGACCATG
>PPFU01005514.1_pt1 | contig 12957 bp, 12 predicted proteins | sample 1535991 | NCBI WGS metagenome assembly PPFU01 (sample SAMN04901290, study PRJNA319586) | Hypolithon metagenome, whole genome shotgun sequencing project. | isolation source: Antarctic Hypolithon | place: Antarctica: Miers Valley | collected 2014 | reverse complement strand
AAGCTACAAGCTTACAATGGCTGCAATCCTACAAATTCATTGCTTGAATCTAGAATGAAATGACCCTGACAGAGGATAGCACTTTAAAGAACTCATTTTTGCGTATGGCTCAATCACTAAAATTAGAAGGCCCAGAAGATTTTTCAGTCAATATAGATCACTATCTGTACGGGCTACCAAAGCGAGATGTCTAAAGTTTTTTTAGATACGTCATTATGCACTGGCGCTGTCCTTCCAATCGGATGTTTCTCATGCCAGGGCAAACCAGAGCGAACCCTAGCGATCGCCCTCATCAAACCCCAAAACATAATAGAATCGTAACCGCACAGACATTCGACATCAGCACCCATCACCAGCGGCTATGACTAACTCCACTCTCGACGATAAGACAGTTGTTCGCGACTACTTCAACGCGACGGGCTTTGACCGCTGGAAGCGTATCTATGGCGATGGCGAAGTTAATAAGGTGCAGGTCAATATTCGCGCTGGGCACCAAAAAACTATTGATAACGTGCTGGAATGGTTTGCCGAAGACGGCGATTTGTCAGAAATAACGGTGTGCGATGCGGGCTGTGGCGTTGGCAGTCTGGCAATTCCGCTGGCGAAGATGGGCGCAAAGGTATTTGCCAGCGATATTTCTGAGAAAATGGTGGGCGAAGCGAAGGAAAGGGCGGCAGCACAGCTTAGCGAAAGCGATCCGATGCCACAGTTCGAAGCCTTGGATTTGGAAAAAATCGAGGGCAAATACCATACGGTGGTGTGTCTGGATGTGCTGATTCACTACCCGCAGGAAAAGGCGGATGCGATGATTGCGCACTTGAGTTCGCTGGCGAGCGATCGCGTCATCCTCAGCTTTGCCCCAAAGACCTGCCTTTATGCCACGCTCAAAAAGGTGGGTGAATTTTTCCCTGGGCCGAGCAAGGCGACGCGAGCTTATCTGCACAGGGAGTCGGATGTTGTGAAGGCGCTGGAGGCGAATGGCTGGGAGATTGGGAGGCGATCGCTCAACAAAGCCCCCTTTTACTTCTCCCGTTTGCTAGAAGCGACTCGCAAGGCATAGCACACACGCCATCATGAATTCTATGAAGCGCATCATGGGGGTGGGGCTACCGGTGTTGGGGCTGGTGATAGGGGTTTTGTGTTTGGGGCGAGCCTTCTTCGTAGGAGCTACACCAACGCTAGAAACTGCCCTAGATAAAAATCCCAACCGGCTAAACAAACCAGAGATCATCACCGCCGGTCTCCTGCTAGGCATTCCTTGCACCGCCGGATCCCTGTGGATGCTGAATACTTTCAACCGTGACCACAAAATTGCCCAATCTCAGCGGCTACAGGTTCTTTTTTACAAGGCGATTAAGGCCAATAACGGCAGCATAAATGCGCTTCAGCTCGCGATGCTAGCTGAGATATCGGTAGAGGATGCCAAAACGTTTCTCGATGCTTGGGCAGAGCCCCTGAATGCCGACTACCAGATCGATGACACTGGCCTGATGGTGTATCGCTTCAACGCTTCTGAGACCAAGAAGCCTAACCGGCTAGAACCTTAAAAGAAGCCGTAAGATAAAACCGTAGCGCTGAAGAACTGCTTATGGCCCGTTTATTTCTTGCTGTCGCCTCAATCCTGGCGGCCCTCTCTGTGGCAGGCGGAGCCTTTGGTGCCCATGCCCTTAAAGGAAAGCTCAGTGAAAGCGCACTCAGCAGCTTTGAAACTGGCGTGAGATATCAGATGTATCATGCGCTGGCCCTGCTCATGGTTGCTTTCCTCATCAGCCAATACCCCGACGCCAAAGGGCTGGTCACCGTAAGCTGGTGCTTCATCGCCGGCATCGTCCTTTTCTCGGGCAGCCTATACGGCCTCAGCTTAGGCGACATCAAAGCCCTCGGGCCAGTCACCCCTTTGGGCGGCGTGGCGTTTATCGTTGGCTGGGGCCTGCTGGCCTGGACGAGTCGAGCTGTTTTCTAAAGGCTACTCAGCAACCATCTCACCACTAACTTCATTAATCGGGCGACGGCGCAGCTCTGATGACTCTGTACGCGGCAGCAGGTCAAAAATCTCGCGCATTTTATCGTCTAGCTTTTCATAAGAAACCTGGCCTACTTCATTGAGCACAACGTTGCCTGCCGCATCGAACAGCACCGTCTGCGGTACAGCGCCCTCAAAGTAATAACCAGGCTCAGTTTTTTCGTAGCTGTCTTTGAATGGGAAGGAGTCGGCAGCAACCGCCACAAAGTTAGCAACTCGGCCATAGGGCGCTTGTAGCTGTGAGACTACCGAAGAAAATTTCTTGCTGTCGCGGCTGTCGTCTATATAAAAAACTAGCAGGGTGGGCTTATGTTGCTTAAGCGACTGCGCCAGCGAAAACTTGGGCGGCACAATGGAGCCGTTGCCCGCATAAAGGGCGAAAATATTGCCGTCGTAGTTGTCGTCGTTGAGGTCGGCCAGGGCGGGAGTACCTGAGCTGAGCCATAGGGTGGCGATCGCCAGCCCACCTACCAGCGTCAGCCCCAGCGTTAAACGCAGCCTACGGAAAAAATTAGCCAGCATAAGATCCACTTTTACCTTTTTAAAAAACGTTGTAAACAATGTCTGCACAGATTCTCTTTTACATCTATGTGCCTTCAGGTGCTTCTAGATACCTCGAAAGCTTTGAATAATACTTTCAAGCGTCCCCTTACTGCTGCGATATTGAGATTCTGTTGTCCAGCCAACGATCTGATAATAGTTATCTCGTCCTTTTACAGTCGTATGTAAGTACACGACAGGCTGGCCCTCTACCGTGCCTCTAATCTCATACTGCACCGCTGGCTTCCCGTTCAAAGAGGTCAGGCTAGTAGGAGATTCTCCTTCAAATCTGTCTAGATCTTCTTTAATCATCCAGCGATACTGCTCTGCATTGTTTTCTAAGTCGAACTGGTTGAGCACCGAAACGCCCTCAGAAAGCACAGCAGCGTACAGATCTTGAGACGGGTTGGTCGTATAAATATCGGCGCTGCCCCTTCTGTCAGAGCCCGCCACAACCCACCCGTCAGGCACCGTTATCCTGGCGTTGGTAGAGGCATTTTCTAGGTCTGAGGGGCCGTTAATGGTGGCATCGTCTACGACTACAGCGTCGGAAGTGCTCCGGTTACGGAAGGGGTTGCGAAGAAAAGAGCAGCCGCCGATTCCAGGTGCCAGTAATAGAGCGATCGCCAGACCTTTAACTAAGCCGCTGATAGGGTAATTGAGGCGCATCATTTTTGGGGCAGTACCTGAAGCAAATTATGTCTAAATAGGTTAGCCAAAGCATAGCAGTCGGTGATGAAGTAAGGAAATATTCCCGCTGCCCTTTATGCTGGATATAGTTACAGTAAAACGATATCTATCCTTATGCTCAGAGCCGGAATTGTGGGATTACCCAACGTCGGAAAATCGACGCTATTTAACGCGGTTGTCGCAAATGCGAAGGCTCAGGCCGCAAACTTTCCCTTTTGCACCATTGAGCCCAACGTGGGCATCGTGGCGGTGCCAGACGCCAGGTTGCAGACGCTAGCAGACATTTCTACCTCTAAAGAAATTATCCCAGCTAGGGTGGAGTTTGTAGATATTGCGGGCCTGGTGAAGGGCGCGAGTCAGGGCGAGGGCTTGGGCAACCAGTTTTTGGCAAACATTCGCGAGGTAGACGCCATTATTCACGTGGTGCGCTGCTTTGAAAATGACGATATCATCCATGTTTCTGGCTCTATTGGCCCTTTGCGGGATATTGAGGTGATTAACCTGGAGCTAGCTTTGTCAGATTTGTCTCAGCTTGAAAAGCGGATGGATCGGATTCGCAAGCAGGCGCGCAACAATAAAGAAGCGCAGGCCGAGCTGGAGGTATTAGAGAAAATTCAGCCTGTTTTGGACGAGGGCGAGGCGGCTCGCACGGTGGAGCTAGATGATGAAGAAGCGCTGATGATTAAGCCGCTGGGCCTGCTGACGCGCAAGCCTGTCATCTATGCGGCCAACGTTTCTGAAGATGACCTAGCCGAAGGGAATAAATGGGTAGACGAAGTTCGCCGCCATGCTGAAGGTGAGGAATCGCAGGTGGTGGTGGTCTCGGCACAGGTAGAGGCTGAGCTGCTGGAGATTCCTGAGGAGGAGCGGGCGGACTTTTTGGAGGCGCTGGGCGTCGAAGAAGGCGGCTTGCAGGCTTTGATTAGGGCGACTTACGATTTGCTGGGGCTGCGTACCTACTTTACGACGGGGCCGGAGGAGACTCGGGCCTGGACGATTCGGGCGGGGATGCTTGCGCCTCAGGCGGCGGGCGTGATCCACACCGATTTTGAACGAGGGTTTATTCGCGCGGAAACAGTGGGCTATAACGATTTGGTGACGTCGGGCTCAATGAGCGGGGCTAAGGAAAAGGGGCTGGTGCGGAGTGAAGGCAAGGAATATGCAGTGCAGGAAGGCGACGTGATGCTCTTCCGGTTTAACGTGTGATTCTCGGTTAATCGGCCGGTGTTTGAATGATCGGGCGGAGGGTAGCCATGAAGGGTGCCCGTACGGGGAGTGTTCTGTGATGCCATATGTTCTCCTTATTTGTACGGAAACTTAGCCTGGAGTCTAGGCAGGGGGTTCAGATGCGATTAAAATCTGCCATAGTCACTACTGCACCTGAAGCGTTTCATGTCCTCTGTGGTTAACTGGTTCACAAAAATCCCAAGCTGGGCGGCGCTCTCTCTCTGCATGAACGGGCTGCTATTTTTTACGCTCCTGGCGGTCGGTCAGGATGACCCTTACCATGCTTCAGTCAGGGCTTCAGTCAGGGCTTCAGGTAATGTTTCTAATGCTTCAGAATCACCGGAGCTATGGCGTTCTCGCCTAGATCCTAATTTAGGCACGGCTATGACCAATGCCACGATCACCGATGAAGTGATCGACTTGCCCAGGGCAGAGCGCGATCGCAAACTCACTTACGAAGATCATGTAAAGTATCTGGGCGATCGCGCCAAAGCGATCGCTACCGAACATCCCGAGCACCTCACCGTCCTGTTGGGCGATTCGCTCAGCCTGTGGTTTCCTGGCGAACTCATGCCGGGTCAAAGGGTTTGGATTAACCAGAGCATTTCGGGTGAAAAAACTAAAGGGTTGCTCAAGCGTTTAGACCTAATCGACAAAAACGATATCGAATCGATCTTTTTGATGATCGGCATCAATGACTTGATTTGGGACAAAACGGACAAGGAAATTATTGAGAACTACAAAGAAATCGTCAGGCAGCTTAAGGCCGAGCATCCTGATACGCAGATTGTAGTGCAGTCGATTTTGCCGCATGGGGGCGAAAACTCTACCTGGGAGAGTCGCGATAAGCTGCTGGCGCTGCCGAGCGATCGCATTGCCACGATGAATGAATCGCTCAAAAAAATTGCCAAGGACAATGGCGCTTACTATTTAGATCTATATCCCATTTTTGTGACGGGTGAAGGAAAGCTGCGGCCCGATTTAACCACAGACGGGCTGCATTTGAACCGGGAAGGTTATTTGGTGTGGCGCAGTGCGATCGCACTTTATGCCCAATTAGAGCTTCAATAGAGAGCCCATCCGCTATTTTGAAGTAGACTAAACGTGATAGAAATCATCGTTGGATTCTTCTAAACTTCCCTCCTAAACTTCCATGGATACCAAAGCCTTCAAGCGCGCCCTCAACCACTCTGATAACTATTACCGCAATCAGGGCTTTGGCCAAAAGGATGACGTTGCCGGGCAAATGCAAGCCGAGTACGAAAGCAACCTCATTCAAAAAATTAGAAACAACGGCAATTTGCTGATTGATGGCGATGTCACGATTCATTTAGCCGAGTCTTTTGGCTTTTGCTGGGGGGTGGAGCGGGCGATCGCCATGGCCTACGAAGCCAGAGCGCACTTCCCTAACCAGCGCATTTGGATCACCAACGAAATTATCCACAACCCCGAGGTGAACCAGCAGCTCAAAGTAATGAACGTGCAGTTCATTGAGCTAATGGATGGCGAAAAGGACTTTTCAGGCGTAGGTGAAGGCGACATTGTAATTTTGCCTGCCTTTGGCGCAAGCGTGCAGGAAATGAAGCTGCTACACGACAAGGGCTGCACGATTGTAGACACCACCTGTCCATGGGTTTCTAAAGTGTGGAACACCGTAGAAAAGCATAAAAAAAGAGAATTTACCTCCATCATTCACGGCAAGTACAAGCATGAAGAAACAGTCGCGACCAGCTCGTTTGCAGGCGTCTATTTAGTCGTGCTGAATTTAGCCGAAGCGGAGTACGTAGCTAACTACATTTTGAAGGGCGGCAACCGGGACGAATTCTTATCTAAATTCACTAACGCCCACTCAGCAGGCTTCGACCCCGACAAGGATCTAAACGCTGTCGGCATCGCCAATCAAACCACCATGCTCAAGGGCGAAACTGAGCAAATCGGCAGGCTTTTTGAACGCACGATGCTGAAAAAGCATGGCCCGCTAGAACTCAATGAGCACTTCCACAGCTTCAATACCATCTGTGATGCTACGCAAGAGCGGCAAGATGCCATGTTCAGCCTGGTAGATGCTGATATCGACCTGATGGTTGTAGTCGGCGGCTTCAACTCCTCCAATACGACTCACCTGCAAGAGATTGCCATTGAGCGCGACATTCCATCCTTCCATATCGACAGTGCTGCTCGCGTAGGGCCAGACAATCGCATTGAGCACAAGCCATTGCACAGTGATGAGCTAGCAAACGATGTAGGCTGGCTACCCCCAGGCAAAATTTCAGTGGGCATCACTTCAGGCGCTTCTACACCCGACAAAGCTGTACAGGAAGTGATTGAGAAAATATTTGTGATTAAGTCTCAAGTGCTCGCTAGGATTACCTGAATAATGATGCCCCTAAGGAAACTGCATCGCATGACTATTACAGAATCTCACCTTAGAAACCCGACTCGCCTTCTTGAAGAAGCCGCCAGCAGAGCTTAAGAAAATCATGCCAGCACAAGCAGACACTATGCAAAACTCGCTACTTGTTCTGTGCTTTCAGCATACTTACTCTCTTAATTTCCTGCATAACTTTGTCTTCGTTTGTAGTATCACCGTCCGCTTGAAATATTTTGAGGGCGCTGTTTAAGTCGGCGATCGCCCGCTCAATCTCACCCATCTGCTCATAGCTCACCGACCTATTCGCATAGGCATAGGCAGGTCTAATCTCAATGGCCTTGCTGTAGTCTGCTACAGACTTTTCAAATTCACCAAGCTGATGGTAGGTATTGCCCCGGTTGTAATAGGCTTCGTCTAAGTCAGGAGATTGTTGAATGGCGGTGGTGTAGTCAGCGATCGCAGCCGCATAGTCTCCTTTCTCGTCATACAGTATGCCTCGGTTGATATACACTGCTGCGTTTGGGTTGCCGAGTGCGATCGCCCGATCAAAACTCTCAATCGCCGCGTCTGCTTCGCGATGTTGAATTTGAGCCATGCCCTGCTCAAACCAATCATCCGAGGTCTGCGGCTGTGGCCTACAGGCGCTCATAGAAACAGAAAGAAGAAGGACACTAAGCGGCGTATAAAGCAGTGAACGCATTCGCCTCCTATTGAGGACTCACGGGCAGTGCAAATAAAAGCACCCAACAGCAAGCCATGATTAACGCTATGCCAACTGAAATAAGACTCATGTCGTTACCTAATGCTAGCTCTGACTATCTAGACCTATCATACGGTAGCCGCTGCCAGGTTGGATCTACCTGCTGTAGCCAGTCTTCACCCACGCGAATAGTCAGGTCAGAATCGATATCCCCGGTAGAATCGTACTCGATTTGGCCGAGGTTAATGGCGTCTTTCAGCGAGCGAGCGCTGCCAATATCGCCACGCTGGGCAACCACCGACGTTTCGCGCTCAACATCTGACCAGTCGCGTACGACATATACGTTATCAAAGCCCAAGTCTCGCAGGTGCTCAGCCATAGAAGCGCTAGCGTACGGGTCATCGGTGGCGTTTTGTACCGCAATTTTCAACGCACTCAAAGTGCGCTCTGAAGGCGGCTCATTATAATCGGTGCCCGATCCAGCGTCAGCAATCAGCTCAGCGGGCTTGGCATCAAAATAGGTGCGCATTAGGTCGCTACTAGCAGCCTGGTCAGAAATCCAGTAGCTAGCGGTGTACTCTTCAGGATCGCTAAACCGCCCCGGCAGCATCACCATGTGCAGATCTTCCTGGCTGTCTAAATTGAGCCCAAACCCGGCCAAGGCCAGCATTTCTTCTGTGGTCAGATTAGTGTCAATGTAGGTTTCTAGCACCCGCACGATCTGCGGCAGCTTGGTCAATACTACAGGATTGGTCATCCGCTGGCGCAGCGCTTTTAGCAAAACCTGCTGCCGCTGCACCCGGCCAATGTCACCGTATGAATCTTGGCGAAAGCGAGCAAACTGCTCAGCCTGATCGCCGTTGAGGGTTTGTAAGCCAGGTTCTAGATCAATCACGAGTCCCTGAGTTTTATCTTCGTATTTCATCTCGTGGGGCACCCCTACCTCAATGCCGCCGACCAGATCCACAATTTCTTTGAAGGCAACTGTGCTCACTCTTACGTAGCGGTCGATTTTGACGTTATCGAAGTTTTGCATCACCGTTTGTGCGGCCAGCTCAGCGCCCCCTTCAAAGTTGGCCTCGTTGATTTTATCCATGCCATACCCTGGAATTTCTACCCGCGTATCGCGAGGAATAGACATGACGTTGACGGTCTGCTCCTCGGGGCTAACGCGAACGAGCAGCATGGTATCTGTGCGACCTACCAAATCATCAGGCTGGGCACCTTCTACATCGCGGGCTTCGTCTAATCCCATGATTAAAATGTTGACGGGGCGAGAGACCTGATAGCGGAATCCAGAGCGCCAGAGGTCGGCTAGGGGTGGGGTCACGGTTTCACCGCTGACCTGACGGGGGAAGGGAAATACAAGGACTGTGATCGCGCCCAGCCCAGCCGTAAACAGCGCCGTAGACCCAAACATCGCCGCCCAAAACGTACCCCTCACCAGCTTGCGTAAGCGACTAACCTTATTTTGCTTGGCTGATGAATCTTTTAGAGGCTGCTTAAAAGGAACAATGACCGTGATAGTGTCGGTATCGCTATTGGGAGAAACAGGGTCTAAAGGAGGGACTGGCGGCTCTTTAGCGCTAGTAATGGCCTTTTGATCGTTAGGCTGAGTAGTCATTGATGGGCCATGGGCGAAATGAAAGGAAGCTATAAAAGTTACCAAATACCAGCTAACCACTTAGTAATCTGTAAGACACTTCTGGATCTGACCTCTGGCAATTCTGACATCTTTAGTGAACGGTCTGATCTAAAAAGAATTTATCAGAGTCGCTGAACCGAACTAATAAGTAAATGTACTGCTCAGGGCGGTTCATTTTATAGTGTGCTGTAGCAATGCACCCGGAAGATTACTAAAAACTTTTGCAAATCTGCTTGAGTTTGTAAGTGGCTAATCAATTATTGAAAGAATTGTGCCCCATAGCCTTCTACCGAAGGGTAGGATAAATCCGGTAACTCGGATGGCAAAGTACTGTTTATGGCGCGTTTTATCCCCATTATTTTAGCTGGCGGCAAAGGTGAGCGCTTTTGGCCCGTGAGTCGACTAAAGCGTCCCAAGCAGTTTCTGTGTTTAGACGGGGGCAAGCGATCGCTGCTTCAGTCGACCGCCGATCGGCTACTGCCGCTCGCTAGCTGGGATTCGCTGTTTGTGATTACCGCCTCGCACTTAGCCGATGGCGTTCGCGAGCAGCTACCTGATATTCCCGATGCCAATATTTTAGTAGAGCCTCAGGGCCGCGATACCGCACCAGCGGTTGCCTGGGCGACGCTAGAAGTCGCTAAGCGCTATGGCAATGATGCGGTGTGCGGTTTTTTCCCAGCCGACCACTATATTACGGACAAAGTTCGCTACTGTGACACGCTAAGCGCGGCGGCGGCAATGGCGGTGAGTAAGGGTGCGATCGCCACGCTAGGCATCACCCCCACCTTCCCATCCACTGGCTATGGCTACATTGAGCAGGGCGCTGAGGCTGGCACGTTCAGCGCAGGCACCGTCATCGACCTACCTGCCTATAAGGTCAGTCGATTTACTGAGAAACCGGATCAGGCGATCGCCGAAGAATTTGTGAGCAGCGGCCGCTATAGCTGGAACAGCGGCATCTTCATTTTCCCCGCAGCGGTGATGATTGCCGAGCTTCAGACCCACGCGCCCGCCATGACCAGCGCCCTAATGGAAAAAGGCGTAGACGCCTATGCCACATTAGGAAAGCTCAGTATCGACTACGCCGTCATGGAAAAAACCGATCGGGCCTACGTCGTCCCGGCTGATTTCGGCTGGGATGACTTGGGCGACTGGAACGCGATCGAAAGGCTGCTCAAAGGCGATACAGACAATGTAGAAATGTGCGAGCACCTGTGCCTAGACACCCATGGCAGCATTCTGTACAGCGCTGACCCTGATGAGGTCATTGTCACTATCGGCTTAGAAGATGTCGTCATCGTTCGCGACGGCAATGCCACGCTTATTGTGAAAAAAGACCGCACTCAAGAAATTAAGCAGGCCGTAAAAGCGCTCGGAGCCGAAGAAAAGTTTCAGCACTTATTATAATAAGGTCTATAAAAGGTCTATAAAAGCTAGATCCGAACAACCTTGGAGAGGTTTTCGCTGTTGTTCACGCGCTCGCTCACCTGACAAATCGAGGGAGCGAATACCTGGGTCACCCTCGTTCAAGCTGTGTGGGTAGCTACCGCATCGAGCTTGAGATTGATTTATTTTAATAAATTGTGAGTAGTTTTGGATCTGGGAGGGCTGTTTGACGGCTCTAGCGCAAATATAATAGGACGACCCAAAAAAATGGAGAACAGCGATCGCATTGCCTGGTTAGAAACGGTCACCCGTCAAAACATTGAGCAGGTGGGCGGCAAAAATGCTTCGCTAGGCGAGCTGATCAGTGCCCTTAAGCCAGCCGGTATTCGAGTGCCTGGTGGTTTTGCCATTACGGCCAGCGCTTATAAAGCCTTTGTTGATTTTAATCAGCTTACCCCTCACATTGAGTCGATTCTCTCTGCCTGGGAGCAGGGTGAGCAGTCTCTGGAAGCAGCGGGCCAAGCAATTCGACGGTTGTTCAGGAGAGCGTCGTTTCCAGATGAGCTATCGGATGATGTTCGGCGGGCGTATAGGGAATTGAGCGATCGCTACAAAGCCAACGAGGTCGATGTCGCCGTCCGCAGCAGCGCTACCGCAGAAGATCTGCCTGATGCCAGCTTTGCCGGTCAGCAGGAAACATTTCTCAACATCAGCGGCGAAGTCGAACTTTTAGAAGCCTGCCGTAAGTGTTTCGCCTCGCTGTTTACCAACCGGGCCATCAGCTATCGGCAGGAGAAAGGCTTTGAGCATATGAGCGTATCGCTATCGGTTGGCGTTCAAAAGATGGTGCGCTCTGACAAAGCCTGCGCGGGCGTGATGTTTTCTATCGATACGGAGACGGGATTTCCCAACGCGGTGCTGCTGACAGGCGCTTGGGGACTCGGTGAAACGGTCGTTCAAGGCAGCGTTACGCCCGACCAGTTCACCATTTTTAAGCCACTGCTAAAAAATGAACAGTTGCGCCCCATCATTGAGAAGAAAAAGGGCACGAAAGCAAAAAAGATGGTCTATGCCACTGATGGCAACAAAACAACGGTCACGACTGTTAATGCCAGCGGTAAAGAGAGAGATGCTTTTGTTCTTGATGACGATGAGATTTTACAGCTAGCGCGTTGGGCTGTGCTGATTGAAGATCACTACGGCGCGCCGATGGATATGGAGTGGGCTAAGGATGGCGAAACGGGCGAGCTGTTTATTGTGCAGGCGCGGCCTGAAACGGTGCAGTCTCAGCAGCAGGGCGGCTTGCTGAAAACTTATAAGCTGAAGGGAAAGGGGAAGGTGCTTTCTACGGGGCTGAGTATTGGGGGGGCGATCACCCGAGGAAAAGTCTGCCGTGTCCTCAGCGCCCAAGACATTGATCAGGTCGAACCGGGCAGCATTTTGGTCACCGAAATGACCGACCCCGACTGGGTACCCGTGATGAAAAAAGTTGCAGGCATCGTCACCGACTATGGCGGACGCACCTGCCACGCTGCCATCGTCAGCCGAGAGTTAGGTATTCCAGCCGTAATCGGTACAGGCGATGTGAGCCGGGTTCTCGCTTCTGGTCAGGAAGTTACGCTCTCTTGCGCAGAAGGCGATCAGGGCTATATTTACGAAGGGCTACTCGACTTTGAGTCGGCTGATGTAGATCTTAGCGACATGCCCGAAACTCGCACTAAGATTATGTTGAACATTGCCAGTCCGGAGGCCGCGTTTGACTGGTGGCGGCTCCCCGCTGAAGGCATTGGGCTAGCGCGGATGGAATTTATCATCAACAACCTGATCAAAATTCACCCAATGGCGCTAATTCACTACGACGAACTCAAAGATCGAGAGGCTTGGCAAACGATTCGCGATATAACTCAGGGCTATGACAACAAGTGCAATTACTTTGTTGATCGGCTCTCTCAAGGCATTGGTAAAATTGCCGCTTCTCAATATCCGCACCCGGTGATTGTGCGGCTCAGCGACTTTAAGACTAACGAATATGCTGATTTGATTGGTGGAAGAGACTTTGAGCCAGAGGAGGCTAATCCGATGCTGGGGTTTCGGGGGGCGGCTCGGTATTATAGCGATCGCTATAAAGCCGGTTTCCTCCTAGAATGTCAAGCCCTCAAAAAAGTACGAGAAGAAATGGGCTTCGATAACGTAGTCATCATGGTACCTTTCTGCCGTCGGTTAGAAGAAGCCGACAAAGTGCTGAAAATTCTCGCAGAGCAAGGATTAGAGCGCGGTAAAAACGGTTTAGAACTCTATGTAATGTGCGCAGGGTTATTTCATTCTAGCCAGCGTAGGGAAACATAAGGGGAGTCGTTGATTGAGACCTTTCCAAG
>PPFU01013835.1_pt1 | contig 12965 bp, 9 predicted proteins | sample 1535991 | NCBI WGS metagenome assembly PPFU01 (sample SAMN04901290, study PRJNA319586) | Hypolithon metagenome, whole genome shotgun sequencing project. | isolation source: Antarctic Hypolithon | place: Antarctica: Miers Valley | collected 2014 | reverse complement strand
TTCGCATCCGGCGCAAGGACGGGCGGACACTCTGGTTGGAGACGCGCATCGCGAGAGTGATGGACGGTGAGCGCGACCTGCTGCTCGTCGTGTCCCGCGACATCTCCAAACGTATGGCCGCCGAGGCGGCGCTGGTCGAGCATCGCCGCTGGACCGATCAGCTGATCGAGCATTCGGAACTCGGCATCTACCGAGCGGATGTGGAGGGACGGTTCGTCTGGGTGAACCCGGCGCTCGTGCAGATGCTCGGCTACGACTCCGCGAATGAGCTGTACGGCGTGCAGATCCGCGACGCCGTGTATGAGACGCCCGCCGAACGCGAACGGCTGTTGGAGCGAACGCGCGACGACGGTCGGCTTGGCCGCTTCGACGTGCGGTGGCGCCGCAGGGATGGGACGCCGATCATGGTGCGCATGATCGCGCGGCTGGTGCATGACGAGCACGGCGCGCTCGCGTACTGCGAGGCGATCGTGGAGGACGTGACCGAGCGTTTGCGGGCGGAGACGTCGCAGCGCCGCGCCGAGCGCATGGCGAGTCTGGGGCGGATGCTCGCGGGGGTCGCGCACGAGCTGAACAACCCGCTGGCGGCGATCTGCGGATTCGCGCAGCTGGTGCAGCGCACGGCGCTCGGTGCCGAGGATCGTGCCGCGCTCGAGACCATCGAGCGGGAGGGGCAACGCGCGGCACGGATCGTTCGCGAACTGCTGAACTTCTCTCGGCACGACGGTGAGGTCACGCTGGCGCCGGTCAACGTGGCGGAGATTCTCCACTACGTCGCGAATACGCAGCGATATGCGATGGAGACACGCGGCATCCAGTGCGTGCTCGACGCGCCTGACGCGGGACTCTGGGTGGACGGCGACCGCTTCCATCTCGAGCAGATCGTCGTCAATCTGCTGGTGAATGCGCGTCAGGCGCTGGAGGAAGTGCTCGACACGAAGCCGACCCGGTCCTCGATGTCCGGCACGACATGCCCCGCGGTCGCCATGCCGACGATCACGCTTCGCGCATGGCGCAGCGGCGATACGGCGCACGTGGAGGTCCGCGATACCGGTCCGGGCATCGCGCCGCGGGATCTGTCGCGCATCTGGGATCCGTTCTTCACCACCAAGCCGGACGGCGTGGGGACCGGGCTCGGCCTGTCCGTGGTGCACACGACGATCACCTCGATGGGCGGGACGATCGAAGCCGAGAGTGCCCCGGGGGAGGGCGCGGCCTTCCGGATCACCCTGCCGGCCAGCTCCGCTCCGGCGCCGACGGCCGCTCCCGCGCGCGGCGCCATTCGGGGAGCGGTGCCGCACCCCGCTCCCGCGGCCGGCGGCGGATCGCAACCGCGCGACATTCTGGTCGTGGGGTCCGGACAGGCCACGACGCGCTTCATCACACGCTATCTCGGCGAACGCGGCCATGCGGTCGTTGCGGTCGCCACGATCGAGGAGGCGACGACGCTACTGGCCAATACGCCCTTCGAGGTGGTGGTCGTGAATCTGACCTCACCGCGTGCGGCATTCTCGGAGGTGGGGGCGGCGGCGGTTACTCGGCTACGGGGAGCGCGCGGGGGGGAGGATGCGCACCTCGTGCTCGCCATGCGCGGTGCGGACGAACAGATCCGCCGGATGCTCGAACAGTGGCCGCGCGTGGCGGTGCTCGACCGCCCCACCGATGTCGACGCGCTCCGCAGACTCGTGGAAGGATATTAGGGCAGCCCGGGAACCAGACGCTCCGCAGAGCGTTCGTGCCACCATGACCGAAGAGAACCGACCACTCTATCTAATCATCGGCGCCACCGGTGGGATCGGGAGCGCACTTGCGCGCCGGCTCGCCGCGTCCGGGGCGAGGCTCGTTCTCGCCGCGCGGTCAGACGCGCCGCTTCGCGCACTCGGGGCGGAGCTGTCGGCCGAGGTCGAGACGGTCGACGCCACCGATGTGGGTGCCGTCGAGCAGCTCGTGCGCGGGGTGGTGAGTACGCACGGGAGGATCGACGGCGCAGCGAACTGCGTCGGGTCGCTCCTGCTGAAACCGGCGCACCTGACGAGCGGCGCGGAGTTCGCGACCACGATCGCGCAGAACCTCACGAGTGCGTTCGCCCTCGTTCGCGCGGCGGCGCGCCCGATGATGGACGCTGGCGGCGGGAGCATCGCATTGTGCTCGTCCGCCGCTGCGATCACCGGACTCGCGAACCACGAGGCGATCGCCGCCGCGAAGGCGGGCGTCGCCGGGCTCGCGCGCTCGGCGGCGGCGACGTATGGCGCGCGCAACGTGCGGGTGAATGCCGTCGCGCCGGGACTGGTCCGGACGCCGCTCACGGCGCGCGTCACCGGAAATCCTGCCGGGGAGAAGGCGTCCCTCGCCATGCACGCGCTCCCGCGACTCGGCGAGCCTGACGACGTGGCCCACCTGCTCGCCTGGCTGCTCGGCGCGGAAAGCAGCTGGGTCACCGGGCAGGTGATCGGCGTGGATGGCGGGCTGGGAACGGTCCGGCCGCGTTAGGGGATCGCTGGACGCTCTGACGCTCTTGACGCTCTGCACAGCGGACGCGCGAGGCGTCAGCCGGACTGGCGGTGGTGCTCGCGGCGGTCGAACGGCTCGTCGCGGTGGTCGTCAGGCACCCCGCCCGGGTGGTCCGTGTAGGGCCGGGAGCGAGGCGGCCGCTCGTCAGCGGCGGCGTCCGGGCGGGGCTGTTCGCGCGCGAGACCGGCGGATACCTCGCGATCCCGCACCGCCTCGATCGATCGGCGCGGCACCGGGTTGGACTTTCGGGCCGAACGTGGCAGCCGCAGCGTGAACGTGCTCCCTCCACCCTTCCGGCTCTCCACGAGCACATCTCCACCGAGCAGGCGGGCGAAGCGTCGCGTGATGTGCAGTCCAAGCCCCATTCCTCCCGCACGCCTCGTGTGCGAGCGCTCGACCTGCCAGAACGGCTCGAAGATATGCTCCAGATGCTCGCTGGCGATTCCGATTCCGGTATCGCGAACCTCGCACTCGATCCCATCCGCATCACTGAACAGCGCGATCGTCACCTCGCCGCGCTCCGTGAACTTGATGGCGTTGGAGATCAGGTGCCTGACGATGTGCCGTGTCTTGTCCACATCGGTCTCGATCACCTCGGGCGTCGATTCCACGAGCGCGCGGATCCGAATGCCGCGCTCCGCCGCGACCGGTTCGAGCGTCGCCACCGCCTCACGAACGAGGACGCTCAGATCCACCAGCTGTGCGGCGTCCGTGTCTGCGCCCGCCTCAACCTTGGTGAGCGTCAGCACCTCCTCAACCAGGCCGAGCAACTCGCGCCCGCTGCGCTGTAGCCGCGTCAGGTGCATCCGCTGCAATTCCGACACCGGCCCCAGAATGCCGTCCACGATCAACTCGGCGTGACCGAGGATCGCGTTCAGCGGCGTCCGGAGCTCGTGCGACATCACCGCGAGGAACTCGGACTTCGCCTCGCGAGCAGCGCGAGCTTCGGCGCTCAACCGCACCCGCTCCAGGGCCAGTTCGCATTGCTGCGCGAGCGCAACGAAGAACGCACGCTCCTCGACCGGGAACGTGCGCGGCGCAGCGAAGACATAGACCAGCGTTCCGTACGACCGGGAGTGCACGTTCAAGGGCAATGCCGCAACGGCCACGGCACGGCCGCCGACATCCGCCCGATCGAACGCGGGATAGCGCCGCGCCAGCTCCTCGGCGGATCCGACGAAAATCGGGAGCCCAGTGCGTACCGCCTCCGAGGGTGGGAGTGACTGCGACACGGGCAGCCTCTCGCCGATTGCCGCCCCGGACCCACCGCTGCGGAAGGAGGCAGCGGGCTCGAGGATCGCGGCGTCCTCGCTCACCCGGTAGAGCACCCCGCGGCTCGCGCCCACGGCCGCCATCCCGTTCTGCAGGACAGCCCGGGCCACCTCGCGCACCGTGTCGGCCCCCACGAGCGCCCCGATGGACGCCTGAAGCCGGAGACCCAGAGAGTCCGTCTCCACGCGGTCCGCCACTACCCGGCCCAGCTGCCGAACGATCGCGGGCAGACGCTCGCGGGCCCGATCACACCAACCCTCGGGCGGGCGCCCCACCTGGGACCGAGGGTCGGCCCAGACGACGAGGGTACCCATGGCCTCGCCTGAAGCATCGGCCGGGAGCGCGGCCGCCGCCAGATCATCGCTCGGGCCCAGCCCGGCGAGCCAGCCGGGGGAGTCCCAGGCGTGCGCGCCGCCCGGGAGACGGGGCTCCACCGAGGTGAGGGCTGCGCAGAGCTGGTCCCGCAGCCCGGCGTGCGCCACCAGCTGGTGCGCCCCACCGTGTAGCGGCCGCAGCCAGACCGCGCCAGCCGCCGCGCCCGTCGCGGACACCGCGCTCTCGATGGCGTCGTCGCAGGCAGCGACCGCGCGAGAGGCCGAGTCGAGCCGGAGGGTTCCGACGCGCGATCCTGTATCTTGGGAACTACTCACCACGGCATCACCGCGTGGCCCGAAAGACACGCGCGACAGGGTACGGCAGACGAACAGCACGAGGGTCGCATCTGGTGGCGCCTCTGCTGCGTGAGGCAAGCCACGAGCAAGCGCCGCGCCAGCCGACACGTTGCGGACAATATCGTACCCATGTGAGCCAGTTCCTTGTGAATGATCGCCATTCCTCCACGCCGCAGCCATGCTGACCGACGATCGTTCTGAACGCGCGCGCCTCGCGCTCGGCACCGCAGATCGTGTGCTCGTGCTCACCGGCGCAGGGGTCAGCCACGCATCAGGTGTTCCCACTTTTCGCGGCGGCGGCGGATTCTGGCGCGAGCACCGGCCCGAGACACTCGCAACGGCCGAGGCGTTCGAACGTGATCCGCGTCTCGTCTGGGAGTGGTACGGCTGGCGACGCGAGCTGGTGGCGCAGTGCGCGCCGAATGCGGCCCATCACGCGCTCGCCCTCGCCACCTCCCGCGCTGTCGTGACACTGGTGACGCAGAACGTGGACGGTCTGCACGACCTTGCCGCCGATGCCGTCCCCGCTCGCCTCGACGAGGCGCAGCCCCAGCAGCTCCAAGCCCCGGCTCGCCCGATCACGCTCCACGGCTCGCTCTTCGCGCTGCGCTGCACCGTGTGCGATGTCCGGCGCGCGGACCGGACGCCGATTGACGCCTCAAGTCTCGAGACGCTTCCGCACTGTCGCTGCGGCGCCCTGATGCGCCCCGACGTGGTCTGGTTCGGTGAGGCACTCGACCCGGTGGGGCTGGATGCCGCCGTCACGGCGGCGACGCAGGCGGATGTCTGCCTGGTGGTCGGCACCAGCGGCGTCGTATACCCCGCCGCAGGCGTGGTGGAAGTGGCGAGCCGCGCAGGGGCGCTCGTGATCGAGGTGAACCCGGAACCGACCGCGCTCACACGGCTCGCCGCGATCCACCTGTCGGGCGACGCCGCCGAGGTCGTTCCCGCGCTGCTCGACTGACGCCGTGACGCGGGCTCCCCTGCCCCCGGAGGTCGCCCGCGCCCGCAATCTCGTACTTGCGTACGGCTGGAACGCGACCAGCTACCAGCTCCTCAACCCCGGGCTGGAGCTCTGGTTTTCGGCGTCCGGTGACGCCGTGGCGGGCTACGCGCAGGCGGGCGGGCGCATCGTCGTCGCCGGTGCCCCGGTGTGCAGCGATAGCCGGCTCGCCGCGGTCGTCGAGGAACTCGAGCGCGCGGCCAGGGCTCGCGGCCAACGCGTGTGCTACTTCGGCGCGGGGCGCCGGCTCGAACGGCTGCTCCGTGATGCGCCTGACGCCGCCCGCGTGCGAATCGGGGCGCAGCCCGTCTGGGACCCTCGCAGGTGGCCCGAGCGCGTTGCCCGGCACGCCTCGCTGCGCGCACAGCTGCACCGGGCGCGGAACAAGCAGGTCCGCGTAGCGGAGTGGAACGCCGAACGCGCGCACGAGCATCCGGAGCTTCGCCGCGTGCTTGGGGGCTGGCTCGCCGCACGCGGACTGCCGCCCATGACCTTCCTCGTCGAGCCGGACACGCTTGGCCGCGTACTCGACCGGCGCGTCTTCGTGGCGGAACGGGGCGGCATCCCCCTGGCGTTTCTGCTCGCGTCACCGGTGCCGGCGCGCACCGGGTGGCTCGTCGAGCAGATCGTCCGCGGGTCGGCCGCACCGAACGGCACGAGTGAACTGCTCGTGGATCTCGCGATGCGCACGCTCGCGCGCGACGGCGCACGCTACGTGACGCTCGGACTCTCACCGCTCTCCACCCGGGCGACCGACGCCACGGCGGGGGATGCGCCGCCGCCGATGTGGCTGCGCGCGGTGTTCGGCGCGGTGCGGGCGCACGGCCGCCGATTCTACAACTTCGACGGACTCGACGCCTTCAAGGCGAAGCTCGGGCCTGACGAGTGGGAGCCGATTTACGCGATCGCTCGCGCGAGCTGCTTCAGGCCCGGCGACCTGTACGCGATCGCCGGGGCGTTCGGCGGCGGATCTGCCGCACGATTCGTCGCTCGCGCGCTGGTGCGGGCCGCGCATGATGATCTCCGGCGACTGTGGCGGGGTGCGCGGGGGGTCAGACCTCCTCGACCAGCGCCCGCTCGTACGCCTCGAGCACGTCGCCACGACTGAGCATTCCCAAATAGCGCACGGCGCCCGGTGCAGCACTGGCCACCACCGGGACGGTGTCCAGCGCGCCCGCATTGAGTGCGCGCATTGCATCCCGCAGCGTCGCCACCGGCGTCACGCTGGGCGTCTCCTCCGCGAGATCGGCCGCGAGAATGACCGAGGCAAGCGCGCCGTGCTCGAGAAGCGCGTCGCGCAACTCGCCGTGGCGGATGAGCCCGATCAGCATGCCCTCGCGGTCCACGACGGGGAGCGTCAACTGGCGCGCGACCTCGCTGGCGGCGACCACCTGGGCCAGCGTCGCGTCAGGCAGGACGCTGACCGCGTCGCGCGACATCGCGTCGCTCACGAGAATGCGCTCCATCAGCGCCCGGTCCGCGCCATGCGAGAGGTGCTCACCGCGTCGCGCGAGCCAGCCGTCGTACAGGCCATAAGGCGTGAGGCGGCGCGCCGTCAGGAAAGCGATCACCGAGACGATCATGAGCGGAAGCACCAACTCGTAGTTGTCGGTGATCTCGAACACCATAAAGATCGCGGTGATCGGCGCCCGCGTCGCGCCCGCGACCAGCCCCGCCATCCCCACGAGGCCGAGCGATGCGGGGTGGAGCGGCAGGTCGGGGAAGAGCGTCTGCGCCAGCACCCCGATCCCGCCGCCGAGCGCGGCGCCCACGAACAGGGTCGGCGTGAAGACGCCCCCCGATCCGCCTGCCGCCAGGGTGATCGAGGTCATCAACACCTTGAGGCCGGCGATCGCGAGCAGAAAGTACCAGGCGCGGCCACCGAACAGCGCCGCGGGAATGCGGAGGTGCCCGTCGCCGGTGAGCAGCCCCGCCGCCACGAGCGCCAGTGCGCCGACCAGGAGCCCGCCGATCACCGGCTTGAGCCATGGCGGCCCGGGTACGCGCTCGAACCGATCAGCCGTCGCGAAGAAGACGCGGCTGTACCCCGCCGAAACGAGACCGCAGACGACGCCCAGGAGGGGAAAGAGCACCGCGGCGGCCCACCAGACCATGTCGATCTGGGCCGGGACGTCGATCACCGGCGCGGCGCCGAGCAGCGGACGCACCGTCAGCGCTCCGGCCACGCTCGCGATCACGACGGGCGAGAACGCGCCGACCGAGAAGGAGCCGATCACCTCCTCCAGCGCGAAGAAGGCGCCGGCGAAGGGCGCCCCGAACGCCCCTGAGATGCCCGCGGCGGCGCCGCAGCCGACCAGCACGCGCCGGTGACGCGACGGCAGCCGGAATAGTTTCGCGAGGGAGGAGCCGAGCCCGCCGCCGAGCGTCGCCACCGGCCCCTCGCTGCCAGCCGAGCCGCCCGACCCCAACGTGACCGCGGACGCGAGTAGCCTGACGAGGACGGGGCGGAGCGGCACGCGTCCGCCCTTCTTCGCGACGGCGAGCTGGATGTCGGGGATGTTCTGCCCGGGTGGAATCCGTGCCCACCGCACGATGAGCCAGGCGAGCAGGATCCCGAGTGCCGTGAGCACCGGCCGGTAGATCGCCGTCTCGAGGCTCCCGAGGCGCTGCTCGGGCAGCTCGTGGAAGAAGAGATAGGCGAGATCGATGAGGCGGTAGAAGACGACGACGCCCAACCCGACCGCCACTCCGATCAGCGCGCCGAAGGCGATGAGCACGCCACCTTCATCCCAATCGCGGAGCGCGACGCGCTCCAGGAGCCGCGACCACCAGAAGCGCGCCGCGGCCGCCGACCGGCCAGGATGGAAGGGGCGTCCTCGCGGCGTCATCGCCCCGCGACTACCATCGCTTCTCGGCCTCTTCCAGCTCCTCGCGCAACCGCACGTAGCTCTCGAGTCGGCCGGCGTCCACTTCGCCGCGCTCCACCGCCTCACGAATGGCGCAGCCGGGCTCGACGACGTGGGTGCAGTCGGCGAAGCGACACTCGCCGAGGTGCGGCCGGAACTCCGGGAAACACTCGCCGAGCTCGGAGACCGGGAAGCCCCAGAGCCCCACCTCGCGCAGTCCGGGCGTGTCGGCGACGAAGCCGCCGCCAGGCAGCGGCGTCAGCAGCGCGCCGACCGTCGTGTGGCGCCCCTTGTTCACCGCCTGGCTCACCTCGCCGACGCGGAGCTTCACGCCGAAGAGCGCGTTGATGAGGGAAGATTTCCCCACCCCCGACGGGCCGGTGAGCGCCGAGACGCGGCCGCCGAGCGCCTCGCGCAACGGCCCGAGTCCCTCACCGGTGGAGGCCGTCGTCAGGTGCAGCGTATAGCCGACGGTCGCGTATGGCGCGAAGCGCGCCCGTACGATCTCGTCAGGCACGAGATCGGCCTTGTTGATCACGAGGCGCGCCGGAAGATCGTTGGCCTCAGCGATCACCAGAAAGCGGTCGATCATGCGCTCGTTCGGCTCTGGCGACGCGGCCGAGAAGACCACGACGATTTGGTCGACGTTCGCGACGACGACGCGCTCGCCCCAGCGACCGCCCGGTTGCCGCCGCGCGAGGCGCGAGCGCCGCGGGTGAATCGCCGCGATTGCCCAGCCGTCGCCCGCGGGCTCGATCATGACCCGGTCGCCAACCGCCAGCTTCCGTGGGCGTTCGACATCGTCGGCTGGCCCGGAGCGCCGCATGTCCTCCTCACGGCGCAGCTCGGTGCGCTTCTCCTCGAAGATCTTGAGGCGCCCGCGCAGCGAGACGTCCCGCACCTCGCCGCCATCGGTGAGCACACGCCAGACGCCCCCGGTGCCCTCGAGCACCGTGCCCTGGCTCTCCAGCGCTCCCGCAGAATCCTCGGTCACGTCAGACATCGCCCCCCTCGTCATGCATCACGTCCCACCAGTGCCGATCGGCATGCGACTGCTCCATCTCCGCCTGCACGAGAATGTCGAGTTGTGCCTGGACCTCCGTGAGCGGCAGCGCGTGCACCGCAGCCGTGGCCGCGTTCTCGGTTTCGGCCGTCACGAGAAAGCCTGTCTCGAGGTGTCCTTCCACGCTCTGTGCGCCCATCCGGCGCCAGCGGAGGAAGAGGAGGAAGCCTCCCCAGCGCGCGCTGCCCTCACCCGGCTCGCCGGGCGCGTCGCGCACGCCAGTTCGATCGGCGCCGACGGCGACGCTGTAGGAGTAGCCATCCTCCGCCTCGAACGCCGGGGGGCGCGCATGCACGGCGAGGTAGCCGCCCAGCGTGCGCTCGTCACCGGCGGTGTGATCCGGAGGCAGAAAACGTCCCATGCGCGTCGGGGCAGGTCGCGGCAGGCTCACCGACGACCGTTCACCATCTCCTTCAGGATGTTGCCGGTGATGAAGGCCAGGTTCGCCGGGCGTTCGGCGAGGCGCCGCATGAGGTACGGATACCATTGCGTTCCGAACGGCACATACACGCGCATCCGGTACCCCTCCGCAACGAGCCGGTCCTGCAGGTCGCGGCGAACGCCATACAGCATCTGGAACTCGAACCGATCGCGCGGGATCTCCTCGGCCATGACAAAGCCCTGCGCCTGGGCGATGATCGCCTCGTCGTGCGTCGCCAGACCGACGTAGTTCCCCTCGGCGATCAGGCGGTACATCTGCCTGACATATGCTTCGTCGACATCAGACTTGTCCGGATAGGCGATCTCCGGCGGCTCGCGGTAGGCGCCCTTGCACAGGCGAACCCTCGCGCGTAGGCGGATCGCACGATCCACGTCGTCGCTCGTGCGGCGGAGCGCGCTCTGCAGGACGATGCCGACATGCCCCGGGAACTCCGGGTACAGGTGCCGTTCGAACAGGTCGAGCGTGCGCTCGGTGTATTCGCTGCTCTCCATGTCGATGCGGACGAACGTGTCGTACTTCGCCGCGCGCTCGACGATGCGCCGCATGTTCTCAATGCACAACACTTCGCTGACATCGAGTCCCATCGCCGTGAGCTTCACGGAGACGTGCGAATCGAGCGCGTCGGCGTTGATCCGGTCGAGCAGCGTGAGGTACTCCGCCGCGGCCGCGCGCGCCTCCCGCTCGTCGTGGACGCTCTCGCCGAGCAGGTCGAGCGAGGCCGAGATCCCGCGCGTGTTAAGTGCGCGGACGGCCTCGAGAGCGGAATCGATGGTCTCGCCGGCAACGAACCGGCTGGCGAATCCCTTGGCCAACCGGTTGCGGCGGACGAAGCGGAAGATCTTAGGCTGGTCGGAGAGGTACAGCAGTGTCTTGCGAAGCATGGCGACAGACGAGGACACCGGCACTCGGCCGTGAGGGCCGGTCCGATCTGATACGCCGGCCCAGGGTTGAACCGGCGGGCGAAATATAGTGCCGTCCCGGCCGGCGCTGTGCGCCCGACCGCCGGGGGTCAGCGAGGGCGTTCGCGCAACAGGCGGACAGGAACCGGCTGCCCCGCGGCGAGGCGGTCGTCCAGCAGGTTCCAGGTCACCACGCCGTCGTCGGATTCGGGGTGCAGCAACACCATCATGAGGCGCGCCAGTCGTTGGTCGCCATCGACGATCCAGGTGCCGACCGGAAGGTCGACGGACGCACTGCTCCACCGGCCCGTGAGCGGCTGCACGTCGCGGTGCCCCTCGAAGGCGCGTGCCGCACGAACGATGGAGTCGGGCGTGAACAGATCTGCCGTCCCTCGCCAGGGCGAGGCCAGGCGGCGCACCTCCACCCCGTGCTCCTGGAGGAGCGCGACGACGGTCGAGTCGCGTGCATCGAGCGCGAAGGCGGCGGGCACGTGCGCCTCGCGAGCCGTCTCGAACCGGTCCACAATCGGCATGCGGACCGGCCGGATGTCGCCGGTGCGCCGCAGGCCGCGGCGGAGGCCGGCCTCGGTCTGGAGCGTGTCGCCGGTGCGTTCCAGCCGCTCCACCAGCACCTCGCCCGTGCGGGGGGTGGTCGTCAGGCGACCCTGCACCGCGACCGCGGCGCCGGACGAGGCGAGGCGGCGCGCGGCCGCGTCCTGCTCCGTCGTCAGGCGCGCGATCTCACCCCCGCGTTCGGCCACGAGCGAGAGCAGTTCCGCCACGAAGGCCCGCGTCGCCTCCACCCGTCGCTCGAACGGGTCGTGCGAATAGGCCTCGCTCAGGATCGAGACACGGTTCCGGAGCGCGAAGTAATTGGTTCCGAAGCGCGGACGGTGATCGTAGCTGTACCACCCGCTCTTCTCGATGCTGGTCGGATCGTCTGGGCCGTCGTCGCCGCCGAAGTTGCCATAGTCGAACGTCTCGATCTGATGCCGGTCGCGGATCCGCCGGCGAAGCTCGGGGAGGAGTGCGTCGCGCGTCCAGCCACCCACCGGCGTGTCGGGATAGAGCGACGGCGCATAGGTGAGCGCATAGCCGTGGAAGCTCCCGTTCGTGGTGTGCAGGTCCACGAACACGTGCGGATCCCACGCGCGCACGAAGGCCAGCGACGCGCGCGTTTCCGGCGCTTCGGCCTTGATGTAATCGCGATTGAGATTGAGTCCCTGCGCATTCGGCCGGATGCCGACCAGCTCGGGCCCCTGCTGCGAGCCCCGCTGGCGCGCCTGCGGACCGAGCCGCTCGTTGCCATCGGCGTTGTAGTTCGGCACGGCGATCAACACGATCGAGTCGAGCACGTTCGGCCGCGGATCGGCGAGCAGATCGCGCACCATCGCCTGCAGCACCTCCTTCCCCTCCACCTCGCCCGAATGGATGTTGCCCTGCACAAAGACGATCGGCCGCGCGAGCGCGCGGGCCTCGCCAGGCGTGCGGACCAGCGGGCGTGAGGCGATCACGAACGGAATTTCCCGCCCCTCCGTCGTCGTTCCGAGCACGCCCCGGTGGAAGGGGAGCTGTGCGTCGCCGAGTGCGTCCAGGAAGGCAAGGACGTCGGCGTGGGAGGACGTCACGGTGTAACCGCTGCGTTCGGCGCGGGTCTGCGGCAGGGTGGCCGCCACCGCGCGTGACGCGTCGGCCGGCGCGGGTTCCGGGCGTGCGGCACAGCCCAACGCGAGGACGATCGCAACGCTGCCGAGGCAGGTCGCCGGTGCCGTCCGAGCAACCATCACGAGTACACCTTCATGGTCATGCCCTGTGGAACGGGGTGGAAGATGCCCGTGTGCGGATCGCTGCGCGGTGTCTGGGTCGAACAGAATAACGTAAACCGCCGGCGCTACGGCTCCCGCACCACCAGCAGCCCGACCACCCCGTCAAACTCGTCGGCGGCGGACGTGAGGCCTGGCGGTGCCGTCCACGCCCCGCCGTCGATGCGGATGTTCACGCGATAGACTCCCGGCTGGAGCGCGACCCGATACCGCCAGGCCTCGTTCCCTTCGGGGGTGAGCACGACCGGCAGCCAGTCGGTGAAGTCGGCCATCATCTCCACGCGGCGCGCCCCCGGAACGATGACCCGAAGCCCCGCGGCGCCACCGGCCGACGCGCCGCGCACCTCGAACCGTTCGGCGTCGGGACGTGCGATACTCGGGATGACCTGCACGGCGGCGTCGCCGAGCGCCGTC
>PPFU01024913.1_pt1 | contig 12980 bp, 12 predicted proteins | sample 1535991 | NCBI WGS metagenome assembly PPFU01 (sample SAMN04901290, study PRJNA319586) | Hypolithon metagenome, whole genome shotgun sequencing project. | isolation source: Antarctic Hypolithon | place: Antarctica: Miers Valley | collected 2014 | reverse complement strand
GATCGCGGGGTCGGCGGGTTTGGTCTTGAGCCGGCAGATCCGTCTGCACGAGTTGCAAAACACGACGCTGGCGACGGTCACGCACGAGCTGAAAACTCCGCTCGCATCGATGCGCGTGCTCGTCGAGACGCTGCTGGAGGGGCGTTGTCGCGGGGAGGGACAGCAGCGCGAGTATCTGGAATTGATCGCCGGTGAGAACGCGCGGTTGAGCCGGCTGATCGAGAATTTCCTCACGCTCGGACGACTGGAGCATGGGCCGCACACGCTTGCGCTGGAGACGGTGGCGCCGGGCGAACTCGCCCGCGAGGCGGCCGCGGCGCTGCGCGTGCCGCTGGAAATGCCGGGGTGCGACTTCACTCTCGACGTGGCGGAGGGGCTTCCGCGCGTGCAGGCGGATCGGGACGCGATCACGATGGTGTTGGTGAATCTGCTCGATAACGCGTTGAAATTTACTGGGGAGAAAAAGCGCATCGTCCTGCGCGCTCGCGCCGCGGAAGACGCGGTGATTTTCGAAGTGGAGGACGATGGCGCGGGAATGTCGGCAGCGGATGCGCGGCACGTTTTCAAGCGGTTTTACCAGGCGGATCAGCGGCTCTCGCGGACGCGCGAGGGCTGCGGACTCGGCCTGGCCATCGCGCGGGAAATCGCCGAGGCGCACGGGGGCGGGATCACTGTCGCCAGCCGGGTGGGGGAGGGGAGTTGTTTCGTCGTGCGACTGCCGGTGGTGAGCTGATGCATACGATCCTCATCATCGAAGACGACGCGACGATGTTGCGCGGGCTGAAGGACAATTTCGAGTTCGAGGGCTACAAAGTGCTCACGGCCACGGACGGCGAGGCGGGGCTGAAGATGGCGCTCAGTGCCCAGCCAGACTTGATCCTGCTCGATCTCATGCTGCCGAAGATCAATGGCTACGAGGTGTGCCGGTTTTTGCGGGAGGAAAAATGCGAGGTGCCGATCCTGATGCTCACGGCGAAGAGCCAGGAGTCGGACGTGGTCCTCGGGCTCAAGCTGGGCGCGGATGATTACATCACAAAACCGTTCGGCATCCGGGAGCTGCTGGCGCGCTGCGAGGCGTTCCTGCGCCGACGCGGGGCGGCGGAGCCGGAGGTCTTCGAGTTTGGGAAATGCCGGCTCGACTGCGCCGCGCGGCTTTTTTCCAGAGAGGGCGCGGAAGTGGCGCTGTCGCCGAAGGAGTTCGCGCTGCTGGAATACTTCTGCCGCAAGCCGGGGAGGGCGCTCACGCGTGAGCAAATCCTCCGCGATGTGTGGGGTTACGACCGGCTGGTGACGGCTAGGAGCATCGATCGGTTCGTGGCGACGCTGCGGGCGAAGATCGAGCCGCAGCCCGAGCACCCGCGGCATCTGCTGACGGTGCGCGAGATCGGGTATCGGTTTGTGGCGGAGGATGAATTAGTGGAAAAAAGGCTTTGAAGGGGCGGGGCGGTGGCCTAGCTTCCGCGCTCCTTCGAAGGAGCCTTAGCTCAATTGGTCAGAGCGCCGCCCTGTCACGGCGGAGGTTGCGGGTTCGAGTCCCGTAGGCTCCGGGGTTTTCATTTCGAACCGAATTGTCGGCGGGCGGGGTTCCCACTATGGTCCGTGTCCCCCCATGCCCAACATGAATGACATTGCCCGCGCCGCCGGCGTGGGCAAAGCCACGGTCTCGCTCGCCTTGCGGGACGATCCGCGACTCCGCCCCGAGACGCGGGCCCGCATCCAAAAGGTCGCGCAGGAGCTTGGCTACGAAACCAATGCCACCGTGGCAAACCTCATGGCGCAGCTCCGGGCGAGCCGCACGCCAAGATACCAGGCGACGCTGGCCCTGCTCAACGTTTCGACCAATCCGCGCGTGATTGAGGAGCTGCCAACCTTCGCCAGTTGGGCGCGCGGGGCGGAGGTGCGCGCCCGCGGACTCGGCTACGGACTCGACCGATTCTGGCTGCAGGAGCCCGGGGTCAGTCCCGGGCGGGTGAAAAGCATCCTCGACTCGCGTGGCATTCGCGGTGTCCTGCTCATCGGCGCGCTCGAGCACGGCGCGCTCGGCACGCGGCACGCCGCGCTCTGGCGCGGGCAGGCGTGCGTCGCCCTCGGTGCCCCGACCACGCCGGCCTTCCACTTCGCCTGTAATGACCAATACGCCACCGCCCTTACCGCCGTTCGCCGACTGCGAGCGCTCGGCTGTCAGCGCCCGGGCCTCGTCATTAATGGAGACGTCGATGCCAATGTGGAGCACCGCTTTTCTGCAGCATTCCTCGCCGGAGCGGAGGCCGGGCGCGCCCGCGTATTCGACTTCGCGCCGGGGCGCTTTGCCCTTTTTGAAAAATGGATGCGCCGCGAAAAACCCGACGCAATTCTCTGCCTGCACGCCGAGGTCCGCACCTGGCTCGAGCGCCTCGGCCTGCGCGCGCCGGATGGAATCGCGCTCGCACACCTCGACCTGAACGACCAGCTCGGCGACTGGGCCGGCATGAATCAGAACAGCGAGATGGTCGGCGCGGCGGCCGTGGATCTCGTCATCGGCCAGCTCCATCGAAATGAGGCCGGCGCGCCCACGCACCCCAAGTGCCTGCTCATTCAGAGTGACTGGGTGGCCGGCGCGACGGTGCCTCCCCGATAGGCTGCGGACGCGAAACTGCTCGCAACCCCGCGCCCGCGTCTCCATTCTCCGCGGCGCATGATTGAGCGGGATTATCTCATCGTCGGAGCCGGGCTGGGCGGAGCGTCCGTCTGCGAGGGCATCCGGGAGCACGACAAAAAAGGAAGCGTGATGCTGGTCGGGAGCGACCCGTTCGTGCCCTACCATCGGTCGCGGTTGTCGCGGGATTTTCAGAAAAGCGCGAAGCTGAATCCGGCCGACGCCTTTCACCTGGAGCCGGAGTGGTATGTGAAAAACCACATCGACCTCCGGCTCGGGACGACCGTCATGGCCTTCAATCTCGAGCGCCGCGTCGCCGTCCTCGCCGATGGCCAGGCGGTGAGTTTCCGCAAAGCCTGCCTCGCCACCGGGAGCCGCGCGATTGTCCCCCAGGTCGCCGGCACGCGGCTCGGGAATGTTTTCTATCTCCGCACGATGCGCGACGCGCTCGCGCTGCACGAGGTCGCCGGCGGGCCGAAGGATGCCGTGGTCGTGGGTGGCGGTTTCGTCGCGCTGGAGGCGGCGGCTTCGCTGCGCCAGCGCGGGCTGCGGGTGACGCTGCTCGACCGCCACGCCGCGCTCTGGCAGCCGTGGCTCGATGCGGAGACGGCGCAGTGGCTCACGGAACATGTCGAGGCGAAGGGCGTGAAACTCATGCTGCGCGAGGATTTGAAGGGATTCGAGGGGAAGACGGTGCTGAAAAATGTGGCGACGAAAAGCGGCGAGCGGCTCACTGCCGGGCTGGCGCTCGTCGCCGCCGGGGTGGAGCAAAATCTGGAACTCATCCGCGGGACGCCGTTGCACAGCCCGGGCGGGACGCCGGTGGGCGAACATCTCGAGACGGACGAAAAAGGCATCTTCGCGGTGGGCAGCATCGCGCTGTTCCCGGACAAACTTTACGGCGGCGTGCGGTGCGTCGAGCAGGGCGACAGCGTGCTGGAACAGGGCCGCCTCGCCGGCGCGAACATGTCCGGAAAGAAGCGGCAGAAATTCCACTACGTGCCCAGTTTTTCCAGCGAGGTGTTCGATCTGCGGTTCGAGTTTTACGGCGACTTCCGGCGGCCGCCTTCGCTGGCGTCGGTCGAGGGGTCGCGGGCAAAGAAGAAGTTCACCGCGCGCTTCAGCGAGGGTGGGAAGCTGCGCGGCGTCGTGCTTTGCAATCCCGCTGAGGGCGCGGGTGAGGCGGCCCGCGAGGAGATTCGCGCCGCCTGCGCGGCCGGATGAGCGGGACGAAGGGTGACGCCCAGCTTTTCCGCATCCTCGACGAAAAGGTCGATCTGCTCATGCAGGCGCGGCAGGCGGGCGAGGCGCTGCGCGTCGCGGAAAAGGCGGCCGAGATCGCCGCGCGCGCTTTTTCTCCCGAGGATCTCCGCCGCGCCCGGGTGCTGCGGAAAATGGGCATTCTCCTCCGCGCGGAAAACCGTCCGCAGGAGGCGCTCGCCGCGTTCGAGCAGGCGCTCGACGCGTGCGAGGCCGGGGCCGATCACCGGCTGCGAGCGCGCCTGCATGCGCACGCCGGATTTCTCGCCGATGAGTTGAGCGAGGAAAGCGCGGCCCGCCGGCACTACGAGCAGGCGGTCGCGCTGGAGGGCGATGCGGATTACCTCGAGCCGGCGACGGCGGCGGTCATTCACAACAACCTCGCCGTCATCCGGAAAAGCGAGGGGCGCACGGCGGCGGCGGCGGAGCACTACCATGCGGCGCTCGCCGCGTGCGAGGCGGCGCACGGGCCTGATCATTTGGAGGTCGCCGTCCTGCTGGTGAACCTCGCGAATTTTCACCTGAACGAGAACCAGCTCGAGGACGCCATCGCCCTGCACCGCCGGGCGCTCGGCATCCGCGAGCGGCATCTGCCCGCCGGGCACGCCGACCTCGCGTGGTCGCAGGCACACCTCGCGCTCGCGCATCAGTTGCGCGGGGAGGCGGCGGTGGCCGAGCCGATCTATCTGGAGGCGTTTGGGATTTGGGAGAAGGCGGGCGTTCCGGCTGGCTCCGGCGCGTTCACCGTGGCGTGTGAAAATTTCGCCCAGCTTCTGCGGAACGACGGGCGGGAGAAAGAAGCGCGGCAGTTTGAGAATCGCGCGAAAAAGCTCGCCGGATAGCCACGGGGCCGTTTCCGCTCGCGCGGACGAAAAGAAGTTTGAAGAAACCGGCGTTTTCGCCGGTCAATGGAACCGAAATCCAATTATGAAAATCCGCCAGATCCTCTCCGCCACTCTCGTCCTTCTTTGTGCCGTCCCGGTTGTCATCCCGAGCGCGCAGGCAGCGCCTCCTCACGAACGCCTGGAGAAGTTTCTCTTCGGCGACCGCGACAAAGACAAAGATAATGACAAGGACAGAAAGAAAAAGCGCGACCGCGATGACGACCGGGATCGCGATCGGGATCGGGGTCACGATGATCACCAACGCAGCTACAGCTATCGCGAGCATGATCACTACGACCACAACCATGATGGCAACTGCGATGTCTGCCGCGTCAGCTACCGCCCCGTCGTCACTTCGTCCGTCGTCATCCGGCGCGATCCCGTCGTCGTCTATCCCGAGCCGACGTATCGCGAGCGCGACTACGATTTTCGCCCCGTCGAGGTCGATGTGCAGCTGGCCCTGCGTCGGCTTGGCTACTACCGGGGGCGGATCGACGGCGACATCGGCCCCGGCACCCGCGGCGCGATCCGCGCCTATCAATACGACAACGACCTCCCCGTGACCGGCCGCATCGACCGCTACCTGTTGCGCTCGCTCAGTCTGTAGGCCGCGCTTCCCGACGCAGGAAATTTCCCCTGCCTGCCGTGCCGACAAAGCGGCCCTCGCGCACCGCGATTTCGCCCCGCACCGTCACCACGCTCGGCCGGCCTTCGATCTCCCAGCCTTCGAAGGCGTTGTAGTCCACGTTCTGCGTCTGCGTGTCTGCCGAAAGGCGGCCGCGGAAACTCGGATCGTACACCACCAAATCTGCGTCGCTCCCCACGGCGATCGTCCCCTTGCGCGGGAAGAGGCCGAACAGCTTCGCCGCGTTCGTGCTCGCGACGGCGACGAAAGTCGAGAGATCGAGCCGCCCCCGCATCACGCCGTATGTGTAGAGCAGATTCACCCGGTCTTCGACCGCAGGGATTCCGTTCGGGATTTTCGTAAAATCAGCGCGCCCCATCGCTTTCTGCGTCAGGAAGTCGAACGGCGCATGATCCGTCGCAACAGTGCTCACCAGGCCGCCGGCCAGCGCGTCCCACAGCACTTGCTGATTTCGCGCGTCGCGCAGGGGAGGGGACATCACGTATTTGGCTCCCTCGAAATCCGGGCGCTCGGCATGGGTTTTGTCGAGCAGGAGATACTGGATCAGCGTCTCGACCGAAACTTTCACGCCGCGCCGCCGCGCCGCCATCGCCACGTCCAGCGCCTCAGCGCAGCTCGTGTGGACGCAGTAAACCTCCGCACCTGTCAGCTCGGCAAACGTGCAGAGATGATGCACGCCCTCCGCCTCGACGCGCGGCGGACGGCTCTCGTGATGCCCCTCCGGCCCGGTCATGCCCGCGGCGAGCAGCTCCCGCGAGCGCTCCGCGATGAGCGTTTCGTTTTCGCAATGCGCCGTCACGATCACGCCCAGTTCCCGCGCCAGCTTCAGCGTCCGGTAGAGTTCCCTATCGTCGATGCCGAACGCTCCTTTGTAGGCGAGGAAGACTTTGAAGGAGCTGATCCCGCGCGCCACGATCTCGCGCAACTGCGGCTCGGTCGCGTCGTCGAATTTTGTTACGCCCATGTGAAAACTAAAGTCGCAGGCCGACCGCCCGGACGCCTGCGACATCCACGTTTCGAAACCCGCCAGCGCCTCCTCTGCGCGCGACGGGCAGCACATTTCGATGAGCGTGGTCGTCCCGCCGATGAGCGCCGCGCGGCTCGCCGTCTCCCACGTATCCTTCGCCTGCGTGCCCATGAACGGCAGATGGACATGGACGTGCGGGTCGATGAAGCCTGGAAACACCAGCATCCCCGAGGCATCGACGACCTCCGTTTCCGGCGGCACGTCGAGGTTGCGTCCGACGCGCGTGATCGTTTCGTTTTCGCAAAAAATGTCCACGTGAGCATCCGAGTCCGCCGTGACGACGCGTCCATTCTTGATCAGCAAAGGCATCGCCGCTTCCTAAACCGGCGGCTTCGGGTTGGCGAGTTTGGGGATTCCCGCAGCGCGGTGATTGCGCTTCACTCATCTCCCGCGCCCCTCAGCGCAAATCTGTACTCTCATCCCCATGCTCCTCTACCTCCTGCGTCACGCCGACGCCGCCTTGGTCGCCCCCTCCGATGCTGCCCGCGAGCTCACGCAAAAAGGCCGCCGCCAGGCGCGCACCGTCGCTGCGTTTTGCGAGCTGCACGGCATCACGCCCGACCTCGTCCTCACCAGTCCCTACGCCCGCGCGCGCCAGACCGCCAAGATTGTCTCCTCCGCTGCGCAAGACGCTGAGTGGCTTGCCTCCGGCATGCGGCCCGAGGACGCGATGCGCGAGATACGAACCCAGGCGGGAGCTGAGAGCATTATGTTGGTCGGCCACGAGCCCGACCTTAGCGACCTCGCCGCACACCTGCTCGGCCTCCCCTGCGGCGAGTCTTTTCACCTGCGGAAAGCCTCGCTCACCGCGCTCGAGATCACCCCGCTCGGAGCGACGCTGGAATTCTCCGTGCCCGTCCGCCTCATGCCTGCTATCTGAACGCGCGTTATGAACAACTCCGACATCACCGTCCGCGACATCGACATTCCTTTTGGCCGCCTGGTGGTCATCATTTTGAAAGTGATGCTCGCATCCATCCCGGCGATCATCGTGTTTTACGCCATCATGTTCGCGATCATCATGATGTTCGCCTTGGTCTTCGGCGGCGGCATCGGCCTCCTCGACCACCTCAACCGCTAGATTCCCCATGCAAACTTCCGCATGGCCTGCGCGCTGGAGCGCTTTCAAACAGCCCGTCGATCCTGAGAAATCCGCGCTGCTGCGCGAGCGCTGGGATTCACTCCCACCGGAGTTGAAAATCGACGGACAAATCTCCGGGCGGCATCTCACGCACTGCGGATTCACGACCGGCGCGAGCTATTGCTCGTTCCATTGCACGCATTGCTACCTGCCGAAAAACGCGAACGAAGTCCCCATCCCGTCCCTCGCCGAGATGAAGGAACAGATCGACGCGAACCGCCGTTTCCAGGGCCCTGGCGGCGGCTTGCAGATCACCGGCGGCGATGTCGCCGACGCCTACTGGCGCTCGGGCCGCGCCGATGAACTCGTCGAGATCGTCCGCTACGCCTGCTCCACCGGTCTCGTGCCGATGCTCATGACGCATGGCCAGACGCTCATCGAGCATCCCGAGTTTTTGGAAAAGCTGATGATCGAGGGCGGGCTCCGGCAGGTCTCCGTCCACATCGATGTGACGCAGGCCGGCCGCCGCGGCTATCCGATCCAGCGCGTCACGGGCGAGGCCGATCTGCACCCCGTGCGCGAGGCTTTCACGGACCTCGCGAAAAAGCTGCGCCAGAAGACCGGTCTCGCGCTCGAGTTCGCCCTGAGCTGCACCGTCACGCGCAAAAACATCGACGACTTGCCGGAAATCATGCGCTGGTATTTCGCCGATCCCGAGCGGACGCGCATCTGGCGGATGATCAGTTTCCAGCCCGAGGCCGATACCGGGCGCACGCTTTTCTCCGAGCGCCCGATCACGCCCGACGACGTGTGGGAAAAAATCGTCGAGGCGACCGGGCTGCCCGTTGAGAAAGATGCGACTTCGTTCGGTCATCCGGATTGCAACAGTTGGGCATCGCTGCTCGTGCTGCGCCCCTCCGGCCGGCTCGTGCCATTGCTCCCGACCGATGCGAAAACGAAGCGGCTCATGGGCGAGATTTTCGGGCGCATCGGCGGCCTTTCGCTCGTGACCGACGACGCGCGCACCGCGCCGTGGCGGCTCGCCGGCGTGCTCGCGCAAAACCCCGGCCTCGCCCTGCGCCTCCTCGGCCACCTAGGCGTGCTCGTCGTTAGCGGGCGTTATCCTTTCACCGCCGTCTCCCATCTGCTGCGGGGAAAAGCGCACACCGTCGGCGTCGGCATGCACAACTTCATGGACGCCGCCCAGGTCGCCGACGCCGACAACGACCCGGTCACGAAAGCCCGGCTCGACTCGTGCGTTTTCAAAGGCGCGGTGAAGGAGAACGGCGAGTGGGTCGCCGTGCCGATGTGCTCGATGAACCAGCGCAAGTGGGGCGACCTCTACGGACGCCGCCTCGCCGATCCCGCGCTCACCCCCGTCCCGCGCGGCCCTGCCGCGACGGTCGCGTAGGAGCCGGCGATTCGCGCCTGCGCGGGAGCGACATTTTCCATTGCGCAAAACCGTCTCACGGCTAGAAAAGGCCGCCCGCGCACCACGGGCGCATCGCTTCCAGTCATGGCTTCATCATCCAAACCCACCACAGTCGTCACCGGCGGCGCTGGCTTCCTCGGCTCGCACCTCACCGACCGTCTCCTCGCCGAAGGCCATCGCGTCATCGGCATCGACAATTTCATCACCGGCAGCACCGCGAACATCGAGCACCTCGCCGGGAACGCCGACTACCGCTTCATCAAGCAGGATGTCACGCAATACATCTTCCTGCCCGACGAGGTCGATTACGTCTTCCACTTCGCCTCGCCCGCTTCACCCATCGACTATCTCGAGCATCCGATTCCGACGTTGAAAGTCGGCGCGCTCGGCACCCACAACACGCTCGGCCTGGCGAAGGCCAAGAAGGCGACTTTTTTGATCGCCTCGACCTCCGAGTGCTACGGCGATCCCCTCGTCCATCCGCAGACCGAGGACTACTGGGGGAACGTAAATCCCATCGGCCCGCGCGGCGTTTATGACGAAGCGAAACGCTTCGCCGAGGCGATGACGATGGCCTACCACCGCTACCACCACGTCGATACGAAGATCGTTCGCATTTTTAACACCTACGGCCCGCGCATGCGCCTCAATGACGGGCGCGTCGTCCCGGCGTTCATCGGGCAGGCGTTGAAAGGCGAGCCGGTGACCATCTTCGGCGACGGCTCGCAGACGCGCTCGTTCTGTTATGTAAGCGATCTGATCGACGGAATTTTTCGCCTCGCGATGAGCGATTTCCACGAGCCGGTGAACATCGGCAACCCGCGCGAGATGACCATCAAACAGTTCGCCGAGGAGATCATCCGCATTACCGATTCGAAATCGATCATCGAATACCGCGAGCTGCCCGTCGATGATCCGAAGGTGCGCCAGCCGGACATCTCGCGTGCGAAAAAAGTGCTCGACTGGACGCCAAAAGTCGCCTTCGAGGATGGCATCCGCACGACCATCGATTATTTTCAGACGCGTCTCGACAATTGATCCATGGAGAGAGCATCTTTTGTTTGCTTTCGCGCCGGGTGCGCCTAGAAAAACAGACCGCTCCCGCATCACATCGCCGCCAGCGTTCTACCCCTCTCAAGAATGAAAACCACCGCCCTCCTCCTCGCTCTTGCCATCGGTGCAGGCGCTTCGGCTCTCGCCCAGGCACCCGTCACCCAGAAAGACATCCGAATCGACAAAGTCTCTCCCGCGGTCGTTAAGACCCCGGAGTATCAGATTTCCAGCGGGGATCGAAAGCGATCGAAAAACGAGGACTGGCTCGAGGTCGAGGTCGAGTTCTCGACCGCGCCCGAAATGATCGACGAGCTGACTTTCAAGTACTACATCGGCATCGGCCAGTCGCTCCTCGTCGGTGAGGTTACGCACGTGAACATCCCGAAGGGCAAAGGCCATTTCTCCGTGATGTATGTCTCGCCGCGGAGTCTCACCCGCGCCAACGAGGGGAAGACGCTGACCCCGGCCAGCATCCAGAACGTGTGGGTGCAGATCAGCCGCCAGGGCCAGGTGCTCGCCGCCGAGAGCTTAAAGCCCGGTCCGCTCCCGAATCTGCCGCAGGTCACTGGCCTCGTGCTGAATAAAACCGAAACCCCGTTCTTCCCGCTCTACTGGGATCGCTACGAGGCGATCAAGCCCACCCGCTAAACCGCTCCGCCGCCGGTTTTTCCCCCATCATGGCCGCGCCAAATCGAGTCATCGTCCTGAATCTGGGCACGCAGACCTTGGGTCTCGCGGAGTTCCGGACCGGATCGAACGGCGGTCTCATCCTCACCCGCTACCGGCTCACCGAGCTGCTCGCCGATCCCGCTGCGGATGCTTCGCGCTCCGCCCAGATGCGCGTCGCGCTGAAGGAGATGATGGACCATTTCAAGGTCGGCTCCGGTTTGGTGAATTACGCGATCTCCGCGCAGGCCGTCTTCACCCGATTCGTAAAACTTCCCGCCGTCGGCGAAGACAAGGTCGAGCAGATCATCGCCTTCGAGGCCCAGCAGAACGTCCCGTTCCCCATCGACGAAGTCGTCTGGGACTACCAGCTCGTCGGAGCCGGTGGCAGCGAGAACGAAAAGATCGAAGTCGTCCTCGTCGCGATCAAGTCCGACTTGCTCGACGAGGTGAACGACGTTGTTGCCGACTCCGGCCTGAAGACGCACATCGTCGATGTCGCCCCGATGGCGCTCTTCAACGCCTTCCGTTATAGCTACAGCGACGTCTCGGACTGCTCGCTCCTCATCGACATCGGCGCGCGCACGACCACCCTCACTTTCATCGAGCCGCGGAAAGTTTTCAGCCGCAGCATCCAGATCGGTGGCAAGACCATCACCGCCGCCATTGCGAAGGATTTCAAGGAGCCCTACGGAGCCGCCGAGGAGCGGAAGAAAAAAGTCGGCTTCGTCAGCCTCGGCGGCGCCTATGCCGAGCCTTCCGATCCCGATGTCGCGCGCGTGTCGAAAATGGTGCGTAACACCATGACGCGGCTACATTCGGACATTTCGCGCTCCATTAGCCTCTACCGCGCCCAGCAGCAGGGGAGCGCGCCGACCCGCGTTTATCTCTGCGGCGGCAGCTCCGCGCTTCCCTACATGCGCGAGTTTTTCCACGAGAAACTCCAGGTCCCCGTCGAGTTTTTCAATCCCCTGCGAAACGTCGCCGTCGGCAGCGACCTGAACGCGCAGGAAGTCGGCAAGAGCGCCCACGTCATGGGCGAGCTCGTCGGCCTCGCCCTGCGCAGCGTCAGTGAATGCCCGATGGAGTTGAATCTCCGCCCCGCCAGCGTCGTCGAGAGCGCGCGCCTGGCGGGACGCCGCCCCTACATCATCCTCGCCGGCATCTGCCTGCTCCTCAGCCTCGCCGCCTTCTGGCTCTATTATACCCAGGCCGCCGCGGCGAAAACCGGCGTCCTCGGCCAGCTCACACCAAAGGTTTCGCAGCTCCGCGGGCTCCAGGCGGAAATCGAGAACGTCCGCAAAGACAAAAAAGCCGCCACCGAACTCGCCCAGCCCCTCCTGACCGCGGTGCGCGAGCGCGGCTATTTGGTCGAGGTTTTGAGCGATCTCAACCAGCGCCTGCCCGAGCGCTTCATCTGGATCACCGCGTTGGAAGCCGGCTATTATGCCGCCACCCCGGACCTGAAGTTTACCGCCTTTCCCACCGATCCCGGCGCTCCCGAGGTGAAAGTCCCCGAAGGTGCCCGCGTCGGCCTCCGCCTCATCGGCCTTTACCTCGACATCCCGGAGAACACCCGCGGCATCGCCGTCGTCGATGATTTCGTAAAACGCCTCGGCGAATCACCTTTCCTCAACCTCGACCTCACCAAGAAGAGTGAGCTCATCCCCCTCCGCACCACCCCCACCGGGGCCGACTGGGCCTACCCGTACGAGCTGCGTCTCTTCCTCAAAGATCCCATCTCCTTCCAATGAACTGGATCAAGGAAAACGCCTTTCTCACCGCCTTCCTCGGCCTCGTCGTCGTGGGCGCGGTCGCTCTGGTCATCCTCACGCTCGGCGCGAAAAGCGGATACGACGAGGCTTCCACCACCTACGACCGGCAGGCAGCGGAACTCGGCACCCTCCAGCGCAAAGAGCCCTATCCGAATCGCGAGAATCTCACCGCCATGCAGGATGCGGCGCGCGAGCAGCGCGCGGCGGTCGATCAGCTCCAGGCCACGCTCGCCGCGCTCGAACTGCCGATTCCGAAGCTGTCGCCCGAGGAGTTTCAGAAAACCCTGACCGCCAGCGTCGCCAGCGTCACCGAGAAGGCGCGGCAAAACGGCGTCAACCTTCCCGCCACCTTCTACCTCGGCTTCGAAAGCTATCAGGCCCAGCTCCCCTCGCAGGAACTCGCCCCCCTGCTCGGTCGGCAGCTCGCCGCCATTCAGTTCCTCGTCAGCTCCCTGCTCGACAACAAGCCGATCTCCCTCGACGAGATCAAGCGCGTCCCGCTCCGGCTCGAGAGCGGCGGG
>PPFU01001731.1_pt1 | contig 12986 bp, 13 predicted proteins | sample 1535991 | NCBI WGS metagenome assembly PPFU01 (sample SAMN04901290, study PRJNA319586) | Hypolithon metagenome, whole genome shotgun sequencing project. | isolation source: Antarctic Hypolithon | place: Antarctica: Miers Valley | collected 2014 | reverse complement strand
ACTTCACCCTCAAGGAGAACCCGCTCAAGCGCGCCGACCTCGATGACTTCGTCGCCTGCTACTCCGCCAAAGACCGCACGAAACGCGCGGAGAGCGAACGCTGGAAGTCCTTCACCTACGAAGAGCTGACCAAGCGAGACAAGGTGAACCTCGACCTCTTTTGGCTGAAGGACGACAGCCTCGAGGAGAGCGCCAACCTCCCCGATCCCGGCGTGCTGGCACTGGAGATCGCCGATGACTTGGAGGCCGCGCTGGAGCAGTTTACCGCCATCGCGCAGGATCTGACGGCGACGGCTCGCCCATAGGGATTGGGCGGCTGCCTTCCATCCGCGAGGGACTTTGCCCCGGTCCGCCGAAGCGCTCAGCGAAAGCTCCGACCGTGTCCCGCCAAGCCGGCCGCGCACGAATCCAGACGTGCGCTGCGCTTCCAGCTCACAGCGCCCTCCTCAAGCCGCCACCGGCATTCGCGGGGCCATCTGCGCCGGGAGCGGCGGCGGCTCGGGCATGCGCAACTTTAATCCCGTGGGCGCGTCTTCCACCGGCCGCGTCAGCTTTTTGATCCGGTCGAGCTCCTGCCGCATCCGGCTTTTCGCATTGGAAAAAAGGAGCGCCGTTTCTTCGTCGATGTGCTCTTCCTGAAAGGCCCGCGCCAGCGATTGATCGAGGCTGTGCCAACCCATCGTCCCGCCCGCCTCGATGATCTCCTGGTAGTTGCGGAGGTCGCTTTCGCCGAGAAGGATCGTCTCACGCGTGCGCATGCTGCTCCCCATCACCTCCGTCATGAGCATGCGGGAGCCGGATTTTTTCCGCACCAGCCGCTGGCTCACCACGTAGCGCAGCGTGTCGGCGAGCCGGATGCGAATCTGCGCTTCCTCCTCCTGGCTGAACATGCCGAGCACGCGGTTGATCGTCTGCCCGGCGCTGATGGTGTGGAGCGTGGAAAAGACGACGTGCCCGGTCTCGGCGGCCGTGAGCGCAATTTCCATCGTCTCGCGGTCGCGAATCTCGCCGACGAAAATGACCTTCGGCGCCTGTCGCAGCGCCGCTTTCAGACCTGAGGCGAAATCCTGGAAATCGCGCCCGAGCTCTCGTTGGCTGAAGGTCGCCGCCGCATGCGGGTGCATGAACTCGATGGGATCTTCGAGCGTGACGACGTGGATCGGCTCGGTCTGGTTCAGCTCGTTCAGCATCGCGGCGAGCGTGGTCGTCTTCCCGCTGCCGGTCCCGCCGGTGACGAAGACGAGGCCGGTTTTTTCCTGGATCATCGCGCGGAAGACGGGCGGCAGGCCGAGCTTGTCGATCTGCGGGATCTGCGACTGGAGCTTGCGCAGCACCATGGCGAGGTTGCCGTTCTGCCGGTAGATGTTCACGCGGAAGCGCGCGGTCGTCCCGAGAGCGTAGCTGCAATCGCATGCGCCGAATTTCTCCAGATCGGCGTGCAGCCGCTCGCGCCCGGCCATGATCCCGTGCGCGAGACTTTCCACCCCCTCCGCCGTGAGCAGCGCGGCATCGGGATGAAAAGGGACGAGCCGTCCGTGGGCCTCGACCTGCGGGGGGCGGTCCGTGACGAAGAGCAGGTCGGAGATGCCCTCGCCGCTGTCGATCATGGAGAGGAGGAGCGTGTCGATGTCGGTGGTGGAAGTCATGTGCGCATCGAAAAAAGCACGCGCTGTGCCGCCGCGCGCTCTCATGGGTGAATGCGAGATTGCCGCGGCGGGCGTGGATGGGTTCACTGCGCGACTCACGTCATGGCCGCTCCCGATCTCGATGTCCGCTACACCGCGCAGCTTGCACGCCTGCGTCTGAGCGAGGAGGAGGTGACGACTTTCCAGCCGCAGCTCGCGCAGGTGCTGGAGCACATCAAAAAACTGGAGCAGGTCGATGTGAGCGCGGTCGAGCCGACGGCGCATGCGAACGCGGTCTTCAATGTGTTCCGCGAAGATGTGGCGCGGGAGGCCTTCACGCCGGCGGAGGCGCTGGCCAATGCGCCGCGGTCGGCGAATGGTCTCTTCATCGTGCCGAAGGTGATCGAGTAGGGCATGGAACTGACTTCGCTTTCCATCGCGGATTTGCAGGCGCGGTTGCGCGGCGGCGAGGTGTCGCCGGTCGAGGCGCTGGAGGCGCTGGAGCGGCGGATCGTGAAGGTCGATCCGAAAATTCACGGTTACCTTTCGCGCGATCTCGACGCGGCGATGGAGGCGGCCCGCACGGCGGATGTGTCGTTGCCGCTGGGCGGCGTGCCCATCGCGATCAAGGATGTGATCAGCGTGCGTGGGCAGCCGTGCGGCTGCGCGTCGAAGATGCTCGCGGCCTATCGCGCGCCGTATGACGCGCATGTGATCGAGCGGCTGCGCGCGGCGGGAGCGATCCCGTTTGGGCGGACGAACATGGACGAGTTCGCGATGGGTTCCTCGACGGAGAATTCCGCATTCGGCCCGACTTTCAATCCGTGGGACACATCGCGCGCGCCGGGCGGATCGAGCGGCGGCGCGGCGGCGGTGATCGCCGCGGACGAAGCCTACGGCGCGCTCGGTTCGGACACGGGTGGGTCGATCCGGCAGCCGGCGGCTTTCTGCGGCTGCGTGGGGCTCAAGCCGACTTACGGGCTGGTGTCGCGGTTCGGGCTGGTGGCGTTTGCGTCGTCACTGGATCAGATCGGGCCGATCACGAAGACGGTGCGCGACTCGGCGCTGCTGTTGCAGGCCATCGCGGGGCACGACGCGCGTGACTCGACCAGTCTCGACCGTCCCGTCGCGGATTTTTGCTCCGGGTTGAAAAATGACGCTGGGAGCCTGGCGGGCGTGCGGCTGGGGATGCCGCGCGAGTATTTCATCGACGGGATCGATCCGCAGGTGGATCGCTGCGTGCGCGCGGCGATTCGGCATTGCGAGGGGCTCGGGGCGGAGATCGTCGAGGTGTCGCTGCCGCACACGGAGCATGCGGTTGGGGTTTATTACATCATCGCGACGGCGGAGGCGTCCGCGAACCTGGCGCGGTTCGACGGGGTGCGCTACGGGCATCGCGCGGAGGGCGCGAGCGGGCTGCTGGACCACTACGCGCGCACGCGGGAGGAGGGGTTCGGGCCGGAGGTGAAACGGCGGATCATCCTCGGGACGTATGTGCTCAGCTCGGGCTACTACGACGCGTATTATCTGCGGGCGCAGAAGGTGCGGACGCTGATCCGGCAGGATTTCACGCGGGCGTTCGAGCAGGTCGATGCGATCATCTGCCCGACGACGCCGGAGCCGGCGTTCAAGCTCGGCGAGCGCTCGGGTGATCCGCTGCAAATGTATCTGGCGGACATTTTCACCATCGCGACGAACCTCGCGGGGATCTGCGGGATCAGCGTCCCATGCGGCTTCGCGGAGGTGGAGGGGAAGCGACTGCCGGTGGGGATGCAGTTGCTCGGGAAGCCATTTGGCGAGGCCGAGCTGCTGGGCGTCGCGCACGCGTATGAGCGGACGGCGGGGGTTTCACGAAGCATTAAATGATTTCTGTCTACAGCGCGCTTCGGCGGCTCTTCCCGAGGAAAGGGTTTCGCGAGGGACTTCTTCACGGAGATCGCTGCGCACTTCCTCGTGACGCACCCGTCGGATGCGATCCGCTGGCTGCACTCAATTTGCGTCACCTCGCTGAAATGGCCCTGCGAGATTTCCGTGCAGACTCAATATCAGGCCAAGTTTGAGCAAGACGACCTTCATCTAGCACGCTATCCCGACATTCTCATCACTCTTCGAACCGAAGGTTCGACAGAGATCGTTTTCATTGAGTCGAAGATTGGCTCTGATCTAAGCGGTGCCAACCAACTTGCCGAATACAGCGCTATTCTTTCGAAGATGAGCGCCGACCGAAAGACACTCCTCTTCGTCACCAGAGACTACAATAAGCAGGAGCTGCCATCAGTGCATGGTTTGATACCAGCGGGGATTCCGGCTCCGAGGTTCGAGCAGACTCGCTGGCTCCTCTTTGCTAGGTTTCTAGAGTCGGTAGAACCAGATTCAACCGTTAATGAAATTCGTGCCTATATGAAAGAACATGCCCTTGACCGACCCGATGTTTTCACTCCGTTCGAACTAGCGTCGCTCGCCGCACTCCCTCGCGCACTGAGTGTGATGAGGGCCGTCCTCGACGATGAACTCCGGGATGAGTTCGAGGCGATGTGCGGGATCAAGACTAGTCCTTATGATGATGCGGTGCATGTCGTCCGATCTGACACTTTTGCAATCCAAACTCCTGCGGCAAAAAGCCTGCCAATCGGAGTAACTGTAGGCTTCTGGTTCGGTTCGGCGGAGGGAGAGTTCCCGCTGGTCTTCGCCCAGCTTTTTCATCAGAAAGCGGTCCCTGAGAAGGCGCGAATCGTCGAGGCAATGCTACGTTTTGCGCGCGAGAATCCAGAATGGTCAGCGCAGGATGTGGGTGAGCTTTCGGCTTGGGGGCGCGTGTTCTGCCAGACGTCTTTGGCTGCACTCATTGGAGGCGACTCTCATGTAAATGCGATCAAAGACTATTTGAGAGCGAGAATGGCTGAGATGAAGCGGTTTGCCAGCGCAGTGCCTGAGCTAAACTGGCCATCGTAAAAATCCAGTTCTGGATCGGGGGCGTAACTCGCCGTCGAACCGGTTTCGTCGGGCGGGATCCGAACTCAGCGTGCGGCCACGGCGCTCTGGTTCAGGACGCGCATGAGGGCGCTGTAGATTTCACTCGGGCCGAGGCCTTTGCTCACGTAGCCGTTCGCGCCGGCGTAGCGGGCGGCTTGCATCATTTCCTCGTCGTAGCCGAGCCCGGTGAAAATGACGATCGGGAGGTCCGGGTGTGACTGGCGGATGATCGAGATGAGGGAAAGGCCGTCGATCTGCGGCATGCCGAGATCGAGGATGACGGCGTCGCACGGATTCAGCTCGAGCCAGGCGTCGGCTTTGGTGCCGTCGGTGAGGGAGGAACAGGCGTGGCCTTTGCCGCGGAGGTAAGTGGTGAGGAAACGGTTCAGGAGGCGGTTGTCATCGACGACGAGGAAGTTCATGGGATGGGACGAGGTGGTTGGCTGCGTTGGTGTCTAATTAGCAGATCGGGTGCCAGCGGTGGGCAGCGTGTGAACTCTGCGCGGCGTGCGGCAGGGGCGGGATGGGTAGCAGGTGCGTCCGCACGCTGGTCGGGCGTCGCGCCACGACGAACTTTCGCTGCGCGAGCTGATACGAGCAGGAATCTTCTGGTTCAGCGACGTCGCGCGAAAGGTCGTTTCGGCGGGACGCCGAAACCAGCGATCGGGACGAACGTGCTAACCAAGCCGTGGCGGCAGCCCCGCTACTCCTCGGTGCTTCCCTGGGCGCGGCGGACTTCCCGCTCGAGCTTGTGGCCGCCGTGGCCAGCCCACCAAAGGACAACCGGCGCGGCGACAAAGACCGACGAGTAGGTGCCGACGATCACGCCGACCATGATGACGAAACCAAAGTCGCCCAGGACCGGCCCGCCAAAGAGCAGCATGGCGAGCGCCGTGAGGAGCGTGGTGCCGCCGGTCAGGATCGTGCGGCTGAGCGTGTCGTTGATGCTGCCGTTCATGATCTCCTGCAAGGAGCCGCGCCGGCCGCTGTGGATGCCCTCGCGGATGCGGTCGAAGATGACGATGGTGTCGTTGATCGAAAGGCCGGCGACGGTGAGGATCGCGCCCACGCTCACGAGGGAAATTTCCCGGCCAAAGACGGCGATGGCGATCAGGGTGATGAGCACGTCGTGCAGGAGCGCGACGATGGCGGCGGCGGCGAAGGACATCTCGAAGCGCAGGGCGACATAGATGAAGACGCCGATCAGTGAGAGTCCGAGGGCGACCAACGACGCGCGCGCCAGCTCGTCTCCGATGACCTTGCCAACGCGCTCCTTGCCCACTTCCTCGAATCCGGCTGCCGGGAATGTGCTCTTGAGATGGTCTTCGATCCGGTCGCTGGTGTCGAAGCCGCTGCGGATGGTGAGCACCTTCTCGGTGCCGGTGGTCTCGGTCTGAACCACGCTGTCGGCCATGCCGATTTCTCCGAGCGCGGCGCGCACCTCATCGTCGGGCGCGGCCTGGTCGAAGGAGAGCATCAACCGGTCTCCGCCACGAAACTCGTAGCCGAAATTCTTCTCTCCCCGGATGGCAAAGAGCGCGCACCCGGCGACGACGATGAGCGCGGAGATGGAAACGAAGAGGCGGCGCCTGCTCAGGAAGTCGATGTTCGTGCGCGAGATCAGGTGCCACATGCTGACCTTCCGGATCACGTCGGTGTCCACCAGCCACCGGAAGCAGGTGCGCGTGACGATGAGCGCAGTGAACATGGTGCAGAGGATGCCGACCGTGAGGGTGACGGCGAATCCCTTCACGGGGCCGGTCGCTTTCCAGAAAAGAATGGCGGCGGTGATGAGCGTGGTGACGTTCGAGTCGAAAATGGCGCTGAAGGCTTTGTCGTAGGCGCTATCAACGGCGGGCTTGAGCGGCTTTCCTCCGGCCAATTCCTCGCGGAGCCGCTCGTAGATGAGCACATTCGCATCCACCGCCATGCCGATGGTGAGGATAATGCCCGCGATGCCCGGCAGGGTGAGCGTGAAGTGGAACATCGCCATCGTCCCGAAGAGCAGGAGGATGCCAATGGCGAGCGCGATGTTCGCGATGAGGCCCGCAAATTTGTAATAGAAGAGGACGAAGGTGAGCGTGAGCGCGAGGCCGAGCAGGCCGGCGAAAATGCCGCTGCGGATCGAGTCCGCGCCGAGCGTGGCGGAGACGCTGCTTTCGTTCATCATCTCGACGGGTGTGGCGAGTGGGTTCTGGAGGACGCTGGCGAGATTGCGCGCCTCCTGCTCGGCGAAGCTGCCGGTGATGATGGCGCTCCCGCCAGCGATGCCTTTTTGCGCGGTCGGGGCGGAGACGACTTCGTTGTCGAGGACGATGGCGAGCCGGGTGCGCTCGCGCCCGACCTGCTCGGTGAGGTCGAAAAACTTGTCGCCGCCCTCGGAGTCGAAATTCATCGTGACGGTCCAGCCGGCGGCGTCGGTATAAACGCCTGCGCGGGTGACGTTGTCGCCCGACAGCTCGACGGATTTTTTCACGACGATGCGCCGCTTCGGCGCGTCCTTGGGCAGCTCCTTTTGGCCCTTCGCGGGTCTTTCTATATAGGGCAAAACTTCCCAGCCGGGCTCGATGACACCCGCTCCGGCCACGATGGCGTCGCTGTTCGGATGCACGACTTTGAACTCGAGCTTCGCGACTTTCGAAAGCTGCTCGCGCACGGTCTCGACGTCCTGCACGGAGAGCGCGGGCACCTGCACGAGGATGCGATCCTCGCCCTGCGGCGTGATGACGGGCTCGGAGACGCCGGAGGAGTCGATGCGCTTGCGGATGACTTCCACGGCCTGCTCGACCATCATGGAGTCGATTTCCTTTTCGCCCTCCGGCACGAGCCGGATGAGGAACGACGTGCCGCCGCGCAGGTCGATGCCGAGATTGAGTTTCTGCGACGGCGGGTAGAGCGCATCGACGAGGATGGCGACGAGCAGCACGGTGAGCGCGGTGCCGAGCCAGCGCTTGCGGCGCGGGATCTCGGTCGCGAAATACCAGCCGAAGAGCCCGAGCAGCAGCAGCCCGAGCAGGAAAATGGCGAGAGGGCTGAGGGACATGATTTAGGCGGTCTTGGGCTCGGTGTCGCTGGTCTTGACCACGGTGGTGACGCTGGCTTTCTCGATCTCGATTTTCACGTTGTCGGCGATTTTCAGGATCACGCTTTTCTCTTTCACGTTCGAGATGCGGCCGTGGATGCCGCCGGCGGTGATGACTTCATCGCCGGTCTTGAGCGCGGCGACCATGGCAGCGGCTTGCTTTTGCTTCTTCTGCTGCGGCCGGATCATGAGGAAATACATGAGGCCGAAAATGGCGATCATCGGGAGCAGGAAGCCGCCGCCGAAGCCGGGATTCTGGTCTGCGGGCGGAGCTGCCTGGGCGAGGGTGAGGAGTGCGAGGTGGATCATTTTTTAAAAAAGAATCGCGCTCCCGGCAGTTGGCACCGGGAAAAAACGAGCGGCCACTTATACAGGCACTTCGCGCCCCGTCCATTCGGTTTTCCGAGTCAGGAACTGGGCGCGATCGTGAGTCTGCGGCTGCGGTTGCCATCGCGGCCCTGACGGATATTTTTCGCCCATGCCCGTTTATGTCTATGAAACCACCGATGCGCAGCCGGCCCGCACTTTTGAGCTGAAGCAGAGAATGATCGATGCAGCGCTCACCCGAGACCCGGAGACCGGGCGCCCGGTGCGCCGCGTCATCTCCGGCGGCTTCGGGCTTTTGCAAAAAGCGGGCGCGCAACCCGCGCCAGAGCGCAGCGGCGGCTGTGGCTCGGGCTGCGGATGTCACTGAGCAGGTGAACCCGGGGAGACGAGGCCGCAGGGGACATGGCCGGGCCGGGAACGACTGCTTCGCGCGCTGTTTTCGAGACGCCGAGATTTACGAATCTCTAAGCCTCCTACTTGGCGTCCTGGCGTCTTGGCGGTGAACTTTCCGGAACTGAAAACGCTGTCCCGGTAATTTTCCCCGCCATGATCGCAGCAATGCGCCCGGCTTTCCGCCCGTGGGCGATCCACGTGGGGATGCCGGCATCGACGGCAAGCTGGACGGCCTGGAGCTTTGAGGCCATGCCGCCGACGGAGAGGCGTCCTTTTTTGCCATCGGCGAGATGGCCGACGGCGGTCACGTCGGGGACCGTTGCGAGCACTTTTCCTGTGGAATCCATGAGGCCATCGACGCTGGTGAGCAGGATGAGGCGGTCAGCATGGGCGAGGATGGCTACTTCGGCGGAGAGCCGATCATTGTCGCCGAAGCGGAGCTCCTCGACGGCGACGGAGTCGTTTTCGTTGATGATCGGGACGATGCCGCCGGAGGCGAAAAGACACTCGAGGGTGCGGCGGGCGTTCGCGTGGCGGACGCGGCTGTCGAGGTCGCCGTGGGTGAGGAGGAGCTGGGCGACGGCGAGGCCGTGGGTCTCAAAATGCGTGGCGTAGCGCTGCATGAGCCGCGACTGGCCAACGGCGGCGCAGGCCTGGCGGGTGGCGAGTTCGTCGGGGCGTTCTTTCAAGCCAAGCGCGCTGAGGCCGGCGGCGACGGCACCGCTGGAGACGACGAGGCACTGGTTGCCGGCGGCGACGAGGGCGGCGATCTCGGCGGTGAGCCGCTGAAATTGCCGGTCATCGAGCCCGCTGCCGCGCGGGGTGGCGAGGACGCCGGAGCCGAATTTGAGGACGATGCGCACGGCGGGGGAAGGTGCCGCGCGAGCGCGCTCTGCGAAAGAAAAATGCCGCTCACCAGGCGAACGAACTCTCGGCCCCGGTCCGCTCGAGGAACTTCCCGGACTGCGCGAGGTCGAGACCGAGCACGGTCTCGGCAATGGCGGCGGCTGATTCCTCGGGCGTGAGCGGCGCTTTGTCGCCGCCCATGTCGGTCTTCACCCAGCCGGGGGTCATCGCAACGACGCGGATGGCGCGCTCTTTCAATTCCGCCGCCATCGCGCGCGTCGCCATGTTCAACGCGGCCTTGGAGGTCGAGTAGGCGTAGTGTTTGTGGTCGCGCTTGCGCGAGATGGAGGCCGCGCCGGAGCTGATGTTCACCACGCGCGGGCGCTCGCCTTTTTCCAGCAGCGGTCGGAAGGCGCGCGTGACCCGGATGGTGCCGATGACGTTCACCTCGAAGGCGTCGCGGAAGTGCTGGAGATCAATGGCATCGAGCGTCTCGGTGCCTTCTTCGGGGAAAAGGCCGGCATTGTTCACGAGCAAGTCGATTTTCTCGCCGGCGACTTTCACCGCTGCCGCGACGGAATCGTCGGACGTGATGTCCATCGCGAGGATGGTGAGCCGGTCACTTTTCAGCGCGTGGAGTTCTTTCGCGTCATCAGGCTGGCGCGCGGTGGCGATGACGTGGTGGCCGAGGTCGAGGAGCTGGCGGGAAAGGGCAAGGCCGATGCCGCGATTCGCGCCGGTGATTAGGATGGTTTGTGACATGCCTTCTCATCGTGCGCGGGCCGGGAGGCGCGCCCCAGTCGTTCTTCGGAATTATTTAACCACACAGCACGCAGAGAGCACAAAGATCAGGGACTCTTCGCGATCTCTGCGTTCTTTGTGGTTAATTCACTCCGACCACCTTCAACGCAGCTCCGCCAGGCTGGAGGCACCGCTTTTTCCCCCGCTGGTCACGACGCTGAAAGAGCCGTCGGTCTCGAGCACGACGGCCTCGGCATCCTCGATGGCGGCGAGGCCGGCAGCGCGCACGGCGGCGTGGACTTCATCCACGGCGACGCGCTCGCGGCGGAGCGCATCGGGCAGGCAGACGCCGCGGAATAAAATCAGACGCGGCTCTCCGGTCACCACCCGCCGCACCCAGCGCGCTCGGGTGCTTGTCCAGGTGATGGCAAACTGGAGCGCGAAGAGGACGAAAAAAGCCGCCGCGCCCTCGGCGAGCGCGACTTCTTTGTTGAGCAGGATGGCGGCGAGCGTGGAGCCGACGGCGACGGTCACGACGAGGTCGAAGGCGTTCATCTTTGCGAGGGTGCGCTTGCCGGATATGCGGAGCATCACGATGAGGAGCGTGTAGGCGAGCACGCCGATGATGAGGGTGCGCAGGACGACGTAGCCGTTGTTGAAAAAGATGTGGTCCATGTCTCAGTACGACTTCGCGAAAAGCACGCGGCGCCCGCTCGGCTGCCCGCACACGACGCACGCGCCCGCCTCGTACGGCGCGTCGGACGGGATGCAGCGGATCGTCACTTTCAGCTCGTCCTTGAGCACCGCCTCGCACTCGCCCCGCCCGCACCAGTGCGAGCGCGCAAAGCCGCCGTGGATCTCCGGCTTTTCCCGCCGGGCCGGCGTGAAGAACGCGTAGAACTCCTCGCGCGAGTCGATCTCGCGCGTGTGCTCGTCCCGCCACGCGAGCGCGCGGGCGTAGAGGCCATCCTGGATCTCCTGCAAAATCCCGGCGATCTCCCCGGCCAAAGCGTCGGGAGCCATCGCCGTCTTTTCCTTCGCGCCCATGTCGCGCCGCGAGAGCATCACGGTGCCCTGCTCGATGTCGCGGGCACCAATCTCGATCCGCACTGGCGCACCTTTTTTGATCCACTCCCAACTCTTCGTCCCGCCGCCGATGTCGCGTTTATCGACCTCCACGCGCACCGGCTCGCCGTGGAAAAGTTGTGCGCGGATTTTCCCCGCCAGCTCCTCGGCCGCGGCGAAGACTGCCTCGCGCCCCTCCGGCTTCGGCGAGATCGGCAAAATCACGACCTGCGACGGCGCGACGCGCGGCGGCAGCACCAGCCCGTCGTCGTCGGCGTGCGCCATGATGAGCGTGCCGATGAGCCGCGTGCTCACGCCCCAGCTCGTCGTCCACGCCAGCTCCTCGCGCCCCTCGCGGCCCTGGAATTTGATCCCGCTCGCCCGCGCGAAATTTTGCCCGAGGAAATGCGACGTGCCCGCCTGGATCGCCTTTCGATCCTGCACCATCGCCTCGATGCAAAGCGTTTGCACCGCGCCGGGGAAACGCTCGCTCTCGCTTTTCTCGCCCGTGAAAACCGGCAGCGCCAGATGCTCGCGCGCGAAAGTTTCATAGACGCCGAGCATCCGCTCCGTCTCCTCGACCGCCTCCGCGGAAGTCTCGTGCGCCGTATGCCCCTCCTGCCACAGGAACTCCGCCGTGCGCAGGAAAAGCCGCGGCCGCATCTCCCAGCGGACGACGTTTGCCCATTGGTTGATGAGGATCGGCAGGTCGCGATACGACTGCACCCACTTCGCGTAAGTCGCACCGATGATCGTCTCGCTCGTGGGCCGCACGACCAGCGGCTCGGAAAGCTGCGCCGAGGGCGCCGGGCGCATTTTTCCATCCGCGCCGACCTCCAGCCGGTGGTGCGTGACGACCGCGCACTCCTTCGCGAACCCCTCCACATGCGCCGCCTCCTTTTCCAAGTAACTCAGCGGGATGAAGAGCGGGAAATACGCGTTTTTGTGCCCCGTCGCCTTGAACATCGCGTCGAGCCCGCGCTGCATCAGCTCCCAGATGCCGTAGCCCCACGGCTTGATGACCATGCAGCCGCGCACGTCGGAATTTTCCGCCATGTCCGCCGCGCGCACGACCTGCTGATACCACTCCGGGAAATCCTCCGCGCGCGTCGGCGAGATGGCGGTTTTGGGGCGGGCGGCGGTTTGGTTTTGCACGGACATGTGGTGGAAAAAGTGGGCCGCGACGCTATTCCCGCGCCCCGGTCCGGGCAAGCGTCCCCTCCCCGCTCGCCGAACCGTGCGCGCGCGAACTTGCCTTCGGGGCGGGAGCCGCGCTATCACGGCACCCATGCTCACCACGCTCTTCCGCTCCGCCTGTCTCCTCGTGCTCGTTTTTTCCCTCGCCTCCTGCGCCAACAAAAAGAAGGGCGGAGCCGACGGCGGCAGCTACGCGGGGAGCGATGGCGATTATGTCTCGGGGACGCCGCTCCCGGATCGGCAGGAGGGCGTTTCGTTTCTCAGCGGTAACGTGGACAAGAATCAGTTCAGCCCGGTTTATTTTGGCTTCGACAGCTACTCGGTCTCGAGTGGTCAGGAGGACAAAATCGCGCTGGTCGCCGAGTCGATGCGCAGTTCGTCCAGTACGATCATCGTCGCCGGCTTCACCGACGAGCGCGGGACGTCGGAATACAATCGCGGGCTCGGAGAGCGCCGGGCGCAGGCGGTGCGGCAGGCGCTCATCGAGCGCGGGGCGGATGGGAGCCGGCTCCAGACGGTGAGCTTCGGCGCTGAGATGCCGGCTGATCCCGGCAGCGGCGAGTCGGCATGGGCGCGGAATCGGCGCGGGGAGTTCGGTGTGGTCCGCTGACGGGTTGTCGGAAGAGTCCGCAGATTGCGCAGAAGGACGCAGATTTTCGGAAATGGCGGGCTCCTGACTCTGCGAAAATCTGCGGAATTTGTGGATCGCTTCCTATAGGCGGACGAGTTCCCATTCC
>PPFU01018831.1_pt1 | contig 12987 bp, 12 predicted proteins | sample 1535991 | NCBI WGS metagenome assembly PPFU01 (sample SAMN04901290, study PRJNA319586) | Hypolithon metagenome, whole genome shotgun sequencing project. | isolation source: Antarctic Hypolithon | place: Antarctica: Miers Valley | collected 2014 | reverse complement strand
GCAGCGGGCGGCCCTCGGCGGGCGCGCGCGCGGGCGCGTCACAGGCGGTGCCGCGCTCGATTTCCGCGCCGACGAATTTCGCAAGGTCGAGGTAATGCCATGCCTGATGCCGTGGCGGACCGGGTTTGGTGTTTTTGAGCCGCACGCTTTGATTCAGCAGGCGACGGCGCCAGCGCCCGGGATAACCGACCCGGTGTGGAATTCCGGCAAGCCAGATCTCGAGCGCGGTGCGGATGGAGTTGGGGAAAAGAATCGCGACATCGAACTTGCCGCGCACTTTTTTCGCGACAGCGAAGATGCTGTCGCCGGACTCGATGGAAATGACCGCATCGACGCCGTGCACGCTTTTCCAGAAATCGGCGAGCTTGTCCGGCGTGAGGATGGTGACGCGGGCGTCGGGCCGGCCGCGCCGGATCGCCTGCACGGCGGGCACGGTCATGACAGCGTCGCCGAGCCAGTTGCTCGAGCGGATGAGGATGTGGAAAGGCTGGAGCCGCGCGGGGTCGAAGCCGTCGGGGAGGGCGAGGCCGCGTTTGTAGGACGCGAGGAGGAATTTCGGCGATGGCGTTTTCCAGCGGTTGTGGACCCAGAACCAATCGGCGGGTGATTGGCGGATTTGGGCTTCGATGGCCTGGTTCATCCGCGCGGTTGTCAGCGCCACGTCGCCGGGCGCGGGCTCGATGGGCGGGGAGACGACGATGCGCCAGCGGGCGACGCCCGCGGTGTAGATGGTGATGGGGATGAGCGCCGCGCCGGTGCGCAGGGCGAGCGTGGCGGGCAGTGGCGAGGTCGAGGCGAGCCGGTCGAAAAACGGACACCAGACACCTTTGTCTCCCGCGTGCTGATCGGAAAGAACGCCGAGTACCCCGCCCTCGCGCAAGAGCTGAGTCGCTGCGGCGAGCCCCTCCTGCCGCTCGAAAGTGCGCAACCCGAGCCGCGAGCGCCCGGCACGCATGTAGGCGTCGAGGTGCGCGTTGCCGAGCCGCTGGTAGATGGTCCCGGAGCCGACGCCGAAGAGCCGGGTCCCGAGTTGTGCGAGGAGTTCCCAATTTCCCATGTGGCTGAGAACGCCGATGAACGAGCGTCCCCCGGCGGTGGCGGCGCTGAGGTGCTCCGCGCCCTCGGTGGTGGCGTGGCGCTCGATCTCGGCGAGGGGCATGGAGAAAATCTTCACGCTGGAGAGCAGATTCGCGCCGAGGGTGGCGAAGTGTTCCCGGGTCAGCGCGCGGAGTTCAGCGGCGGATTTTTCCGGGAAGGCGATGCGGAGATTCGCGCACGCAAGGCGGCGATAGCCGGGGAGAGAAAAATGCACGAGCCGCCCGACGACGCGCCCGAGCCGGAAGACGGCGGGCAGCGAAAGCAGACAGAGCAGAAAGTTGAAGGCGCGAAAGAGCAGATAGACGGCGTAACTCATGGGCGGGCTGCGTCTCGGCGAGGCGGGGTCATTGTTTCCAATACATCGCCTTGAGCGGATGCTCGTCGAGGAGGTTGGCCTCGATGCCGCCGAGCTTGTCGGGATCGTAGAGCTGGATGCCGACGTAAAAATACAACGGGCAAATCGGTGCCTGCTCGCTGACGAGGATTTTCTCGGCCTGCTGGAAAATCTCGAGCCGCCGCGCGGGATCGACCTCGCTCGCGGCGTCGGCAATGAGGCGGTCGTAGGCGGGATCGCTCCAGCCAGTGCGGTTGTTGCCGCCGCCGGTGAGGAACATGTCGAGAAACGTATTCGGATCTTTGTAATCGCCGACCCAGCTCGAGCGGGCGATGTCGTAGTCGAGCTGACTGAGGGCGACGAGATAGGTTTTCCACTCCTTGCGCTGGAGGTTGAGGCTGATGCCCAGCTCGTTCTTGAACATGCTTTGCAGTTCCACGGCGATCGCCTCGTTCAGTTCCCCTTCGCTGTAAAGATACCTCACTAAGGGAAACCCTTTGCCACTTGGAAATCCCGCCTCGGCGAGCAGCCGCCGCGCCTCCTCGGGATCGCGCTCCAGCCCAGGCGGCGGCTGGTATCCCGCGGCTCCCGGGGGCACGAAACTAAACGCCGGCACCTCACCCGCCCGCGTGATTTTGTCCACCAAAGTCTGGCGCTCGACCACGAGGCAGAACGCCCGCCGCACGCGCGGATCGTCAAACGGTTTCTTCGTCACGTTGAAGCGCAGGAAATAAGTGCCGAGAAACGGCGCGGAATGAAAATCGGGGCGCTGGCGCAGGTCGTTGAGCAACGCGGGGGGGGCGAGACCCTTGTCCATCATGAGGTCGGCCTGGCCGGCGGCGTAGAAGTTGAACGCCGTGTTTGCGCTCTTGATCGGGAGCACATCGACGCTCGTCATCGCGACGTTTGCGGCATTCCAGTAGTTCGGATTTTTCTCGAGCCGGATGCGGGCGTTGATCCGCCACGACGCGAGCCTATAGGCACCGTTGCTCACGATGTGCTCCGGTTTTACCCAGTCGTCGCCATGCTGCTCGACCGTCGGCAGATGCGCGGGCAGCAGCGTGGTGAAGGCGCAGAGATCGAGGAAAAATGGCGTCGGGCTGTCGAGCGTGACGATGAGTGTGCGCGGGTCGGGAGCGCGGATGCCGACCTGCGAGAAATCCGTCAGCGCTCCCTCATTGAAAGGCTTCGCGTTGTGAATGTAGTGAAGCTGGTAGGCGTATTCCGAGCCCGTGAGCGGCTCGAGCGTCCGCCGCCACGACCGAACAAAATCCTCGGCGGTGACGATCTCGCCGTTGCTCCATCGCGCATCGGCGCGCAGGTGAAAGGTATAGACGCGCCCGTCCGCGCTCAGCTCCCAGCTTTCCGCCACGCCGGGTTGCGGCTCGCCTTTCGCATTGAAACTCGTGAGCCCCTCGAACAGCGCGCTGGCGATGCGCCCCTCGGGCTGGCCGGTGATGAGCGCCGGGTCGAGCGTGTCGGGCTCCGCGCCATTCAGGAAAACCAGTTCGGCGCGCGGCGCTCCGCGCTGGCAGGCGGCGAGCAGACAGACGAGCGCAACCACCGCTGCCCGGCGCATCGAGCGGGAGATCACTCGGCCGCGGGCTCGGGAGCCGAATCCGGCGCGGAGTCGTCGGAGAGAATGCCGGGCGAAGGAGCAGGCGCGGTCTCCGGCGCGTCACCCAGGACGGGCGGCGTCTCGGGCAAGACATCGGGCGTCGCCGCCGGAGTCGAACCGGCGGGGGCGGCCGGAGTTGCGGCAGGCGTGGCCGCGGGAACAGCGTCTTCATTCACCCCCGGACTCGCGGCGGGAACGGCGACCGGCGCGGGTGTCGCGGAGGCTTCGAGTTTCTTGAGCGTGTCGCTTTTCGCCGTGGTGCGGTGGGCGTAGAGCGAGGAGAGCGTGAGGGCGAGGATGAAGAAAATGCCGCCCAGCCAGCGGGTGAAGGTCTGGAGGACGTTCGTGGTCTGCGCGCCGAAAAGATTGTCGGTCATGCCGCCGCCGAACGCCGCGCCGAGGCCCTCGTTTTTCGGCCGCTGCATGAGCACGACGAGGATGATGAGCAGCGCCACGAGGACGTGGATGACGAGGAGCACGTTAATGAGGATGTCCATGAAAGCGGGCGCGGACTCTGCGGGCGGGGCGGGGCTTTGTAAAGAGCGAGCTTGCGAATGCGATAGCGCGATTGACAGGCCGGGGGACGAGCCGTAGGAAAGCCACCCCCGCGCGCCGGGGCCTTCCTTTTTTTCACCATGCCTACCACCGAACTCATCCTCACCGAAAACATCCCCGGCCTCGGCGCCGAAGCCGACCGCGTCAAAGTCCGCCCCGGTTTTGCCCGCAACTATCTCCTGCCGCAGGGCAAGGCCTACAGCGTAACGCCCGAGGCGCTGCGCAAACTCGATTCGCTCCGCGCCAAGCGCGCCGAGCGGGAGGCGCGCGAGCTGAACGAATCCGAGGAACTCGCCCGCAAGCTGAACAAGTTGAAGCTGACTTTCACGCTCGAGACGGGCGAGGCGGGCAAGGCTTTCGGCTCGGTGACGGTGAAGGACATCGCGGATCGCATCGCCGAGGAGCTGAAAGGCGTGGAAATCGAGCGCTCGCGGATTCAGTTGGACCGCCCGATCAAGGAGACCGGCTCGCAGGAGATTCCCATCAAGCTGCACGCCGACGTGACCGCGAAGCTGAGCGTAAAAGTGCAGTCGGCCAGCGCACCGGAGGAGGCTCCGAAAGAAGAGCCCGAGCAGGAGAAGGGCTACAAGGCGAAGCCGAAGGCGCGCCACTCGAAGTAGTCTCGCCGAGGCGCGGGATGAACGCGGATCGCTTTTCGGAAATCGACGAGGTCGTCGATTTTCATCGCGTGCGCCTGGCGCTGGCGAACGGCTGGCGGCTGCTCGACATCGTGAAATCGAAGCGCGAGGTGCCGTATTCGAATCGCGAATTCGAGGAGGCGGCGACCTACATCATCGGGCTGCCTGAGGGCGACGATCCCGACGACTCCAGCGAGACGCGCCGGCAGTGGGCGAGCGCCGCCATTACCGAGATCCAGCGCGCGCTGGCGGCTCATGAAGGCGCGGTCAGCGGCCTCGGAGAAAAAGAGCAGCACCAGCAAAGCGAGGCGGCGAAAGCGGCGATGATGCGGGCAATTTCCTCGCTGGAGCGGCTGGCCTAGGCGACTCTCCTCGCATGGCCGCCAAAGACACGAAAGAGAGCGCACCGCCGCGCTCGGAGACCGCTGGAAAAGAAGGCGCGCGCAAGAAAACCGCGCCGCGTCCCGATGCTTATCTGCCCGATCAGCATCGCACGCTCCCCTACAGCTCCGAGGCCGAGATGGGCGTGCTGAGTTCCATGCTCATCGCCCCGCGCGAGGTCATCGGCGAATGCGTCGAGGTCGCAACCGAGGAGCATTTTCACCTCCCGGCGCACGCGACGATTTACGCGATCCTCGTCGAGTTCTGGAACGAAAACAAACCGCTCGACTTCATCACTTTGACCCAGGTCTTGAAGGATCGCGGCCTCCTCGACCAGGTCGGCGGGCCGTTCTTCGTCACGAGCCTTTTCACCTACGTGCCGACGGCGGCGAACGTCCGCCATTACCTCGGGATCGTACGGGAAAAATACATCCTGCGGCGGATCATCACCGACTGCACCGAGTGCGCCGCGCGCGCCTACGATCACCAGGACGAGGTCGATACGCTGCTCGACGACGTGGAGCAAAAAGTCTTCGCGATCACCGACCAGCGCACGACCGGCCAGCTCCCGCGGATGAAGGATCAGGTGATGGAAGCGCTCGAATCCATCGAGCAGCTTTACGAGCGGCGGGGGAGTATCAGCGGCCTGCCGACCGGCTTCTCCGATCTCGACCGGATGACCGACGGCCTGCATCCCGCGCAGATGTTCGTGATCGCCGCCAGGCCGAGCATGGGAAAAACCGCGCTCGCGATGAATATCGCCGAGCACGTGGCGCTGGTCGCGCAGAAGCCGGTCGCGGTTTTTTCCCTCGAAATGAGCGCGCAACAACTCGTCCAGCGCCTCCTCTGCTCGCACGCTCGCGTGAATCTCCAGCAGGTGCGCGACGGCTTCCTCTCCGAGCGCGATTTTCCCAGCCTCACCGACGCCGCCTCGAAGCTCGCGAAGAGCAACATGTTCATCGACGACACGCCGAGCATCAGCATCCTCGAGTTCCGCGCGAAGGCCCGCCGGCTCAAGGCCCAGCACGACATCGCCCTCATCGCCATCGACTATTTGCAGCTCCTCCGCTCGACCTCGCGCCGCGCGCAGGACAATCGCCAGCTCGAGATCGCCGAGATTTCCGCCGGCATCAAAGCGCTCGCGAAAGAACTCGCCATCCCCATCCTCGTGCTCGCCCAGCTCAACCGAAATCCCGAGTCCCGCGGCGGCGAGAGCAAGGGCCGCCCGCGCCTGAGCGACCTGCGCGAGTCCGGCTCCATCGAGCAGGATGCCGATGTCGTCGGGCTGCTCGTGCGCGAGGAGTATTACGCGGATACCGATGAGGAAAAGGAGGCGTCCGAGGGGAAAGCGACGCTCATCCTCGCCAAGCAGCGCAACGGCCCGACGGGCGACGTGAAGCTCACGTTCCTCAAGCAATTCACGCGCTTCGAGGACAGCGCGCCGGAGCACGCGGCGGACAACCATTGAACCCGCCGGGCCGGCACGTCGTCCTCGTGCATGGCTTCGGCCGCGGCTGGGACATGCTGCGGCTCGCCGATCACCTCAGCGACGGCGGCTGGGCCGTGCATGTGCCGCGGCTTGCGCCGAGCCTCGGCCGGCGCGGCATTGACCGCCTCGGGCGCGATCTCGCAGAGGTGATCGAGCGCGAGTTGCCGCCCGGCGAGCCTTTCGACCTCGTCGGCTTCAGCATGGGCGGCCTCATCGCGCGGTTCTACGTCCAGCGGCTCGGCGGCATCGAGCGCGTGCGGCGGTTCATCGCCGTCTCGACTCCCCACCGCGGCTCATGGCTCGCCTGGCTGCTCCGCAACCGCGCCTGCCGCCAGATGCGCCCCGGCAGCCGCTTCCTGCGCGACCTCAATTCCGACGCTGACATGCTCACGCGCCTGAATTTCACGACGATGTGGACGCCCTACGACCTCTTCGTCCTCCCGCCCAGCAGCTCGCGCCTCGGTGGCGCCCGCGAGGTGATCCTGCGCATGCCCACCCACCCGCTGATGGTCGTCCACCCCGCCTGCCTGCGCGCCATCACCGACGCGCTCGAATCGCAGCCACCGCCCTCGACAATGCTCGCCCCGCGCCGCTAGCGTCCGCCGCCTATGTTGAGCGCAGGCATCGTCGGACTCCCCAACGTCGGCAAGAGCACCCTATTCAACGCCGTGACCCGCACCCGCAAGGCGCAGGCGGCGAACTACCCATTCTGCACGATCGACCCGAACGTCGGCATCGTCACCGTGCCCGACCCGCGGCTCGCCGCGCTCTCGACCCTTTCGCATTCGAAAAAAGTCGTCCCCGCCGCGATTGAGTTCGTCGATATCGCCGGGCTTGTCCGCGGCGCGAGCCAGGGCGAAGGGCTCGGAAATCAGTTCCTCAGCCACATTCGCGAGGTGCATGCCATCGTGCAGGTCGTCCGCTGTTTTGAAGACGCCGACATTCACCATGTGAGCGGCTCCATCGATCCCGTCCGCGACATCGAGGTCATCACCACCGAGCTCGTCCTCGCCGACATGGCGTCGCTCGAGAAGCGCAAGCAGCGCCAGGAAAAAGCCGCGCGCTCCGGCGACAAACTCGCCAAAGCCGAGCTCGTCCTCATCGAGAAAATGCTCCCGCACCTCGACTCCGGCAAACCGGCCCTCACGCTCGAACTCAGCGACGACGAGCAAAAGATCGCGCGCGATTTTTTCCTCCTCAGCTCGAAGCCGACGCTCTTCGCCTGCAACGTCGCCGAAGCCGACCTCGCGCATCTCGCCGCCGAGATCGATGCCGCGCAGGAGCAGGAGGGCGGCCAGCCTGCCGACGTGGTCACGATGCACGAGAGCGCGCGCGCCGTGAAAGCTGTGCAGGACTACGTCCGCACGCACCTCGCCACCGAGGCCGTCGTGATCAGCGCGCAGATCGAGAGCGAGCTGACCGAGCTTTCCGAGGAGGAAGCCGCCGAATACCTGCGCGACCTCGGCGTGAGCGGCAGCGGCGTCGGCTCCCTCATCCGCGCCGTCTATCATTTGCTCGGCTTGCGGACTTACCTCACGACTGGCGAGCAGGAGACGCGCGCGTGGACCATCCGCGCCGGCGACAAAGCCCCGGCGGCCGCGGGCGTGATTCACAGCGATTTCGAGCGCGGTTTCATCGCGGCGGAGACCGTGCATTTCGATGACCTCATCCGCCTCGGCTCCAACGCGAAGGCGCGCGAGGCAGGAAAGCTGCGCATCGAAGGAAAAGAATACGTCGTGCAAGACGGCGACGTAGTGGAGTTCCGCTTCAACGTGTAGCGCCGCAGCTACTCATCCCGGAGCGCCTCGGCCGGATCAACCCGCGCGATTGCCCCGAGCGCCAGCGTCGCGGCCGCCGCTGCCAGCGCCAGACTAACCACGCACACCCCCGCCGCTTGCGCCCACGGCAGGTGCGCCAGCCGCTCGCCTCCCACGAGATACCGCGCGAACCACGCATTGAGCACCGCCGAGATGCTCCAGCAAAAGACCAACGCCAGCACCAGCGTCGCCCCCGTGAGCATCAGCGCCTGATAAATCGGGAACCGCAGCAAATGCGCCCGCTCGATCCCCAGCAATCGCAGCACACTCAGCTCCCGCCGTTTCCGCTCCGTCGCCGCGTAGAGATTTGCCACCAGCGCCGCCGCAGCCCCTGCAATCCCCGCCGCCGCGATGAGCCAGAAGACCCGCGTCAGACTCCGGTCCAGCTCCCGCACATCCCGAATCCGCGCCGCCTGCGTCAGCACCGCGATCCCTTCCTTCTCGAAAAAATCCGCCAGCCCCTCCACATCGTCGATCGAGCGCGCGTAGAGCCGGAATCCGCCATATCCCTGCCTTCCGAGCAGAAATTCCCCGTCCTCGAATCGCACCTCCCGCTGCCGCGCCAGCCGCAGGATCCCGCCGACCCGCGCCGAGACCTGCGCCGTCGTCACTTCTGCCACTTCCACTTGCAGGGGAAAAGCGAGCGCACCGACGCGGACGTTCACCGTCTCCCCGGCGTTCTTTTCTAAAAATGCTCCATAAACCAGCTTGGAGTCGTCTCTCAAAACTGGAGAAATCTCGACCTCTGCAGGACGCCCATCGATCTCCACCGCGATCGGCCGAATCCACGGCTCGACGCGCGCCTCTTTGCCGGCCAGTCGCCGTCGCAGATTCTCCAGAGCCTCCTCGCCGACCCCGCTCTCCGCCGTCGCCAGCCGATAGCGCCCCGGCTCCAGCTCCTCCACGGTTGTAAATCCCATCCCGACCTTCAGCCCCGCCAACTCCGCCGGCGGCAGCGGCTCCGGCAGCGTCACCACCGCCCCGTCGTAGAGCGGGTAAGCCAGCGGCAGCGCTCCTTCCCAGCCGAGCGCCGGAACCGCGCGCCCATCCTTGTAAGCCTCCACCGCCTCCAGAAAATCGAGCGGCGCATACAACACCGCCAGCGCCCCCGCCCGTTCCGCCGCGATCCCCGCGACCCGCAGCTCCACCGAAGCCGACTCGCTCGCATCCCCCCGCAGCCGGCGCGCGATCACGCTCACCGTCCCGCCGACCCGCGCCTGCAAAGTCGCCGCCGCCCCCGCGCTCAACACACACTCGCCGCCCCCCGGCACCGCGCTCCCATTTTCCAGCAGCAGCGGATCACCCGGCCCCGTCGGCACGAGATCGAGCGGCAGCCGCCCGCCCGGCCCGCGCCCCGTCACCCCCGCCGCGATCTGCCGCGTCATCGGCACGAGAAAAGACACATCGTCCCTCTGCCGCACGTTTTCCAGCCACTCGCGCTCATAGGTCCGGCTCGTCGCCGGGCGGATCTCGCGGTTGCGCGGATCCTGCACCAGCCGATGCCGCAGCGTTTCCACGATCCCGCTTTTCAGGCTGAAAAGCGTGAGCAACATCCCGAGCACCGCCGTGAGCGCGAGGACGAGGCAGAGATTCAGGATCGCGTCGTGGCGCAGGTCCGCCCACGCGAGCGAGACAATGATCCCGCAATCAGATTGGCCGCGGGATTTCATGACAGAGGGAATGCACCGCCTGCGGCCCTGGCCGCGACAGCTCGAACGAAAAAAAACGATCCGCCCGCCGCGCGACGAGCGGCAGATTGTGCGTGACCAGCAGCAGCGCCAGCCCCCGCTCCGCGCAGAGCGCGCGGAAGTGCTCGACGATTTCCCCCGCCGTCTTTTCATCCACCGCCGCCGTCGGCTCATCCGCCAGCACCACCCGCGGCTCGTGAATGAGCGCCCGCGCAATCGCCGCCCGCTGCCGCTGCCCGCCCGAGAGCGCTGCCGGCGTCTTGTCGAGCTGCGACGCGATTCCGAGCCGCTCCGCCAGCGCCTCCACGCGCGCCGCGAGATCGGGCGTGCCATTGATCCGCCCCGGCAGCGCGATGTTCTGCCGCACCGTCAGAAAGCGCAGCAACCCGCCGCTCTGGAGCACATAGCCGATCTCCGCCCGCCGCAGCCGGGCCAGCGCCGCCTCCGGAGTCGCCGCCGAAATTTCCACCTGCGCGCAAGTGAACCGCCCCGCACGCTCGGCCCGCAAGACCAGCCCGAGCAGATCGAGCAGCGTGCTTTTTCCACACCCGCTCTCCCCGACGACCGCCACGAACTCCCCCGCGCGCACGCAAAACTCCGGCACCTCCAGCGTGAACCGCGCCCCGCCCCGCGCGCGCTCCCGCACCACATCTCGCAAGTCGTAGATCATCGCAGTCGCCGCACCGTATCCATCGCACGCCGCGCTTGCCGACGAAAAGTTTGCCGCCCCCACTGCATTCGATAGGGTGCCCCGCCCATGCAGCGAGAGGTCACAGTGCTCAACAGACTCGGGCTGCACGCGCGCCCTGCCGCCGAGTTCGTGCGTTGCGTCCAGTCCTTCCAGGCGGAGATCACCATCCAGCGCGAGGGCCAGTGCTTCTCCGCCGCCAGCATCCTCGATGTCCTCAGCGCGAATCTTGACCACGGTTCCACCTTCCTCATCGAGGCCGAGGGCCCCGACGCCGAGTGCGCCCTCGAGCGCCTCGCCGCCCTCATGCCCGAGCTCGGCAAGCACGACGAGTAAATCATGGATCACCTCGCCCGTGCCCGCCGCGTCCTCGCCATCGAGCAGCGCGAAATCCAGCGCCTCAGCGACCGGCTCGACGACACATTCATCCGCGCCGTCGAGATCCTCCGCGAGACCATTGAGCGCCGCGGCAAGATCGTCGTCATCGGCGTCGGGAAAAGCGGCCACATCGGCGAGAAAATCGCCGCCACCCTCACCAGCACCGGCGCCCCCGCCGTCGTCCTCAATTCGCTCAACGCCCTCCACGGCGACCTCGGTGTCGTCACCGACGGCGACGCGCTGCTCGCCTTCAGCTACAGCGGCGAGACCGACGAGATGCTCGCCATCCTCCCTGCGCTGTCGCGGTTCGACATCCGCATCATCGCCATCACCGGCCATCCCGGCTCCTTTCTCGCGAGAAATGCCCACGTCCACCTCGATGTGAACGTCGAGACCGAAGCCTGCCCGCTCAACCTCGCCCCGACCTCCAGCACCACCGCCATGCTCGCCCTCGGCGACGCCCTCGCCATGGTCCTGCTCGAGGCGCGCGGGTTTAAAAAAGAAGACTTCGCCCGCTACCACCCCGGCGGAAAGCTCGGGCGCACCCTGTTGCTCAAAGTCCGCGAGATCATGCGCCGCGGCGACCAACTCGCCTTCGTCCCGCCCGATGCGACCGTCAGCGACGCCCTGCGCGAGATGGCAAAGCGCCGCGCCGGCTGCGCCATCATTGCCGGCGGCGATCACCGCCTGAAGGGCATTTTCACCCACGGCGACTTCGGCCGGCATTTCCAGGCCGACTCTGATGTCCTTGGGAAAAAAGTGAGCGACCACATGACCCGCGGCCCCATCACCATTGGCGCGGATAAACTCGCCGCCGAAGTTCTGCACATCCTCGAGCAGCACCGGATCGACGACCTCGTCGTCGTCGATGAAAACGACACCGCTATCGGCTTGGTCGATTCCCAGGACCTCGCGCGCTTCAAGCTGATCTAGCTTACCTCGACCCGCGCGCCAGGCGAGCGGTGGATGCCCCAGCCAGCGCGTCGCTGTATAAATACGAGCTGCCCATCGGCATCGCGACCTTCGTCGGCTACGTCCTCCTCGCGCCGAAACCACGCGGCGACGAACTGGAGAAGACTTAAGGAATCCGGCCTCACGCAACGGGCGCAAAGTCTTTCGAATTTCCGGCCTTCGCGAACTTTGCGCCTTTGCGTGAGGCATTCTGCCAGTCACGAGCGCGTGCGGCTGATCTTCGCCCTTCGCAAACGCGTCTGCTTCCGCATACTCCCCCGCGATGCTGAATTACATCTGGCTCGGCCTCATCCTCGGCGCGGTGCTCATTGCCGGCGTCACCGGGCGCATCGGCGAGGCGACTGCGGGCGCGATCAAGTCGGCGGAAGTCGCCGTGACCATCGCACTCGGGCTCATCGGCATCATGGCGCTCTGGCTCGGCATCATGCGGCTGGCGGAAAAGTCGGGGCTCGTCCGCATCATCGCCTCCGCGCTGCGCCCGGTGATGACCCGCCTTTTCCCCGACGTGCCCGCGGAGCATCCGGCGATGGGCGCGATGCTCATGAACATCGCCGCGAACATGCTCGGCCTCGCGAACGCCGCCACCCCGCTCGGCCTCCGCGCCATGCGCGACCTTGAGCGGCTCAACCCGCACCCCGGCACCGCGACGAACGCGATGTGTACGTTCCTCGCCATCAACACGAGTTCCGTCCAGCTCCTCCCCGCGACCGCCGTGGCCATCCTCGCCTCCGCCGGGTCGACCGCGCCGACGGCGATCATCGGCACCGCCTTTGCCGCCACGCTCTGCTCGACCGTCGCCGGGATCACTTCCGTGAAGCTCCTCGAGCGCCTGCCTGGCTACCGCCTCCCGCCTGCGCCCCCTCCCGTGCGCGTGGAGTCCACCGAGATGGTGGAGGAAAACGAATCCGCCGAGCCGCCGCGCCCGCTCGAGTGGTGGGGCATGCTCATCCTCGCCGCGCTCGGGTTCTTCGTTCTTTGGTTGCTGCTGCGCGATTTGTCCGTCGCGTGGGCCGCGGCTCGGGAAAGTTCGCTCAATAGCGGCGAGTTCGCCAAGGCTCTGCTCGTGAGCGGCGTCGAGTCCATCTCCCTGCTCGCCATCCCGGTCTTCCTCGCGTTTTTCCCGCTCTACGCCGCGCTGCGCGGGCTGAAGGTCTATGAAGAATTCGTCGAGGGGGCGAAGGAAGGCTTCGACATCGCGGTGCGGATCATTCCGTTCCTTGTGACCATTCTCGTCGCCATCGGGATGTTCCGCGGCGCAGGCGGGATCGACATCATCACCGGCTGGCTGGGCCCGTGGCTTGAGCGGATCGGTTTTCCCCCCGATCTCCTGC